>JAESFR010000145.1_pt1 | contig 51613 bp, 47 predicted proteins | sample 9266191 | NCBI WGS metagenome assembly JAESFR01 (sample SAMN14503063, study PRJNA617104) | algae metagenome | isolation source: Pleurocapsa minor HA4230-MV1 and co-occurring heterotrophs from cement on... | place: USA: Nuuanu Pali Lookout, Hawaii | collected 2009-07-20
CGGTCAGCGACCGGCCGGCGGAGTGCCCAACGGTGTCCGCTCGGGCTCGGCGAGGGGGACAGCACCTTCGAGGTGCACGACCGGCAACCGCCTGCCGAGCGCGGCGGGCAACCACCAGGCCCGCCGGTCGAGCAGCCCCATGACCGCAGGCACGACGAGGCAGCGGATGATCAGCGCATCGACCAGCACCGCCACCGCCAGGCCGAGGCCGAACTGCTGCAGCATCCGGTCGGGGCTGAGCAGGAACGCGCCGAACACGACGATCATGATCGACGCGGCCGCGGTGATGACAGATCCGGTACGAGCCATCCCTTCCCGAAAAGCTCGCTGCGCCTCGCCGGTCCGCCGCCATTCCTCGTGCATCCGGCTGATCAAGAAGACCTCGTAGTCCATCGACAACCCGAAGACGATGGCGAAGATCAACACCGGCACGAACGCCTCCACCGGCCCGGACGAAGCACCGAACAGGCCGTTCTGGAACACCGCGGTGACCACGCCCAGCGCGGCGCCGATGCTCAGCAGGTTGAGAACCGCGGCCTTGACCGGGATGGCGATCGAACGGAACACCACCAGCAGCAGCATCGCGGACAGACCCACCACCGCCAGTACGAACCATGGCAGTCGGTCGGCGACGGCCGCCGCGAAATCATCTGCAGCCGCCGGGCTTCCACCGACGAGGAATTCGCCGCCCAGGTCATTCTCGAGGTTCGGCACCGCGCGATCCCGGAGATCGGTCACGAGCCGGTCGGTCGCGGCGTCCTGCGGGCCGGTTTCCGGGACGACGAACAGCAATGCGGTATCTGTCCCCTGCAGGGGTTGCGGCGGGCTCACGGACGCGACACCGGGAACGGCCGCCAGCGTTCGCCCGGCCGCGGTGACGTCCGAGGCGCCCTCGGCCACCACCACCAACGGGCCGTTGACCCCCGGTCCGAATCCCTCGGCCAGCAGGTCGTAGGCGGTGCGGGTGGTATCGCCGGCGGCGTCCGTGCCGGCGTCGGCTATGCCCAGGCGCATCCCCATAGCGGGAGCGGCAAGGGCGATCAGCACGACGGTGCCGAGCAGGATGGCCGGTAGCGGGCGTCGCTGGATCGCAGCGCTCCACCGGGCCCAACGATTCGACTCGGCGGGTGGCCGGCGGAGCGCCCGCTGACGGATCGACCGCTCGATCCGCCGGCCGAAGACCGCCAGCAATGCGGGCAACAACGTCAGCGAGGCAGCCATCGTGATCAGCACCGTCACGGCGACCGCGAGCGCGATCCCCTGCAGGGAGCCGAGGCCGAGGACCAGCATCCCGAGCAGGGCGATCATCACCGTCAACCCGGCGAACAGCACCGACCGGCCGGCGGTGTCGAAGGCAACCTGGGTCGCCGTGTGCCGGTCGTGACCGCCGGTGATCTGGCTGCGGTAGCGGGAGAAGACCAGCAGCGCATAGTCGATCCCTACGCCCAGCCCGACCAGGATCATCAGCGGGGCAACGTAGCTGGGGACAGTCACCAGGTGCGAGACAAGAGCGATGCCACCGATCGCGCTGCCGACGGCGAAGACCGCGGTGAGCAGCGGCAGGGTTGCCGCCAGCAGGGACCCGAACATCACGACCAGGATGACAAGGGCGGCCAGCAGGCCCAGACCCTCTGCCGCGCCGCCACTCTCGCCGGTCACCGCACGCACCGGATCCCCACCGAGCGCCACAACGAGCGTGTCGGTGCCGGCGCCCTCGGCGGTCTCGACCACAGCCCGCACCGCATCGGCCGGCAAGTCGGGACCCGCCGCATCGAACTGGACGGCGGCGTATCCGATCGTTCCGTCCTCGGACAGCGACCGCCCGTCGGTGTACGGGTCCGAGACGTCCACGACGTGCGGCAATTCCCGCACCTGCGCGAGCATGTGCTCGACCTGCGTCTCGACGCCCCGGTCGGTGAGGCCCGCGGCGGACTGCAGGACGATCTGCGCGGAGTCTCCCGACCTGTCCGGCGCCAACCGGTCGAGCGCCTCGACGACGGCCTGGGATTGCGTGCCCGGCAGCGAGACGTCGCTGCGGTAGGCCGGTCCGACCACCTGCGCCATGGCAGTGATGACGGCCAGGGCGACCAGCCATCCGGTCACGACGAGCCATCGATGCCGCTGCGACCAGGCGGCGGTCCGGGCGAGTCGTCCGCCCGGCGGGACGGTTGCTGCGAGCAACGAGCTGGATTCGGTCATGCGGCAAACGCTAGGAACGCCGCGGGACCGCCACATCCGTCCTGCCGCGCCGCCCGCGTCGCCACCGGACGACAACGGCGGTCGCACCGGATCATCGGTGGGCGGTCACCGGCGACGGGCGGCGAGGTGGGAGCACGCGCTTCGTGGCCGCCGTAGTCCGCCCCGCCGCCCACCGACCACCTGCCGGTCCGGCGCTCCGGATCGCCGCTCAGCCCACGAGCACCAGCAGCGGCACCAGCTGTTCCTGCGGCGTGAGCGAGCCGTGCTGCCCGAGCAGCGCCAGGATCTGTGGTCGCGCGGTCCGGGAGTCGACCATCGCGAACGTGCCGCGGCCGGCGACGAGGACATCGCCGATGCGGCGGACCGCCCGCTCGTCGACCGGGCCGAACCAGCCCTCGGCGATCGCCTGCCCGCGCGTCCTGACCCAGGCCCGATCACCGACGGCGGCACTCAGCCGAGCAGCCACCGCGGCCGCGTCGTCGGCAGAGGCATCGGCACCGCAATACAGCTGGACAAATCGCGCCTCGCCGCCGACCACGGCAATCCCCTCGCAGAGCTCCGGCCGCAGGGCGAGATCCAGCCGCTCGGCGTGCGGGACGGTGACCATGCCGTGATCGGCGGTCACCACCAGCAGCGTCTCCGGCGCCAGCCGCCGGGCGAGCCTGGCCAGTTCGCGGTCCACCTTGCGCAACGCCTTGTGCCACGGCTCGGACAACGCCCCGTATTGGTGCCCGGCGGCGTCGACGTCACCCCAGTACACGTAAACCAGGCTGGGGCCCGGAGCGGCGAGCAGCCGCAGCGCGGTGTCGATCCGGGCCGACAGCTTCTTGATGCCGATGAAGCCACCGCCGCGCAGGGCGGCCGCGGTCAGCCCGGACCCGTCGAACTCCGGGTTCGCCACCTGGGTGACCCGCACTCCACGTTCGGTCAGCCGCTCGAAGGTCGTCGGATGTGGTTGCCAGGCAAGAGGATCGGTGCCCGGGTCCCAACGCAACTCGTTCAGCAGCACGCCGCGATCGGGATCCATCACCTCGTAGCCGAGCAGGCCGTGCCGCCCCGGCGGCAGGCCGGTACCGAACGACCCCAGGGACGTCGCCGTCGTGCTGGGGCAGCCCGCCGTCAGCGACCCGCCGTCGCGCAGCAGACCGGCGAGAAAGGGCGCCGTGGACGCGGCCTCGCCGAGCAGGTGGTGGCCGAGGCCGTCGATCAGCACGACACAGCACCGTTGAGCCGCGGGCAGTGCGACGGCCGGCAGGTCCACGTCCAGGCCCATCGCGGCCGCCACCCCCGGCAGCAGCGCGGACAGGGAGGTGCGGTCGTAGGCGGGGACGACCGGCCCGCCATCGGCGCTGGTGCGGTGGCCGTCCGTCACGAACGCTGCGCGGCCGCCGTCATCGCGGACAATGCCTTGGCGAACGCGACCGCGTCCTTCAGTGCGCTCTCCCCCTCCGCGTCGGCACTGATCCGCAGCGACAAATCATCCGCGGTGATGCTGCCGGTCATCCCGTGGTCGGCCTCGCACTGCGGGTCGCCGCAGGTCGCCGGTTCGAGGTCGATCCGCGACACCGCCCCCCAACCGATAGTGAGCGTCAGCTCCCGGCCCAGCGCGCCGGGCCGGTACTTCTCCGGGTTCGCGACGACGTGCGCCACCATCACCGACCGCACCGCCGACAGCGGCACCGACTCGCTGGTCGCGATGCCGTGCGCCTCGTCGCCGTGCTCCTCGTCGCCGCCGTGGTCGTCGGCGTGCACGAAGATCAACCGCCCAGGGGTGAGCACCACGACGGACAGGTGGCGGCGGATCGTGTCCAGGTCGAACGTGGTCTCACCGTGCACCAGGTGCGCGACGATCTCCTCGCCGGCGACCGCGATATCGAGGACGTCAGCGACAAGGGCCGGGTAATAGCCCGCTTTGTCGATCTTTCGCGTGAGGTCGGTCGGTTGCTTCAACGGCATGGGGACATGGTGGCACCTCGTCGGGTCCGATCACGAACCGGAGCACGGCTGTGATGGTGCCGGCGGCGGGCGGCGGCTCGACGGTCTGTGCCGGGGCGCCAGGGCGCCAGGGCGCCGGGGCGCCGGGGCGTCGGGGCCGGGCGGCCGCTCTGCAGAGGTGCCGCCAGCGGGGGCCCCGGCAACCGCCACCCCGGGAAAGCCGCGCCGTCACCTCGGCCCGCGCAACACTCCGTCCCGGCCTGCTCCGCCACGACGGGAACGCTGGGGCCGATCCCGGCGGGCAGAGGCGACATCATGACCGGGTGAGCACTCCACCCGCGGACCTCTCGGCGACGGGCTTCGGCGCCGGCGGCGAGCGGTGGACCCTGACCGCGCATTCCGCCGGCGGGCGGCTCCGGGCCATGGTGGAGGTGGTGGAACCGGACGGGCGTCGCTGGGTGGCCGGATCGGGCGGGCCGCCACTCCCGGCCGGTCGCCGGGTCGCCACCTTCGCCGGCCGATCCGGCGCCGGGGCCCGGGTCGTCATCGTCCGGGTCGCCGCCGACGTCCGCGGAGTCGTGGCGATCCTGACCGATGACACCCGGGAGGACCTGAGCCTGCACGGGGACGCCGCCGTCCTCGGGGCACGCCTCGCGGTGCTGGTTCATCCCGCCGATGTCGCGCTGGCATCGATGACGCTGGTCGGACGTGACGGGTCGCACCTGGCTGAGACCCTCTGACGCGACCGGACCAGGTCGGCGCATCCACCCGGCAGAGACGGCCCTTCACCAGCCGCACGACGGGCCACCGGGGATGGATCGATGGCGGCGCGAAACACAACCGGGCCACCTGTGAAGCGTCGCCCGCGGGAGGCCGTCACCGCAGGTTCCCGGTCCCGAACTCAGCCCCGCAACTCGGCGCCCACCCCCTGCGCCGCAACCGCCACGGCCGCGTCCCGCACCGCGGTCGCATCGGCCGCGGTGAGCGTGCGGTCCGGGGCACGGACCACCAGCGCGAACGCCAATGAGATGCGTCCGGGCCCGACCTGGTCGCCGGTGTAGACGTCGAACAGCCGCACCGACTCCAGCAGCTCACCGCCTCCGTCGCGCAGAGCCTGCATGACGTCGGCCGCGCGGACGCCCGACCCCACCACCAGCGCGACATCCAGGTGCACCGGCGGGTACGGGCTGATCGCCGGCGGAACCGGGGTGGTGCGCTCGGGCAGCGCGTCCAGATCGATCTCGACGGCAACCGTCCGCGGCGGCAGGCCGAGACGTTCCACGACGGCCGGGGCCAGCTCGCCGGCGTACCCGATGGGCCAGTCCCCCACCCGGACACTCGCGCACCGCCCCGGGTGCCACGGCGCCTGATCCGCCGCGACCAGGCGCAGTTCGGTGCCGGCCATCCGGCCGACCCGGCGCACCATCTCCATGGCATCCGCCCACCCCGCCGTGCGGCCGGGTCCCCACCAGCCGGCACGGTCCACGGCGCCGGCGAGCACGACGGCCAGATGACGCGGTTGCTGCGGCAGCGCCGCGTCCAGGGTGGCCAGCGTGGAGGCGTCCGGCCGGTGGTCGATCGGTGCATCCGGCGGGTGCGGGGCGTTGGTCCGGGGCAGGAACACCGACCCGATCTCGAACAGCAGCAGATCCCGGGCGCCCCGGGAGATGTTGCGCAGCACCGTGTCCAGCAGACCGGGGAGCAGGGTGGTGCGCATCAGCCGGCGGTCCGCGTCGAGCGGGTTCCGCAGCGCGACGGCACGTCGCCGGACATCGTCCGGCGGCAGGCCGAGCGCGTCGAGGTCCGCCTCGCCGATGAACGGGAACGACAGCACCTCGGTCAATCCGGCCGAGGTGAGGTCGGCGGCGATCAGCCGGTCCCGGCGCTGGGTTGCCGTCAGCCCGCGGCCGGCGGGCGCCGTCGGCAGGACGGACGGGATGGTGTCGTACCCCTCCAGCCGCGCCACCTCCTCGACCAGGTCGGCCGGCCGGGTCAGGTCGGGGCGCCACGACGGCGGCGTCACCGTGAGGTCGTGGTCACCCGGGCCGTCCTCCACGGTGCAGCCCACCTGCTGCAACCGCCTGGTGATCGTCGCCGGGTCGTACGGGCGGCCGGCGAGCCGCTCCGGTTCACCCAGTGGCAGACAAATGTCGTTGCGCGGCAATGGGTTGCCGAGCACATCGGAGCGACCGGCGATGCGGCCACCGCCGTAGCGGACCAACAGTTCGGCCGCCGCCTCGGCCGCGACGGCGGCGATCGCCGGGTCGACGACCCGCTCGAACCGCCGGGATGCCTCGCTGGGCAACCGGTGCCGCCGAGCCGTCCTGGCGATGGCGGGCGGATCCCAGTACGCGGCCTCCAGCACGACAGTGGTGGTGGTGGAGCTGATCTCGGTGGACTCGCCGCCCATCACCCCGGCCAGCGAGATCGGACCTGACTCGTCCGTGACGACCATGTCGTCGGCGGCCAGGGTGCGCTTGGCGCCGTCCAGCGTCACCAGCGACTCCCCGTCGGAGGCCCGGCGGACGGTGATCGAGCCGGTGATCTTGCCGCCGTCGAAGGCGTGCAGCGGCTGGCCCAGGTCGAGCATCACGTAGTTGGTGACGTCGACGGCGAGCGAGATCGACCGGATGCCGGCCGCGGACAGCCTGCGGCGCAACCAGAACGGGCTCGGCGCCGAGGGATCGATGCCCTCCACGCGAACCGTGGCGAACCGCCCGCAGCCCACCGGGTCGGCAATCGTGACCGGCCAGCCACCCTCTGCCCGCTCGGGCAGCGGGCGGTCGGCGGGATCGGTGAAGGGCACGTCGAAGGCGGCGGCCATCTCCCGAGCCAGCCCGCGGATGGACAGGGCGTAACCGCGGTCCGGGGTGATGGCCAATTCGATGACGGCGTCGTCGGCGCCGATGATCGGCCGGGCGTCGGCGCCGGGCGGCGCAATGGGCCCCAGCACGAGGATCCCGTCGTGCTCGGTGCCGATTCCCAGCTCGCGGACCGAGCAGATCATGCCGTCGGAGATCCGCCCGTAGGTGTGGCGGGACGCAATGGCGAAACCACCGGGCAGCACGGCCCCGGGCAGCGCCACCACGACGGTGTCACCGACGGCGAAATTCGTGGCGCCGCAGATGATCCCGCGCGGTTCGTCGCTGCCGTCCGGGCCGTTGCCCGGGCCGACATCGACGGTGCAGAACCGGATCGGCTTCTTCAGCCCCGGAAGCTCCTCGATGGTGAGCACCGTGCCCACGACGAGTGGCCCCTCGGTCGCGGGCACGGCATGCACACCCTCCACCTCGAAGCCGACCCTCAGCAAGGCATCGGTCAGTTCTCCGGTGCCCGTTCCGACCGGGAGGGCAACAGTGTCGGCGAGCCATTGGACGGGAAGGTGCATGGCTCAGATCTCCGATCCGAAAGCGGCGGTGAACCGGACGTCGCCCTCGACGATGTCGCGCATGTCCGGGATCTGGTTGCGGAACTGCAGGGTTCGCTCGATGCCCATGCCGAAAGCGAAACCGCTCCACTCCTGCGGGTCCAGTCCGCACGCGACCAGCACGTTGGGGTCAACCATCCCGCAGCCGCCCCACTCTACCCAGCCGGCGCCACCCTTCTTGTCCGGGAAGTACACGTCCATCTCGGCGCTGGGCTCGGTGAACGGGAAGTACGACGGGCGCAGCCGGGTGCGCGACTCGGCGCCGAACATGGCCCGTGCGAACTGATCGAGGGTGCCCTTGAGATGCGCCATCGACAGGTGCCGGTCGATGGCCAACCCCTCGACCTGGTGGAACACCGGGGTGTGGGTGGTGTCCAGTTCGTCCGTGCGGAAGACGCGGCCCGGGCAGATTACATAGATCGGCGGCCGGCGGGTGAGCATGCTGCGCACCTGCACCGGCGAGGTGTGCGTGCGCAGGACCAGACCGGTGTCCTGGCCGCTGTCGACGACCCCGCGTTCGGCCTCCGCCGCCGCCCCGAGCGGTCCCGCGACATAGAAGGAGTCCTGCATGGCGCGGGCCGGATGGTCCTTCGGGAAGTTCAGCGCGTCGAAGTTGAACCACTCCGTCTCCAGCTCGGGGCCCTCGGCGACCTCCCAACCCATCGCGGTGAAGACATCGCCGATCCGGTTCATCATGGTGGAGATCGGGTGTGGCGACCCCGGCACCTGGCGGTCGTAGGGCAGCGTGACGTCGACGGTTTCCTCGGCGAGGATCCGGGCGTCACGGGCTGCGATCAGTTCCGCTTCCCGCGCTGCGAGCGCAACGTTGACCCGGGCACGGGCCTGGCCGATGCCCCGGCCCGCGCCGGCCTTCTCGCTCTTCGGCAGGTCGGCGATCGCCCGGTTCGCCAACGCCAGCGGGCTGCGGTCGCCGGCATGGGCCAGCCGCGCGGACTTCAACGCGTCGAGGTCGGCGGCGGCGGCGACCGCGTCGAGCGCCGCTGCCGTCGCGGCCTGCACGGCAGCGGCGTCGGTGGGGTCGGGGTGGTCGCTGGGAGCAGCAGGGGTCGACATCGGAACCTTCCGGGCGTGGGCGGCGCGGCGTCCCCCGACCGGTCAGGAGTCAACGTCGGGCGTTCACCCCGGTGACCGAACCCGGACGGGCGGAGGCCAGCAGGCAGTCTAAGCGTCCACGGCCGGTCCTCCCGGCCGCGGTGACGGCGCCCGGCCCGGGCTGCTGCGGCGTCAGCGGAGGCCGCACCCGGGCACGGGCCCGGGAAATCGGCGTACCCGCCGGACAGGGACCGGCCGACCGCCGGTGCCGTCGGTGGGGCTGCCGGTGGGGCCGCTGGGATGCACCGCCCGAGTGTTTCAGCCCGACCGGGCCCGCGCATCGGCGTTTACCGGGCGGCCTCCGCGTCCTCCGCCGCGATCGTCGGGTACTCCGGCCGCCACATCGCCTCGTAGACCTGCTGGATCGGGTCGTGCAGCTCCGCCCTGGCCAACCCCTCCTCGGCGGCGGTGGTGGCAACGGCGATGGCGACGGCAGCCGACACGGTGCGCAGGTCCGTCATGGCGGGCAGCAGGGCGGCCCCGGTACTGGATGCGTTCGACAGCTTGGCGACCGCGTCGGCGGCTGCGGCGATCATCCGGTCGCTGATCCTGGTCGCCTTGACCACCGCGACACCCAGGCCGAGCCCCGGGAAGACGAGCGCGTTGTTGGCCTGGGCGATCTCGTACGCACGGCCGCGGTGGTGCACCGGGGCGAACGGGCTGCCGGTGGCCGTCAGTACCCGCCCGTCGGTCCAGGCGATCAGGTCGGCCGGCAGTGCTTCCGCCTTGGCGGTCGGGTTGGACAGCGGCATGATGATCGGCCTGGCCACCTCGGCGGCCATGGTGCGCACGATGGACTCGGTGAAAGCGCCTGCCTGCGTTGACGTCCCGATCAGGATGGTGGGATGGGCGTTGGCCACCACATCGGCCAGGCCGACCTCACCGCCGGGGACGGACCAACCGGCGACCTCGTCCCGCGACCGGGCGTAGGGCTGCTGGAAGTCCAGCAGGCCGGGGGTGTCGTCGAGCAGCAACCCGCCCCGCCCCAGGGGATAGAACCGGGCGGTGGCCTCCCGCGGCGTCAGGCCCTGCCGGATCATCTCGTCGCGCATCATGTCCGCGATGCCCAGCCCCGCGGTGCCCGCGCCGTGGATCACCACCCGCTGGTCGCGCAGCCGGGTGCCAGACGCGCGCACCGCGGAGAACACCGCGGCCAGCACCACCGCTGCGGTGCCCTGCATGTCGTCGTTGAAGGTGCAGATCTGGTCGGCGTACTTGTTGAGGATGCGGCGCGCGTTGGTCGCGCCGAAGTCCTCCCAGTGCAGCATCGCGGTGGGGAACAGCTTGCCGACTGCGGTGACGTAGGCGTCGATCAGTTGGTCGTAACGGGCGTCCCGCACCCGGGCGTGCCGCTCCCCCAGGTACATGTCGTCGTTGAGCAGCCGGAGGTTGTCGGTGCCCATGTCGAGCACGACGGGCAGCACGCGGCGTGGGTGGATGCCTGCGGCGGCGGTGTAGACGGCCAGCTTGCCGATGGAGATCTCGATGCCGCCGACGCCCTGGTCGCCGATTCCGAGGATGCCCTCGGAGTCCGTCGCCACCAGCAGGTCGACGTCGTCCGGGCCGAGACCGGTGTTGCGCAGGGCGGTTTCGACGTCGTCGGGGTGGTCGACCGACAGGTACACGCCTCGGGTGCGCCGGAACTCGTGGCTGAACCGCTCGATCGCCAGGCCCACGGTCGGGGTGTAGACCACCGGCAGCATCTCGGAGATGTGCTCGCTGAGCAGCCGATAGAACAGCACCTCGTTGCGATCCCGCAGGTTCGCCAGGTACACCCACTTGCGCAGGTCGTTGGCCTGCTCGAGGTACTGCTGGTAGACCCGCCGCAGCTGCCCCTCCAGCGTCGAGACACCCGTCGGCAGCAGGCCTTTCAGGTCCAGCGCCTCCCGCTCGGCGTGGGTGAAGGCGGTGCCCCGGTTGATGGTGGGGGTGGCCAGGACGGCGCTGCCCCTGGCGTGGATCCTGGCGACCACGCCCTGCGGCGTGGCTACGAGTTCGTACGGTGCCTCGGTCATGTGAGAGGGGCCCTTCGGGGAAAGTGGTTCTCAGGAATGTGCGCACAGTGCGCGGGTGTCGGAACAAGCACCTGGGCGCGGCGGTCGTGCCGCCGCGCCCAGGTACAGCCATCGAGACCGGCCCGTCGCGATCGATCGACCGGTGATCTGCCGAGCCGAGCGGCAGATCAGTCCTGCGTCAGTGCACCGCGACCTTCTGCCGGTGGTAGGACTCCACGTCCGCCTTGTGCTCGGTGGCGTCGTGCTCGTCGAGCATGTCGGTGTCGTCGAACGGATCCTCACCGGAGAACACCCGGTCGGTCTGCTCGCGGTCGATCTCGTTGACCCAGTGGCCGATCACCAGGGTGGCGACCGCGTTGCCCGAGAAGTTCGTCAGGGCACGGGCTTCGGACATGAACCGGTCGACCGCGACGATCAGGCCGACGCCGGGGACGAGGTCCGGGCGGTGCGAGGCGAGGCCGCCGCCCAGCGTGGCCAGCCCGGCACCGGTGACGCCGGCGGCGCCCTTGGAGGCGACGATCATGAAGATCAGCAGGGACAGCTGCTCGGACCAGGACAGCGGGGTGCCCAGCGCGTTGCCGATGAACAGCGACGCCATCGTCAGATACATGGCGGTGCCGTCCAGGTTGAACGAGTAGCCGGTCGGCACCACGATGCCGACGACCGGGCGGGACACGCCCAGGTGCTCCATCTTCGCGATCAGCCGGGGCAGGGCGGTCTCGGACGAGGAGGTCGCGACGATCAGCAGGTACTCCTGGCGCAGGTAGTACAAAACCTTGAAGATCGAGAACCCGGTGGTCAGCTTCAGCAGCGCGCCGAGGATGACGATGACGAACGCAACACAGGTGGCATAGAAGACGCCGACGAACAGGCTCAGCGCGCCGATCGCGGACCAGCCCGCGTTGCCGACGACGCCGGCGATGGCGCCGAATGCGCCGATCGGGGCGAGCCACATGATGCCGGCGAGAATCTTGAAGACCAGTCGCTGCAGGATGGTGATGGCATTGAGGATCGGCTCGCCCTTGCTGCCCAGGGCCTGCACCGCGAATCCGACCAGCAGCGCGACAAACAATGCCTGCAGCACGCTGCCCATGGTCAGCGCGGAGAACAACGTCGTCGGAATGATGTCGAGAATGAAGTTCCCGGACGATTCGACCTCCGGGACGGTGTATTCCGCTGTCGCCGCGGCCGCCTGCAGGCTGTCGCCCGGGTGCACGAGATTGCCGACCAACAGACCGAGGCCGAGCGCGAACGTCGACATCACGATGAAATACAGCAGCGCGATGCCGCCGACCTTGCCGACCTGCGAGGCCTTCCGCACCGATCCGATGCCGAGCACGATGGTGCAGAAGATGATCGGGCCGATCATCATCTTGATCAGATTGACGAAGGCGGTGCCGATCACCGCGAGACCGGCGGCCTGCTTGCCGAAGATGAGGCCGACCGCGGTACCGGCTACCACCGCGACGATGACGGCCACGTAGAGCCAGTGGGTGCTGATCTTCTTCCGCTTGCGGGGTGTGTCCGTTGCAGGTTCCTGCGGTGTGATCGGTGTCGTCATGGTCTCTCCTGCGTCATCGGGGGATCGGCGTCAACCGCTGGAGGAACTGTCTCCTGGCCTTCAGACCCACGTCACCAATGAGTACATAACGAAACCGGGATTCTGGATTTTGTTTGTCGGGCCGCGCGGAGCAATGCGGCAATTCTGTCCGATCCGGTCGCATCGACCGGTTTTGATCGGCGATCAGAACAGATCCGTCACCGCGAAATCCGGGAAAGGCGTGCAGGGTGCGCATGGAACCTCCTGGCCGGCGTCGACACCGTCGGCGAGAACGGATTGACGCCCTCGCATCGCAGGCCGGAGCCGCGGAGTGCGCAGTCCACGTGCTGTGCCACAGCGAACATCTCGGCGCCCAGGTCGGCCGGGGGGCCGTGCAGCCCTTCATGATGCTCGAGTGGGATGACCAGCAGATGCCCTGGCGTCACCGGTGCGATGTCCGGGAAGGCCCGCACCCGCTCGTCCCGATGAACGACGGCGGCCGGCGAGCGGCCGTCCGCGATCGCTCAGAAGATGCAGTCCGCGAGCGTCGATTCTTGTTGCTGCTCCTCATGCATCCGATCCCTCCCCCATGCGTGCCCCCTGCGCAGCGAAGGCGCCGGCGATGGACGCCAACGCCGTGAACACCGCATGGAGCTCGTCGTCGGTCAGGTCGGCGGTCGCAGCAAGCACCCGCACGCCGAGCGGCCGGTACACGCCGGCGAACGCCCGCCAGGTCGCAGGCAACAGTGACACCTTGACGCTTCTGCGGTCGTCGGGGTCCTGGCTGCGCTCGACGTAGCCGGCCCGTTCCAGACGGTCCACCAACGCGGTCACCGCCGCCCGGCTCAGCGCGAGCCGATCCGCCAGGGTGGCCGCAGCCAGCGGTCCCGCTTCGAGCTCGTTCAGCGCCCGCAGGTCGCTGCGCCCGATCTGCAGCTTGCGACACGCCGCCTCGTCGAACAGGTCCATGGCGTGCCACAGCTCGCGGCAGGCGAGTAATACGGGCGCGTCGGGACGAAACTCCGGTACCGTCGACATCATTCGATCATCGCACTATCAGTGCGTCGAACCATGGGAGGACACTAGGTGCAGTGGACGGAGAGCACCGTGGTCGACCGGCCGATGGCCGAGGTGCACGACGCCATCGCCGACGAGAACGCGGTGATGCGCTGGTCGGCCTGGCCCGCGGCGACCGGGTACACCTGCGCGGTGGACGGGGACGGCCGGAGCATCGGTTCGGAGATCGTGTTCCGGAATGCTGACGGCAAGGAGCAAGGTCGGCAACGGCTGGCATCGGTCGCTCCCGGTCTGGTCGAATACCGCCTGCGCAACCGCGGCCCGGGTGGCCGGGACATCACTCCCGAGGTCGACTTCCGGCTCGAGGACGTCGACGGCAGCCGCACCCGCGTACTGCTGGACTTCCGCGGCCGGGCACCGTTGCCGCCCGGGTTGCGTCAGGTCGCCGAGTTCTTCCTCGCCCGCCGGGTGCGCCACCTTCACCGCAAGGACCTGGAGCAGCTCAAGGATTACGTCGAGCAGGCGGACCTGCGATCGTGATCCGGGACCCGCACAGCGAACCGGTGCCGGCCTCCGCCTGGGAGGCGGACGCGGTCGCGCGCCGGCGCGGCCGGGTGGAGATCTTCAACGCCACCCGACCCGGCGGCCTGGACGGCTGGACCATGGATCTGACGCAGTACCAACTGATGCGCCAGCACATCCTGGACAGCATCGACGACCTCGCCGGCACGGACGGCACCGCATATCTCAGGGACGTCGTGGCCGCGGCGCAGGACCGCTACGGCACGCATCCCGCGTTCCCGAACGGCCGGCTGCGCAACTACTGCACGTACACCAAGGTGGATCTCGAGGCGCGGGGAAATCGAGCGGGTGCCCGGCAGCGGCGCCCAGCGGCTGCGCAGGATCGTCGATCCGGTGCCGGCCACGTCGGACGAGGCCGGTGCCTGACGCGTTCGTCCTGGGTGGTCGAGGCGCCGGATGACCGGCGGGACATCGGATCTCCCGTGGCAGCACGGACCGCGATCGGTACTGTCTTCGGGCATGTCGCTCTTCTCCCGCATCGGCGCGGCGTTGCGGTCGGTGCTCCGCCCGACGACCGAGCCACCGGCGCGCCGCACCCCCACGGGCGGTCGGGCGCCGGTCGAGTCACCGGGCCAGGCCGGTCCGTCGGCCACGGTGGAGATCGATCCGCAACGGATAGGGCCGGTGCGGATGACCTACTCCCCGCACCGCGACGGCGCCCCGGATCCCGGGGAGATCGTCTGGACCTGGGTGCCATTCGAGGAGCGCGACGGACGGGGCAAGGACCGGCCGGTGCTGGTGGTCGCAGCCGAGAAGTCGGGCACCTACCTGGGTGTGCAACTGACCAGCAAATCGCACGGCAGGGACGCCGAGTTCCTGTCCATCGGATCGGGGCCGTGGGACTCCTCGGGACGCCCGTCGTGGGTGAACCTCGAGCGGGTGTTCCGGCTGTCTCCCGGCGGGATGCGCAGGGAGACGGCCGGTTTGGACGCACACGCCTTCGCGGCGGTGGAGCAGCGGCTGCGTCAACGGTACGGCTGGCGCTGACTCCGCCGACCGGGGCAGGTCCACTGACCGCCGGATGGACCGGCCCCGGGGTCGCCGCCGATCCCGGTTGTCGCGGCGGCTCTCGCCGCCGCGGGTCTCGCCGTCAGGGCGTGATCGGCGACACTGCCGGCTCGGCTGCGGACAGTCCTGTCGCCGCCCGCCGTTGCGCACTCGCGCTGGCGTACAGGCAGATCGCCGCGGCGCTGGCCAGGTTCAGCGACTCCGCCTTGCCGTAGATCGGCACCCGCACCGCGGCGTCGGCCAGCACCAGCAGGTCCTCGGGCAGGCCGTGCGCTTCGGAGCCGAACAGCCAGGCCGTCGGCAGGTCGAGGATGCCGTCGGCAGCGGCCGCGTCGAGATCGACGTCGGCGCCACCGGTGGTCGCCAGCACCGACAGCCCGGCCGCCGACAGGTCGTCGAGCAACGCGGCCGCGTCGGGCGCCTGGGCGATCGGCAGGTGGAAAAGGCTGCCAGCGGAGGCCCGGATCGCCTTGGGGTTGAACGGGTCGACCGCGTTCCCGGCGATCAGCACGCCGTCGGCGCCGGCCGCGTCGGCGAGCCGGATCACCGTGCCCGCGTTGCCCGGGTCGCCGGCCTCGACGAGGACGGCGATCAGCTTCGGCGCGCCCGCCAGCACGTCGGCAACGGTGACGACCGGCCGCGTGCAGCGGACCACCAGGCCCTGCGGGTGCACCGCGTCCGACAGGGCCGCCGCCGCGCGTTCGGTCACCTGGGTCACCTCGATGCCGGCGGCGAACGCGGCCCGCGCCAACGTCGGGTGCCGGGCAGCGGCGGCCTCGGTGAGGAAGAGTTCGAGCACCTCGCCCGGGTGCTCCCGGGCGTAGGCGATCGCCTCGGTGACGGCAGGCGCGCCCTCGGCCAGGAACTCGCCCACCTCGGTGCGGCGGGATCGCCGGAGCAACCGATGGGCCGCGGCGATCCGTGCGGAGCGTTCGGTGAGGACCGCCTCGTCGTGCGCGCCGTCCGCACCGGTCGGCTCGGAGGCGGGGACAGCAGAACGCCCGGCCGACGGAGAGCCGGCCGGGCGTCGACGAGGGTCCTGCTGGGGGCTCAGGCCGCGTCCTGAGCGGTGTCGGCGACGGCCGGCACGGCCTCGCGGGCGACGGCGACAAGGGCGGCGAACGCGGCGTCATCGGACACGGCGAGCTCGGCGAGCACCTTACGGTCGACCTCGACGCCGGCGACCTTGAGGCCCTGCATGAACCGGTTGTAGGTCATGCCGTGGCTGCGGGCGGCGGCGTTGATGCGGGTGATCCAGAGCTTGCGGAAGTCGTTCTTCCGCTTGCGGCGATCGTTGTAGGCATAGGTCAGCGAGTGCAGACCCTGCTCCTTGGCCTTGCGGTACAGCCGCGACCGCTGTCCGCGGTAACCGCTGGCGCGCTCGAGGACGACACGGCGCTTCTTCTGGGCGTTGACCGCCCGCTTGACTCTTGCCACGGGGCACCTGCTTTCTACTTCGACCCGGCAGAGGTGGCGCCGGATGGTTTGACGACGGGAAGGGGCCGATGGGCCCGAGGATCAGATGCCGAGCAGCTTGCGCATGCGAGGCACGTCGACCTTGGCGACGGGCTTGTCACCGTCGATCCGGCGCGTGCGGCTGGTGGGCTTGCTCTCCAGGTTGTGGCGCTTGCCCGAGCCGGCGTGCATCAGCTTTCCGGAGCCGGTCACCTTGACCCGCTTCTTCGTCCCGGAGTGCGTCTTGTTCTTCGGCATGGTTCGCTCGCATTCGATGTTGTGATGCTCGATCGGTCTGTCGGCAGTGCTGTGCTGGTCGTTCTGTCGTGCTGGTGCTGCTGCGGTGCCGGCCGGCTCGCGACGAGCACGCACGGCAGTCCCCGGGCCACCGGGCCCGGGTCGATCTGCGCGGTGACTCGGCCCACCCTGACGCGGGCCAGCCGGTATCGCGGCCGTGCCGTGTCGCGCGGTGATGCAGGTCCGGCCCGGTGGGCCTACCTGTCCCGCACCCCGCGCCGGAACGTCAGGACGAGGCCGCTGCCGGCTGCGCGTGCCGCTGGCTGGGCTTCTTGTGCGGGGCCAGGACCATGATCATGTTCCGGCCGTCCTGCTTGGGTGCGCTTTCCACGAACCCGAGCTCGGCGACGTCGGCGGACAACCGCTGCAGCAGCCGGAAGCCCAACTCCGGACGGGACTGCTCCCGACCGCGGAACATGATGGTGACCTTGACCTTGTCCCCGGCGTTGAGGAAGCGCACCACGTGACCCTTCTTGGTCTCGTAGTCGTGCGCATCGATCTTCGGCCGGAGCTTCATCTCCTTGATGACCGTCAGGACCTGGTTGCGCCGGGCCTCCCGAGCCTTCTGCGCGCTCTCGTACTTGAACTTTCCGTAGTCCATGAGCTTGCAGACGGGCGGGCGGGCGTCCGGGGCGACCTCGACGAGATCGAGGTCGGCCTCCTGCGCCAGGCGCAGGGCCTCACCGACGGCAACGATGCCGATCTGCTCGCCCTCGGCTCCGACGAGGCGAACCTCGGGAACGCGGATCCTGTCGTTAATGCGTGGTTCGACGCTGATTGAGTCCTCCTGGAAGACGGTTGATAGCTGCTGTGCTCCCGGCATCCGCAAGGCCCAGGTCCGTGTGGTGGCACGAAAAAGGGCCCAGCGAATGAACTCGCGGGCCCTGTCCACACCGTCGCCGCGCCCCATGTCAGGACGCGCGCCATCGACAACACATCGATGGACCGGGACCCGGCCGCCGTCAGGCTGCTCGGGTGGGAGTCGGGCTCCACTTGTTCCCCCGCTCGCGCGGGAGCTAGTCGCACATGACAGCGTACACGGTGTGAGTAGCGCCGAACCACCGCCGACAGGTTCCGAACACCCGTCTCCCGATACCGACATCGCTGATCAGGATGGTCGGGACCTGGTCGACATCCCCGCCGTCGAGGTGATCAGCCGGGCCGCGGTGCTGCTGATGAGCGCCGCCGCCGAGCAGCTCGGACTGGCAGACCCGAATCCGGACCGGCCGGCCCACCGGGATCTGGACCAGGCCCGGACCCTGATCACCGCGCTCGCCGGTCTCGTCCGGGCGTCGGCGCCGGACCTCGGCCCGCACGCCGCGGCGTTCCGGGACGGACTGGCGGGACTGCAGGGCGCCTTCCGGGAGTACTCGATCCACCCGGACGAGCCGGGCAAGGGGCCCGGCGAGTAGCGGGGCCGACCGGCGTCTGTCTGCGCGGCGGCGTGTCGGCGGGGCTGCTGACATTTCGCGAGTGCGGAACGGTGCACGACGCGATGTCGGCACACCCGCCCGCTGTGGTGTGCGAACACGTCGTGGGATCACCTGCGCCGGCCGGTTTTCGGGCGCCGTTGACGGGTTACTTAGCTGCGCGTGACAACCACGACCGGCCGACGGCGCCGATGAGATCCGAGCCCGCTTGATGGCAGTCCGTGCCACGCCGAGCCGTGCCGTCGGTCAGGTGCTGACCCGGTGGCTTCCGCTCGGCGCCGTCCTGCTCGCCTACTGGGCCGCGCAACTGATCAACACCGGGCTCAGCGCAAACCCCGTCGAGGGCGCCACGAACGCACTGGGTTTCGCGCTGCACGTCCGGGAGCCGGTGAGCGTCGACGAGTTGATCTTCGGCGCCCTGCCCACCACCTGGTTGCAGGACCGCTGGTACACCCTGGGTGAGGTGCACTGGTACGACGTGCCGGCGGCGCTGGTCCACGTCAGCCACTTCTTCGTCATCCCGGCAACCGCCGCGGTCCTGTTCGTCCGCAACCGATCCCGGTTCCGCGCCTGGATCGGCTGCGTCCTGCTGTTGGCGGTGATCGGGATCGTCCTCTACATCGTCTATCCGATGGCGCCGCCGTGGCTGGCGGGCCGGCTCGGTGTCGTCGGCGAGGTCCACCGGATCTCCGGCATCGGTTGGCAGTACCTGCATCTCGACGCCGTGGGCAGCCTGCTGGGCGGCAGTCAGATGGCCGCCAACCCGGTGGCGGCCATGCCGTCATTGCACGCCGCGAGCGCCGCCCTGCCGGCGATCTTCTGCTGGCCCGCGGCAGCGTGGTGGGGACGGGTACTGCTGGCGGTCTACCCGATCGCGATGGGCGTGACGCTCGTCTACAGCGGAGAGCACTACATGATCGACGTGCTGGCCGGCTGGCTGGCGGCCGCAGCTGCGGTCGGCGGCTGGCGTTGCCGGGCCGCGATCCGGCGGCGGCGTACCGACCGGGGAGAATCGGACCGGGGCAGGTCCGATCGAGGCGATCGACGCGATGCGGAACAGGCGGCGGAGCCCACCGGCGCCCGATCGGGGCGGCAGGTCAGCACCGCCTGATCGGCGGGCGCGGTAGCCGGCAGCTGTTCGGCGGGTGCCGTCGAACCGACCCTCGCAGTCAGGCGGATCCCTTGCCCCGGGCGCCGTCCCGGGCACGCTTGGCGGCCGCGTCGCGATCGCGCGCGGCGGCCTTCTCCCGGTCGATGATCTCCAGCCGGCCCAGCGGACGGGCCAGGTCGTCCTCCGGTCTCGGTCCCGGTGACTGCGGCCGCGGTGGAGGGGGCCCGTACTGCGCCTGCAGCGCGCGCACTCGCTCCAGTGCCTGGACGGCGCGGGCCCGGTCCATCGCCTGGATCGCCATCACCGGTTTGACCTCGTCGTCGGGCATCACCAGCTGCGCCCACGGCGAGCCTTGCGGATATCCGATCCGCAGGATCAGCGACCACGGGACGAACTGCTCCGCGAGCACGTTCCGCACCCGGACTCCGGTGGGGTCCACCCGCAGCCGCGGGCGGGCCGCGGTGAGAATCAGCCCGGCAAGGACCAGACCGATGCCGATGATGCCGATCTGGTCGGAGACCCGGAAGCTGACGCCCTCCTCGGACTGCAGCAGCAGCACACTCACCACGATCATCGCGGCCACCACCACGATCGCCGAGACGACCGCGAGGATGGTGATCCGGCGGGGCCGGACCTGCAGCAGCACCGGCGGCCGGGCGGAGCCGTCTGTTGTCGGGTCGGCGGCGTCAGCGATCGGGTCGGTCGACGGAGCCGTTTCCGGCGTCCGGCCGCGTGCGACGTCTTCCGGCGCCGGCCCGGTCGGCGGGGTATCGCGCGGTTCATCGGGTCCGGTCGGCGCGGTCATCGGCCGAACCCCATCCGCCCGCTCGGCCCGCGGAGGCCGCGCAGCACGAGCGCTGTGGTGATGGCCGCCGACATCGCCTCGCCGCCCTTGTCCTCGGTGGAGCCAGGCCCGCCGCTGCGGGCGACCGCCTGCTCCACCGTGTCGCAGGTCAGCACGCCGTTGCCGACCGGGACACCGGAGTCCAGCGCCACCCTGGTCAACCCGGCGGTCACCGCGTCGCAGACATACTCGAAATGCGGTGTGCCACCGCGAATGACGACGCCCAGCGCCACCACCGCGTCGTGCGAGGTGGCCAGCGCCTGCGCCACCACCGGCAGCTCGATCGCACCGGGCACCCGGACCACGGTGGGGGTGGAGGCCCCCGCCTGGGTGGCCAGGGCGACGGCCCGCTCCAGCAGGGTGTCGGTGATGGCGGCGTGCCAGGACGTCGCGACGACCCCGACCCGCAGGCCGTCGCCCTGTGGGATCAGCAGGTCCGGGCGCCCCTCGCCGCTCATCGGCCGGCCCCGCTGTGGTGCATCGTCACCTGCGTCGCGACCCGCAGCGTCACCGCGGGCATCATGCGTGCCCCTCGCCGTACAGCACGTCCAGTCCCTCCAGCTCGTGACCCATCCGGTCCCGTTTCGTCGTCAGGTAGCGCACGTTCTCCGGATTCACCGACACCGGTAGCGCGACCCGGCCGGTGATCGTCAGGCCGTAACCCTCCAGCCCGGCCCGCTTGGCCGGGTTGTTCGTCAGCAGCCGCATCGACCGGATCCCCAGATCGGCCAGCACCTGCGCGCCGGTGCCGTACTCCCGGGCGTCGTTGGGCAGCCCGAGATTGATGTTGGCGTCGACGGTGTCGGCGCCGCGGTCCTGCAGTTCGTAGGCGCGCAGCTTGTCCAGCAGCCCGATGCCGCGGCCCTCGTGCCCGCGGATGTAGAGCACGACGCCCCGACCCTCGGCGACGACCGCATCCAGCGCCGCGTGCAGCTGCGGACCGCAGTCGCAGCGCAACGAACCGAGCACGTCACCGGTCAGGCATTCCGAGTGCACCCGGACGAGAACGTCGGCGCCATCACCGATCTCACCGTGCACCAGCGCAATGAGCTCCCGGTTGGTCACGGTGCTGATGTACCCGACGGCCTGGAAGACGCCCTGCGGCAACGGGAGCCGCGCCTGCGCGACCTTGCGGATCTGCACCTCGCTGCGCCGCCGGTAGGCGATCAGATCGGCGATGGAGATCAACGCCAACCGGTGCCGCCGGGCGAACACCCGCAGTTCCGGGAGCCGGGCCATGCTGCCGTCGTCGTTCACGATCTCGCACAGCGCCCCGGCCGGTGCCAGCCCGGCCAGGGTGGTCAGGTCGACGGCCGCTTCGGTGTGGCCCGGGCGAACCAGCACGCCGCCCTCCCGGGCGCGCAGCGGAAAGACATGCCCGGGGCGGGTCAGGTCCTGCGGGCCGGTCGCCGGATCGGCCAGCACCCGGATCGTCCGGGTCCGTTCCGCCGCCGAGATCCCGGTCGTGGTGCCCTCTTTCGCATCGACTGTGACGGTGAACGCGGTGCCCTTGCGGTCCTCGTTGACGCGGTACATCGGCGGCAACGCCAGCCGGTCGCAGGTCTCGCCCGGCAGCGCCACGCAGATCACACCGGAGGAGTACCGCACGGTGAAGGCCACCAGCTCGGGGGCGGCCAGTTCGGCGGCGAAGATGAGGTCGCCCTCGTTCTCCCGGTCCTCGTCGTCGACGACGACAACGGCGCGCCCGGCGGCGATCTCGCTGATCGCGAACTCGATGGTGTCGAAACCGGCGGGGGTCTTCTCCCGCGAACGTTTCCAGCCGGTGGGGCGGTCGTCGTCGCCGCCCGCAGGGATACCAGCCCGGCCGTAGTCCCGATCGTCCTGCTCGGCGGGCGTCTTCGAGGCCGCATCCGGGCCCGGTTCGGTGGCGTCGACGGTGCTCGTCATGCCGAGATCCCCTCCGCCAGTGGTGAACCCGTCGCGGCGCCCGGCGCTGCCAACAGGCGCTCGACGTACTTGGCCACGACGTCGACCTCGAGGTTGACCCGTGATCCGACCGGCGCGCTGCCGATCGTGGTGGCCGACCGGGTCTCCGGGATGATGCCGATACCGAACTCCGCGCCGGCGGCGTTGTCGACCACGTCGATGACGGTCAGCGAGATGCCGTCGACGGCGATCGCGCCCTTCGGGGCCAGGTAGCGCGCGAGTTCCGGCCCGACCGCGATCCGCAGTTCGTCGTACGCGTCGTGCGGCGTGCGGGCGCTGATCACCCCGGTGCCGTCGACGTGTCCCTGCACGATGTGCCCGCCCAGCCGGGTGGTCGGCGTCACCGACCGTTCGAGGTTGACCTCGTCCCCGGCCGCCAGGTCGCCGATCGTGGAGCGCCGCAGTGTCTCTGCCATCACATCCACCGTGAAGGTGTCCGCGGAGCGGTTCACGACCGTCAGGCACACCCCGGAGACGGCGATCGAATCACCGTGCCCGGCGTCCTGGGTGACGAGCGGGCCGCGGATGGTGAGCCGGGCCGAACCCGCGTCGGCGTCGCTGACCCGCAGGTCGACGACCTTCCCGCGTTCCTCGACGATGCCGGTGAACATGCTTGTTCCTTTCGAAGCACAGGACAGTGGCGCAACAGCACTGTCCATCCTCCCCCATCGGCGGGCGCCCGGTGCCCGGCCGCGGGAGCGGAGCTCAGCCGGAGCCGGGACGGTGCGCCGCGGCGGTCGCCCGCAAGGCGGCCACCGCGGCACCGGGATCCTCCGCGGAATAGACGGCCGACCCGGCGACGAAACAGTCCGCGCCGGCCTCGGCCGCCTGCTCGATGGTCTCCGCGTTGATCCCGCCATCCACCTCGACCAGCACCGTCAGGTGCCCGGTGTCGACCAGGTTCCTGGCCCGCCGCACCTTCGGCATCATGTCGGCCATGAACGCCTGCCCGCCGAAGCCGGGCTCGACGGTCATGATCAGCAGGGTGTCGTAGTGCCGCAGCACGTCCACCCAGTCGTCCAGGGCGGTCCCGGGCTTGAGCGACAGCCCGGCCTTTGCGCCGGCGGCCCGGATGTTCGCCGCCATCGCGATCGGGTCGGCGACCGCCTCCGCGTGCACCGTCACGTTGTAGGCGCCGGCCTCGGCATAACCGACGGCCCACCGGTCCGGGTCCTCGATCATGAGGTGGCAGTCGAGCGGGATGTCGGTGGCCTTGCGCAGCGACTGCACAATCGGTAGCCCGAGCGTCAAGTTGGGGACGAAGTGGTTGTCCATGACGTCGACGTGCAGCCAGTCCGCACCGGCCACCGCCTTCGCCTCGTCGGCGAGGTGGGCGAAATCGGCGGACAGGATGCTGGGCGCGATCAACGGCTTCACCGGTCGAGGGTATCCAGGGCCGCTCGTCGGAACGCGGCCTAGGGGAATGCAAGGCGCGGGCGGTCCGGCCGGGTGCCGCGTCAGGCCCGCTGACGCAGCAGCGCCAGGAACATGGCGTCCGTGCCGTGCCGATGCGGCCACAGCTGAACCGTCGGACCGTCGCCGAGGTCCGGCACGCCCGGCAGCAGCGGCCGGGCGTCCAGCGGGTCCAGACCATCCGGCCGCCTGGCGATGACGCCGGCGGTCTCGGCCAGGTGCGGCGAGCAGGTGACGTAGGCCACGATGCCGCCGGGCCGCACCATCCTGGCCGCCGATACCAGCAACTCGGTCTGCAGCGCCACCAGGTCCGGCACGTCGGAGGGCCGCCGGCGCCATCTGGCCTCGGGCCGCCGGCGCAGCGCCCCGAGGCCGGTGCACGGCGCGTCCAGCAGCACCCGGTCGTAGGACGCCTCGGGCAGCCCGGGATCGCGGCCGTCAGCGGTGTGCACGTGCACAGGCAGGCCACGGACCGTCTGCCGGATCAGCTTCGCCCGGTGCGGGGCGATCTCCACGGCGTCGAGCACCGCCCCCCGCCCGGCGGCGATCGCGCCCAACAGGCCGGCCTTCCCGCCGGGCCCGGAGGCGAGGTCCAGCCACCGCTGATCGGGCCCGTCGAGTTCCGCCGTCGCGAGCGCGGTCGCCACCAGTTGGGATCCCTCGTCCTGCACGGCGGCCCGGCCGTCGGCGATCGCGTCGACGGCGCCGGGGTCGCCGCGGTCGAGGTACACCCCGAACGGCGAGTACCGGGCAGGGATGCCGCCTGCTGCCTCGAGGAGTTCGTCGCGGCTGATCAGCCCGGGCCGGGCGACCAGGTGGACGGCCGGTGGCTGGTCGTCCGCGCGCAGTGCCGCGTCGAGCTCCGGGTGAGGTGCCCCATCGGGGCGACCGCCGAGCGCGTCCTGGAAGGAGGTGACGATCCATCTCGGGTGCGACACCGCCATCGCGAGGTGCCCGAGTGGGTCGGTCTCGGCGTCCGGCGCGAGACGCTCGATCCAGGTGTCCAGGTCGGCCTCGCTCACCCGGCGCAGCACGGCGTTGACATAGCCTGCACCGCCCGGGGTTTCGCTGGCCCGGACCAGGTCGACGGTCGCCGACACCGCAGCATGCGGCGGGATCCTGGTGCGCAAAATCTGGTAGGCGCCGAGCCGGAGCGCGTCCAGCACGATGCCGTCGAGCTGGTCGAGGGGTCGGTCGCCGCACGCGGAGACGACGGCGTCCAGCTGGCCGAGCGCCCGGCAGCTGCCGTAGGCCAGTTCGGTCGCCAGCGCGGCGTCCCGGCCGGACAGCCCGCGGTCGTGCAGGATCCCGGGCAGCGTCAGGTTGGCGTAGGCACCGCGGGAGCGCACCGCGCCGAGCAGGTCCAGCGCCGCCTGCCGGGCCGGGTCCGTCTCCGGTGGGCGGCGGGTCTGCGGGCGGCGCGGCGGCCCGCTCGGTCCCCGTCGTCGACTCCGATCCGGCTGGCCGCCCGTCGGCCCGCGCCGCGGCCCGCCTCCGCCGCGGGGTGGTGGCGCGGACGTCATGCCAGCACCGTCCCGGCCGCGGGCCGGACACCGCGCGCCCAGTCGGCGGCGGCCATCGCGCGGCGCCCGGGCGGGGTCAGCGTGCCGAGCCCGACCGCGGCGGTCGCCGTGCCGACCAGGACCTCGGTCTTGCCGGCGAACAGCTCACCGGGCCGCAGGTCCGTCCGGTCGGTGATCGTCACCGGACCGAGACCGACTCGCCCCCAGGGGCTCTCGGTCCAGGCACCCGGCTCGGGGGTCACCGATCGGATGAGCCGGTCGATGCGAGAAGCGGGCATCGACCAGTCCACCCGCGCGTCGGCAGCGGTGACCTTTCCGGCGTAGGACACGCCGTCGGACGACTGCGGTCGCGCCTGGATCGTGCCGTCGGCGAGGCCGTCGATGGTCGCCACCAGCAGGCCGGCGCCGGAGGATGCCAACCGGTCGAGCAGGTCCCCGGCGGTGTCCTGTGGGCGGATCGCCTCGGTGACGATGCCGAACACCGGTCCGGTGTCCATGCCCTGCTCCAGCCGGAACGTGGTGGCGCCGGTGATGTCGTCACCCGCGCGGATCGCGGCCTGCACCGGACTCGCCCCGCGCCAGGCGGGCAGCAGGGAGAAGTGCAGGTTCACCCAGCCGTGCGGGGGCACCGCCAGCACCGGCGGCGGGAGCAGCGCGCCGTACGCGACGACGGCGGCGACGTCCGGTGCCAGCTCGGCCAGCTGGTCGCGGAACTCGGGTGCGCGCGCGGAGGCGGGAGTGAGCAGCGGGATGCCGGCCTCGGTCGCGACGTCGGCGACCGGCGAGTTCCGGAGCGCGCGGCCGCGGCCGCTGCGGGCGGGCGGGCGGGTGACGACGGCGATGACGTCGTGCCGGGACGCCAGCAGTGCGGTCAGCGACGGAACGGCCGGTGCCGGGGTACCTGCAAAGACGATGCGCAGGGGGTCCTGCCTTCCGTTCGGAGACCACGTCGTGTGATCGACTTCGGGATACCGCTGGCGCGGTGCCGGTGACCCGCCGTGGTCGCCGGCCTTCTCGAGCCTGCTGACAGCCCTTTGACCGGTGGTGCCAACGGCGCAACGGCCACAGGGGAGTCTACGAAGGAAAGAGGGCGCACGATGACGGTCATCGCTCCCGACCGCCGCCCGCTCGTCGGGGCCACGGTCCGGCTCGACCCGATGACGCCCACCGACGCCCCCGCACTGTTCGCGGCACTGGACGACCCTCGGGTCTACGCCGCCGGTTTCGGCGGTGGGCCGGCCGGGCGGCCCCGCGCGGTCATCGACATGCAGGCGTCGGTCGACGCGGCGATCGCCGACGGCCGCCGCGCGGCGGTGTACGTCGTGCGATCGCTGCTGGACGGTCCGTCCGGGCCGGCGGGCACGGTGCTGGGCACGTCGTCACTGGGTGACGTCTCGCTGCCGGACGAGCGCGTGCACCTGGGCTGGACCGCCTACTCCCCCGCCGTGTGGGGCAGCGCCGTGAACCCTGAGTGCAAGCTCCTGCTGCTCGGGCACGCCTTCGACGACTGCGGCTTCGGCCGGGTCAAGATCCAGACCGACCTGATCAACACCCGCTCGCAGGCGGCGATCGCCCGGCTCGGCGCGGTCCGGGAGGGCGTGCTGCGGCGGCACCAACGCCGGGCCGACGGCTCGTTCCGGGACACGGTGGTGTTCTCGATCCTGTCCGACGAGTGGCCCGCGGTCCGCGCGGGCCTGCGGGCCCGGCTGTCGGACTGACGTCGGCCCGGTGCACGCCGCGGGACGCGCTCGGTCGCGCCGCAGCACCCGGCCGCACGCTCGCCGCCTTCTCGACCCTGCCAAGTCAGAACAGGTCCAGCGGGTCGACCCGGATCCGCAGGCCACCGCCCTCCTTCCGCGCCGACCGCCCGGCCGCCAGGGTGTGCAGCGCCGCACCGAGCGCCTTGCGATCCGGCTGCGGTGCGCGGACCAGCGCGCGCAGCGTCGGGCCGTCGTCGACCCGGAGATCGCCGCTGTCGGCATCGCCCGTCGCCGCCCCACCGGGCCGGGCCGAGCGGCCACCGGGCCCGGAAGGCGGGCCGATGTCCTCCAGCGCGACCGGTCCCAGTACTTCGGCACGCGGCGGCAGTTCGAGCCGGTCGATCGCAGCCAGGACGGCCGTCTCCGCACCCTCCAGCGACGCCATCGCCACGGCGGGCGGGAAACCCAGCTCGCGGCGACCGGCGAGTTCGGCGGCTGCGGCGCCCGCCGGGTCCCACCGGATCAGCGCCTGTACGACAGGGAGCGAGGCGTCGGCCCCCACCACCACGCGGCCCCCGGTCACCGAGGGCCGGACCATGGCCGCGGCGGCCATCCAGCGTCGCAGCGTCTCCTCCGAGGCCCGCAGATCCGGCCGGCCGAGCAGCGCGCCGCCGTCCAGCAACAGCGCGGCGCCGTAACCCGCGGTCGCGACGGGCTCCGCGCCAGGTGTGGCGATCACCAGGGACGCCGCGTCCGGCACGGTCGCGAGCACCTTCGGCCCCGAGGAGGTGATGACGGGCACGCCCGGGAAGGCCCGGCCGATCTCCTCGGCCGTCCGCCCGGCGCCGACGGCCGTCGCCCGCAGCCGCTCGAAACCACACGCAGGACAATGGAAGTGCGCCTCCGGCCGGCCGCACCAGCGGCAGCCCAGACGAGCGCTGTCGCCGGTCGGTGCACCGGGTCCGGCCTGGGCGAGGGGTCCGGAGCAGTGCCGGCACCGTGCCCCCCGACCGCACCGCGCACAGGCCAGACCCGGCAGGTACCCGCGCCGCGGCACCTGCACCAGCACCGCCGCATCGGCGGCCAGTGCCTGCCTGGCCGCGCTGAACGCCGCGGGCGTCAGGCGTGCTCCGGCCGCCGCCGAGTCGGCACCGACGGCGTAGTCGTCACCCGCCGCCTCGATCCGCGGCGAGCACCGTCGCACCTCGGCCCGGTCGGCGACGATCGGCTGCGCCCAACCGGAGTCGACCAGCAGTTGCGCCTCGGCGGTGCGGGCGAAGCCGCCGACGAGCAGCGGACAGCCCAGGGCGGCCGACCGCAGCATCAGCACCTCGCGGGCGTGGGGGTACGGAGCCCTGGGTTCGGCGAGCAGGTCGTCCCCGTCGTCGAACACGGCCACCAGGCCGAGGTCGCGGACCGGCGCGAACACGGCGGCGCGGGTCCCGGCGACAACCCGGACACCGCCCCGGCACACCGACAGGAAGCGGCGGTACCGCTCCGCCGGGCCGAGGTCCGCGGACAGCGTGACGTGCTCACCCTGCCCGAGGGCGGCGGTGAGCGCAGCATCCAGGCGGGCGAGGTCGCGGGCGTCGGGCACGATCAGCAACGCGCCCAGCCCCTCGTGGAAGGCGGCGGCCGCCGCCTCGGCCAATCGCGCGGGCCAGTCTTCGCCGGGCACCGCCTGCCAGACGGCGCGGGCCGCACGGTGCTGCGCGACCGCGGCCAGGAACGCTGCGCCGGCGGTGTACCGGTGCCATCCCGTGGACCGGTCGCCCGCCGCGGCTCCCGGCTCGGGCGGGATCGCGGCGGGTGCAGGCTCACCTGAGATCGGGTCCGGCCCGGCCACGGGCGGGATCGTGGCAGGTCCTGATTCGGACGCGGGCCGGTTCCCGTCCGGCCCGGCCGCCGCGGCGACTTGCTCGTCCTCGACCCGGGCATGTCGCGGCGGCACCGCCAACCGGAGCACGTCGGCGATCGAGCCGGCGTACCGGTCGGCCACCGCGCGCGCCAGTGCGGCGACCTCCTCGGTGAGCACCGGCTCCGGTGACACCACCCGCTCGACGAACCCGAGCCGCCCGGGATGGTCGGAGGCGGCCAGCCGCCCCGCGACGTAGCCACCGACGAGTCGCCCGGCGAACCGCACCCGCACCCGGGCGCCGGGCCGCGCGGCGGCACCATCCTGCTCGGCGACCAGATAGTCGTAGGGCCGGTCCAGGTGTGCGAGCGGAACGTCGACCAGCACCCGGGCCACCGGCAACTCGTCGGCCGCGACCCGTGCCCCGACGGGCGCCTTCCGCGCGGCACGTGGCACCGCCGGGGGGCGGGGACGGGCAGGTGCGGCGGTCACACCGGAAGAAGTACCAGACGGCACCGTCATCCTGTCGCCGTTGTCCACCGGGCGGCCGGCGGTCGGTTCGGTCACCGAGTTGCCGCCCTCGGGCGACCCGCCGGTCGCCCGCCCGTCGGTCAGATGCCCAGGACGGACTTGAGCTCCGCGGCCCGATCGGTGTTCTCCCACGGCAGGTCGACGTCGGTGCGGCCGAAGTGGCCGTACGCGGCGGTCTGCGCGTAGATGGGCCGCTTGAGGTCCAGATCGCGGATGATCGCGGCCGGCCGCAGGTCGAACACCTGCCGGATGGCGTCGGCGATCTTGTCCGGGTCAACCTGCTCCGTGCCGAACGTCTCGACGAACAGCCCCACCGGCGAGGCCTTGCCGATGGCGTACGCGACCTGCACCTCGATCCGGTCGGCCAGGCCCGCGGCCACCGCGTTCTTCGCCACCCAGCGCATCGCATACGCCGCGGACCGGTCCACTTTCGACGGGTCCTTCCCGGAGAATGCGCCGCCGCCGTGCCGGGCCATGCCGCCATAGGTGTCGACAATGATCTTGCGTCCGGTCAGCCCGGCGTCGCCCATCGGGCCGCCGATCACGAACCGGCCGGTCGGGTTGACCAGCAACCGGTAGTTCGACACGTCGATGTCCAATGCCGCGAGTTCGGGCTCGACGACCTGCTCCCGGACGTCCACGGCCAGCAACTGGTCCAGGTCGATGTTCTCCGCATGCTGGCTGGACACCACCACGGTGTCCAACCGGACGGCGCGGTCACCGACGTACTCGATCGTCACCTGCGTCTTGCCGTCCGGCCGCAGGTACGGCACCGCGCCGGACTTGCGCACCCCGGTCAGCCCGCGGGCCAGCCGGTGCGCGAGCGCGATCGGCAGCGGCATCAGCTCCGGTGTGTCGGTGCACGCGTAGCCGAACATCAGCCCCTGGTCGCCGGCGCCCTGCTGGTCGAGGGCATCGTCGATCTCCTCCGCCGAGTGCGTACGCGCCTCATAGGCGGTGTCGACGCCCTGGGCGATGTCCGGGGACTGTGCCCCGATCGCGACGTTCACCCCGCACGACGCACCGTCGAAGCCCTTGGCCGACGAGTCGTAGCCGATGCCCAGCACGGTGTCCCGCACAAGGGCCGGGATGTCCGCGTACGCCGACGTCGTCACCTCACCGGCCACGTGCACCTGACCGGTGGTCACCATCGTTTCCACCGCGACCCGGCTGGACGGGTCCTGCCGCAGCAACTCGTCCAGGATCGTGTCGCTGATCGCGTCACAGATCTTGTCCGGGTGTCCCTCGGTGACGGACTCGGAAGTGAAAAGGCGGGAACTCACGGCTGGGGTCTCCAATGTCGGTCAGTGGTCAAAGCCGGTGGTGATGGCACGACGAACGGAACAGCTGCACGGCGGGGCAGGGTGGCACAGCGCTGCGAGTGCGCCGACCTTATGCGATCGGACATCGCCTGACGGTCATTGTGGACGCTCGGGGACCGCCCGAGGTGCCACCGCGTCGAGCCTCGCGGCGATCGCGTCACACAGCGCGCCGGCCAGCACGGTCTTGGGCCCTAGCGGGATCTGCACGTCCGCGGCACCGTCGGCGGCCAGCAGCACGCCGGCGTTGTCGGCGACCTCGAACGCCCGGCCGCCATCCACCCGGTTCAACACCAGCAGGTCACACCCCTTGCGGCGCAGTTTGTCCCGCGCGTAGTCCAGCGCCGACCCCTGGTCGTCACCGGTCTCGGCGGCGAAGCCGACCACGAGCGGGGGGCGGTCCGGTCCGGGCGCGGCGATGCCGGCCAGGATGTCGGGGTTCTGCACCAGCGCGAGCGGCTCGGGCTCCGATCCCGGGCGTTTCTTGATCTTGGTCGGGCCGGCGCCGGCGGGGCGGAAATCCGCAACCGCCGCGGCCATCACGACCGCGTGGGCGTCGGGTGTGAGTTTGGCCATCGCCTCCTGCAGTTCGCGGGCATCGCGGACCGGGACGACGGTGACGGCCGGCGGGTCGGCGAGCGCCACGTTCGCCGAGACCAGCGTGACGTCGGCGCCGCGGGCTGCCGCGACCAGCGCGAGGGCATACCCCTGACGGCCCGACGAACGATTACCGAGGTAGCGGACCGGGTCCAGCGGCTCCCGGGTTCCGCCGGCGGAGATGACGATGCGGCGGCCGACGAGGTCATGGGGCAGCGCATCGGGGTTACGCAGCAGCAGGTCGGCCAGCGCCTCGATGTGCTCGGCCTCGGGCAACCGCCCGGCACCGGTGTCCGCGCCGGTCAGCCGGCCCACCGCCGGGTCCATCACGGTGATGCCTCGGGCGCGCAGGGTCCGCACGTTGTCGACGGTGGCCGGGTGCGTCCACATCTCGGTGTGCATCGCCGGCGCCATCAACACGGGGGCGCGGGTGACCAACAGGGTCGCGGTCAGCAGGTCGTCTGAGCGGCCGGCCGCGGCGCGAGCCAGCAGGTCCGCCGTGGCCGGGGCGATCACCACGAGATCGGCCCGCTGCCCGGTGGCCACGTGCGCCACGCTGGGGATGTCGGTGAAGACATCGAAGGCCACCGGGTGGCCGGACAGCGCCTCCCAGGTGGCCGCCCCGACGAACTTCAGGGCGCCCGGCGTGGGAACGACGGTGACGTCGGCGCCGCTCGTACGCAACCTGCGCACCAGCTCGCACGACTTGTAGGCCGCAATGCCCCCGGAAACGCCGAGGACCACCCGCGGCAGCATGGCCGGGGTGGTCGTCGTGCGGTCGCTGTGCACCGGAGGAGAGCCCGGCGCCGTCACTCGCCTTCGGTGTGGGTGAGCAGCCCTGCGTTGATCTCGCGCAGCGCGATCGACAGCGGCTTCTCCTTCGGCAGCGGCTCGACCAGCGGGCCGACGTACTCCAGCAAACCCTCACCCAGCTGGGCGTAGTAGTCGTTGATCTGCCGCGCGCGCTTGGCGGCGTAGATGGACAGCCCGTACTTGGAACTGGTCCGGGTCAACAGTTCGTCGATCGGCGGGTAGGTGATGCCGGCGGCGGCGATCGCCGCGGCCGTGGGCGCGCCGGTGTCTGCACTGCTCATGGAAGTTGCTCCTGGTTCGTCGGGCGTGCTCCGGCGGTGCCGGTCACCGGCTGCCGCCACATCGTTGGCTCGGTCGTACGTCAAGACCCTGCCGAGTGGTACCGGGCCGGGGCGGGCCGAGCGGGCCGCCCGGAGGCGTCGGGCCCGTCTCAGCGCACGGCTGATCCCGGACGCGATTCAGCCATCAACTGTACCAAGCCCTGCGCGGCCGACGAGACATCGGTGTTGACGATGGTGTGGTCGAACTCCGCCTCGGCGGCCAATTCGTCCCGGGCGGCCCGCAGCCGCCGCTCGCGCGTCGCCGAATCCTCGGTGCCGCGGCCGACCAGCCGCCGGGCCAGTTCGTCGAACGACGGCGGCGCCAGGAAGATCAGCACCGCCTCGGCGCCCAGGCCGGGGGCGGCCCGCACCTGGCGGGCACCCTGCACCTCGATCTCCAGCAGCACATCGTCACCGGCGGCGAGGCGCTGCTCGACCGGCTCCCGCGGGGTGCCGTAATGGTTACCGGCGAAGTGGGCGTGCTCCAGCAGCCGACCCTGCTCGACCAGCTCCGCGAACTGCTCGGGGGTGACGAAGTGGTAGTTGACGCCGTCCCGCTCCCCAGGCCGCCGGGCACGGGTGGTCGCCGAGACCGAGTACCACAGGTCGGGCTTGAGTTGCCGGATCCGCTCCAGCACCGTGCTCTTGCCGACCCCGGACGGACCGGACAGCACGAACAGTCGACCGCGCCGGGGGTCGGCTCCGGCGTCCCGGGGGACGGAGGGCGGGCCGGCGGTCACCGGTTCTCAGTAGCCGAATTCGTTGAGCAGCGCCTGCCGCTGGCGCTCCCCCAGGCCGCGCACCCGGCGGCTCGGTGCGATCTCGAACTGTTCCATGAGCGCCGCCGCCCGCACCTTCCCGACGCCCGGCAGCGACTCCAGCAGGGCCGACACCTTCAGCTTCGCCAAGGCCTCGTCGGTCTCGGCGTCGATGAGGACCTGCTTGAGGGTCGTTCCGCCGCGCTTGAGTCGCTCCTTGAGCTCGGCGCGCGAACGACGAGCGGCCGCGGCCTTCTCCAGGGCGGCTGCGCGCTGCTCGTCGGTCAGTTGGGGCAGAGCCACGTCGGCCTCACTTCGTCGGGATGTCAATGCGGGCTGTGGGTCTGCCCGCGGTTCGATCGAGCTCTTTCGTGGTGAGCGGTCCGCCTGCGAACCTACCGACCGTCACGCCACCGGGGCAAACACCCTCCCCGGCCGGATCGGATCGGAAAAGGGCGTTGCGGGATCAGCTTCGCATCCTGCCCACAATGCCGGTGTCGTAATCGCCCGACACGAACTCCGGGTAGCCGAGCACCTCGGCCAGGAACGGCAGGTTCGTCTTCGGCCCGGTGATGGTGAACCCGTCAACTGCGGTCCTGGCCAGCTGCAGCGCCTCCTGCCGATCGGTGCCGTGCACCACGACCTTGGCCATCAGCGAGTCGTAGTGCGGGGTGATCGCGGTGACGGGGCCGTACCCGGAGTCGACGCGGATGCCTGGCCCGGACGGCTCGACCCAGTCGGTGATCGCACCTGCCGACGGCAGGAAGCGCTTCGGGTCCTCCGCGTTGACCCGCAGCTCGATGGCATGACCCTTGCGCACCAGCGACGCCGGCTCGAAACCGGGTTCCTCACCGGCGGCGATTCTCAGCTGCGCCTCGACGAGGTCGATGCCCAGCACCGCCTCGGTGATCGGGTGCTCGACCTGCAGCCGGGTGTTCATCTCCAGGAAGAAGAACTCGGCCGGCTTGCCGGGCGTCCCGGTCCCGACCTCCCCGTCGTCACCGGCCGGCTGGGCCGGGCTGAGCAGGAACTCCACCGTGCCGGCGCCGCGGTAGTCCACCACCTCGCCGGCCCGCCGGGCGGCGTCGAGCATGTCGCGCCGCAGCGCCTCGTCCAGCGCGGGCGACGGGGTCTCCTCGACGACCTTCTGGTTGCGCCGCTGCACCGAGCACTCCCGCTCACCCAGCGCCAGCACGGTGCCGTCGGCGAGGCCCAGGATCTGCACCTCGACGTGCCGCACCCGGGGGAAGTACCGCTCGAGGAACACGGCGGGGTCGCCGAACAGCCGGCCCGCCTGGCCCGTCACCTTCTCGAACTCGGCCTTGAGCTGCTCCGGCCGGTCGACGACGGCCATGCCCATCCCGCCGCCGCCTGCCGCCGCCTTGATCATCACCGGGAAGCCGATGGAATGGGCTGCCGCGGCAGCGGCCTCGACGGTCGTCACCGGCTCCTCGGTGCCCGGCGCGACCGGCACGCCGCCGCGGGCCACCAGGTTGCGGGCCGCCACCTTGTTGCCCATCGCGATGATCGACTCGGGCGAGGGCCCGACCCAGAACAGACCGGCCGCCGCGACGGCCTCGGCGAACTCCGAGTTCTCCGACAGGAACCCGTAGCCGGGATGAATCGCCTGGGCCCCGGTGTTCCGGGCCGCCTTGAGGATCGCGTACGCGTCGCGGTAGGACTGCGCCGCCGGCGCCGGGCCGATCGGGACGGCCTCGTCGGCCTGCCGCAGGTACGGCAGGTCCGCGTCGGCGTCGGAGTACACGGCGATGGTCCGCAGCCCCAGCCTGTTGCCCGTGCGGATGACCCGCGCCGCGATCTCGCCACGGTTGGCCACCAGCAGGGAGTCGAACATGGGCGTCCTTTCGTTCACGGGCACACCGTCGAGGGGCGTGCCGTTCGTGGGCGTGGCTGACGACCGTATCGCTGCACGGAACCGGGCCGCCCAGGGGTCCGCGCGCGTCGGGGGCGTTGGGGCAGCGATCCACAGCCTGGGCGTCAGGACCCCGGGCGTGACGGCCCGCGTCGAGTCGTTCCGGCGTCAGGGTGCCGGGCGGTCCTGCGACGTGCCTTCCGGCCCGGACCCGGCGCTCCGGCCGCGCTGCTGCCGGTCACCGACCCATCCTGAGTCCCGCTCCGCCCGCCAGGTCGCCTTGATCTCCTCCTGGGTGAGCTCCAGGCCGTCCCCGGCCCGACGCTGCACCATGGAGTGCCGTCGGCCGTAGAGGAAGTACACGACCACGCCGATCGCCATCCAGATCAGGAACCGCACCCAGGTGATGGCGGTGAGATTGATCATCAGCCACAGGCACGCCAGCACGGACAGGATCGGGATCAAGGGCACCAGCGGCACCCGGTAGGACCGCTCCAGATCGGGCCGGGTCCGGCGCAGCACCACGACGCCGATGGACACCAGCACGAACGCGAAAAGCGTTCCGACGTTGACCATTTCCTCCAGCACGCTGATGTCGGAGAACCCGGCGATGAGCGCGACGGCCGCGCCGACGCCGATCGTGATGCGTGCCGGGGTGCCCCGCTTCTCGTTGACAGCGGCGAGACTGCGCGGCAGCAGCCCGTCCCGGCTCATCGCGAAGATGATCCGGCTCTGCCCGAGCATCAGCACCAGCACCACGGTGGTGAGGCCGGCGAGCGCGCCGATCGCGATGACGTTGGCCGCCCAGTCGACACCGACCGCGGTGAACGCCGTCGCCAGGGTGGCCGCGTCACCATCGTGGCTGCCGTCCGGCTGCAACGGTCCCAGCTGGTCGTACGGGACCATCGCGGTCAGCACGATGGTGACCAGGACGTACAGCACGGTGACGATGGCCAGCGAGCCGAAGATGCCGCGCGGCAGATCCCGGCGGGGATTCTTGGTCTCCTCCGCCGCCGTGGCGACCACATCGAACCCGATGAACGCGAAGAACACGAGCGACGCCGCGGCCAGGATGCCGAACATCCCGAACGAGGACGGCTCCGCGCCGGTGAGCAGCTGCAGCAGCGGCTGCTCGAGGCCGGTGTCACCGCCGCCGCCGGGGGCCGGCTGGGACGGCGGGACGAACGGGGACAGGTTCGAGGCGTTGAAGTAGAAGAAGCCGACGACGATCACCAGCAGCACAACGCCGACCTTGATGCTGGTGATCACCAGGTTGGCCCGTGCCGAAAGCTTGGTGCCCAGGACGAGGATCCAGGTGATGGCCGCGACGATCAGGATGGCGCCCCAGTCGAGGTTGACCGGGCCCAGCTCGATCGTCGTCTCCAGGGATCCGCCGAACTGGCTGAACAGGTTTCCCAGATAGAGCGACCAGCCCTTGGACACCACCGCCGCGCCGAGCGCCAGCTCGAGCACCAGGTCCCAGCCGATGATCCAGGCGACCAGTTCGCCGAGGGTGGCGTAGGAGAACGTGTACGCGGAGCCGGCGACCGGCACCGTGGATGCGAATTCGGCGTAGCACATCGCGGCGAGCCCGCAGGCGATCGCGGCGATGACGAAGGAGATGGACACCGCCGGGCCCGCGGTGGTGGCGGCCACCCGGGCGGTCAGGGTGAAGATGCCGGCGCCGATGACGACCGCGACGCCGAAGACGGTGAGGTCCCAGGCCGACAATGATCTCTTCAGCTTGTGTCCGGGCTCATCGGTGTCCTGTATGGACTGTTCAACCGATTTCGTGCGCCACACACCGCTCATCGCAGGGCCTTTCGTGCCGACGGGGGCGACCGGCAGCCGCCTTCGAGCAGCCTTTACCCACGGTCACCGGCGATGACACCGCCGAAATGGGATTTCTTAGCGCAAGTTCCGGCTGCCCTTGACCGCGTGCACGATAAGCCGGCCGGGGGCTCGCCGGGGCGGGCAAGGTTGGCCGCCGTCCACCCGGGCCGGCGGCGATGCGGCCGGCCGGCAACGCGGACCGACGGGCCGTGTTCTGGCTCGCTTGCTGGTTCGACTACTCGGGCAGCCCGTCGGTGGCGCGGAAGGCCGTGCCGGAACCGCTGATCCGGATCGGTCCCTCATTCGCGGCAATCCACACCGAGCGACCACGTTCCAGCGTCAGATGACGGCCGTCGGCGCCGGTGACCTCCAACTTGCCGTCGACGGTCAGCAGCACCTGCGGCCCGTCGTGACGGAGTTCGATGCCGTCGGCGTCCGGCTGCAACCGCCACAGCCGGAACTGGGACGCCGGGGTCGGGTACAGCCATTGCCCCGCACCGACCGGGTCGCCGTGCAGCACCTGCACGTCGCCGGGCGTGAAGTCCAGCACCTTCATCAGCTCGGGCACGTCGACGTGCTTGGGCGTCAGGCCCCCGCGCAGCACGTTGTCCGAGTTCGCCATGATCTCCACGCCGGTCCCGGACAGGTAGGCGTGCAGGTTGCCGCCCGGCAGGAACAGGGCCTGACCCGGTTGCAGGGTGATGCGGTTGAGCAGCAGGGAGGCCAGCACACCCGGATCGCCCGGGTAGCGCTCCCCCAACTCCAGCGCGGTGCGGTACTCGGCGGTGAACTCGCCGCCGTCGCGCACCTTGCGGACGCAGGCATCCAGGACGGCCGCGAGCAGCGGGCCGAGGGTGACCGGCGGGATGGTGATGAAAGACGAGAACAGGGCACGCACGCCGTGCGCGTCCTGCTGCCCGGAGAGCAGCACCAGGTAGTGGTCGAGCTGGGGAACCTGCAGGGCCGCCAGCAGGCGGACGGTGGCGGCGGGTTCCCGGAAGCCGCACAGGGCGTGGAACTCGGTCAGGGCGGTGATCAGCTCCGGTTTCGGCCAGCTGTCCCGGTAGTTGCGCCGCGGCGAGGACATCGGGATCTTCGCCGACTCCTCCAGGGCGAAGCCACGCTCGGCCTGTTCGGCGGACGGATGCGCCTGCAGGGACAGCGGCTCGGCCGCTGCGAGGACCTTGAGCAGGAATGGGAGCCGCGAGTCGAACGCCTCGTGCGCCCTGCTGCCCAGGGTGGACACCGGGTCGGCGGCGATGACGTCCACCAGCGGACGCTCGCCGTCCCCGGAGAGCAGCACCGACGAGTCGCCCGGGTGGGCGCCGATCCACAACTCGGCTTGCGGATGCGGGGACGGGAACGGCTCGCCCAACAACTCGGCCAGTGCCGTGCGGGAACCCCACGCGTAGGGCCGGATCCGGTTGCGCATCAACTCCACGAACCGGGCTCCGTTTCCGTCCAGGCACCGGCGGCCGCGGCGCCGGGCAGGCGACCCGCGGCCCGACCGGTGCGGCCGAGTCCATCCGGTGAGTCCATCGGTGGCCGGGCGCCGGTCAGCAGGCCGAGGTACACGGCCGCGAAGTCGATGCGGCTCATCATCACCACGGTCCAGGTGAACGCATCGCGTTGCGGCAGGCCGTCAGCCGCCGCCCCGAGCTCGAGATCCCGCTCCAGCGAGGGGTTCTGCGCTCCGAAGCGATCGGGCTCGTCCGGATCCTCCCGGATCCGGTCGCCCGTCTCCGGCAACTCCTCGGGACCGATGCTCAGCGCCCGCGGCAGCGCGGCCTCGAGGGCGGCGGCCAGTGCCGAGCGCGCCGGCGGCGGACCGGCACCGAACGGGACGGGTTCGAGGGACCGGCCACCGCGCATCAGACCCGTTCCGGTCAGCGGACCGGAGGCTCCGTGCGCGGACGGGCCGACGACCAGTACCGGGCTGATCTGCTGGCCGGCCGCACCGTCGCTCGCGTCGTCGTAGGGGTCGTAGAACAGGTCACCGGCCGCACCGGACCCGCCGCGGGCGGCGGCACGGGCGATGACCGGCGGGGAGGTCGCGGCCTGGCCGGCACCCAGGAACGACCCGGCGTATCCGGCGAGCGCGGCGAGGGACTGGACGGCGGAACCGGCCAGCGCATCGGCAACCGGGTCGGTGCCGATCAACAGTGGGGTCCCGGCCGAAAGGTGCTCGGCCAGCGTCAGCGCCGGGTTGACGAAGAACTCCGATGAGGGATGACAGGCCAGCGCCAACGCGTCGAGCTGCTGGGCGGCCCCGGCGAAATCGGGTCGGGGCAGGAGCCCGGCTGCGGCGGCGACGGCCGCGAGCAGCGCGAACCGGCCGATGCCGGCCAGCGCCTCGGGCAGCGACATCTGCGGCTCGAGCAGGTCGCGACCGGCCGCGGCGGCGACCGGACCCTCGGACGGACCGCGGACCACCACCCTGGCCCCTCGGCGGCCGGCCTCGGCGGCGGCCTCGGCGGCGGCCAGGTCGTCCCGCGACGCGGCCAGGACGACGACGATGTCGAGCGCACCGACCCAGCCGGGCAGCGCGGTGGCGGCCAGCACCGGGGCCGGGGCGCGGGTGCCGATCACCGCGCTGAGCAGGCAGGCGTCCACCGCGGCGGTCGCACCGACCACCACCAGCGCGCGCGGCCGGTCGAACGCCGGCAGCCCGGCAACCTGTTCGGCCGCTGAGCGGACCTGCGCGCCGGCCAGCGCCGCGGCCGGCAGCAACCCCGCGACGTCCGCGGCAATCAGGCTCGCCCCGTCGTGCAGGTCGACGGTGCGGGACTCGTTCACGACACCGCACCCAACCCCGGACCGCCGACCGCCTCGTCGAGCAGCAGCACCGGGATGCCGTCCCGCACGGGGAAGATGCGACCGCATTCGGTGCAGGTCAGCGCAGGCGCCGCCGGATCGTCGGGGGTGCCCTGCCGCAGGGGGGCGTGGTGCTCGGCGGGACACGCGAGCACCTCCAGCAGAACGGGGTCGATGCCCCATCCGACGGGCGCGTCCTGCGGCTCGCTCATTTCTCCATCTTTCTCGTCTGTCCCGGCCGGCCGCTCGCCGTGACGGCGGTCGGCCCAGCGGTATCGGGTGGTGCCTGTGCTGGGGTGTGCTTCGTGCGGCTCGTCGTGTCGTGGTGTCGCTGTGTCGCGGGGTCGTCGTGTGGTGGCGGGGCGGCGGTCAGGACCGGATCAGGGCGAGGATCTCGTCGCGCAGCGCCGTCATCGATGCCTGGTCCCCGGCCTCGACGTTCAGCCTCAGCAGCGGCTCGGTGTTGCTCGAGCGCACGTTGAACCACCGCCCGTCCGGCAGGCTGACGGTGACGCCGTCGAGCTCGTCGACCTCGGCGCCGTGAGCGGCGGCCCAGGCCCTGATCTCACCCAGCTTCCCCGCGGCGTCGCGCACCGTGGAGTTGATCTCGCCGGAGTCGGAGTACCGCTCGTACTCGGCCGCGAACTCCGACAGCGGCCGGTCCTGCCCCCCCAGTGCGGCGAGCACGTGCATGGCGGCGAGCATGCCGGTGTCCGCGCGGAAGAAGTCCGCGAAGTAGTAGTGCGCGGAGTGCTCACCACCGAAAACCGCGCCGGTGGTGGCCATCTCGGCCTTGATGAAGGAGTGTCCGACGCGGGTACGGATCGGCACCCCGCCGGCCTCGGTGACGATCTGCGGCACGGCGCGCGACGAGATCAGGTTGTAGAGCACTGTCGCGCCCGGGTGCCTGACCAGCTCGCGGGTGGCGACCAGGGCGGTGATGGCGCTGGGCGACACCGGTTCCCCACGCTCGTCGATCACGAAGCATCGATCGGCGTCGCCGTCGAAGGCCAGGCCGATGTCGGCGCCGGTCCGCTTGACCTCCTGCTGCAGGTCCACCAGGTTCGCCGGGTCGAGCGGGTTCGCCTCGTGGTTGGGGAAGGTGCCGTCGAGTTCGAAGTACAGCGGCTCCAGCCGCAGCGGCAGGCCGTCGAACACGGCGGGCACCGTGTATCCGGCCATGCCGTTACCCGCGTCCACCACGACGTGCAGCGGCCGGATGCCGGTGAGGTCCACCAGCGAGCGGAGATAGTCGGCGTAGTCGGCCAGCAGGTTGCGTTCGCTGACCGTGCCGGCCCGGTCGGCGAGAACGGGCTCGGCCGTGCCGTCCAGGATGGCCTGCGCATCGTCCCGGACCCTGGCCAGGCCGGTGTCCAGGCTGATCGGCACCGCGCCGGCCAGGCACATCTTGATGCCGTTGTAGGTCGCGGGGTTGTGCGAGGCGGTGAACATGGCGCCGGGCAGCTGCAGCGTGCCGGAGCCGAAGTAGAGCATGTCGGTCGAGGCGAGACCGCCCATCACGACGTCCAACCCGGCGCCCGTCACACCCTCGGCGAAGGCGCCGGACAGCTCTGGCGAGGAGTCGCGCATGTCGTGCGCGATGACGATGGCGCCTGCACCACTGTCGGCGACGAAGCGGGCGAAGGCGTGACCGAGCGCCCGGCACACCTCGGAGGTCAGCTGGCTGCCGACCAGGCCGCGGACGTCATATGCCTTGACGAACTCCGTCAACCTGGGTCGGTCGTCGGCCGCCGCCGGGCCGCCTGCCGTGGTCACCGAATCCGCGCGTGCCGCAGCCGGTTGCCCCATCTGTCACTCCCCTTCGATGCTGTCGGGCCCTCGCGCGCCCTGCTCGTCGCGCGTCCGTTCGGTGGCGCGCGGCCGGCGTGCCGGAGCCGGTCGACTAGCGCAGACCCTACCCGGAGGTCCCCGACAGGAAGCCCCTTCGCGGCACCGCCCGGGCTACTCCTCGGGGGTGCGCAGCACCCGCAGGTGACCGCGGCGACCGGTCTCGGTGGCGACCGGTTCCGGTGCCCGTTCGGCCCGCCCGGCCTCCCGGACCGCGTTGGCCAGCGCCTCCAGGTCGTCGCTGCGCGCGGCGGCGTCGGCGAGCTCCTCGTCGGGGCGGACGACCTCCCAGCCCTTGGGGGCGGTCAGGCCCTGCGCGTGGGCAGAGCACAGGTCGTAGGAGTGCGGCTCCGCGGCGGTGGCCAGCGGACCGACCACGGCCGTCGAATCCGCGTACGCGAACGTCAAGGTGGCGACGGCGGGGTTGGTGCAGCCGCTCCGTGAACATCGTCGCAGTCTGGCCACTGCGGCACGATAACTCCCGCGGTCGCGGCGGGCCGCGGCGGCGCGCCGGGAGCCGGTTCTAGACTCGTCCCCGACATGGTGGCCGCCGAACCTGATCCGTCGCGGCGTACCCGCGCGTCCGTTTCCGGACGGGCAGCCCGGCCGGCGCGCCCCTTCCTGGCCCGCCGGCCGCCGACCTCCGCGGAGCCGATGCGCGGACGTCGTGACCGCCGGGGTCGCGGCCTGCGCACCCCGCTGTTGCCCGCCGACGTGCCCGCCGCACGCACCCGTGCGGAGCGGTTCGACCAAGCGGTGCTGGAGGCGGTCGCAGACCTGGAGGAGCGGTGGCCGGGCCGGCTCGATGCCATCGAGTTCGCGGTCGACGAAGTACCGGCACTACCGGTCGACGGGGCGGAACTGCCGTCCGACGAGGTGGTGCTGGACGGCGGCGTCCCGTTGACCCGCTTTCTGCCGCCGGGGGTGGATGTCCGCGGCCGGCCCACCAAGGCGCGCATCGTGGTGTACCGCAGGCCGCTGGAGGTGCGCTCGAGTGACGCCGGCGATCTGGGCGACCTGGTCGCCGAGGTGCTGGGCGAGCAGGTCAGTGCCGTACTCGGCGAGGCCGGCGACGGCGGACCGGCCGACTGAGCCGGGCCGACCAATCAGCCGACGGTCTGCAACCGGTAGCGGTCGCCGAGCGGGACGATGTCCTTGCCCAGCGGGGCCAGTGAGATCGGGATCAGCTTGAAGTCGGCCAGCGCCAGCGGGATGCCGATGATGGTGATGGCCAGCGCGATGCCGGTCAGGAGGTGGCCGATCGCGAGCCACAGCCCGGCGAACAGGAACCAGATCACATTGCCGATGAACGACGGCGCACCGGCGTTCGGCTTGTTCACCATCGTCCGGCCGAACGGCCACAGCGCGAAACCGGCGATGCGGAACGACGCGATGCCGAAGGGAATGGTGACGATGAAGATGCAGGCGATGATCCCGGCGACGACGTACGCGATCGCCATCCAGAATCCGCAGAGCACCAGCCAGATGATGTTCAAGATCAGTCGCATGGGCCGAGACTAACCGGCGCTGTTGCCGGTTTTGTCCGAGCTTGCTGACCGCTCGGTGAGAACGTCATGACCATCACCAAGAGGCAGCTCACGCAGGCCCGCTGACCTCGATGGCCGCACCCACACTGCCCCGCCGTGCTCCCCGATCGGCGGTGCGGTGTCGTGCTGAATCGGCGCAACCGAGACCTGACAGTCGCGTGGACCGTCGTACCGGAGCGCCGGCTCAGCCTGCGGCGCGCTTGAGGCGACGGCGTTCCCGCTCGCTCAGCCCACCCCAGATGCCGAATCGCTCGTCATGCGCGAGTGCGTAGGACAGGCACTCCGAGCGCACCTCGCAGCCGGTGCAGATCTTCTTCGCCTCCCTGGTCGAGCCGCCCTTCTCCGGGAAGAACGCCTCGGGATCGGTCTGTGCGCACAGGGCACGTTCGTGCCATTCCGGTTCGGCGCTCTCGACGAGCGTCAACGGAACCTGTCGCATGGAGATCTCCCCCAGATGGGTCACGTGCCATGTCCTCTCGTGGTGCACGGCGCGAGATACTCGCAACCGGCGACCGGTTCACCGGGGCTGGCGCCCGAGCGCCGGACTCGAAATGGGGATCTGCGGTATCGCTCTGCCGCGGAACCAACGAGCCCGACCGGCGAATAACACCGATGTGATTACACCCGTGTGTCCCTCGTCTCGTCAAGCTCCGAAGGGTGCTATACGGGGCTGCCGGCCAAGATTGACGCTTTCGGGACGCGCCGTGGTGATCGAGGCGTTGTCGATTACCGAACGTCACAGGCACGGCAGTCACACTGGGGGCATGGCGAACCCTTCCCGCGGCGGCTGGATCTTCCCGGCGCTCGTAGTGGTGACCGCGGCCGCCGCGGTGGCCGCGCAGAGTGACGACTCCCCGTTGGGTCTGCCGATCGGCGTGTGGGTGTTCGCCGTCGTGCTCGGCGGCTGGGTGATCACGTTGTGCCTGCACGAGTTCGCACACGCCCTCGTCGCCCTGGCCGGCGGGGACACCTCGGTGCGGGCCCGCGGCTACCTGACGCTCAACCCCGCCCGCTACACCGACGTGACGTACAGCGTCGTCATCCCGCTGATCCTGCTCGCCGTCGGCGGCATCCCGCTGCCCGGTGGGGCCGTGCTCGTCGAGCCCGGAAGGCTGCGCCGGTTCTGGTACGCGAGCCTGGTGTCGGCCGCCGGTCCGACGACCAACATGGTCTGCGGCGTGGTGCTGGCGGTGGTGTCCGGCGGGATGAATTCGGCGCTGGGCGCGGCGCTTTCCTATCTCGCGCTGCTGCAGTTCGTCGCCGGCGTGCTGAACCTGTTGCCGATCCCCGGTTTCGACGGGTTCGGGATCCTCGAGCCCTACCTGTCGCCGCGGTTCAAAGAGCGCATCCGGCCCATCCGCCCGTGGGTGCCGCTGGGCGTGTTCGCGATCCTCATCTCCGTCCCCCAGGCGAGCAGATGGCTGTTCGACGCCGGCTACGCGCTGCTGGACCTTTTCGGCGGTAGCGAGCGGCTGGCCGCCATCGGTGCGCAGCTGTTCCGGTTCTGGGCGTGACGGTGCGGGCGGCCGGCCGGCCGGGTCCTGCGCCCCGACCGGATGGCGCGGGGCCGGTGCGGGTTCTGGAAGGATCGGCAGCCGTGAAGATCGCTGTGCTGGTGGGGGGCATCGGTGGGGCCAAGTTCCTGCTCGGGGTGAAGCAGTACCTGGGGTGGAACGCCTACGGGCCGGCCCCTGCGACGTTCGGTGCGCCCCCCGAGGGGCTGCCGTGGGAGTACCCGGGGGGCAGCACCGCGCACGAGGTCACGGCGATCGTCAACACCGCCGACGACATCCGGCTGCACAACCTGCAGATCTGCCCGGACCTGGACTCCTGCATGTACACCCTCGCCGGCGTCTCCGACCGGCAGCGCGGGTGGGGCCGGGCGGAGGAGACCTGGACGGTTTCCGGTGAGCTCGCCGGCTACGGCGCCGAGGCCCCGTGGTTCTCCCTGGGCGACAAGGACATCGCGACGCACCTGGTCCGCACGCGGATGCTGGACGCCGGGTACCCGCTGTCCGACGTCACCCGCGCGCTGTGCCAGCGGTGGCAGACCGGCGTCACGCTGCTGCCGATGACCGACAGCCGGGTCGAGACCCACGTCGTCGTCGCCGATCCGGAACCGTCCCAGGCGTCGATCGAGGCCGGTCGCGCCACCGGCACGCCGCCGCTGGTGGCGCTGCATTTCCAGGAGTGGTGGATCCGCTACCAGGCCGGCCTGCCCGCGCTGTCCATCAAGCCGATCGGCGCGGAAGACGCGCTGCCAGGGCCGGGCGTACTCGAGGCCATCGGGGCCGCGGACATCATCTTGCTCGCACCGTCGAACCCGGTCGTGTCGATCGGCACCATCCTCGAGGTGCCGGGCATTCGCGAGGCGCTCCGGCAGGCCTCCGCCCCCGTCGTGGGGGTCTCGCCCGTCATCGGTAGCAACCCCGTGCGCGGGCACGCCGACAAGTGCCTCGAGGCGATCGGCGTCGAGTGCAGCGCGGAGGGCATCGGCCGGCACTACGGCGCCCGGTCGCGCGGCGGGATCCTCGACGCGTTCCTCATCGCCGGTGACGACACCGCGGACATCCCCGGTGTGACGGTGGTGCAAAGACCGCTGATGATGTCGGATCCGATGGCGACCGCGGTGATGGTCGCGGCCTGTGTGGAGGTGGCCGGTGTCCGCTGATGGTGCGGCGGCTCCTGGTGGTGCGGCGGTGGGCGGCGGTCCGGCGCCGGGCGAGCGTTCGGCTCGGCCCGGCGGCGTCACCTCCGGCGGCGGAGCCACTCCCACTGACGGCGTTGCGCCGGCCTCGCCCCCTGGTTCGAGCGCCGGATCCCAGGGAGCCGTTTCGGACGCCCCCGCACCCGCCGGCCTGCAGATCCTGCCGGTGACGGGCCTGCCGGAATTCCGGCCCGGTGACGACCTCGCCGGCGCCATCGCCGACGCCGCGCCCTGGCTTCGGAATGGCGACGTGCTGCTCGTCACTTCCAAGGTGGTGTCCAAGGTGGAGGGCCGGCTCGTGCCAGCGCCGACCGAGCCGGGACAGCGGGATGCGTTGCGCCGCAGGATCATCGATGACGAAACCGTGCGGTTGGTCGCCCAGGTGGCCCAGACCAAGATCGTCGAGAACCGGCTCGGCATCGTGGCCGCGGCCGCCGGCGTCGACGCGTCGAACGTGCTGGCCAACGAGATCGCGTTGCTGCCGGAGGATCCGGACCGTTCCGCGGCCCGGCTGCGCGCGGACTTCGCGGCCCGTGGGCTCGAGGTGGGTGTGGTGATCACCGACACCCAGGGCCGGGCCTGGCGGATGGGTGTCACCGACGTCGCGATCGGCGCGGCCGGTGTGCAGGCGCTGGCCGACCTGCGCGGCGATGTCGACGCGCACGGCAACGAACTGGTGGTCACCCAGGTCGCCGTCGGCGATGAACTCGCCGCGGCCGGCGACCTGGTGAAGGGCAAGCTGGCCGCCGTTCCCGTCGCGGTGGCCCGCGGCCTGCCGGCGGCCGCCGGGAACGAGGCCGGGGCCTCATCCTTGATCCGGCCCGGCGACGAAGACCTTTTCCGGCTGGGCACCGACCTCGCGATCGAGCAGGGCCGCCGGGAGGCGGTGCTGCTGCGCCGCACCGTGCGCACCTTCACCGGTGAGCCCGTCGACCCGACGGTGCTGGCCCGCTGTGTCGACATCGCCCTGACCGCACCGGCGCCGCATCACACTCGGCCGGTCCGCTTCGTACTGGTCCGCGAGCACCGCACCACCCTGCTCGAGGCGATGCAGGCGGCGTGGGAGGCCGACCTCGCCGACGACGGCTGGTCGACCGAGCGAATCGCCCGCCGGGTGGCGCGCGGCCAGGTGCTACGGGACGCGACCGAGATCGTCGTGCCGTTCGTCATCGGAGAGGGCCGGCACGACTACCCCGACGATCGCCGCCGGGCCGCCGAACGCACGATGTTCACCGTCGCCGGTGGAGCCGCCGTGCAGGCGCTGCTCGTGGCGCTGGCCGCCGAGGGGCTGGGGTCGGCGTGGATTTCGTCGACGATCTTCTGCCCGGCCGTGGTGCGGTCGGTGCTGCAACTGCCAGACGACTGGGAGCCGCTCGGCGCCGTGGGCATCGGCCATCCCTTCGAGGCATTCACCCCCCGGCCGCCCGCACAGGGCGGGCTGGTGCTGCGGTGAGCGTTGTGCCTCGGGTTCGCCGGCCGGCGCGTGATGTCCCGGTGGTGGAGCCGGCTCGGTGAGGACGCACGACGACGCCACGGCCGTGCTGCGCGCCTGGAACGCGCCGGACCTGTGCCAGAGCGCACTTCGCGAGGCCTTCCTCGGCTTCCTCGACGCGCGCCCGGACGCGACGAAACGGTCCTGCGTGCCCGGGCACATCACCGCCAGCACGGTCGTGCTCTCCGCGGACCGGTCGCAGACCCTGCTGACCCTGCACCCCCGGGTGAAGCGGTGGGTGCAGTTGGGCGGTCATGTGGAGGAGAAGGACGGCACGATCGTCGCTGCGGCGCTCCGCGAGGCGACCGAGGAGTCCGGGATCGATGGGCTGACGATCGACCCGGACCCGATCCACCTCGACGTGCATCCCGTCACGTGTTCGCTCGGCGTGCCCACCCGGCACTTCGACGTGCTGTTCCGGGTGGTGGCGCCGCCTGATGCGGTGCCCGCCATCTCGTCGGAGTCCGACGACCTGCGGTTCTGGCCGGTGGATGCGCTGCCGTCGGGGACCGGGGATCTGCACAATGCGGTCCGGGCGGCGCTGGCGCGCTGAGAATGATCTTCGGAGAGCTGCCGGTGAGTGATCCGCAAACGGCCGCGCCCTGACGAAGACCTGACACGAAAGTCGCTTCCGTTATTCACTTCCGGTCGGGGTCACGAATCGCTGCCGGAAACGACCTATCATTCCCGGGTGATTTCGCTTCGTCGCCAATCAGCGGAACGACCCGCCGTGTCTTTCACACCGCCGGCGTGACGGTGTCCGTCACCCACGACACCGACGGGCACTCGTCGAGGGAAACCCCGTTCGTCCAACGGGAAGGCAAGCCGCGTCGCCTTCGACGAGTGCCTGTCCCCCCGCGTATCGATGTCCTGCTCGCCGGCTTGCTCGCGATCGCCACCCTCGGCGTGCACGACCTGGGTTACGTGGTGTCGCAACCGTTCTGGAATGACGAATTCTGGGTGGCCATCTCGACGAAGCTGCCGTTGTCGAATCTCCTGCGGGTCACCGCGTCGTCACCACCCGGCTGGACGCTTCTGTTGCGCATAATGCCATTCGGCGACACAGAGCAACTGCGCATCGTCCCGCTGATTTTCGCGGCCTTCACCGTCATAGCCGCCTATGTCTTCGCGCGACTTCTGCCCTGGCCCAGTGTCCGGCTCGGACGTACGGCAGCGACGATGGCCGCGCTCGCCGCATTGCTCGTCCCGTCCAGCCTGATCCGCAACGACCTGAAGCAGTACACGGCGGACGCCTTCTTCGCTCTGGTCATTTTTTGTCTGCTGAGCCGGCTGGAGGCCGATTGGTCGGCACCCACATGGCTCCGCAGACTCCTCCAGCTGGCGGCGTGCGCCTTGACGGCGTTCCTCTTCAGCACCGCGGCGGTGTTCGTCGGCACGGCGGTGGTCATGTGCGTGGTGCTCACCGTCATGATCCGGCGGGAATGGGCAAGGCTGACCCCCGCGGTCGCGGTGGCAGGCGCCTGCGTGGTGTCTTTCCTGGCCATCTATCTGGTCGTGTACCGCCCGGGCTCCCCGCCCGGCCTCACCCGGTTCTGGGCGGCCTACTACGTGCCCGTCTCCGACGGCGTGGGGCCGAGCGCGGCGTTCGTCGCCCGGGCCGCACGGCGCGTCGTCGACGTTCTGGGGCTGGGCCCCGCATTCGTCGTTCTTGCACTGCTGGCCGCCGGAATCACCACCTTGGTCCGCCTCCGGCGCCTCGCCTGCGCGCTCCTGGTTCCAATTGTGCTGTTGCTGATGATCGGCGCGGCCGCCGCGCGGGCCTATCCGTTGTTCGACGTCCGCACCTCGCATTTTCTGTCGGTGCTGGTGGTGGTGACGGCCGCTGTCGGCGCGGCAGGGCTCTGTGCGGCGATCGCGCGCCGGCGGGCCGTTCTCGGAGTGGCTCTCGCCGGCTTGCTGGTCGTGGCTTTTGTGGGCAACGCCCCAGTGCGCTCCAATGTCCGGGCGCACTCCATTCCGGCGGAAGACCTGCGAACTTCGACGGCCTACGTTGCCGCTCATACCCGCCCCGGTGACACCGTCGTCGTGTCGTCGCTCAGCAGTTGGGGGTTTGCCTTTTACTGGCCGACCGGGGCGCCCGCAATCGAGCCGGTGACCTCGAATCTGCAGCGGTTCGTCACCGTGTTTCCCGACCAGCCCAACATTTTGGTCGCTCGAGATGGCACCACCGCCGGCGTCCGCGACGTGATGGCGCAAGCGCGCGCGCGAGCTACCGGCCCGGATGGGAACAGGCGGATCTGGCTCATCCACGGCCATGTGCGCCCGCGCGAATTGGCGGACTACCGGACGTCTGCATCATCGGATGGGCTGGTCAGTTCCACGGTCGTCCCCGATGTGCTCCAACTGGTCACGGTGGAGCCCGGGCCCTGAGCCCGAGCGACGATGCGTCAAACCGCCGGTCCGGGCGCGCCATGGCAAGGAGAGCGCACCGCACCCGGCTCGCCGATCCGGCCACTGCAATCCCCTGTCCCCGAGCCCCGATGACGGCGGATGATTCGCGAACATAAAAAGGCACGCAAGGCCGTGCTCCCCGACCAGTTTCCCATTACCTGAATTACTGTTCCGCAACCACCTGCCTTTGCAGGCAGAATTTGTGCCATTGATCTCATCCGGCGATTCCGTCGACGGCGACAGTGCCGAATGTCCTACCGTTCGGCTGTGGCAATCGGGGAGACTGACGCAGGCAATGTGTCGATCGGCTTTCCATTCATTGCGGATCGCGGGCCGAATGCAGGCTCGCGGTGACCGCCGTTGTTCCCACCGGTGGGCCCGACTTCTCTGCGACGACATCTCCGGCACGGCGTGGCGCGACCGCTGCGAAGGACGGGCCGGCAGGCGCCGGCGGTGACTCGCCCCCTGCACGTGCAGCCGGCCACCCTTCAAGACGAGGGTGGCTCGAGCCGGCGGCGGCCGTCGGGCTGCTGGTGTGGGGTCTGTACCAGAATCTGTGGAACCTCGGGGCAGCCAATCTGCACCCCGACGAATCCATCTATGCCCGCGCCGGCCTGGCTTACCTGCACGGTGACTTCAAGGAGAACCTCGAGCACCCCTTCGTTGCCAAGTACCTCCAGGGCCTGGCCCAGATCGCGCTGGGCGAGGGGATCGTGAGTGCCCGGGCTGCGGCCGGGCTGGCCTCCGTGTTGACCGCGGTGTTCCTGTGGTGGTGGCTCCGGAGTGCAGCCGGGCGGGCGGCCGGGCTGATTGCCGCCGCACTGTGGGTCCTGCTCCCGAGCCAGGTGTCGGTGTTCTGGGGCCCGCGAGTCGATCGGTTCGCGCTCCTCGAACCGTTCATGGTCATGTTCGGCGTCCTTGCTGCCGCCGCCGGATGGCGATGGCTGACCACCGGTCGCACCGGTTGGATGATCTTGTCCGCGGTCGCGATCGGGGCCGGCGTGACGAGCAAGGTGACCATCGGCGTCATCGCCCCGGTGCTGGTCCTGGCTCCACTGCTGGCTCGACGGGACCGGAAGACGGTATTCCAGGCCGTCGCATTTGCTGTCACGGCACTGGCCGTGATCGTGCTGACCTACGTGCCGTCAGGTGACGTCATCGGCACGATCCAGGAAATGCTCGACTATCAGAGCCGCCACGCGCACAACGGCCATGTCGTCGCGGTTGGATCGATGGTCACGGCATTCACACCGTGGTGGACGAATCTGTATTGGCTGGCACAGGGAATCGGCGTCCTGAGTTGCCTCGGGGTCGCGATGGGAATCGTTCTGCTGCCGATCTTCGGCCGGACCGCGGTGGCCGCATTCGTTGCCGCAAATCTGGCGATGGTATCCGTCTTCCTGTTGTGGTTCAGCCCCGTCGCCCTCGCCCACTACTACTCTGCCTTGCTGCCCTGGCTGTACGCGCTCGCTGCCATCGGTCTCACCTCACCGTGGCGCGCCGGTCAGCTCGGGCAGCGCTCTGTCGGTATCACGGCATCGGCCCGCACCGCGGCATTGGCTGCGGGAGTGGCGCTGCTGGTGGCCGCCGGGGCGACCTCGGCGGCAGTTGCCGCGGAGCACCCGTGGGGACCGGCACGGGTGACGGCGGCCCTCCGGGATGCCGGCCGATCCGGTGGGCCGGTCCTGTTCACCGGGTTCAACCCGTGGGAGTACAAGCCCTACGTCACCGACACCGTGCAGTCCTACAAGCCTTCGGTGGTGGCAATTGCGGTCTACCGGGGATGGGTACGGAACCCTCCCGATCCGGCCATCCTCCGCCTCGTCGATGATCACCCCGGCTATTTCGACCGGGTCCAACTCGATCAGCTGGAGCTCGACATCGTTCGGCGGCCGCTGCCGCCGTGAGCTACGGCGAGGCAGCTGCAACGAGGCAACTAGGAAGGGACGGGTGTCGAGGTCGGGCCCCGTTTGCGGACGCTTTGCGTGATCCGACCATCAGCCATGTCGGGCGTCCTCGCCACGCGGATCTGCTCGATCAGTGCGATCAACAACAGGGCCCACGGCAGCCAGGAGAAGCCGCGTAGGTAGGTCTGCCATGCCGGCGCGTCGGCGATCGGCTGCAGGTAGAACACGGCTGACCACGCGGCCGCGGCCAACGTGTAGCCCAGCCTGATGGGTCCGGACAGCGCCATCATCAGCGGCAGGACCCACATGAGGTACTGGACTCCGAAGCCCGAGGAACACAGCAATACGGCGCACAGCGCTCCCAGCGCCCGGGCCTCCGGTGGTTGCCGTCGCAGCAGCACCAGTGCCGCGGTGACCCCGACGACGGCGAG
>JAESFR010000146.1_pt1 | contig 51190 bp, 39 predicted proteins | sample 9266191 | NCBI WGS metagenome assembly JAESFR01 (sample SAMN14503063, study PRJNA617104) | algae metagenome | isolation source: Pleurocapsa minor HA4230-MV1 and co-occurring heterotrophs from cement on... | place: USA: Nuuanu Pali Lookout, Hawaii | collected 2009-07-20
CTGCTGCGCGATGGCGTCGATCTCGTCCATCGTGGGCTGCAGCAGTTCCTCCAGCACCACGTAGTCCTCGGTGGTGCGCCGCTCGGTGACGTCGTAGATCTCCGCCTGCGCGCGGTCGACGATCTCGTCGACCTCACCGCCGCCGACGCTGCCCTCGCTGCCGCCGTAGCCGAGTTGCACGATCCGGGTGCCGGCCTCCACCAAACGCCGCAGGATGGCCTTCTCCGCCACGATCTGCGCGTAGTAGGCGGCATTCGCCGCGGTCGGCACGGTGGCCATCAGGGTGTGCAGGTACACCGCACCGCCGATGCGGCCCAGGGTGCCGGCCTTCTCCAGTTCGGCGGCCACCGTGATCGTGTCCGCCGGTTCGCCGCGGGAGTACAGGTCCAGGATCGCGTCGAACACCAGGGCGTGCGCCGGCTTGTAGAAGTCCGCGGTGCCCAGCGACTCGATGACGTCGGCGATCGCGTCCTTGGACAGCAACATGCCGCCCAGCACCGACTGCTCCGCGGCGAGGTCCTGCGGCGGTTGACGGTCGAAAGCTGCTGGCGTCTGCTGCGCCGGCGGCCCGGCCCAACGCTCGTCGACAACGACCATCGGTGTACCGCCTCCCCGTGTGTTCCTGGGACTGACCGCGCCGGTCGGTGCTGTGGACATGTGTTCGTTCTACCGCCGGGCACCGACAGCCGGCCCCGGCGGCGACTTGGCGGAACCGCCGAACGGTACGGGACTGCCCGAACCGCTGATGCTCACGCACCGTGCTCGTCGTGGCCCGAACAGCGAACCACCGACAGGGACGGCGCGGAGCACCTCCGGCACGGTAGGACGGCGACGGCTGGACACCAAACCGCCTTGTGCACAAGAGTCTGCACAGAATGTGGACAGCTTCCCCGGCCCCGCACACCCGGACGTTCACAGGTTGGGGACAACCTGGGGAGAACTTCCGCACGCAGCGCCGTCGCCGCTGGTCACAGCGGTGACCCGCCGGTGGAGCGGTGTGGACAAACAAAAGTTGTCTGCACTCGGCGCGCCGCGTCCGGCGTGTCGGCGCAATCCCGCGTTCCTGCGATCGTCATGGTTCCGTGATCCGACCGTTATCCGGGCAGGTTCTGCCCGATCCGCAGGTCGGCGCTGCAGCCGGCCGGCGACGGTGAATGGAAGCGATTGCATGCTACGTCCGGACACGCGGCCGCCGATTACGTACCGTGACACCATTCGCCCCCACCGGGCAACGGATCATGGCGTCGTCATCAGCCGATCGTCGCTCCGTGGTCCGAGAAGTACACAGGCTCTTGACGTGATGATCTTTCGCGTGATTGGTTTCGCGCCATCCGTGTCACCGCGGTGCCCAGTCGGGGAGCGCCGCAGGTAACGGCTGCAGCCTCGCGGAGTTGCTGATGACCACGGTCGGAAATGGCTTGTCCACCCAATTGTTCCGCCGCAAGCCAGTCAATTCGCCACCGCGGTCCGATCAGCACGGACAGGACCTGAAACGGTCGATCGGGACATTCCAGCTGACGATGTTCGGTGTCGGCGCCACCGTGGGCACCGGCATTTTTTTCGTCCTCTCGGAGGCCGTACCGAAATCCGGCCCCGCGGTGGTGCTCTCGTTCGTCATCGCCGGCATCGCGGCCGGTCTGGCCGCGCTGTGTTACGCGGAACTCGCGTCCAGCATTCCGGTTTCGGGCTCGACGTACTCCTATGCCTACGCCGCGCTCGGTGAGCTCGTGGCGATGGGCGTGGCCGCCTGCCTGCTGCTGGAATACGGCGTCTCCACCGCGGCCGTCGCCGTCGGCTGGAGCCAGTACCTGAACAAGCTGCTGGACAATCTCTTCGGATTCCAGTTGCCGCAGGCACTTTCGGCGGCGCCGTTCGACGACGACCCCGGTGTGCTCAACCTGCCGGCGGTCATTCTCATCGCCATGTGCGCGATCCTGCTGATCCGCGGTGCCAGCGAATCAGCGGCGGTGAACGCGGTGATGGTGGTGATCAAGCTGTCCGTGCTGGTGATGTTCATCGTCATTGGATTCACCGCATTCGATTCCGGCAATTTGCAGGATTTCGCCCCGTTCGGCGTCGCCGGCGTCGGCGCGGCTGCCGGCACCATTTTCTTCTCGTTCATCGGCCTCGACGCGGTGTCCACCGCGGGTGAGGAGGTGAAGGACCCGCAGCGGACGATGCCCCGGGCCCTGGTGTTCGCCCTGCTGACCGTGGTCACGATCTACGTGCTGGTCGCACTGGCGGCCGCGGGAGCCCAGCCGTGGCCGGAGTTCGAGGGCCAGGAGGCCGGCCTGTCGCAGATCCTGGAGAACATCGTCGGCAGCAGCTGGCCGGGCACCGTGGTGGCGGCCGGGGCGGTCATCTCGATCTTCTCGGTGACCCTGGTGACGCTGTACGGGCAGACCCGCATCCTGTTCGCCATGGGCCGGGACGGCATGCTGCCCCGCCGGTTCGCCACCGTCAGCCCGCGCACCCAGACCCCGGTGTTCAACACGGTTGTCGTAGCGATCGTGGTGTCGGTGCTCGCCGCGGTGGTACCGCTGGACCGGCTCGCCGACCTGGTGTCCATCGGCACCCTGGTGGCGTTCATCGTGGTGTCGGTCGGCGTGATCATCCTGCGGCGCATCGAGCCGGACCTGCCGCGGGCGTTCCGCGTCCCGGGATACCCCGTGACGCCGGTGCTGTCGGTCATCGCCTGCGCGTACGTGCTGTCCGGTCTGCACTGGACCACCTACGTCTGGTTCCTGCTCTGGCTCGCGGTCGTCCTGACCTTCTACTTCCTGTGGGGCAGAAAACATTCCGTGCTCGATGCGGACGCGCATGCGGGTCGGCGGCAGGGAGGGCCGAGATGACGATCGTCGTGGGCTATCTGCCGGCCAAGGGCGGTCGGGCGTCCTTGGAACTGGCCGCGCTGTTGGCCCGGTCGGGGCGGCGCGAGGACATCGCCGTCGCCACGGTCGTGCCCCGGCACTGGTCGACGCCGTCGCTGGCGAAGGTGGACGCGGAGTTCGCCGGCTGGGCGCACGAGCAGGGGGAGGCCGCCCTGCGGCAGGCCTCGGCGTACCTGGCCGAACGCGCGCCGGATGTTCCCGCAACCCTGCACCGGGTGGAGGGACGGTCGGTGTCGGCCGCGCTGCTGCGCGCCTGCGAGCAACTCGGTGGCGACCTGCTCGTGGTGGGGTCGTCGTCGGACGGCCGCGCCGGGCAGGTGGTGGTGGGTTCCACGTCCGAACCGCTGCTGCACTCCTCGGGGGTGCCCATCGCGATCGCGCCACGGGGGTATCGGGCGCCGAAGGGCAGCAGCGTCACCCGGCTGACCTGCGCCTTCTCCGGGACGAAGGAATCGGAGGACCTGCTGGTCGCAACCGCGCAGATGAGCCTGCGGGTCGGCGGCCAGCTGCGGATCGCGACCTTCGGGGTCCGCGGTCGCACGATGTACCCGCCCGAGGTCGGGTTGCATGCCGAGGACCTGGTGCTGGACCAGTGGCGTGAGCAGGTGCAGTCGGACCAGTCGGAAGCGTTGGCACGCCTGCGATTCCACGGAATGTTGCCGGCGGGGACGACGTCCGCGTTCGCAGCCGGCGCCGGCTGGTCCGAGGCGATGGACGAGCTGGACTGGATTCCCGGCGAGGTGCTCGTCGTCGGGTCCTCGCCGGTCGGCGCGCTCGCGCGGGTCTTCCTGGGCTCCAAGGCCATCAAGATCGTCCGGTACTCGCCGGTGCCGGTGGTGGTCGTCCCGGCCGGTTTGGCCTCGGCCAGGGCGGAGTCCGCCGAAGGCGAATCCGCCGGCAACCGGGACGTGGCAGACGATGCCGCGGGCGAAGAGCCCGTCCAGGTCCATCCGGTCACGCCGGCAAGCAACGAGGCCGCCACCGGACCCGTCGGTCCCGTGACGGCCTCGTGACAATGAGCCGGGCGGATCAGGTCAGCTGGCGGTGACCCGAACGGTCAGCGCTGCGGTGACGCCCGGGTGCAGCTTCACCGCGACGGGGTGCGCACCGATGGTCTTGATGTGACCGCCGGTGTCGATGGTCCGCCGGTCCAGCACGGGTCCACCCGCGTTCTTGATGGCGTCCGCGACGTCGACCGCGGTGATCGAACCGAACAGCCGGTTGCCGTCACCGGTGGTGCGCGCGACGATGGTGAGCTTGTCGCCGAGGTTCTCCAGCGCCTGCTTCACCTCGTTGGCGTGCTCGGTGCCGCGGATCTCGCGCGCCATCTGCGCTCGCTTGATCGTCGCGACCTGCTTCTCGGCGCCCTTGGTGGCGACGATGGCCTTGTTCTGCGGCAGCAGGTAGTTACGGCCGTAGCCGTCACGCACCTCGACGATGTCGCCGGGCGCGCCCAGGCCGGGAACGTCAGTGGTCAGAATGAGCTTCACGTCTGATCCCTTCTCAGCGAGCGGTGGACGTGTAGGGCAGCAGGGCGACCTCGCGGGCGTTCTTGACCGCAGTGGCGATGTCCCGCTGGTGCTGGGTGCAGTTACCGGTCACCCGGCGGGCACGGATCTTGCCGCGATCGGAGATGAACCGGCGGAGCAGGGTGGTGTCCTTGTAGTCGATCGGCTGGGCGTTCTCCTTGCAGAACGCGCACACCTTCTTCTTCGGCTTGCGGACGGGGGGCTTTGGCATGAGTTCTTGTGCTCTCTATCGAGTGTGAAGCGAGATGTCAGGAAGAAATGAGGGAACGGCGCCGGTCAGAACGGCGGTTCGTCGGAGTACCCACCGGCGGAACCGGCTGCGGGCGCGGAACCCCACGGGTCGTCGGCCGGACCGGCCTGGCGTGCGCCACCGGAGGAGCCGCTGCCGCCGTAGCCACCGCCGCCACCGGAGTCGGACCGCTGCGCGCGATTGACCTTCGCGGTCGCGTAGCGCAGCGACGGGCCGATCTCATCGACCTCGAGCTCGATGACCGTGCGCTTCTCGCCTTCCTTCGTCTCGAAGGAACGCTGCTTGAGGCGCCCGGAGACGATCACCCGGGAGCCGCGGGTCAGCGACTCGGCCACGTTCTCGGCCGGCTGCCGCCAGATGTTGCAGCGCAGGAACAGCGCCTCGCCGTCCTTCCACTCCCCCGACGCGCGGTCGAAGGTGCGGGGGGTCGACGCGACGGTGAAGTTCGCGACGGCAGCGCCGGAAGCGGTGAACCGCAGTTCGGGATCGGCGGTCAGATTGCCGATCACGGTCATGATGGTGTCGCCAGCCATGGGTGCCTGCCTACTTGGCGTCGGGACGGGTGATCTTGGTGCGCAGCACCGACTCGTTCAGGTTCAGCTGACGGTCGAGCTCGCTCACCACGGACGACGGGCAGGTCACCTTGATGACGGCGTAGATGCCCTCGGGGTTCTTCCTGATCTCGAACGCAAGGCGACGCTTGCCCCAGATGTCGACGTTCTCGACGGTTCCGCCACCCTGGCGGACCACGTTCAGGAACGTGTCGATCGACGGCGCAACCGTGCGCTCGTCGAGGTTGGGATCGAGGATGAGCAGCAATTCGTAGTGACGTGGAGCAGTCGAAACGCTCACGTGCACCTCCTATGGGCTTGTCGGCCGCGGTCGTTCCGCGGCAGGAGGGTGGAACACAAAGCACCCGCCGGACCCTGTCTGAGGACCTGGCGGGCTCTGCACAGCCACTCGATCTTACCAGCGGCCGCAGGTTGTTCTGACCTGCCGCGATCCGCCGCCCGGGCCGGCCGTGCGGGTGCGCGGCCGGGTCGGTGCCCTCTTGGGCGTCACCACTGCTGCCCGGCGACCTGCCGGGTGGCGGTGTTGACCCGGTTCCACAGGTTGACCAGCGCAACGGACATCAGCAGCGCGGCCAGCTGCGGTTCGTCGTAGTGCCGGGCCGCCTCCTCGAAGACCTCGTCCGGCACGGCTTCGCCGCGGTCGGCCAGCCGGGTCACGCATTCCGCCAGGGCCAGTGCGGCCCGCTCGGCGTCGTCGAACCTGGGGGCATCACGCCAGCCGCTGATCGACCACAGCCGCTCGTCGGTCTCCCCCGCCCGCTTGGCCAACCGCTGATGCTGGACCGAACACACGCCGCAGCCGTTGATCTGGCTGGCCCGGAGGTGAACCAGTTCGAGCGTCCGGGCCGGTACTCCGGCGTCCTGCACGGCTGCGCCGAGCGCCAGCAGAGCGGGCATGGCGCCGGGCAGTGCCAGCGCGGGGTTGGCCATCCTGGCCTGCACCGGGCGCGTTCCGCCGGGTGCGGTGCCGGTTGGCGATTCGATCAGGGTCGTTTCCATCGGGTCTCCGTTTCGGTCGTCGGCCGGCTGTCACACCGGGACCCGCGGTGGGGTCAGACTGTTTGACCCGCGAAACACGAAGGATGTGACCGTGGACGACACCGGTGCCCTGGCCGAGATCTTCGAGCGGCGGCGTCCGCGGCTGCGCGCGGTGGCCTACCGCCTGCTGGGATCGACCGGCGAGGCCGACGATGCCGTGCAGGAGGCATGGATCCGGCTGAACCGCAGTGACATGGAGCGGGTCGCCAACGTTGACGGCTGGCTGACCACGGTGGTGGCCCGCATCAGCCTCAACATGCTGCGGAGCCGGCATCAGCGGGCGGAGTCTTCGTTGGACGCGCACCTACCGGACCTGTTGATCGGACCCGCCGACGGCCCCGACCCCGAGGATGCGGCGGTCACCGCCGATGCCGTCGGGCTGGCCCTGTTCGTCGTGCTCGAGACACTCACGCCGGACGAGCGGCTGGCGTTCGTCCTGCACGACGTGTTCGCGGTGCCGTTCGGAGAGGTCGCGACCACGCTGGACACGACAGCGCAAGCCGCACGGCAACTGGCCAGCCGGGCCCGCCGCCGGATTCGGCACACCGCCCCGCATCCCGGCGGCAGCAGCGTGGCTCAGCGCGCCGTCGTTGACGCGTTCTACCGCGCCGGGAGCACCGGTGACTTCGGCGCCCTGATGGCGCTGCTGCATCCCGACATCACCCTTCGCGTCGACTCGCAGGCAACGGCCGTGACGGTGATCCGCGGTCCCGACGCGGTCACCGCGCAGGCCCGGCTGTTCGCCGGAACCGCCCGAACCGTCCGGCCGGTGAGCGTGAACGGATCTCCGGGGGTGTTGGTGTCCGTGGCCAAAAACCTCACCGCTGTCATGGCTTTCACAGTCACCGACGGGCTGATCCGCGCGATCGACGTGCTCACCGACCCACAGCGGCTGGCCCGGCTCGACCTCAGCGCGGTCGCCGGCGCCGGGTGACGGCCCCTTGGGGGAAGTCGAGGGCTCAGCGGTCCCGCAGCCTGGTGACGAACTTCAGCCCGGACCAGGTCGCGTCGACGGCGGTGACCTTGACGTCGACCTGACCGTGGTCGAGGCCGTACTGCCGAACGATGCCGTCGGACAGGTCGGTCGGGACGCCCGAGGAGCGTTTCGGCCAGCACACCCACACCATCCCGGCGACGCCGTGAGCGGCAACGGCAGACCCGAACCCCGCGCGCAAGGCGGCGATGTCGGCGCAGAACAGCAGGACGACGTCGTACGGCTCCCCGTCCGGCGCGGTGTCGTACGGGGCGCCGGGGTCGAAGTCGTCGGGGGCGTTGACCACCAGCACCCGCGAGTCCGGACGGACACCGAGCTTGCGCGGCAGCGGGGTGCCCGAGTAGCCGGCGGTCATCGCGCGCCGGTCGTCGTCAGCGAGGGACGCAGGCCGCGGCGGCTCCATCGCACGAGCGTCATGCAGAGCGCCGCCGCGAGCAGCAGCCAGGCAGCCCAGGTGAACACCTGCTTTCCGACCGATGCGACACCCAGCAGATCCGCAGCCGGTCCGGCGGGATCGGCGACCAGAACCGTCCAGGCGGCCGCGTTCTCCAGGTAGTCGAACAGGCCTCCGACCAACGGGATCGCCGCCAGCGCCGGTAGCCAACTGCTCGGACCGGCCAGGTGGTGCAGGAGGAAGGCCAGCGCCGCGGCCAGGAAGATCGCGCAGATCGCGGGATAGAAGAGGTCGGCAAGCTGCAGACTCCGGTACGCGGCCCCGCCGGCTTCGCCGCAGCCGGAGACGAAGGCACGGACGTCGTCACCGGCCGTGAAGAACCGAACGTCCGGTGGCGGCTGGCCGCAGGCCTGCGTCACGGTCGGAATGGCGAAGGGCAGTGCGGACGCGAAGAACAGCGCCGTCGACACGATGTACAGCGCCGCGGCCGGCGCGAGCACCTCCCACCGCGCCAGGCGGCGCATTCGGGCTGCGAGGGCAGTGAGTACATGCATCTGGACCTCCTGGTCGCGGCTGATAGTGTGAACAGTATTCACGTGCTGAACGTTGTTCACAAGGAGTTTCATGGCCGACATCGCAACCGCGTCCGCGCGCCGACAGGACCGCAATCGGCGGGCGATCCTGGACGCCGCGCTGGCGCTGATCGAGGAGTCCGGCGTCGACGGCTGGTCGATGCGCGAGCTCGCCGGCCGCGTCGACTACACCGCCGGCGCCCTGTACCGGTACTTCGACGGCAAGGCGGCACTGCTCACCGCGCTCACCGCGGAAGCGATGCAGAACCTGGGCGAACGCCTCAACGCGTGCCGTTCGACGGAGGGGCCGCTCGGGCTGCTGGAGGAACTGGGCCTCGCCTATCTGGGCTTTGCCGCCGCCGAGCCCACCCTGTTCCGGCTGGCGTTCATCCAGACGCCGAGTCGACGCGATTCCCTCAGCCGGGCGCCCGCGACCGCATCGCCGTACGCCGTGGTGCTGTCGGCCGTCCGCACCGGGGTCGAAGAAGGACAGGTGACAGTCACCGAGAGCTTCTCCGAAGAGAGCGTCGCCTTCACCTTCTGGTCCGCGGTCCACGGGATGGCCGTTCTCGAGCTCACCCATCTCCGGGACTTCGACGCCGACTTCGGTACCGTGCATCACGAAGCGCTGCGCCGCATCGTGTGCGGACTCGCCACGCCGGCATCATGACGGCTGGACCCGGCAGGTGCAGCGGGATCACCGGGCGCGGAGACGTAAAGTGAACTCGAGTAAACACCCGGCTGATCGCCCGCGAGGAGATGTCATGCGCGACGCAGTGATCGTGGAAGCCGTCCGGACCCCGGTCGGCAAGCGGAACGGCGCGCTGTCCGGCGTCCACCCCGTCGACCTGTCCGCCCACGTGTTGCGTGCGGTCGCCGAGCGGACCGGCCTCGATCCGGCCGTCGTCGACGACGTGATCTGGGGCTGCGTCGGCCAGGTCGGCGAACAGACACTGGACCTCGCCAGGACCGCCCTGCTGGCCGCCGGGTGGCCCGAGTCGGTGCCCGGCGTGACCATCGACCGGCAGTGCGGATCCTCCCAGCAGTCGGTGCACTTCGCCGCCGCCGGACTGATCGCCGGGCAGTACGACGTCGTCGTCGCCGGGGGGGTCGAATCGATGTCGCGGGTGCCGATGGGGTCCGCGGTGCAGGTGGCGGGCAACCCGTACACGGCCAGCGGTTGGACCGGCCGGTACGGCGAGGTGATGCCGCACCAGAGCGTCGGCGCCGAGATGATGGCCCGGCAGTGGGGTCTCACCCGGGGGCAACTCGACGAGTACAGCCTGGCCAGCCACGAAAAGGCAGCAGCCGCACAGGATGCCGGCCTGTTCGATACGCAGATCGTGCCCGTACCCGCAGAACTGACCGGCGGCGCGGCGGCCACTGCCGACGAGGGCGTGCGGCGCGGCGGCAGCCTGGAGGCGATGGCGAGGTTGCGGCCGGCGTTCGCCGAGGACGGCGTCGTCACGGCCGGCAATGCCAGCCAGATCTCCGACGGCGCGGCCGGGCTGCTGATGATGACGTCGGACAAGGCCCGCGAACTCGGGCTGACGCCGCTGGCCCGCATCCACACCGCCGTGCTGGCCGCCGCCGACCCGGTGATCATGCTGACCGCACCCATCCCGGCGACCCGGAAGGCGTTGCTGCGCAGTGGACTCCGCCTCGACGACATCGGCGTGTTCGAGGTCAACGAGGCTTTCGCAACGGTGCCGCTGGCCTGGCTCGCCGACATCGGTGCCGGTGACGCCGCCCTGGAGAAGGCACTGAACCCCAACGGCGGCGCGATCGCGCTCGGCCACCCGCTCGGTGCGTCCGGCGCCAGGATCATGACCACCCTGGTGCACCATCAGCGGGCCGCCGGCATCCGGTACGGGTTGCAGACCATGTGCGAGGGCGGCGGCCAGGCGAACGCGACCATCCTGGAACTGCTCTGACGTCCGAGGGTGTTTCGCCGGCGGGCACCGCTCTGGCGACCGAAACCTCCCCGGCAGCAATCATCACCGGCGGATCCACGCCGGTGACGCGGTCACCGAGCCCGGTGCACCGCCGGCCAATTGTTTCATCTGCGTGCCGTCGAGACGGATCGTCCAGATCTGGTTGCCCGTCGACCCGCCTGCACCGGGGCGGTTGCTCTTGAAGGCCATCACAGTGCCGTCGGGTGAGTAGCACGGATTCACGTCGGCGAACTCGCTGGCCGGGGTCAGCGGGCGCACGTCGGAGCCGTCGACGCCGGCCAGGTAGATCCGGGTCGAGGCCGGCACGCCGTCGCCCGCGGCCTGGGACCGGGTGAACGCAACGGTGCCGCCGTCGGGCGAGAAGCCGGGGTCGACATCGCTGGCGCCCTCAGGGGTCTGCGTCAGCCGCCGGGCGGGCGCGCTGCCGTCCGCGGGCTGGAGATAGATCGTGCCGGCACCGCCCACCTTCTCCGACGCCCAGAATGCCAGCGTGGAGCCATCCGGCGAGTAGGTGACGTCATCGACAACGGTGAACCCGGTGGTGATCGGCCCCTCGTCCGTTCCGTCGACCTTGATCCGGTGCAGCCGCACATCGCCCTGCGCGGTCGTGCACGGCAACGCCAACTCTGTCTGGTCGACCGGGTTCCACGCCGGGCGCGCCACCTTGTCGCAGCCCGGCGGCAGGTCGAACAACTGCCGATCACCGCTGCCGTCGACCGCGACCGTGCGCAGCGTGTCGGCGGCGTCGGTCCCGGTGCGCACGTAGATCAGCGTGCCCCTGTCCGCCGACAGCAGGGGCGACAGCGCGCCCGGCACACCCTCCGTGAGCTGTTTGCCGGATTCCCCGGACGCCGCATCCAGCTGATACAGGGCGGCCACGTCATCGGCGACCCGGCCGACGACGAGCACCTGCTCGGGCAGCGGCGTCGCGTGCGGCAGACCGGGGACCGGTGTGGCCGGCGGGAGGGCCGCGCTGGACGATGCCGCAGCGCTCGATGACACAGCGCTCGATGACACAGCGCTCGAAGGTCCCGCGCTGGACGACGCCGGGCTGGGGCTGGCGGCGGCAGAACTGGCCGCCGAGGTCAGCGGGCCGGGTGACGCCTGGCCGTTCGAGGAGTTCCGCAGCACGAACCAGGTGCCGCCGCCGGCCAGCACGAGGACGGCGGCGACGATCGCGGCGATCACCGGCCAGCGGCGGCGGGCCTCCGGACCGGGCCCGCCAGGCGATTGACCGCCGGGTGGTTGACCGCCGGGCGGTTGTTGGCCGGGTGGTTGCCAGCCCGGTGGTTGACGGCCGGGCGGGACACCGTGGTGGCCCTCTCCGTACGGCGGAGCGCCACCATCAGTGTGAGCCGCGAACTGCTGGCCCGGGTTCTGCTGCCCGGAGTCCGGCGGGCGATGTTGTGGCGGTTCGGCCTGCTGCTGCTGATCACCCGGCGGACCTTGGTGGCCGCCGTCCCAGGAGCCGTCCGGGAATGCGGGCTGCTCGAGCGTGCGCCGCGGGGTGACCGGGCCGGGTGGCACCTCCACGGGGGCGCTGGGACGGTCGGCCGGGAACTCCGGTTGCGGAGCGGGGGAAGCACCGGCGGGCCGGCCGAGCGCCGACGCGACCGTCGCCAACCCACCCGCAGGGTCGTCGGGTGACACCGCGGCGGCCTGCGTGGCCGCCGACATGGCGCCCGGTTCCCCCTGCGCGGAGGGTGATCCGGGATGGGTCCGGCCGGCGAGTCCGGCCACCGGGTAGACCGTCGTGGGCAGGCTGTCATCGTCCGCCGGCCGTGCGGCCGCCGATCCCGTCGTCAGCGCCGCCCGGGCGGCGAATGCCAGCGCACGGCAGGTCTGGTAGCGGTCGTCACGGTCCTTGGCCATGGCCGTGGCCACGACGTCGTCGAAACCGGTCGGCAGGCCCGGCACCGCCTCTGACGGTCGCGGCACGTCTTTGTTGAGATGCCCGTACACCCGCGCGACAATCGACTCCGCCGGGTAGGGCACGTCCCCGGTCAGCAGCTTGTAGAGCACGCAACCCAGCGCATAGATGTCCGACCGGTGGTCGAGCGCCTGACCCTTGATCTGCTCCGGCGAGGCGTAGTCCAGCGTGGCGACGACGCTGCCCGTGTTGGTCAGCGACGACATGCTCTCCGACGCCTCGCCGATCGCCTTGGCGACGCCGAAGTCGGACAGGAAGATCCGTTCCAGCTCGTCCTCGTCCTCGGGTCCGGGGGTGAGCAGAATGTTGGCGGGCTTCACATCCCGGTGCAGCAGGCCGTGCCGGTGCGCGTAGTCCAGGGCCGAGGCGACCTTGCCGATGATCCTTACGACCCGCTCCGGCGGCATCCCGCCCGGCTCGTCCCGCAGCGCCTGTTCGGCGTTCGTCCCGTCGATGAATCGCATGCTGATCCACAGCTGGCCGTCCTGCGACCCGCGGTCGTGCACCGAGACGATGTTGGGGTGATCGAGCCGGGCCACCATGTCGGCCTCGCGCTCGAAGCGCGCGACGAAGCTCGGATCGGTACACAACTCGGGGCGCAGCAGCTTCAGCGCGTCCATCCGCGGCAGGCGGGGATGCCGGGCGAGGTAGACCGCACCCATTCCCCCCGAGCCGAGTTCGCGCTCGATGATGTAGCCGGCGAACACATCACCCGGCTGAAGCGACATGCCGGGCATTGTGCCAGTAACGCGCCGTCATCGACCGGTTTCCCGGCAGCGACCGCCGCCGCCGAACCCCGCCGTCGACGGCGGGTCCGTCCGGGATGGCCCGCCACCGGTCAGGAGCGGGTGAACGGCAGGACGGTGGTCAGCCAGTCGACCAGGGCGGTGGCGTTGCGGCTCTGCGTCCACACCCGGCCGGGGCCCTGGATGTCCATCACCAGTCCCTCCCCCGACTTGCCGGTCTGGATCCAGCCCGACGCGACCTTGCGCACCTGCACCTGCATGCCGTCGTCGTAGGCGACCAGATGGCCCGTGTCGATGGTGAAGCCTTGTCCCGCAGGCAGTTCGATCAGATCGAGGGCGCCGAACGAGCCGGCGACCACCTTGCCCTGTCCGGTGCAGTGCACGATGAAACCGCCCTCACCGCCGAACAACATTGCGCCGCCGCCCCACTTGGTGTCCAGGTTGACCCCGGTCTCCGAGGCCAGCCAGGAACCCTTCGTGAGCACCACACCGCGTCCCGGTACCACCTCCAGGACGGTGGCATCGCCGGGCAGGCGCGCCGCGACGTCCACCCAGGTTGGGCTCTGCGGGTGCCCGGTGAAGGTGGTGATGAAGAACGACTCACCGCCCAGGGCGGACCGTTTCAGCGCCTTCATGAAGCCGCCCTGCATCTGCGACTGGACGGTCACCCCGAAGGACTGCATCACCATGACGCCGGCCTCGCCCTGGAACTGCTCACCCGGCGCCAGATGCAACCGCGCCACGGCGTACGACGGGCTGTGCCGCAACTCGACCTGCATAACGTTCCTCCCTGGAGTTCGTTCTCGGTGCACGGCGCCGCCCGGCGCCGCACGCAAGATCCAACTCTCGCGCGTGCCGGTCACACCTGCCACCGGACGTCGCCAACGGGGCCGGTCGGTGAGCCGGATCGGCTCAGAGGTGTTTGAGCGCTTCCCGCCGGGACAGCGGGCTGATCTCGTCGCTGTGTTGCCCGACGAACGCCCGCACCCACTGCGGGTCCGTTCGGGCGTACTGCCGCAGCGCCCATCCGATGCCCTTCCGGATGAAGAACTCCGGGTCGGTGAGATTGGGCTCGATGACGTCCCGCAGCAGGGTGGTGTCGGTCCGCGGGCCCAGCGCCAACTGGCAGATGATGCTGCTGCGGCGCAGCCACCGGTCCTCGTCCGTGCTCCACCTCCGGACGACGGGCTCCACCTCGTCGCGGTGGGCGACGAGCATCGCGCCGATCCGCGGCGACACCGCGTCGACGTGGTCCCACCAGGCGCCGGTCACGATCATCTCCGTGCACAGCGGTAACATCTCGAGCCGGCCCGCAGCGAGCTTGACACCGGTCAGTTCGGTTGCCGCGTAACGCTCCTCGCGGTACTCCGCCTCCCGCCACAGTCGGGCGGCAGCCTCGATCAGCTCGGCCGGCCGGAGTGCGGGGAGCACGGTGACGGCCCGCCGGGTGATCTTGCGGGTCACCGGCACCGACACCCCGAGGTAGGGCATCTGGGACTTCATGTAGGCCTGCATCTGCGGGGCCCGCACCGGTTCCGCCGCCGACCGCAGTGCCGCACGGATCGCGCCGACGAGAGTGTCGACGACTGGCTCTTCGAGGGCTCGGTCGGCGGTGGTCATGGCGTCAGTCCGGGTCGACCGGCCCCGGCACCGCACTCGGGGAGCGGCGCACGCCACTGCCGGCGTGCAGCAGCCCGGCGACGAAGCCGTAGGCGGCGTCCCGGTGCAGGATCCCGAGTTGGGCGGACAGCACGTACGGCACGTCGATGAGCACGGCACGCAACACCACGACCATCGCTGCCGGGTCGTCCGCACCGGAGCCGGTGGCCGAGGCGACACAGCCGGCGGCGGTGTCCAGGGCGTGATTGACCCGGTCCGTCAGCTCCGCCAGCGCGACGCTGTCCACCTCGTGCGTCCAGACGAACAGCACCGGTCCCAACTGGTCGAGCATGCACATCCAGTCGTCCAGCCAATTGTCCAGCCCGTCCGCGGACCGCACCGCGGCCGGCAGCGCCGCCACCCGCAATTCGACCGCGGCCAGGGCGTCCTGGGCGAGCGTCCGGAAGACCGCTTCCCGGTCCTTCCAGTAGGTGTAGACACTGCCGTGGCTGACCCCCGCTGCGGTGGCCACATCGGTGAGACTTGTTCCCTGGTAACCGAGTTCGCGGTAGCGCTCGGTGGTGGCCTGCAGGATGCGCTGGATGGTGCCCAGGCCCCGGGCCGTCACCGGACGGCGCAGCCCCAGCGCGTCACCGAGCGGCAGGCTCGGAACTTCCGGGCTTTCCCCGGCGGCCACCGGCCAGTGCACCGGCGGGCCGGCGGGACCGAACAGATAGGCGTGCAACACCGTTGCCAGCGCCCGCTCCACCCGTTGCAGACCGACCTGCGGGAACCGCGCCACGAACACGAAGTACGACCACTGGACGACGGACAGGATGCCGACAGCGACCATCCCGGGCACCGGTGGGTGTGCACCGGAGGCGGCCAGGCGACGCAGCACGGCGGTCTGGAACCGGTCCAGGTTCTGGCGCCCGATCGCCGCCAGCGCCGGCTCGTTGAACTGCACCTGCGCCCACAGCAGGAACGTGCCGTGATGCCGGCCGAGCATCGCGATCAAGTCGGCGACCCAGCCGGCCAGGGCCCGCCGGCCGGCGTCGTCATCGGTGAGGACCGGAAAGCGGTCGCCGACGGCACACAGGTCGGCCCCGGCCTCCCGCAGGAAGATCCCGAAGATCTCCGCCTTCCCCTCGAAGTACTGGTAGACCGCGGCGCCGGACCGGCCGGTCGCCTCACCGATCGACTCCACCGTCGTGCCCTGATATCCGTGACGCGCGAACAACTCGCGGGCCGCGTCGATCATCTCCGTCCGGGCCCGCATACCGGCGGCGGCCAGGACGGGATTGCGCCCGTACGGCGGACGCCGGATCTCGCCGGCCACGGGGAACTCGCCGGCCGGTGGCGCGTTCAGCTGACGGTCCACGTGTCGCGGCCGGCCAGCAGTGTCGCCAGGTCACCGTGACCCTGCCGGGCGATGGCCGTGTCGACCTGCGCACTCATCGCGGAGTCGTAGGTGCCGCGCTGGACGTCCCGGAAGATGCCGATCGGCGTGTTGTCCAGCGTCTCCGGGTGCGAGAGCCGGGACAGCGCAAAGGCTGTCGACGGATCCTCGTCATGTGCGTCGTGGACCAGCAGCGCGGCCTCACCGACCTGGTCGACGTCCACCACCTGCAGCCGGCCGGCCCGGTCCCGCATGATGCCGCGGTGGCCGCCGATGCCGAACCGGACGGGCTTGCCGTGCTCCAGCCGGATCGTCACCTCGTCCTTGCTGGTGGCGTCCTTGAGCGGTTCGAAAGCGCCGTCGTTGAAGATGTTGCAGTTCTGGTAGATCTCGACCAGCGCGGTGCCCGGGTGCACCGCAGCGGCCTGCAGCACCGAGGTGAGGTGGGCGCGGTCGGAATCGATGGTCCTGGCCACGAAGCTGGCCTCCGCACCGAGCGCGACCGACACCGGGTTGAACGGGGTGTCCAGCGAACCGAGAGGTGTTGACTTCGTTCGCTTACCGACCTCGGACGTCGGCGAGTACTGGCCCTTGGTCAGCCCGTAGATCCGGTTGTTGAACAGCAGGATCTTCAGGTTCACGTTGCGCCGCAACGCGTGGATGAGGTGATTGCCGCCGATGGACAGCGCGTCACCGTCACCGGTGACGACCCAGACCGACAGGTCCCGCCGGGTGGTCGCCAGACCCGTCGCGATCGCCGGCGCCCGGCCGTGGATGGAATGCATGCCGTAGGTGTTCATGTAGTACGGAAACCTTGCGGCGCAACCGATCCCGGAGATGAAGACGACGTTCTCCTTGCGCAGGCCGAGCTGCGGCAAAAAGCCCTGCACCGCGGCGAGGATCGCGTAGTCGCCGCAGCCCGGGCACCAGCGGACCTCCTGGTCGGACTTGAAGTCCTTGGCGGTCTGCTGGCTGTCCGTCTTCGGGATCAGCTTCAGCGCCTGCGCGCCGGCCAGCGACACCGCCTGCGGGCGGACCCTGGCGGGGCGGGGCTCCACGGTCTCGGTCATCGTGCGGCTCCGTTCGTCGACGGGACGGGAGCGTCCGCCGGCAGGCCGTTATCGGGTTCGTCGGGGTCGGGGTGAGCTGCGTCGGGTGCGGTCGGGTCGTCGTCCCCGTCGGACCCGACGGGAATCGTTGGTACACCGATGGTTCCGAGGCGTCCCGCGCTGCCGACGGACGTGCGGACATACCTGCCGTCGATCACCGAGCGGACCGCGGTGACCAGCTCGTCGACCCGGAACGGCAGGCCGCGGACCTGGTTCACCGCGATGACGTCGATCAGGTACAGCCCGCGCAGCAGGAGCGCCAGCTGCCCGAGGTTCATCTCCGGCAGCACCACGGTGCGGTACCGGCGCAGCACCTGTTCGGTGTTGGCGGGCATCGGGTTCAGGTACCGCAGGTGCGCCTGCGCGACGCTGACCCCAGACCCGCGGAGCTTGCGCACGGCTCCGGTGATCGGGCCGAATGTCGACCCCCAGCCCAGCACCAGGACGTCGGCGTCGCCGGTCGGGTCGTCCACCTCCAGTGGCGGGACGTCGATGCCGGCCACCTTCGCCGCCCGGGTGCGGACCATGTGGTCGTGATTGGCCGGGTCGTAGGAGATCGCCCCGGAACCGTCCTTCTTCTCGATGCCGCCGATCCGGTGCTCCAGACCGGGGGTGCCGGGGATGGCCCACGGCCGGGCCAGGGTGTCCGGGTCCCGCTGGTAGGGCCAGAACGCGGCGCTCTCGCCCTCGCCGTGGTTGGTCGCGGTGGCGAACTGCACCCGCAGGTCCGGTAGCGACTCGACGCGCGGGATGAGCCACGGCTCGGACCCGTTGGCCAGGTATCCGTCGGACAGCAGGAAGACGGGGGTGCGGTAGGCGGTCGCGATCCGCGTCGCCTCCAGCGCCGCGTCGAAGCAGTCCGACGCCGACCGCGCAGCGATCACGGGCACCGGCGCCTCACCGTTGCGGCCGAACATCACCTGCAGCAGATCGGCCTGCTCGGTCTTGGTCGGCAGGCCGGTGGACGGGCCGCCGCGTTGGACGTCGACGACGATCAGCGGCAGTTCCAGCGCGACGGCCAGCCCGATCGTCTCCGCCTTCAGCGCCACGCCGGGACCCGACGTCGTGGTCACGCCCAGACTGCCGCCGTACGACGCGCCGAGCGCGGCCGCGACGCCGGCGATCTCGTCCTCCGCCTGGAACGTGCGCACGCCGAAGTGCTTCAGCGAGGAGAGCTCGTGCAGGATGTCCGACGCCGGCGTGATCGGGTACGAGCCGAGGAACAGTTCCAGCCCGGCCCGCTCCGCGGCGGCGACCAGCCCGTACGCCAGCGCCTGGTTGCCGCGGATGGTCCGGTAGCGGCCGGGCGGCAGCGCGGCCGGCTTCACCTCGTAGTGCACGGCGAAGCCCTCGGTGGTCTCGCCGAACGACCAGCCGGCCTCCAGCGCCACCAGGTTGGCCCGCAGGATCTCCCGCTTGCCGCCGAACTTGGTCTCCAGGAACCGCCGCGTGCCCTCCAGCGGCCGGTGGTACAGCCAGGACAGCAAGCCCAGCGCGAACATGTTCTTCGCGCGTTCGGCGTCCTTACGACTCAAACCCACCTTGCTGACCGCGTCGACCGTCAGGGACGTCAGCTTGACGGCGTGAACCTGGTAATCGGCCAGACTGCCGTCCTCCAACGGGCTGACCGCGTAACCGACCTTGGCCAGGTTCCGCTTGGTGAACTCGTCGGTGTCGACGATGACGGTGCCGCCACGCGGCAGGTCCGGCAGGTTCGCCTTCAAGGCGGCCGGGTTCATCGCGACCAGCACGGTCGGCGCATCGCCGGGGGTGACGACGCTGTGATCGGCGAAGTGCAACTGGAAGGCCGAGACGCCGGGCAGCGTGCCCGCGGGCGCCCGGATCTCGGCGGGGAAGTCGGGGAGCGTGGACAGGCTGTTGCCGAAGGCCGCGGTCTCGGTGGTGAACCGGTCACCGGTGAGCTGCATGCCGTCACCGGAGTCGCCGGCGAACCGGATGATGACCTCGCTGAGGTTCTGGACCGGCTTGCCGGCTGTCGTGCTCGTCATGGGCACCTCTCCTGGCTCCCGCACGGGATGTGGTTGCTGCCACCTCACAGGATGTCACCGGTCGCGGCCCCAACAGCACGAGCCTCCTGCTCGGCGGGGTGCGGCGCCCACCGCGGCCCCGTCGCCTGGCTCAGGGGCGCGAGACCTCTGGACTGCGGACAACCTCAGCCGGTTCGCCGGTGGGTGCCTGCGTCTGTTCACCCCCGGTGGGCTTGCGCCGTCGGTTGGCCACCAGCGCCGGCAGGGACGGCAGGACGAACCGGTCGGCCGCGTTTTCCAGGACGCCGCCCGAGGGGTCGTCGTCGCCGGCCATCCGGACCAGGTCGCCGGACGGCCGGAGGATGTCGCGGACCACCAGGAACATCAGGACCAGCAGCAGCGCGTCGCGGAGGAGGGCGGCGTTGATGAACGGGTAGATCGACAGGCCCTTGTTGGCCACCCCGGCGAAGGAGAGCATCAGCAGCACCCAGACGATCACCTCGGAGGCCTGCCAGATCAGCAGCGGGCGCCATCGCGGGAGGGCCAGCACCGCCAGCGGCAGCAGCCAGAGCGAGTACTGCGGTGACCACACCTTGTTCGTCAGCAGGAACGCGGCGATGACCAGGAACGCGAGTTGTGCGAACCGGGGCCTGCGCTGCGCGGACAACGCGAGCCAGCCGATCGCCGCGCAGGCGAGCAGGAACAGGGTCAGCGACAGCACGTTCACCAGCGTCGGTGTTTCGCTGCCGGGGGGCGCCTCCCAGATCTTGGAGCCCGTCAGCGTCGCGTAGATGAAGTACCAGGAGTCGTACTCCGGTGGCCGCTCGGAGTTGAGCCGGATGAACTCGTACCAGCCGGCGGGGGCGGCCAGCCACACCGGCACGTTGATCACCAGCCACACCACCGCGGCGGCCACCGCGGCCCGGGTCCAGGCGCTCATCTTCCCGGCCCGCAGGCACAGCACGAGCAGCGGGCCCAGCAGGAGGATCGGGTACAGCTTGGCCGCTGCGCCCAGGCCCAGCAGCGCGCCGCCGAGGATCGGTTTCTCCCGCGCCCAGGCGAGCATCGCGGCCGCGGTGATCCCGATCGCCAGCAGGTCCCAGTTCGTGAACGCGTGCACGATCAGCAGCGGCGACAGGCACATGATCGCCGTGTCCCACACCCGCCGCCGGGCGATCCGGGCCGTCGACGACACCGCCCACAGGTACATCAGCCCGAGCAGGATGGCGCCGATCGTGAAGTAGGCGGCGACGCTCAACGGCACCGGCAGCAGCCCGGAGGACTTGGCGAAGCTGACGTACTCTTCCGAGATCTTGGCGACGCCCCACATCCAGTACCCGGTGACGACGGGGTATTCCATATAGCGGGTTTCGCCGTTGTCCTGCCAGGACGTCGTGTACGGCAGGGCGCCCCTGTCGAGTTGGTGGCTGCCGAACAGCGGGACGGCGTCGTTGTAACAGGCGGTGATCCACGGCCGTTCGCCGCCCTGATCCAGGGTCACCCCGCCGGCGCCGTCCGGTCCCTGCTGGATGCACGCAGACTTCGCCAGCCACCCGCAGATCAGCACGACGATCGCCATCAGCAGGCACACCCGCAGCGGCGTGAAGATCTTGGCGCGACCCACCACCGCGTGCCGGCCCATCGGCCCGCCGATGAGATCGCTCGCCCGGCGCGCCGTGGGATCGGTCCACGTCGGGATGACCCGCTCGGTGGCGGTCAGGGACGCGGAGCGGCCAGGGATGTGCCCGACGATCGACGCATCACCGTCGGCGTCGTCCCCGGACCCCCCGGGCGACGTCTCGTCCGTGGGGGCGTCGGTCACGGGCGCGATGCTACTTGTCCACATGCTGCGTGCCCGTGATGTCCGACGGCGATGATCGGTGGCTCGGCCCGGTGTCCGGGTCACCTGGGCTCGTCGATACTGCACAGGGACGCCGATGGCCGCCCGATCATGACGGGGAAGGACGCCTGCCTGCTGTGTCGTCACCGCCCGAATCCGTGCGGCCGATCACCGGCCGCATCGACGTGCTGGGCAGTATCGGCCTGACCACGGCGGGGGCGACCGAGTCGGCACCCATCGGCTCGGGGCGGCTGCGCAAGACCCTGTCGGTGCTGACCGCTCGGGCCAACGTGGTGGTCAGTTCGGACACGCTCGCCGATGTGCTCTGGGGCGCCGACCAGCCGGCCAACCCCGAGGCGTCGCTGCACACCGTGATGTCCAGGCTCCGGCGCCTGCTCGGCGGGGTCGGGTTGGCGGATCGACTGCAGACGCGCCCGCCGGGATACCTGCTGCGACTGTCGACGCCGGACTGTGACGCGATGACGTTCCTCGCCATGGTCGACCGGGCGGAAGCGGCCCTTGTCGCCGATCCGGCGGCGGCCGCGGGAGAGCTGGATCGGGCGCTGGCCCTGTGGCGGGGCCCGGCGTACGCGGAGTTCTCCGCCGAGGACGTCCTGTCCGCGGAGGTCGCCCGGCTCGACGAACGGCGGTCCGTCGCCGTCGAGCACCGCATCGACGCGGCGCTGGCGATGGGAGAGCCGGACCGCGCCGTGGTCCTCGCGGATGCCGAGATCGTCCGGAGCCCGCTGCGGGAACGGGTGCGCTCGCAGCGGATGCTCGCGCTGTATCGGTGTGGACGCCAACCGGACGCGCTGGCCGCGTTCCGGGAGTACCGCGTGCTCCTCGACGCCGAGCTCGGCCTGACGCCGTCTGTCGAGCTGACCGAGTTGCACGAGCGCATCCTGCGCCAGGACCCGACGCTCGACCGACCGGCTGGTCCCGCCGTGACGGGCGCCGGGGTGTCGGGAGCCGCCGGGCTCGGAGCTGCCGGACCGAGAGGTGCGGGGCCGGGAGCTGTCCCGGTGCACCGCACCACCGGGAACCTGCCGACCCACCGGCCAACGCTGATCGGCCGGGAGTCGGAGCTCGCGCGGTTGACCGCGCTGATCACTCGGCACCGACTGGTGGTGGTGACCGGACCGGGTGGGGTGGGCAAGACGCAGCTGGCGCTGGCCGCCGCCGCCGAGTCGGACGCCCGTCACCCCGACGGTTCCTGGTTCATCGAGCTGGCCCCCTTCACGGACCGGACCGCAATCGTGGAAGGGCTCTGCACCCAGTTCGGCATCACCGCGGTCGCGGGGAGGACGCCGGAGCAGCGTCTGCTCGAGTACCTCGCGCCGCAGCGCGCGTTGCTGGTGCTGGACAACTGCGAGCACGTCACCGACGTCATCGCGCCGCTGTGTCAGGCGATCCTGACCGGCTGCGGCTCCGTCACCATGCTGGCCACCTCGCAGGTTCCGCTGAACCTGACCACCGAGGTCCGCTTCCCGCTGGCCACCCTCCCGGTGGCCGGGTCCGCATCGGCGCCCGCGGTGCGACTGTTCCTGGACCGGTTGGCGACCCGCACGGCGCAACCGGCCGCGGAGCCGCCCGACGTGGAGGCGGTGGCCGACCTGTGCCGACGGCTGGACGGTCTGCCGCTGGCCATCGAGCTGGCCGCCGCCCGCATGCGGGTGCTGACGCCCCGCGAAATGGTGGAGCGGCTGCCCGATCGACTCCGGTTGCTGCGCAACGACGATCGCCTCGCCGCGGACCGCCACCGCACGCTGGATGACGTGGTCGCGTGGTCCTACCGGCTGCTGGAACCGGCTGAACGGGACCTGTTCGACCGGCTGGCGGTCTTCCGCGGCGACTTCACCGTCGTCGACGCGGTGGCCGTGGCGCAGCGACCGGAATCCGAGGTACTGGACCTGCTGGCCACGCTCGTCGACCGCTCCATGCTGCAAGCGAGATCAGGTCGGGCGGGCACGGTGTTCACCCTGTTGGAGACGCTCCGCGCGTACGGGACAGATCGTCTGCGCGACCGACAACTGCAGGCACGCGTCCACGCCTCGCATGCACACCGATTGCTGCAGGTGGTGCAGGAGGGCGCAGCCGCGCTGAGCGGGCCGGACCCCGGCCCCTGGGTACGCGAGATCTCCGATCGATTCGACGACCTTCGTTCAGCGATCGGCTGGGCGCTGGACTCCGACATGCGGCTCGCCCTTCACCTCGTCACCGGCCTGGCCGACTGGGCGGAGTTGCAGCTGACGGCCGAACTCGTCGGCTGGGCACGCCGGGCCGCCGACGTGACGCTGTCGGCGCGGCCCGTCGACCCGCTCGTGCACGACCTGGCCGTGGTGGCATTGTCGATGGCCGCAGCGGGTGAGCGATTCGGCGGTGATCTGTCGTCCGCGCGCCGGCTGGCCGAACAGGCGTTGGCCGCTGTGCCGGACGACAAGAATGTGATCCGCCGGTTCCCGCTCTACGTGCTGTCCGAGATCGACCTGTACACCGGGCGGCTGACGGCCTCGACCCGCACCGCCGACGAGGTCCGGCGACTCGCACAGCGGGCCGGCGACGTGTTGCGGGACAGATGGTGCGTCATGCATCAGGCTCTCGCCGCCGCTTACGGCGGGCAGCACGCGCGGGCCGCCGAGATCGCGGAGGCGCTGCACGCCGAGACCGGGCTGCCCGCGCTGATCCGAGCCTGGGCGCGGTACTCGCTCGGTGAGGTGCTGATGGCCGGCGACCCGCAGCGCGCGCTCGTCCTGCTGGACCGGGCGGTCGCCGAGGCCCGCCGGTGCGAGGACCGCTTCCTGCTGGGCGTGGCACTGCTGTCCCAGGCCTCCGTCCTGGTTCGACAAGGCGATTCCGCTCAGGCGCTGCCGCTGCTGCGGGAGGTCATCGAGCACTGGCATCGACAAGGCAACCGGACCCACCAGTGGACCACGTTCCGGGTGATCACCGAACTGGCCGCCGACCTTGGCAACGACGAGTCCGCGGCGGTGCTCCTCGGCGCGCAGCGGCACGGCACCCGTGCCGGCGACCTCTTCGGCGATGACGAGCGGCGCCTGGACCGGCTGGCGACCGGGCTCGCTCAACGATTGGGCGAGCACCGGCTCCGCACCCTGATGCTCCGCGGCGGCGAGCTGACCGCCCAGGAGTTGCTCGGTGTCGTGCGGGCAACGCTTGTCGAATCGTTGCCCGGCCATTTCGAGGCCGCGCCTGCTGAGCAGCGGATCAACGGTGGCGACGACGCGGCCGGTTGACGCCGGCGGTGGGGCAGCGCTCGCGCCGCCCCACCGCACATCCGTTCAGCAATTGACCGGGTCGAGTCGGTAGAACCGCCACAGCAGGTTCTCGATCGGCAATTCCCGGACCGTGAAACCCGCTGCTTCGGCCCACCGCCGGACGGTGGACGCTCGGAGCACGGTGCCGTTCGCCGTGGTCTGGGATTCCGCCATCGTCGCCGGCAGGCAGTGCAGCACGCTGGCCGCGTACATCAGTCGATCCACCTCACCGGCGGGTGCCGAGAACTCGTCCGAGACCCGTTCGTCGGCCAGCAGAACCGCACCGCCGGGGGCCAGCACGTGGCGCGCCGCGCGCAGGGCACCGACGGGATCACCCATGTCGTGCAGCGCCTCGAAGATCGTCACCAGCCGGTAACCGTCGGCCTGCTGCGGGAGATCGGTGAGATCCGAGGCGTTGCCCAGCGTGAACCGCACCCGGTCACCGAAGCCCGCGGCGGTGGCCCTGGCCTCGGCGATGGATGCGGAGTCCATGTCGACGCCGTCAACGGTCACCGCAGGAAACGCCCCGGCGATCGCGGCCGTGCTGACCCCGATGCCGCAACCGAGATCCAGCACGGCGCCGCCCGCGCGGAGCCGCTCCGCCACATCCGGCAGCGCGCCGATCCAGTCGGCCATCCCGTTGACGAACATCGGGCGGTTGCCCAACCCGATGCCGTGTCGGACCTCGCCGCCGAACTGCTCGTACGCCACGCCGGCGCCAGTGCGGTACGCCTCCGCCACGGCGGGCAGGGTCAGCGCCAGCCCGGTGAGGAACGGCGCGAACGCGACCACGTTCGCCGGGTCGTCGGCGTTCAGCAGCACCGGCACATGCGCCGCCGGGAGCGTGTAGGTGCGGGTCGTCGGTTCGCCGGTGTCTGCGGCGACGTCGAGAAACCCGGCCGCGGACTGCTGTTCGAGCCATTCCCGCGCATACCGTTCGGCGACCCCGGCGGCAGGGGCGAGCTGCTCGCTGGAGACGGCGCCACCGCTGCGGACCGCTTCGTACAGCCCCAGCCGGCGGCCGAGTTCGACGGTCAGCAGCTCCGAGCCGGCGACGAAAGAGCCGAACAGGCGCTCCAGCAGGGCCTCGGTGCGGTCGCTGTGGTCGGTGTCGGTGTGGTCGGCGACGGTGCTGTCCGCTGCGGCGTCCGCTGCGGTGCTCCGATCGAGGACGTCTGTCATGGCATGTCTCCTTGCGGTGATGGGGGTGATCCCTTGCGCCGCTGACGCTAGGGACGCATCCTCTCCGGAGACTGTCAGCGCACTTTCAGCACTCGAACCGGCGACCGCGAGCGGGCCAGTGGCCGCGCCCTTTCGACACTCGGGGCCGGCGACCGGGGCCGAATGCCGGCTGCCTGGCCGCGCCCTTCGACTCCCGGAGCGGGGATGGGGACGTTGTGCGTGCTACTTGGCCGCGCGGCGACGGGCGCGCGGCGCGGTGTCGCCCTTGGAGCCCATCACGAAGGAGGAGACGAGGTGGTTCCACGAGCAGGTCCGGCACACCTCGACCTGGTACACCGAGAACTCGCCGAACGAACCGGCCATGGTCTCCAGCTCCGCGGGAAGCCGGGCCGAACCCGCCATGTGCTTGATCTCGTCGCCGTAGACCCAGTACACGTGGGTCAACGGTTCCTTGCGGCACATCGGGCACGCCGTCTGGGTGGCGACACCGTGGAACTTCGCGGCCCGGATCAGGTACGGGGAGGCGTCGCACACCTCGACGACACCGGTTCTGCCGGAGCGGACCTCGGCGAGCAGCGCCCGGCGCTGCAACGCGTAGTCGACCAATCCCCGTTGGGTCCGCACCGATTCAGGGTACGCGCGGGGTCAGCGCCGTCGAGGGCGCCTCCGGCGTTCCTCCGGTCCGTCACCGAGCAGGATGACGGTGCGTGTGACGCGGTGACGCGCGGTGCCGCGACAGCCCGCGCGGGTCGGGCGTGCTGCCGTCAGACGGCGCGAGCCGGCAGCGACACCGGGCCAGGGACGGCAACGCTGGGTCGACCCGTCACCTGCCAGTTCGCCGCACCGGCGGCCGGTTACCCAGGATCCAGCGCACCAGGCTCCTTCGCGGTGGCCGCTCCGCGGCCGGGACGGGCGGGGCGAGTTCCTCGTCGGCGGTCGCCTGGATCTCCGCGGCGAGCGGATGCTCGGGCCCGTAGTTCTCGACGAGGGCGACGACCACCGCCGCGATGGGCACGCCGATGATCGCGCCGATCGGTCCCCAGATCGCCGCACCGAGGAACACCGACGCCAATGCGATGGCGGGATTGACATTCATCGTCCGCTGGGAGACATGCGGGGTGAACAGGTAGGTCTCGATCTGCTGGTACACGACGGCGAACAGCGCGATCCACAGAGCGCTGATCGGCTTGTCGGCGAGGGCCACGATGATGGGCACCGCAATGCCGATGTAGGTGCCGACGAGGGGGATGAACTGGGCCGTCAGGCCGACCAGCAACGCCAGCGGCAGCCAACCCGGGAGCCCGATGAAGTAGAAGAAAACGCCGTAGAAGAACGCCGAGATGGCGGACAGCACCACCTTCGACGCGACGTAACCACCGGTCTTCTCGGTCGCGATCTGCCACAGCTCGCCGAGCATCAGCTGCCGTTCGTGCGGCATCCACACCGCGAGGCGCTGCACCAGCCCCGGTCCGGCGCCGGCGATGTAGAACGAGAACACGATGACGGTGATCAGGTCGAACAGCACCGAGGCCAGCGACCCCGCGAGGCCGAGCACACCGCCACCGAGGTCGTCGGCGAGCTTCTGCACGTCCGAGGCCTCCAGCTGCAGACTCGAGACGACCGTCGCCGGGTCCAGCGTGAGGCCGAAGGTCTCGTTGAGCTGGGTGGTCACCCGCCCCACCACGGCCGGGCCCTGACTGACGAGCTGGCTGGCCTGCTGGAAGGCGGTGGTGCCGAACAGCACGAACAACCCCAGCAGCACGACGATCGAGGTCCCGCCCACGATGGCAGTCGCAAGTCCCCGGCTCCGGCCGCGCCGGACGAACCACCGGATCGCCGGCTCGGCGGCAATCGCCACCAACCAGGCCAGCAGGATGAGGAACAGGAAGTGCCGGGCGGCGCCAACCGCCCAGATCGCCACCAGCCAGGCGGAGATGATCAGCAGGATGCGGATGGTGGCCCGCTGGACCTCGTGCACGTCCATCCGGATCCGCAGCGACGGGTTGCCCTCCTGCCGCGCGGCGCCCGCCGATTCAGGAACCGTTCGGGACGCGGGCGCCGGGGGAGAGCTCGGCGCCGAAGCTGATTGAGCCGTCGATGACGGGGCCGACGCGGATCGAGCCGTCGCCGAGGGGACGGAGTCGGACCCGGCCGTCGACGACGGGGCGGACGCTGGGTCCGCCGCGGGCTCGGCCGCCGAGCCGGATGCGGGCAGCGTCACGGGCGCCGAGGAGTGCGCCGATGCATCGGAGGCTTCGTCGCCGGCGGTGACGGCCGCCCCGGACGGCTCGGTCAACGGTCCGGGCAGCACGCCGTTGGATGTCGCGTGGTGAGCTTCGCCGGGGCCCGCGCCGTTGGCCGGTGAAGACCCGTTGGCCGGTGAGGACCCGTTGGCCGGTGCACCGCGAGTCGTCGGCGCCGCGTGAGTCACCTGTGATGGAGGGCTCGTCGGAGCGGTCTGCGAAGCGCCGTCGGGCCCGCACGACTGTTGCGGAGTCGACGCCACGCCGGTCGCAGCGGCCCTGCCGCTGTCCGGATCGATCCTGGCCACTGGTCACCGCCTCCCGGACGATCTGTGCCCGTCATGTCCATGTTCCCAGCGCGGACTACTTCAGCAGCCCGCACACCGAAAGGACGCGCCTCACACTTCGGGCGGCGCACCCTCCCCACCCACCAACACCGGTCCCGACCACCGTCCAGCGTCCCGCCTACCGCACACAAGCGCACGCCGTTCGGCCCGGCGCACTCTGCCTTCAGCGTTTCGGATGTATCGTCGCGATATAGTTTGCCGAGGTATCAGCAAGCAGATGACCGGCAGGGACGCGGCGCGCGCCACAGCCGGGGCCAAGCGGAGGAGGTGAGTGACGTCGTCAGGGAGAGTTCCAGCGTCTTCGAGCTCGCCGTCCTCGGCCTGCTCAGCGAGTCCCCGATGCACGGCTACGAGCTGCGTAAGCGCCTCAACCTCACGCTGGGCTCGTTCCGTGCCTTCAGCTTCGGCTCGTTGTACCCGACGCTCCGCCGGTTGCAGACGGCGGGGCACATCGCCACCGAGGACCCCGTCACGGACGTCGACGCCGTGCCGTTGTCCTCCAAGCGGTCCCGGGTGACCTACCGGATCACCGCCGACGGCAAGGAGCGGCTCGGTGAACTGCTGCGCGACACCGGCCCGCAATCGTGGTCCGACGACGGGTTCGGCGTGCACCTCGCGTTCTTCTCCCGCACCACCTCCGACGCCAGGATGCGCATCCTGGAGGGCCGTCGCCGGCGGGTGGAGGAACGGCGGGAGGGCCTCCGGTCGGCGATGACGAAGGCCGCCGAGCGGCTCGACACCTACACCGCCGAACTGCACCAACTCGGGCTGGAGGCCTCCGACCGGGAGGTTCGCTGGCTCAACGAGCTGATCGATCAGGAACGGCTGGGCCCGTCACCGGGCTCAGGGGCAACGTCGCCCGAAGCTTCCACCACCACCCATCGCACCACCCCACCCCGCTGACCGAGCGTCAGGCGACACCCACCACGGCAGAGCCCCCACCCGGCGGCCGGCGCACCAGGAGGAAGTTCATGGCATCACCCCAAGGAAAGATCCGCACCGCCATCGTGGGGGTCGGCAACTGCGCGTCCTCGCTGGTGCAGGGCGTCGAGTACTACAAGAACGCCCAGCCGGGCACCCAGGTCCCCGGCCTGATGCACGTCCAGTTCGGCGACTACCACGTCTCCGACGTCCAGTTCGTCGCGGCCTTCGACGTCGACGCCAAGAAGGTCGGCTTCGACCTGGCCGACGCCATCGGCGCCAGCGAGAACAACACCATCAAGTTCGCCGACGTACCGCCGACCGGGGTCATCGTCCAGCGCGGCAACACTCTCGACGGCCTGGGCAAGTACTACCAGCAGACCATCACCGAGTCGCCCGCCGACCCGGTCGACGTGGTCGCGGCGCTGCGCGAGGCCGAGGTCGACGTGCTGGTCTGCTACCTGCCCGTCGGGTCCGAGGACGCCGCCCGCTTCTACGCCCAGTGCGCCATCGACGCGGGCTGCGCCTTCGTCAACGCGCTCCCGGTGTTCATCGCCGGCACCCCGGAGTGGGCCGAGAAGTTCCGCGCCGCAGGGCTTCCCATCGTCGGTGACGACATCAAGTCGCAGGTCGGTGCCACCATCACGCACCGCGTGCTGGCCAAGCTGTTCGAGGACCGCGGCGTCATCCTCGAGCGGACGATGCAGCTCAACGTCGGCGGCAACATGGACTTCATGAACATGCTCGAGCGGGATCGGCTCGAGTCCAAGAAGGTGTCCAAGACGCAGGCCGTCACCTCGCAGGTGGACCGTGACCTCGGCGCCCGGAACGTGCACATCGGGCCCAGCGACTACGTCGCCTGGCTGGACGATCGCAAGTGGGCCTACGTCCGCCTCGAGGGTCGCGCCTTCGGTGACGTCCCGCTGAACCTGGAGTACAAGCTCGAGGTGTGGGACTCGCCCAACTCGGCCGGCGTCATCATCGACGCGGTGCGCGCCGCGAAGATCGCCAAGGACCGCGGCCTGGGCGGCCCGATTCTGTCGGCGTCGTCGTACTTCATGAAGTCCCCGCCGGTGCAGTACCCGGACGACCAGGCCCGGGACAACGTGGAGAAGTTCATCCGCGGCGAGATCGACGGCTGAGCGCGTCGTCTCGATGATCAGGATCCGGCCCGGGCGATCAGCCCGGGCCGGACCTGTCTCACGACCCGACGGTCACCGCGGGCGCCGGCACCTGCTGCGCCGGGATGGCTGTACCCGCACCGTGAGCCATCGGCCCGTCCTGCGACAGCTGCACGTCGAACACCGGCCGGACGTCCTGCAGCGCTGACATCGAGGTGACCGCGCTGCGCGGCACCACCCGTTCCCAGCGCACCCGCCGGCGGTGCGGCGCCGAGTCTCCGCTCGCAGCCCGGAACTCGTAGGGGCCTTCGACAGCGCCGACCAGCAAACGACGCCCGCCGTCGATCAGCACGGCGACCTCGTCGCCCACCCCGATGTCGCCGATGAAGCGGGCCAACGCGATCAGCGGGCGGGTCACCCGGCGGGTCGGCGCCCCGAGCATCTGCTGCAGGCCCGTCAGGTCCTGCCCGGTCGCATCCGCGGTGATCCCGGACGCGGTCCCGAGCGCCACGACGCCGCCCTGCAGAAACCGGCCCAGCGCCTCGGCGTCGTCCGGCTGCACCACCCACAACCGCGCGCGCTCGCTCGCGCCGTCGGGACCTGGGCCGCCAGGACCCGGCCCTCCGACGCCCAGGTCGACCGCGGCACCCGCGCCGGCGGCATCGTCCACGTCCGGCCAGAAGTAGTCCAGGTCCGCCGGCACGTCGGTGAAGTACCGGCCGTAGTGCAGCGGGTCCTTGGCCAGCAACTTGCTGCGATGGGACCGGTGCAGCCGCTCGTCCCCCAGCCAGCCCGGCAACCGGCCCTGCGCGGCAAGATCGTCCTGGGTGAGGTCGACGGCGTCCGGCGCGAACTCGGCGATCTGCCCCGCGGTGCTGTCCGGGTAGCCGCGCTCTCGCCAGGCCGCGACGCTGTCCAGCCCGTAGCGGACCAGCGCATCCACCCGCCACCGCCACATCCGCACCGCCGGGTGGTTGCGCCAACCGTATTCCGGCAGGGTCAGCGCCCGCAGGATCTGCAGTGTCTCGACCCGTTGCTTACCGAGCCGGGCGGTGTCCAGGACCGCGACCGAGGCCGCGAAGTCGGGGTACGGGAGGAAGGTCTGCACGGCGGAACGGTGCCCCGGCGCGCGGCGATCCACACGTGACCGGCACACACGCAGGCTCACGCCGACACAGGCAACGACTGCCCCACGCCGCGACCGCGTCGTTCCTGCACCGCCGTTCAGCGGCGGTCAGCGGCCGTCAGCGAGGCCGACTGGCCCCCTTTCCCTCTTCCATGCCGTCAATGTTTCGCATCTATCAACGATGTGCCATTCCGTGTTTTGGCTCACTAAGGGTGGGGTATGCACGCGTATCCGCACCACCCGTTGGTGGTTGCCGGATCGACAACGCGAAAGGTGGCGACGTGACAGACAGTGCCGGGAGGCCAGCGACATCCTCGGGCGCAGGCGCGGGGACCGCCACCGACGAACCGACGCTCAAGCGGGTGATGGGCCCGAAGCTGCTGCTGCTGTTCATCATCGGCGACATCCTCGGCACCGGGGTCTACGCGCTGACCGGCGACGTCGCCGAGGAGGTCGGTGGAGCGGCATGGCTGCCCTTTCTGGTCGCCTTCGCGGTCGCCACCGTCACGGCGTTCAGTTACCTGGAGCTGGTGACGAAGTACCCGCAGGCGGCGGGGGCGGCGCTGTACACGCACAAGGCCTTCGGCGTGCACTTCTTCACGTTCCTGGTGGCGTTCGTCGTCATGTCGTCCGGCATCACCTCGGCGTCCACCGCGTCCCGCGCCTTCGCCTCCAACCTCGTCGAGGGCTTCAAGCTCGACGTCGGCGACGGAATCGTGCTGGTCATCGCGCTCGGGTTCATGGCGCTCGTCGCGATCGTCAACTTCCGCGGCGTCGGCGAGAGCGTCAAGGCCAACGTCGTACTCACCTGCATCGAGCTGTCCGGGCTGCTGCTGGTGATCATGGTCGGACTGTGGGCTGTCTTCGGCGGTGACGCCGACTTCTCCCGGGTCGTCGCGTTCGACACCCCGGAGGACAAAGGCATCTTCCTGGCCGTGACATCGGCGACCTCGCTCGCCTTCTTCGCGATGGTCGGCTTCGAGGACTCGGTGAACATGGCCGAGGAGACCAAGGATCCGGTGCGGATCTTCCCCAAGGTGATGCTGACCGGGTTGACCGTCGCCGGCGTGATCTACCTGCTGGTCTCGATCGTGTCGGTGGCGCTGGTGCCCGTCGGAACGCTGGCCGAGAGCGATACGCCGCTGGTCGAGGTGGTCATGGCCGGTGCACCCGCGCTGCCGATCGACGACATCCTGCCGTTCATCTCGATGTTCGCGGTCGCGAATTCGGCGCTGATCAACATGCTGATGGCCAGCCGGCTGATCTACGGGATGGCCAGGCAGCGGGTGCTGCCGCCGGTGCTCGGCAAGGTACACCCGACCCGGCGGACCCCGTGGACGGGCATTCTGTTCACCACCGTCCTGGCCTTCGCGCTGATCACCGCGGTGTCGCTGAGCGACCCGGACGCGCTGCAGACCCTCGGCGGCACAACGGCTCTGCTGTTGCTCGGAGTCTTCGCGGTGGTCAACGTCGCGGTGCTGGTGCTGCGCCGGGACACCCCGAAGGACAAGTACTTCCGCGCACCCACCGTGCTCCCGTTCATCGGGGTCGCCACCTGCCTGTACCTGGTGACGCCGCTGTCCGGCCGGGACTCCGCGCAGTACGTCATTGCCGGCTGATTGCTGCTGGTCGGGATCGTGCTGTTCTTCGTCACCGTCTACATCAACCGTCGATTGGGAATCTCGCCGAGCAGGCACCACGACGTGTCGGCACTGGACGCCCGCGGCCCCGACGACTGACCGGCGGGCGGTCGGCGGCCCGCTACGGTCGAACCGTGGCGGTTAAGGACGATGCCGGGTCGGTCGCGTTCACGGCAGCTGTCGGTGCGGCGGCCGGGGCGGCGCTCGCCGCGTCCCGCGGCCGATGGGCGGCCGCGGCCGGAGCGGGTGTCGGCGCGGCGGCCCTGACGGCGTCGGACCGGCTGGCGCGGCGCGCCCAGCGTCCGGGCGAAATCCCGCCGCTGTGGTCGCGCATCGCCGCGAGCGCCGCGCTGGTGGCGCCGGCCGGATGGGCGGCCGAACGGTTGACCGGGGCCGGCCCGGCGGCGATCGCCACCGGCACCGGTGCGCTGGCCGGCGCCCTGGGGATCCGGCCGCAGAAGGTGCTGTTCGGTCCGCTGTTCGGTGTCGCTGCCGGCCGGCTGTTCGCGATGGGCGGGCGGCGGCCGCCGGCGGCCGTGGTCGCCGCACTGACCATGGTCGGTTACCGGGTGGTCTCGCCGCTGGTGTTCCGGACCCCGCAGGTGAGCCTGCTTGCCGAACGGGTGGCCGCGGAAGACCTGCCGTTCGTGGTGCCGCGGGCGGCCCGGGCCGCATACGTCGGCACCGGTTACGTCCGGGACCTCGCCGCCGAGCTGAACGCCGACTACGTCGCCGACGCTGCCGACGTGGGCATCGTGGCGTCATTGGATGCGCTGGCCGGCCCGGACTTCGACCCGGCGCGGGTCGATCCGCGGGTCCGTGAGTTCTACGAGCACACCACCCGATTCAGGCTGGACATCGTGCCGGAGTGGCGGCTCTGGGTGCGGCCCGGCTACCTGCTGTATCGGTCCGTTGTCGCCCGCCCGTTGGGCCAGGCGAACGTGCCGATGAACCAGCGGGAGACACAGCGCGGGATCCGGAGCCGGATCGACACCATCACCCTGCCGGGGCAGCGGGACGTCACCGTCCGCGGCTGGATCAGGTCGTTCACCGACACCGACGAACCGATCTTCGTCGGGATCTACACCACCTACCGGGACGCCGACCGCGGGTACGTCAGCGTCGGGTTTCCCGTCCCGCAGGGCAGTTTCACCGCCACCCTGTTGCCGCGTGCCCGTCCGGACGGCGGTCTGGTGCTCACCAGCGACGGGGCCGGGCTGCCGGACCCGGGCCACTACCTCGCCTACGTCGATCCGGCCGACGGTCGGCTGACCGCCGCGTCCGTTCCGGGTTTCGCCGAGCGGCTCGACGTCTACGTGGCCGACCGGCAGCTGCGTGCGGACCACGCGTTCTCCGTGTTCGGCCTGCCGTTCCTGGTCCTGCGGTACCGGATCGACCGCAAGCCGGCGGGGTGAGTGCGCCGGTCGCCGCGGGAGCCGCGAGCGCTGCTCAGACGCGAGCGACTGTCCCACCCAGCACCGCGGCCAGCCGGTCGCAGTTGCCCGCCGCCTCGCAGGCCACGGTCCAGTTGTTGCCGACAAGGACGTCGGCAGGCTCATCGATCACGGCGGCCGCCTGCCGCAGGGACTGCGCGCGGACGTCCGCCGACGGGTAGGTCGTGACGATCAGCAGGGCCTCTCCGGACGCGCAGACGACCGACACCCCGCCGTCCTCGGTCGCGCGGCGCTCAGCGGTGGCGGCCCGGCACGGGATACCCGCCTTGGCCATCCGCACCAGGACGTCGTCCGGCCCGGCGAACGTCGCCGGGGCGGAGCGGTCGACGGTGACGGTGGAACATCCCGCGAGCAGCACGGTGATCCCGAGCAGGCACAACGCCCGCCACGCCCTGCCTCCTGCGGTCCGCGGCACCGTGGGTCCCCCGTTCGTCCGGCGTCGGCGCGCGAGGGTGCGCACGATCGGGACTCGAACAGCCGGCCGTCGATCAGGGACGCTCATCGGAACGCCCGCGGTCCCCCACCGACCGCCGGACGCGCTTACCCCGTCGATTGTTCAGGAGAGTGCCCGATTCGTCCTGTTTGTGGGCCGTCACGAACGAGTGAACCGGGCCGCCGGTGCACCAGAGTGCGAACCCCGCCCCGCTGCCCCGCGGAGGGCCGCGGACAGCACCGGACCATCGCCGGCGGCGGTACATCAGGACGGCAGGTCCCCCACACGCGCCCGTCTACAACGCGGGGAAACGGCACTCGCCGGAACGCGCCCGCACCGGGCTACCAGAGCGCCGGACCCTGCTCGGGGAAGGTGATGCTCACCGTGTCGCCCAGGGCGATGATGCCCTCGCCGGTCGCGCTGGATCGGTACCCGCGGGCACCGTAGTCGAGGTCCACCATGGTCTCGCGCACGTCGTCACCGACCACCGGTGACGGCTCCTGCCGCAGGCAGAACCGGCTGAACTCCACACAGGGGTCCGCTTCCCGTACGCCGTGCAGCACGATCGGCCCGTCGGCGGTGTTCACCGTGACGGTCGGCGGCAGCGTGGCCGCAGCCAACCCCTCCGGCACGTCCAGCAGGATCGTCTCACCGGCGATGCCGTCGACCACGTGATCGCCGTACCGCTCGCGCAGGGCGACATAGTCGCCGGTGCCCATGAACAGGATCCCGGCGTTACCGCGCCGGTCCCTGGATTGCGGGTGGTGCTGATGATGCACGTCGAGGACGGTCTCGCCGTCGGCTGTGGTGCCGCGGACCCCGAGCGGACCCGCCGCAAGCCGCTGCACCGACACCAGGGCCTTGGGCTCGTAATACCGCAGCGGTGCCCGGCCCGCCTTCATCGGGAACCGCTGCACCTGCAGCCGGACGATCGGGTACTCGGGCACGCATCACTCCTGCGATCGGTCGATGTCTCGGTCTGCCTGTCCGACGCCACATCCGGGCAACCAATTCTCCTACGAAACGGTCGTCCGGATGCTCACGGGACGATGGAGACCATCTTCCCGGGCACCACAACGACCTTTCGCGGCGCGGCCGCACCCAGCAATTCGGTGATCCTGGGATCGGCCAGCGCCGCCGCCTCGATGTCCGCGGCGGAGGCGTCGGCGGCGATGGTGATCCGGGAGCGCACCTTGCCCTTGACCTGGATCGGGTACTCCATCTCGTCGGCGACCAGCAGGGCCGGGTCGGCGACCGGGAACGGGCCGTGCGCCAGCGATGTCGCGTGCCCCAGACGCTGCCACATCTCCTCGCTGATGTGCGGGGCCAGCGGGGCAGTCATCAGCACCAGCGCCTCGGCGACCGACCGCGGCACGGGCGCCGCCGACTTGGTCAGCGCGTTGGTCAGCACGATCAGCTTCGCGATCGCGGTGTTGTACGCCATCTGCCGGTAGTCGGTGGAGACGCCGTCGATGGTGCGGTGCAACAGCTTCCGCAACTCGTCATCGGGTTCGGTGTCGACGACGACGGTCTCGCCGGTGGTCTCGGAGACCACCAGCCGCCACAGCCGCTGCAGGTACCGCAACGACCCGACGACGTCCCTGGTCTGCCAGGGCCGGGACATGTCCATCGGGCCCATGCCCATCTCGTACATCCGGAAGGTGTCGGCCCCGTACCGGTTGCACATGTCGTCGGGGGTGACGACATTGTTCAGCGACTTGCCCATCTTCCCGTACTCCCGGTTCACGGGGCGCCCCTCGAACTCGAACCGGCCGGGCGTCGGCTCGACCACCTCGTCGGCCGGCACGTACAGGCCGCGCTCGTCGGTGTACGCGTACGCCTGGATGTAGCCCTGGTTGAACAGCCGCCGGTACGGCTCCTCGCTGCTGACGTGGCCCAGGTCGTACAGCACCTTGTGCCAGAACCGGGAGTAGAGCAGGTGCAGCACGGCGTGCTCGACGCCGCCGACGTACAGGTCGACCCCGCCTGGGTCGTTCGGCCGGGATGGGTCCTTACCCATCCAGTACTGCTCGACACCCGGGTCGCAGAACGTCTTGTCGTTCGTGGGGTCCAGGTAGCGCAGCTCGTACCAGCAAGAACCGGCCCACTGCGGCATGACGTTCAGCTCGCGCCGGTACTGCCGCGGCCCGTCACCGAGGTCCAGCGTGACGTTCGCCCACTCGGTGGCCCGGGCCAACGGCGGCACCGGCTCCGAGGTGGCGTCCAGCGGGTCGAACGACTGCGGGGAGTAGTCCTGCACCTCGGGCAGGGTCAGCGGCAGTTGGTCGTCGGGCAGGGCGATCGCGACGCCCTCGTCGTCGTACACGATCGGGAACGGCTCGCCCCAGTACCGCTGCCGGGAGAACAGCCAATCCCGCAGCTTGTACTGCTGCTCCGGCCGGCCGAAACCGCGCGCGGCCAGCCAGTCGATCATCGCCGCCTTCGCCGCGCCGACATCCATTCCGTTGAGGGAGATCTCGGCGTTGGCACTATTGATCGCCGGACCGTCGCCGGTGTAGGCCTCATCCTCGGGGTGATCGGCCGGCGGCTGCACCGTGCGGACGATGGGCAGGCCTAACGCGGTGGCGAAATCCCAGTCGCGGGTGTCCTCCGCGGGGACCGCCATGATCGCGCCCGTGCCGTAACCCATCAGCACGTAATCGGCGATGAACACCGGCAGCCGGGCGCCGTTCGCCGGGTTGACGGCGTGGGCCCCGGTGAACACACCGGTCTTGTCCTTGTTCTCCTGCCGGTCCAGGTCGGACTTGCGGGACGCCTCCCGCCGATACTCGGCGACCGCCTCGACCGGGGTCTCGGCGCCGCCGGTCCAGCGCTGGTCGGTGTCGACCGGCCACCGGGCGGCGGTGATGACGTCGACCAGCGGGTGCTCGGGGGCCAGCACCATGTAAGTCGTGCCGAAAAGGGTGTCCGGCCGGGTGGTGTAGACCTCGATCACATCGTCGCGCCCCCCGCCGCGCAGCTCGCCCTCAGCGGTCACCGGGAAGCTCACCCTGGCGCCGGCCGAGCGGCCGATCCAGTTGCGCTGCATGGCCTTCACCGACTCCGGCCAGTCCAGCCGGTCCAGATCGTCCAGCAGCCGGTCGGCGTAGGCGGTGATCCGCATCATCCACTGGCGCAGGGTGCGGCGGAACACCGGATAGTTGCCGATCGCGCTGCGGCCTTCCGGGGTGACCTCCTCGTTGGACAGCACCGTGCCCAGGCCCGGGCACCAGTTCACCGGGGCCTCGTCGATGTACGCCAGCCGGTGCCCGGCCAGCACCTGGTGCTGCTCGGCGCGGCGCAGCTCCGCCCACGGCCGGCCGCTCGGTGTCGGCCGGGCGCCGGACTCGAACTCCTCGATCAGCGCGCTGATCGGCCGGGCCCGGCCCGCCGCCTCGTCGTACCAGGCCTCGAACAGCTGCGTGAAGATCCACTGCGTCCAGCGGAAGAAGCCGGGGTCGGTGGTGGCCACGCTGCGCCGCTGGTCGTGCGCGAAACCCAGCCGCCGCAGCTGCGCGCGGTACCGGACGATGTTCGCCTCGGTGGTGGTGCGCGGGTGCGTGCCGGTGCGCACGGCGTACTGCTCTGCGGGCAGGCCGAACGCGTCGTACCCGATGGTGTGCAACACATTCCGGCCGGTCATCCGCATGTAGCGGCCGATGACGTCGGTGCCGATGTAGCCCAGCGGGTGCCCGACGTGCAGCCCCTGCCCGGACGGGTACGGGAACATGTCGAGCAGGTAGAACTTGTCCTGCGGCACCGGTGCGCCGTCAGCGGGGGCCAGCGGGCCTGTCGGGTTCGGTGCGTTGAACGTGCCCTCGGCCTCCCACCGGTCCTGCCAGCGGGCCTCGATGTCGGCGGCCAGCGCCGCTGAATAGCGGAACGGCGGGGACTCGTCACCCGTGGCGGGGGGGCCGCCGGGCCGGTCGGCCTCGGTCGCCGGTGTTCCGGCCGTCGGGGTCATCGGGGTGGGGCTCATCGGATCGTCACTCCCTCATCGGCACTGCTGCACTGCGTCGTTCCCTCATGGCGTGGTCGCGCTCTGATGTCCGATGCCCGGGAACCGCACTGTCGCCGGGCACAAAAAATCCCCCCTGCTGTGCAGGAGGGATCGCCGCGCCGCCGGCCGGGTCGTGTGGTGTCGCCCGGCGGTCAGCGCGGCCGGGAAAGAAGCCGGATCACTGCCATGGGCCAGGAGTCTACCCCGCGACCGATTCCCGATTCGAGTAGTACGCCCTGCTGGCCGGCGCCAGCAGCAGCACCACGATCAGGGCCGCGATCACCAGGCCGACGACGTTCATCGTGACCGTCGCGGTGTCGTCGTAGTACAGCACCACCGACAGGTTCCCGACGACGCCGATCAGCGCGACGACGAGCGTCAGTTCCCGCGCCCACCGCCTGCCCGCCCACAGGTAGTAGGCGGCGACCGCGTAGAGCACCAGCAGGAACAGCGGGGCGGTGACCACGTAGGTCTGGTACTCGGCCGGCCGGAAGGCGGCCAGGGCGGCGGCGCCCGCGCTGATCACCAGCTGCAGCAGCACGAGCAGCACCGCGAGAACCACCGTCACCGGGCGTTTTGCAGTCATGGTCGGCTCCTGACGAACGGATTGGGATCACGGTAGGGCCGGTCCCGTTCGGTGCGCATTACCCGGTTCGGGCGAGCCGGTCCGCGGGGCCGATACCATTCCGGGTGTGTCCGCCGCGCCGCTGTTTCTCGTTCTCCCGATCGCCCTGATCCTGGTGGTCGTCGCGATCGCCGCTGCCGCGATGGCGCTGCGCGGGTACCGCGGGAACCTGGTCCGCAGCGGCCGTCTCGGCGTGCACACCCCGGCCGCGATGGCGAGCGACGAGGCGTTCGGCGTCGCCAACAAGGTGGCCGCACCGGTGTCTGCTGGTGCCGCCGTCATCGCGGGGGTGCTCGCCGTGCTGGTGGTGGTGCTTCCGGTGGCCGCGGCGACGACCGTCGTCATCGGGCTGGTCGGTATCGCGGGTTCTCTGGCGCTGCTGGTCGCCGCCGGAGTGCTCGGCGACCGCGCCGCCCGACAGGTACCGGTGCCGGCCAGCCGCCCCGGTTCGGGTGCGGCGGGGGCGTGTTCCGGGTGCGCGTGCGGCGGCGGTGGCTGCGCAGGGATCAGCCGAACCGATCCGGCGGCGGCCGGTTCCGCCTGACGACGTTCGCCCGGCCGGGCTGAGGGTTCGGCCGCCTGGCGGGTTGGCGCCGGGTCCGGCCAGTTCCTGACTCAGGGTGCGGTCGACAGCTAGTTCCGGGTCGGGTCGCTAGTTCCGGCTCAGGTCCCCCGGGTGGTAGGCCATCAGCGCCAGCGGATACGGCTGCCGGCGGAGCACCGAGAACCACAGGTCCGTCCGCGGCCCGGCGATGACGTCGTCCGGCAGGCCCGGCACCACGAACCAGGACCCCTCGAGGATCTCGTCCACCAGCTGCTGCGCGTCCCAGCCGGCCCGGCCGGCGTAGATCCGCGCACCGCGCAGGGCCGGCGTCACCAGTTCCGGGTCGGCGTCCAGGTTGACCAGCACGACCGGCCCGGTCACCCCGACCACGCCGTCCACCTCCAGCGGGTTGGTGCCGACCCGGCACACCCCCAGGCACATCGCCGCCGAGGTCTGCACCGGCCCGCCGGCGAAGACCGCGTGCGGGCGCGTGGTGTACGACGCCCAGCCGGGCAGCACGTTCTGCACGGCCGTCTCGCTCGGCCGGTTGAGGATGACGCCGACGGTTCCGTCCTCCCCGTGCGCGACCAGGTACACCACGGTGCGGCGGAAATGCGGATCGCGCAGTTCCGGTGTGGCGACCAGCAAAGTGCCCGCCCGCAGAGTCTCGATCCGCTTCATCGCCGACCATTCTCCCCGTTCGGCCGGACCGCGCACGGCGGCCCTGACGTGTGTCGGCGCCGTCCGGATCCCGCCCGTCGGAGTGGCCGTCCCCCGGACCGGTGGATCACCGATCACGCCGGGGACGGCGACATGTTTGCCGCGTACCGTTCCCTCGTGACCCCGGGAACTTCCCCGGCGACCGGCGCCGGCACAGCGGAGCAGGCGGCTGCGCCGACGGCGGCCCCGGCGGCCCCACCCGCCGGCACTGCGCAACGCCCCTCCGTGCGCGGGTTGCTGCCGCTGTGGCGGGTCCGCGGCCTGCGCCGGTTGGTGTTCGTCCGGGTGCTGAGTGCCTTCGGTGACGGCGCCTTCCAGGGCGCGCTGGCCGTGCTGGTGCTGTTCAGCCCGGAGCGGCAGACCGATCCGGCGGAGATCGCCGCCGGATTCGCCGTGCTGCTGCTCCCGTACTCGGTGATCGGGCCGTTCGCCGGTGCCCTGCTGGACCGCTGGAGCAGGCGCCGGGTGATCGTCTGGGCGAACCTGATCCGCTGCCTGCTGGTCGGGGTGGTCGCCGTTCAGATCGCCGCGGAGCTGCCCAGCATCGTGCTGTTCGTGACCGCCTTGCTGATCATGGGCGTCGGCCGGTTCGTCGGGTCCGGGCTGTCCGCGTCGACCCCGCACACCGTGGCCAAGGATTCGCTGGTCGGCGCCAACGCCATGACCACCACCGCCGGAGCGATCGCGACCGCGATCGGCGGCGGCTACGCCATCGCGTTGCGCAGCGTGCTCGGCGACACCAGCGACAAGATCGCGATCATCACCTCGACCATCGTGGTCTTCTACCTGGCCGCCGCCCTGATGGCGATGCGGTTCCGGCTGATGGAGCTCGGCCCGGACGAGACCGACGAGCCCGCGCAGCCGCTGCTCGCGGTGCTGCAGGGGCTGACCAGCGCGCTGCGGCACGTCTGGCAGCGGCCCACGGTGGGCCTGGCGATCCTGGTGGTGATGGCCGTCCGGTTCTGCTTCGGCATCTGCACGCTGGTCGTGCTGCTGCTGTTCCAGAAGTACTTCACCCAGGGGTCCGGGATCCTGGCCACGGGCGCGGCCGGGATCGCCGAGGTACTCGCGGTCGGGGCGATCGGGGTGTTCGTCGGTGCCCTGGTGACCGCGCCGATCGTCCGCGTCGTCGGCCGCACCCGGTACGTGCTGATCCTGCTCAGCGTGACGTCTGTGCTGGTCCTGGCGTTCGGCTGCCAGTTCGCGATCTGGTCGACGCTGGTGACGACGTTCTCCATCGCCTTCGCCTACCAGTCCACCAAGGTCTGCATGGACACGGTCGTCCAGGCCGACTCCGACGACGCCCACGTCGGAAGGGTGTTCGCGCTCTACGACACGGCCAACACCCTCTGCTACGTCGCGGCCTTCGCGATCGGCGTTGCGATCGTGCCGGCCGACGGCGCGGGCGTCGGCGCGGTGATCCTGGTGTCGGTGCTCTTCCTGGTCACCGGCCTGGGCTACGGACTGGCGATGTCCCGGCTGCGCAGCGGGCCGGTGGCGCTGGACAAACTGGACCTGCTGGTCGACCCGGCGGATCCGTCGGGCACCGGGCCCACCGCACCGGCGGTGGCAGCGGCCGGTGCGGACCCGGCTCCGGACAGCGCCGTCAAGCCCCGGTAACGACGCCCGGTCGGCGCGCCTGGTCGCCGTCATCCGATTCGCCGTCAGCCGCGACCGGGGCTCAGCCGGCGGACCCGCCGCCGAGCACGCCTTCGCGTCGCGCCCACTCCAGCAGTTCGTGCTCGGCCTCGTCCCGGTCCAGCGGCCCGCGCTCCAGCCGCAGCTCCTTCAAATGCGCCCACGCCTTACCCACGATCGGACCCGGTGGGACGCCGAGCAGCGTCATGATGGCGTTGCCGTCCAGGTCCGGTCGCACCCGGGCCAGGTCCTCCTCGGCGGCGAGCCGGGCGATCCGCTGCTCCAGGTCGTCGTAGGACCGCTGCAGGGCGGCGCGGCGGGCGGGGTTGCGGGTGGTGCAGTCGGCGCGCACCAGCTTGTGCAGCCGCGGCAGCAGGTCACCGGCGTCGGTGACGTACCGCCGCACCGCGGAGTCGGTCCACGCCCCGGTGCCGTACCCGTGGAACCGCAGGTGCAGGAACGTCAGCGTCGCGACGTCCTCGATCAAGGCCTTGGGCATCCGCAGCGCCCGCAGTCGCTTGCGGACCAGCTTGGCGCCGACCACCTCGTGGTGGTGGAAGCTGACCCCGCCGCCGTCCTCGAATCGCCGGGTGGCGGGCTTGCCGATGTCGTGCAGCAGCGCGGCGAACCGCAGGGTCAGGTCGGGGCCGTCCGTCTCCTGCGCGATGGCCTGGTCCAGCACGGTCAGCGTGTGCTCGTAGACGTCCTTGTGCTGGTGGTGCTCATCACGCTCGAGTCGCAGCGCCGGCAACTCGGGCAGCACCCGATCGGCCAGCCCGGTGTCGGTGAGCAGCGCCAGCCCCGCCCGCGGATCGGCGCCCTGGATCAGCTTGACCAGTTCGGCGCCGATCCGTTCCGGAGTGATCCGGTCGATCTCGCCGGCCATCGCCGTCATCGCGGCCACCACCCGGGGCGCGGTACCGAACCGCAACTGGGAGACGAACCGGGCCGCCCGCAGCATTCGCAGCGGGTCGTCGCGGAACGAGTCGGCCGGTGTCCCGGGGGTGTCCAGCACCCGCCCGGCCAGTTGCTCCAGACCGCCGAACGGGTCGGTGAACCGGTGCTCGGGCACCGACACCGCCATCGCGTTCACGGCGAAGTCGCGCCGCACCAGGTCGCCGGCGAGGGTGTCGCCGAACGTGACCACCGGGTTGCGGGTGTCGCCGTCGTACAGGTCGGAGCGGAAGGTGGTGATCTCCAGCCGCAGGCCGGCCTTGGCGACACCGACCGTGCCGAACTCGATCCCGGTCCCCCACGTGCCGTCCGCCCATCCGTCGACGATGGCCAGGATCTGCTCGGGACGGGCGTCGGTGGTGAAGTCCAGGTCGTCGCCGAGCCGGGACAGCAGGGCGTCCCGGACCGACCCGCCGACCAGGTGCAGCTCGTGACCGCGGGCGGCGAACCGGGTGCCGAGCTCGTCCGCGACCGGGGAGATCCGCAGCAACTCGGCGACCGCCGCCTGCTGCAGGGCGGTCAGCCGGCCCGGTGACGGGCCCGTCGCCCGCTGTCCGGCACCGGGTCTTCCCGATGCCGCGGACCCGACCGCGGCGCCCGGAGAGACGGGGCGCGCGGGCGGTGTGGGAGGACGAGGCGATCGGGACACGACGGACCAGTCTATCGGTGCTGCTCACGGCTCGGTGCCGCCGCGCGTCGACCGCCGGCCGCCCGGTCCCGGCCCGTCCGCGTTGGACACCGTCGGGGGCGGTCCGACCGCATTACCATCGGCAAATGCCCACCGTCCGCCGACCCGCAGCAGGTGCTGCGCCGCGACGGCGCCGGGCGGACGAGACCTCGGCAGGTGGCCTGGTGGTGCGAACCGAGCAGGGCACCTCGTCCGGGGCGTTGATCGGCCGGCTCGACCGCCGCGGCCGGCTCCGCTGGTCGCTGCCGAAGGGCCACGTCGAGCACGGTGAGACCCACGAGCAGGCCGCCATCCGCGAGGTGGAGGAAGAGACCGGGATCTCCGGACGGATCACCGCGCGGCTCGGCAGCGTCGAGTACACCTTCGTCGCGCAGGGCAAGCGGATCCACAAGCGGGTCCACCACTACCTGATGGAGGCCGTCGGCGGGGAGCTGTCCGACGCCGACATCGAGGTCACCGAGGTCGCCTGGGTGCCGCTGTCCGACCTGCCGGCCCGGCTGGCGTACGCCGGGGAGCGGCGGCTGGCGAAGCGGGCGGTCGAGATGCTCGCGGACTCCGCGTGACCGGTTGGCTCGGCCGATTCACCGCCCTGCTCGGCACCGTGTTCCTGGCAGCCGGGGTCGCAGTGGTCGGACAACCGGCCGCGGCCGCAGCGTCACCGTCCGGCGGTTCGGCCGGCGCCACCGGGCTGCGGGTCGCCGCGGAACCGTTCGGCGACTACGTCGACCGGTTGCGCTTCGACGTCGACACCGTCACTCCGGCACTGGTGACGGCGGGCGGTCCGAGCGTGCTGACCATCACCGGCACGCTGACGAACAACGGGCCGGAGGACATCACCGACCCGATCTACCGGTTCCACCGCGGTGACGCGCTGCCCGACGCGGCGGCCGTCCGGCAGGAACTGGCCCAGCCCGGCGAACCGACCGCGGCGGTCCAGCAAGGCTTCAGCCAGGTGGACAAGCCGGGCACCACACTCGCCGCCGGCGCGTCCATCCCGTTCCGCTTCACGGCCTCCATCACCGATTCCGAGGGCCTGGGGGTCTCCGCGCCCGGTGTGTACCCGCTGATGGTGAACGTCAACGGCGGGGTCCTACTGCCGGACGGTCCGCTGGCCGCGAGGGTCGGTGAGCTGCACCTGCTGCTGGCCGTGATGGGCGTGCCGGGCACCGCGCCCACCGGTGGGACCACGACACCGCCACCGTCCCGCTCGCGGCCGCTGCCCGTGAACGTCGTGTGGCCCATCGTCGATCAACCGCACCTCGGGGTCGGCGGGGTGTTCCTCAACGAGAACCTGCTGGCCGCCATCGGCCCGGGCGGGCGACTCCGGACGCTGGTCGACGCTCTGGCCGACCCGGCGGCGGCGTCATTGCCGTTGGGGTCGGTGACGGTGGTGCTCGACCCGCAGCTGCTCGACGAGCTGGACCGGATGACGCAGCCCTACCGGGTGGTGACCGATCCCGCCGCGCCGCAGCCGTCGATGAACCAGATCGTGCAGGCGGCGCAGGCGGCCGCGGCGGCCGCGGGGACGACGGCCACGTCCCCGACCTCGCCGCCGGCGAGGCCGACCCCGAAGCGCACGGTCACCGCGCCGCCGCTGCGGTCGGCCACCGCCGGAGCCACTCCGGTGGCGACCGCGCCGGCGGCCGCCACGGGTGCACCGGCACCGACCGGCGCGCCCGCACCCACCGCCGGCGGCAGCACCCCAACAACCGCCGGTACCGGCCCGACCGACCCCGATGTGATCGGGTCCGCCGACATTCCCGGGACGAAGGCCGGAACCGGGCAGGCCGCCGCCGCGTCGTTCCTGCAGCAGTTGCGCGCTGTGGCCGGCCGGTTCCCGGTCGTGATGCTGCCGTACGGCGACCCGGACGTGGTCGCACTCACACGGAACGGCCTGACGGGGGAGGTGGACGCTGCGGTGAGGCATGGAACGACCGTCGCGCGGCGCGTCCTGGGATCGGCGGCTCCCAATCTCAGCACCACCACCGCCTACCCGATCAACGGCGCGATCGACTCCGCCACCCTGTCTGCGCTGCGCAAGGCCGGCCTGACCTCCGGCCTGCTCGCCGGGTCGTCGGTCACCCCGGCGTCACCACCGGATGCTGCCGCCACGGTTTCGGACAGGTCGGCCCAGGACACTGCAGCGGCGAACCGGCTGCCGTCGGTGATCGCCGAGGCCGATGTGCTGGACGGCGTGCGCAACTTGATCGATCGGGGCCAGCAGTCCGGCTGGGCCACCCGGGTCAACGCGCTGACCGGCATCGTCGCCCAGCGGTCCATGGACAGCAGCGCCCATCCCGCGGTGTTCACCCCGGCCCGGCGCTGGGCCCCGGACGCGGCAGGGTTGCGGGTGTTCACCGACCTACTGACCACCCTGGGGGACAGCGGGGTGATCGCCGGCGTCCCGCTGTCCCGGATCGCGGGCAACGCGACGACCGAGGCCGCGACGGCCTACCCGGACGAGGCCCGGCTGCAGGAACTGCCGGACAGCTACCTGCAGCGCATCGCGGCCAACCGCCGCGAGGTCACCAGCCTGCGCAACACCCTGGCCAGCACCGAGCAGGCCAGTGACCCGGAACTGGTACTGGCGCCGCTGGACCTGGCCCTGGACGACGCCGCCTCCACCGCGTTCCGGCAGGACCCGGCCGTCGGTGACGCGAACCTCGGCACGGTGGAGTCGACCACCACCACCATCCGGCAGGGCGTGCAGATCCTGTCGGCCGGCAACTCCTACACGCTGGCCTCGTCGTCGTCGCCGCTGCTGCTGACCGTGCAGAACACCCTGCCGTGGGACGTTCCGGTGCGGGTCCGGATCAGCGGCGGCGAGCTGGTCGGGCTGACCGTCACGGACCCGGAGATCCAGGTCGTGCCGGCGGGGCGGTCCCAGCAGGTCCGGATCCCCGCCGAGGTGTCCAGGTCCGGGCAGTTCCAGGTGACGGCCGAGCTGATCGCCGCCGACGGCACCTCGTGGGGGCCGCCGGTGGAACTGTCGGTGGAGTCCACCGCCTACGGTGCTCTGACGGTGGTCATCATCATCGTCGCCGGCGGGGTGCTGGTGCTGATGGTGGTGCTGCGCATCATCCAGCGGCTGCGCGCCCGGCGGGCCCGGCTCGCGGCGGGGACACCGGTCGATGACGGCACGAACGCCGCGGTCGACCGGGACCCCGGCGAGGACCAGCCGCACGAGCAGGAGCCGCACGTCGGCATCCGTGACGTCCTGCTCGCGGACCCGGCGGAGAAGGCGCGCGCCGACGCCACCACGGTGAAGACCACGGACCAGGTCGGGACGGAACGCTCGTGAGCAGACCAGGCGCACCCGCGCAACTGGCGCAGGACCAACTGCAGCCGCCCGGCGGCGGTCTCCCGGCGAGGTCGGTCGACGACGTCTCCGGCATGAAGACCGCCCGCACCGGCGGCGTCGTCCGGGCCGGCGCGGTGATGGCGGTCGCGACCCTGGTCAGCCGGGTCACCGGGTTCGGCTCCAAGGTGGTGCTGCTCAGCGTCCTGGGTTTCGGCATCGTCAACGACGCCTACACGCTCGCGAACACCCTGCCGAACATCGTCTTCGAGTTGCTGATCGGCGGCGTGCTGACCTCGGTCGCGATCCCGCTGCTGTCCCGTGCCCGGTCCGATCCCGACGGCGGCGAGCTGTACACGCAGCGGCTGGTGACGGTCTCGCTGGTCGGGCTGCTCGGCGCCACCCTGCTCGCGGTGGCCGCGGCACCCCTGCTGACCAACCTCTATCTGTCCGGCGGCGAGGGCACCGTCGACGAGGGTCTGGCCACCGCCCTGGCCTACCTGCTGCTGCCGCAGATCTTCTTCTACGGCATCGCTGCCCTGTTCGGCGCGATCCTGAACACCAAGGAGAAGTTCGGCATCCCGGCCTGGGCGCCGGTGGCCAACAACCTGCTCGTCATCGGGGTCGGGGTCGCCCTGCACCTGATGCCGTCCGACCAGACCGGCGGCCTGACCAGCCTGAGCCGGGCGCAGTACCTGGTGCTCGGCCTGGGCACCACCGCAGGCATCGTGCTGCAGGCGGCCGTCATGGTCCCGGCGCTGCTGCGCACCGGGTTCCGGTTCCGCTGGCGTTGGGGCGGCGACCGACGGCTGCTGGAAGCGGGCGGGTTGCTGCTGTGGGCCGTGGCCTACGTCCTGGTGTCCCAGGTCGGCTACATCGTCACCACCAACGTCGCCTCCGACAAGGCCGGCGGCATCACGCTGTACGCGTTCGCGTCGATGCTGTTCCAGCTGCCGTACGGGATCATCGGTGTGTCGATCCTGACGGCGATCATGCCGCGGATGAGCCGGCACGCGGCCGCCGGTCAGATGACCGACGTCAAGCAGGACGCCGGGCTCGCCAACCGCTTGTCCATCGTCGCGTTGACCCCGATCGCCGCCGGGATGATCGTGCTGGCCACCTCGCTGGCCGTCATCACGTCCCTGTACGGCGCCGTGCGGCTCGATCAGACCGTCATCCTGGGCACCACGCTGGCGGCGCTGGCGTTCGGCTTGGTTCCGTTGGCCGTCACGCTGGTCCAGATGCGCGTGTTCTACGCGATGAAGGACGCGCGCACGCCGACGATCATCAACGCGATCATGGTGGTGGTCCGGGTCCCGCTGATGATCGCCAGCGCCTCGCTCGACGAGCGGCTGATCGTGCCCGGCCTGGCCCTGTCGATGTCGCTGTCCTACCTCGCCGGCGCGATCGCCGGTGAGATCTGGCTGCGTGCCCGGTACGGCCCGATGGGCACCCGGCGCACCCTCGTCACGCTGGTCAAGATGACGGTCGCCGGGGCGGCCGGCGCCGCGGCGGCCCTGCTGGTCAGCCGCCCGCTGCTCGGGTTGGAGATCACCGGCCTGACCGACGCCGCCGTGCAGATCGTGGTCGCCGGCCTCGTCGGTCTGCTGGTGATCGCCGCAGTGGCGACGCTGCTCAAGGTCGAGGAACTGGTCCCCGTCCGCAACCGGCTGATCGGCCTGCTGCGGCCCCGCGCCGGCCGCGGGCCCGGCGGCGGATCGGAGCCCGGACCGGCAGCCGGTCCGGGCGGCTCGGGTGCGTCGACCCCGACCGACGCCGCCGACCATGACACCCTCGTCATGCAGCCGGTGAACGGCGACCCCGGCGTCAGCGGGTGGTCGGCGATGTCGGCATCGGACGGTGCGGCGCCAACCCCAGGTACGGTTTCCAGGCAATCGAGCAGCAGGGAGCAGGTGTCCAACCCGGTGCCCAACGACAGTGGTGGCCCGGCGGTCCGCAGCGGCGAGCCCGGCATCGACGAGCAGACAGCACGGCACGCGGCGACCGGCCCCGATCCCGGTGCGGCCGAGGCGACGACCGTGATCGCTGCGCACGCGGCGCCCGACGATGCTGCCGCCGGCGGTCCCGACCAGGTCGCCTCTGCGCGGGCCACGGCTGACCGCGCGGGTTCGGACAACGCAGCCGGCGAGCCGCCGACCGTCGTCCTGGAACCCGGCGATCCGACTCTGCGCAGGCTGGTGCGCGGCGAACTGCCGCCGGAGGAGGCCGAGCACCTGTTGCGCGATGAGGCTGACCGCACACTGCCCGTCACCGAATCCGCGGCGGCCGCTCGGGCGGCGGCCAAGGCCAACCCGGGCTTGGCCAAGGAGCTCACGCCCGGAACGACGGTCGGCGGCCGGTACCGGCTGGTCAGCCTGGTCACCGACGACGGCGCCGGGCACTGGTTCTGGCGGGCCAAGGACACCGTGCTGCCCCGCGACATGGCGGTCACCATGCTGCCGGACACCAGCGGCTCGTCCGCCACGGTGTCCCGTACCCTGCGCGCCGGGCGGCTGCACCACATCGGACTGCCACAGACCCTCGACGTCGGCACCGACCACGGCCAGTCGTACGTGGTGGGCCAGTGGGTGGACGGCGCGACGCTGACCGACCTGGTGTCGGGCGGCCCGCTGGACGCGGACGTGGCGACGTCGATCACCGCGAAGCTGTCCGAGGCCGTCGCCGAGGCGCACCGCAACGGGATCGCGTTCGGTGCGCTGAACCCGTCCCTGATCCGGGTGAACTTCGACGGTCAGGTGCGGTTGTCACACGTCATCGCGCACGGCTCCGCCACCACCGACCAGGACATCCGGGCCATCGGGGCGCTGCTCTACCTGATGCTCACCGGCACGTGGCCGCTCGGTGACCCGGTCAAGCCCGGTGCCGGCGACGCCACCGACGGGCCGCCGGCGGCACCGACCAGCCTCGGCCGCGAACTGCCCGCCGCGGAGATCAACCCGGCAGTGCCGGAGGCGCTGTCCGCGCTCGCCGAACGTGCGCTGCACCCGGAGGAGCCGGACGGCATCCACGCCGTCGGGGCGATTGCGGCGCTGCTGCGCAGCCCGGACGTCGTCGGGCCACCTCGGCCGGCCCCGGCAGCGGAGGCGCGCCCGCTCAGCGCCGCGGACCGCCGCCTGATCAAGGAACGCCGGGTCAAGCTCAGCCTCGCGGCCGCCGTGCTGGCCGTGTTCGCCGTGCTGATCATCATCGCGCTCGGCGGCCTCACCAATCAGGTGGTCGCCTCGTTCCAGAACAGCGCGCCGGACGAACTGCCCGTCATCGACACCAACGCGAGTTCGGCCCCGGCGAGTCCCACAGCCGCGGCGGGCCCGGCCGCGCCGAAGCCGTCGGCCGCCTCGTCGTCGGCCGCCGCGCCGGCGGCCGGACCGATCCCGATCGTCGCCGGCACCGTCTACGACCCGCAGGGCGACGGCAGCCCGGACTACAAGGACTACGTGGACCGGGCGTTCGACGGCAACCAGGAGTCCGCGTGGCTGACCTGGGTCTACAAGCAGCAGTTCCCGACCCTGAAGACCGGCGTCGGCCTGATGCTCGAGTTCGACCGTGAGGTCACCCCCACGGCGGTCAACATCAAGAGCACCACCAACGGCACCGGCATCGAGGTCCGCTCGGCGACCTCACCGACCGCCACCCTCGACCAGACGAAGGTCGTCGGCACGGGCACCGTCGCCAACGGCGGGGTGGACATCCCGTTGACCAGTGCGCCGAAGTCGAAGTACCTGTTGGTGTTCCTCACCACGCTCAGCCCCACCCCGGACAACCAGTTCCAGGGGAAGATCAACGAGGTCGCGGTACTCGGCAGCTGACCGGCGCGCACGGAAGGCGGGGGAATCTTTGATCGGTAGTTTGACGTTGACACCTCTGTGCCGCTGTCCCCCGCGGCGGGCCGCGTGCCCTAGACAGATGTCTGCACCGACAACGGCGGGGGCCCGCCCGCTTGTGCCCGGGCGTGGAACGAAAGGGATCTTCTGATGGATCGCACTGTCCCGAACGGGTCGTCGCCCGCCGGAACCTCCGCGCCCGACCCCGTGCACGACGTGATCGTCGTCGGTTCCGGCCCGGCCGGTTACACCGCCGCGATCTACCTCGCGCGGGCCGAGCTGAAGCCGCTGGTGTTCGAGGGGTACTCGTACGGTGGTGCGCTGATGACGACCACC
>JAESFR010000147.1_pt1 | contig 51125 bp, 43 predicted proteins | sample 9266191 | NCBI WGS metagenome assembly JAESFR01 (sample SAMN14503063, study PRJNA617104) | algae metagenome | isolation source: Pleurocapsa minor HA4230-MV1 and co-occurring heterotrophs from cement on... | place: USA: Nuuanu Pali Lookout, Hawaii | collected 2009-07-20
TGGTGATCAGGCAGCTCAGGTTGAACTGGCGCAAACGACCATTTTCGCGTTTGGCCTTGATAAAGTCAGTCACGTCAGGATGCGAGATATCAAAGGTCGCCATTTGTGCACCACGACGGCCACCGGCTTTCAGGGTCAGGCCGGCTTCGTGCACTTTAGCAAGGATATTGTCCATGCTGTCTTCCACCACGCCGGATACGGTACAGTTGATGGTAGACGTGGCAGGCTTGTGCTCCAGCGCACCGGCGTTGGAAGTGATACGGCCGGCAGGGATCGCGCCGCGGCGCAACGCCCACAGGAATTTCTCGTGCCACTCGGCTTTTTTCTCTTCGGTGGTTTCTACATCGGCCAGCGCGCGGGCTACGCGGCTGTATGAATCGTCCATGTCCAGATCGACATGTTCACCGGTCTTGGTTTTCAGGCGGTATTTTTTATCCCAGATATCAAGCGAGACGGATTGCACCGGAATGTCAACCGCGCCTTCTTCTGAATGAACTTTCTTGGTTTCAACTGCTTTTAGCATTGATCTTCTCCATACCTTGGTGTTTCTTATTGTTTGACACATCAGTCTGTAAGCACCAAGGCTTGAGCGACTGACCGCTTTTGGAACGGCCGGAAGACAGATTGCATATCCGTCAATGCACGCGCAACTGCTAGGGAACGCGCTCCCGACCAAACACAACATCTTGTGTTGCTGGCTGTAATTTATGCCTATATTTTGTTGACGTCAACCCATTTTTTACGGTTTTTTTTGAGGTATAAGTCTTGTATTTTTTTAATCACTTTAGATACAAGGTCTGGCGCATAGGTGAGTCATCACTCACCTGCTTTTGGCGGTGTTTCATCGATACAACAACCGCGCGATATGAGTGGCGACAGGTAAATATGCGAGAATAACGCCATGCCAAAATTCGTGTATACCTTACTCATTTATATGGTGGCGTTACTGCTGCCAATCAAGCTGCTTTGGCGCGGCTTCAAACAACCCGAATACCGCCAGCACGTTAGCGAACGCTACGGTTTCTACAAGCAGGTAGCCAGTGCACCGTTGATCTGGGTGCATTGCGTCTCCGTCGGCGAAACGCGCGCCACACAACCGCTGATCCAGGCACTGCTTAAAGAATATCCGCAACACCAGATACTGATGACGCACGGCACCCCGACCGGGCGCGAAACCGGCCAACAGGTATTGCGCCAGGAAATCGCCAGCGGCCGTGTACTGCAGGCATACCTGCCGGTAGACACGCCTGGTGCCGGCAACCGTTTTTTTGACCACTTCAAACCGGTGCTGGGCTTGCTGATGGAAACCGAGTTGTGGTTCCACCTGATCGCGGAAGCCACAAGCCGGAATATTCCCGTGGCATTGTTAAGCGCACGCCTGTCGGAAAAATCGGCTCGCGGCTATGCCAGGCTGGGCAAACTGACGCATGACTGTCTGCAGCGTCTGGCACTGGTAGCGGCACAGACTGACGCCGACGCCAAACGGCTGCAAGCGCTGGGCGCGAGCAATGTCATGATCTGCGGCAACCTGAAATTCGACGTCACGCCACCGGTAGACAGTGTCGCCAAAGGCGTATATCTGCGCGAGCAACTCGGCACGCACCGCACCGTACTGATGGCCGCCAGCACCCGCGAAGGCGAAGAACCCATCCTGCTCGATGCCCTGAACAATGTCAGCACCGCGCAAAGCCGTTTGCTGCTGCTATTGGTACCGCGCCATCCGCAACGCTTTGCCGAAGTCGAGTCGCTATTAAAAGAACGTGGCCTGCGTTATGTGCTGCGTACGGATATCGTCCAGCCGGTGGCCGCAGACGTGCAGGTGGTGCTGGGTAATAGCATGGGCGAAATGTATACCTATTATGCAGCGAGTGATTTTGCGGTGATGGGCGGCAGTTTGCAGCCGCTGGGCGGGCAGAACCTGATCGAAGCAGCGGCGATGGGTATACCGACGATATTAGGGCCGAATATGTTTAATTTTGCGCAGGTGACACAAGCAGCAGTGCAAGCGAAGGTAGCGGTGCAATTGGCGGATGTGTCCGAATTGCCGGTGCAGATAGATACCCTGGCGAGGAATGTGGATAGACGGAAAGCGATGTCGCGGACAGCGAAGGAGTTTACGTTTCAGCATAGGGGGACGACAAGGAGACTGATCGTCGCTATTGAGAGGTTATTAAAAGCGTAATTCCTTAGTCTTGGAGTACCGATTTGCTTACCAGCTGTTTAGTGAAAAAGAATGGATCAATTTTGGATTGTGTATCAACCAGCTGAATGTCTTGGTCTTTGTAATCCCCAAACCACAACCAACACCAATAGCAATAACCCACTACTAATAATCATCACCAAATGCGGTTGTTTAGATAAACTCTTCACCGACATACACCCCAGCGCCTTAATATTCGACTGAAAATTATCCCGCACCTGCACAGTGAATCCCGACGCCGAAGATTTTGCATTATTTAACTTCATCCACTCCGGTACCTGAATAGACGGCAAACTTAAGCTAGGAAATATACTTCCCGATTGCTCCCACTGCCGCATCTGCAAACTCATCACCAACCCTGTCGGCGTAGCATACACTTGCGGGTCTGCTTCATCCGCTTTCTTAATACGATGCGTCACCGTATGCAATGCCTGTGCATTTGGCACCGCAATCAATTGCGCATAATCAACACGTTGGTCCGCCGTCAGCAGGATGCCACGACCACGGCTAAATGTGAGTGATTGCTGCACAAAGCGCTGCTGTAACACCGGGCTTTGCGGATACAGCTTGGCCGCCAGGCTGTTGATACTTTCACCGGGTAACAGCGGCCATAACATGGATTGTTCGTGCTTGGGATTGGCAATGCCGAAGGCGGCATGCGCTGGTTGATGACGCAGGCCGGTCATCAAAGCGAGGCAAATAATCACTCCTGCCATCATCAGCCAATGTGATCTGTGATTCCACTGGAGATGAGGCAGGCGTGTCATCAGCGCCCTAACTGTTGCCTGGCTTGCGCGATGGCGCGACGGACTTGTTCAGGGGCGGTGCCGCCGGTGTGGTTACGGCTGGCGACCGAGCCTTCCAGTGTGAGGACTTCAAATACGTCATCGTTAATCGTTGCGCTAAACACCTGTAATTCGGCCAGGCTGAATTCGGCCAGGTCACGGCCTGTTTCCACGCCTGCCTTGACGGCATGGGCGACCACTTCGTGGGCATCACGGAACGGCATGCCTTTTTTGACGAGGTAATCTGCCAGGTCGGTGGCGGTGGCAAAGCCTTCCAGCGCGGCCTGGCGCATGTTGTCGGCTTTGACGGTGATACCGCGCAGCATGTCTGCGTAAATCTGCAAGGTCACCAGTAGGGTATCGGCCACGTCGAACAGCGGTTCTTTGTCTTCCTGGTTGTCTTTGTTATAGGCCAGTGGCTGGCCTTTCATCAGGGTCAGCAGGCCGATCAGATGACCATACACGCGGCCGGTTTTGCCACGCACAAGTTCCGGTACATCCGGGTTTTTCTTTTGCGGCATGATGGAGGAGCCGGTGCAGAAACGGTCGGCAATATCAATAAAGCCGAAACGCGGGCTCATCCACAAAATCAGTTCTTCAGAGAAGCGGGACAGGTGCATCATCAGCAGTGAGGCTGATGCATTAAATTCAATCGCGAAATCGCGGTCTGAAACAGCATCCAGCGAGTTCTGGCACACGCCATCAAAACCCAGTAATTCAGCGACCAGTTCACGTTTGATCGGGTAGCTGGTGCCTGCCAATGCGGCCGCGCCTAATGGCAAACGGTTGATACGTTTACGCGCATCAGCAAAGCGCTCGGCATCGCGGTTCAGCATCTCGAAATAAGCCATCAGGTGATGGCCGAAAGTCACCGGTTGCGCCACTTGCAGATGGGTGAAACCAGGCATGATGGTGGCGGCATTTTGCTCGGCCAGATCCAGCAGCGAAGTTTGCAGGGCACGGATACCGGCGATGGTGTCATCAACTACGCTGCGCAGCCATAAGCGTACATCGGTAGCGACCTGGTCATTGCGTGAACGGCCGGTATGCAGGCGTTTACCGGCATCGCCGATTTTCTCGGTCAGGCGTCTTTCGATGTTCAGGTGCACATCTTCCAAGTCCAGCAACCACTCAAACTGGCCCGCTTCGATCTCGGCCAGAATCTCGCCGAGGCCACGTTTGATATCTTCCAAATCCTGCGCAGAAATGATGTTTTGCGTACCCAGCATGGTCGCGTGCGCAATTGAGCCTTCAATATCAAATCTGGCCAGACGTTTATCAAAGTCGACCGATGCGGTATAGCGTTTGACCAGTTCGGCGACCGGCTCATTGAAGCGGCCGGACCAGGCCTGGTCTTTTTGATGCAGCGAAGATTGTGGTTTGGATTGCGAAGTTGTCAAAGCAAAATTCTTTCTGCCAGAAATTGGGCGTCTAGCGCATGCTTGCGCCACTGGCGCTTAATACTTATGATGCAGGCACGACATTATAAACGAACAATACGCCGTGCGTAAAAGCAACCGCATCCCCAATTTTCGCAATCTAGGCATACACTTACGTGTGCTGTTACTGCATGCAGGTTTACTGGGATTATTGACCGTCTACGATGGCCAGCCTGGCTGGAGTATCGCGTTATGGGCAGGCGACCTGGCGCAATTAGCCGGGCAATGGCTGCCGCCGTTGCTGCTGACCATGGGTGCTTTGACTTTGCTCTACACCTTGATTCTTCGGCTACCGTATGTGATTGGACTAGCTAGTATTGTAGTGCTGGCGTTAGTGCTCACTTCTTTATGTGCCTATGTCTACCATGTCGGAATCACATCTTTAACCCCATCACAGTTCGTGCAGATCATGATTCTGTGTGCGGGTGATGTAGCGCTCAGCCTGTATTACCTGGATTTATTACAGCGTGCCTATTCACCAGCGATTGCCGAAGCACGGTTGCAGGCCTTGCAGGCGCGTATCCGCCCGCATTTTCTGTTTAACAGCCTGAATGCTGTATTGTCATTGATTCGCAGCCAGCCGCAGCGCGCAGAGACTGCATTGGAAGACATGGCTGAACTGTTCCGCGTGCTGATGGCTGATAACCGTGCGCTGGTGCCTTTATCGCAGGAGATCACGCTGTGCCAGCAATACCTGAGTATCGAGAAGCTGCGCCTGGACGAGCGTTTGCAGGTCGAATGGCATATGGCTGAAATACCTTCAACCTTGATGATTCCGCCACTGATTCTGCAACCGCTGCTGGAAAATGCCGTGTATCACGGTATTGAAACGCTGGCGCAAGGCGGCGTTATCGTGATTCATATCAGTACCAACGCGCAAAGCCTGGTGTTGCGCATAAGCAACCCCTTGTCGCCACGCCCCGAGAAATCGGGAGGCAATAAAATGGCGCTCAAAAATATACGCGAGCGGTTGCGGCTGCATTATGACCTGGAAGCGCAGCTCAGGCAGTATGAAGAGCTGGGTCAGTATGTGGTGGAAATCACTATTCCTACCCGGCCGCTGTCCGAGGTCTCGCATGGGTAAACAACGCTTGCTGATCGTGGATGACGAGCCGCTGGCAAGACAGCGCTTGCGCGATCTGGTCGGTGATATCGGTAGTTATAGCGTCGTCGGCGAAGCGGCGAACGGGGTGGAAGCGATGGCGGTATTGCAAACTCAGCAGGTCGATATTGCCCTGGTGGATATCCGCATGCCGGTTATGGATGGCATTGAACTGGCGCAACATATCCGCCAGCTGTCCAATCCGCCCAACCTTATTTTTACCACCGCGTACGATCATTATGCCCTGCAGGCATTCGATCTGAATGCCATAGATTACTTGCTGAAACCCATACGTGCAGAGCGCCTGACAGCCGCGTTGAGCAAGGCACGACCATTGCAGCTGAAGCAATCGCAAGCGTTGCAAACATTGCAGGAAACCAAACAGCATTTGAGCATACACGAGCGTGGCAAAGTCTTGCTGGTGGCAGTGGACGAAGTATTGTATCTGCGTGCCGAACAGAAATATGTGACAGTGCGGACACGCGATAAAAGCTATCTGCTGGAAATGTCGTTGAGCCAGCTGGAGCAGTCTTATGCTGAAAGATTTGTGCGGGTGCACAGGAATGCATTGGTAGCCAGGGATGCGATTGCCGGCTATGAAAAACAGCGGCTACAGCATGGCGCAGTTGATGGAGTCAGTGAAGATGGCGGAGAATTGGGCTGGGTTGTGTTGATTAAAGATATTCCAGATGTTGTGGCCGTCAGCCGGCGGCACCAGCATATGATCAGGGCCGTATAAACCGGCCCCGGTCACTTACGCACTGTAAGATTTGCAGCTACAGCTTACTTCAGGTTTTTCTTCTGTTCGGCTTGTTGAATGACTTTGGCAGCCCAGTCTTTACCGCCTAAACCAAACGCGATCGCCAGTGCCAGGAACACGGCACCAAATACGATCACAAACAGGGCGTGAATCAATTGCATGCCTATGCCCAGTTGTTCCAGACCAATGAAAATCGCCAGGATCTGGATGCAATATTCAGCCGAAGTACTGATGATCAATGCCTGCTCAAACTTGATACTGTGCAACCAGGCGAATACCAGGCGGTTGATAAAACGCGCAAACAAAGTACCGAAGATCACCACCAGTATGGCGACGATAATATGTGGCAGGTAGCTCGCCAGTTCACGCAGCAACATCGCCACTTCTGTCATGCCCAGTGAATTGGCACAAGTGATCACGAACAGCAGGATCACCAGCCAGTAAATCACCTGGCTGATAATGCCACTCAGTGTGACATTGAAATTGGCGCTGCGCATAAAAGATTCCAGGCCGGAACGTTTGGCAAATGCGTCAAACTGGGTGATTTCCAGCAGGCGTTTCACGCCGATGCGTACCAGTTTGGCGACCAGCCAACCAAAAAACAAGATGACAACCACTGCCAGCAATTTGGGTACAAAATTAACCAGCTCGATCCAGAATTGATTGAGCGAAGAAAGAAAAATATCGATTTGATACTGCATGGCAGCCCTCCGTTTTTATCGTTAATGCTTTAATTTTAGGTAAACATGAAATAAGTGTGCGAGCGGAATAAAGTGCAAGGCGCACGGAACGCAGAATTCAAGACAGTACATTGAAGTACGGCTTGATTTCGAGTACCGCGCAACGCAGCAATTTGCCCGCGTAGCCACTTATTCCGTGTTTCCTAAGCAGTGTTTCTGCTGAAAAGCTTCGGTAGCATAACTCAATCCGACCCGACTGTGGCGTAAAAGGTTCGTGAAAAACATGCTGGTATCGTCGTCGCGCAAGCGGCCAATCTGCTATGTTAAAATGCCGGAATGACTACCGTTACCCCTCCAAAATCCCTGGTGATTGCCTCGCGTGAAAGTGCGCTGGCGATGTGGCAAGCCAAACATATCCAAGCCCGTTTACAAGCGCTTTATCCGCAATGCGAGGTCAGCATACTCGGCATGACGACTACCGGTGACCAGATCCTGGATTCGCCGTTGTCCCGCATAGGCGGCAAAGGATTGTTTGTGAAAGAGCTGGAAAATGCCTTGGCCGATGGCCGTGCCGATCTCGCTGTGCACAGCATGAAAGATGTGCCTATGCATCTGCCGGAAGGTTTTGCATTAGCGGCTACTGGCGAGCGTGAAGATCCGCGTGATGCGTTTGTCTCTAATTCTTATGTCAGCCTCGAAGATTTGCCGGATGGCAGCATCGTCGGTACTTCCAGCCTGCGCCGGCAAAGCCAGATCCAGGCACGTTTTCCACACCTGAAAATCGAATCCTTGCGTGGCAATGTGCAAACACGTTTGCGCAAGCTGGATGAAAACCAGTATGCCGCCATTATCCTGGCGGCTGCCGGTTTGATCCGCCTGGGCTTGGGTGAGCGGATTAAAGGATTTATTGATCCTTCGCACAGCATCCCTGCGGTCGGCCAGGGCGCTTTGGGCATCGAGATCAATGCCAGCCGCACTGACTTGATCGAGATTCTGGCGCCGCTTAACCATGTCGATACCCAATTATGCGTAGAAGCCGAGCGCGGTTTCAGCCGTGCCCTGGCCGGTAGTTGTACCGTGCCTCTAGGCGCATATGCCACTAAACAAGGCGACACGATTTCCATGCAGGGCTTTGTCGCCAGCGTCGACGGTCAGCAAATGCTTAAAGAATCCGTTACCGGTGACGCCGTATTGGCCGAAAAAATCGGCCAGCAACTGGCGCAACAATTGGTCGCCCGTGGTGCAGATAAAATCCTGGCGGCGCTGGACGGCGTGAAATGACAAAGTCACTGGCGGGTGTGCATATTGCAGTCACCCGCCCGCCGGAACAGGCGAGCAAACTGAATGCGGCGATAACACAGGCAGGTGGTTCCGTGATCTCTTTTCCGTTGTTGGATATCGCCAGCCTGCCTGATCTCTCGGCATTTCATGCTGCCATCACACCGTTGGACCAATTTGACTGGGCCATTTTTATCAGCAGCAATGCTGTGCAATACGGCATGCCGCTATTACAACAAGCTTCATTGCCTGCCAGATTAAAGTTTGCAGCAATTGGGCCGACCACAGCCAGCGCTTTGCAAGGTTTTGGCGTCACCGAAGTATTAAAACCAAGCGACCGTTTCGATAGTGAATCGCTGCTGGCTTTGCCTGAGTTACAGCATATGCAGGGCAAGCGCGTGTTGATCGTACGTGGCGTCGGCGGGCGTGAAGTGTTGGCCGATACCTTGAAGCAACGTGGGGCCGAAGTGGTGTTCGGCGAGTGCTACAGGCGCGTTAATCCCCAAACCGATGCGCAATCGCTGCAACAGGCCCACGACAGTGGTCGATTGCAGGGTATCGTCATCACCAGTACCGAGGCTTTGCGCTTTTTGCTGGCGCTTGCGGGTGAAACTGACTGGTTAAAAGCCACCCCATTATTCGTCAATCATGCGCGCATCGCCGAACAGGCACGTGAGTCCGGTTTGATGGCATTTAGTGCCGATCAGTCTGGCGATGCTGCGATGCTCACCTTGCTACAAACACACCTTGCCCCATTAAACTAGTTCCTAGATTAGTGACCAGGTTCTTTGGCCTTGCGTCTATAAGCCATGAGCCCCAGGCCTGCCAGCATCATCATATAGCCCTCAGGTTCAGGCACCGAAGATACATTGATATTTGCGCCACTGATAGGCCTTATTTGCGATGCATTAGCCAGCAGCACGCTTTGCGCAGTGTTGATCGATAGACTGCCTGCCAGCACTGGTTGTTGAGGGATATGGTTAATCCCACTTGCGTCGCCACTACCCACTGTGATAACACCGCCGGGATTCAATCCGACATTAAAGTCCTGCCACTCGATAACCCGGTTGGGCAACCAACTATCGATATTGATGATACCGCCGGGTACTGTGGCGGCACGTGTGGTGTCGAACAACGCGTTGTTGCTGATTGTGATGGTGCCGGCCAGGCTTGATAAGCTAATTTCCGGCGCGTACAGGCTGAGATTGCTGAGTATAAGGTCACCATTTGCAAACAGGGAGATGTGGCTGCCAGACTTTAGCCAGCCTCCATCCACATTCAGGTTTCCTGCACAGCTTAAAGAGATCCCGCTGCCTGATGATAGCGCCATGTCTCCGGAGCAATTCATGCTCGTCAGGCTGATTTGTGCAGTGGCATGGCTCGCTAATGGCATACAGGCTAGCAAACAGGACAATACTGACAGACGTAACATTTCAAACTCCTTTATATGGCCACGGCAGTGTAGCGGGGCACGCCTCTCACTTGGATGATGTTTTGATGAAGTAGAGACTAGTTCTTGGAATTATTTGATGATACGCTTGACATAAATCACTAAATAACTAATTATGTAGTTATATGAAGTTGATCACACACATCCCGGAAGCCTGGTCCGATATTTCGGACCTGTTTGTTGCATTGGGTGATGCACACCGGCAACGAATTTTGCTATCGTTTGAGAAAAACGAACGCCTGACCATTTTGCAGATCGTAGAGAGTTCGCAGCTTAGCCGAACGGCGGTCACCCATCACCTGAAAGTACTAGAACGTGGCGGGGCTTTGCAAAGCGAAAAAATCGGTCGAGAAGTGTATTTCTGGGTCAATAAAGAGCGGATGCAACAGGCGTTGCAAAACGTCATGACCTATTTAAAAGAAGATATTTAAGGGGAAAGTAGATGCTTGCCAGCATGTTGAGAATGTTATGCCGATTGGTGTTTAGAGTGCGTGTGTTGGGACTGGAAAATATTCCGGCCGAAGACCGCTTACTGATTATCGCCAATCATGAATCTTTACTGGATGGCATGCTGATTGGCCTGTTTTTACCCAAGCGCGCGACCTTTGTCGTGCACAGCGACGTATTAAAGAATCCTTTTTTCAGGGGAATCCTGAGTTTGACACCGCATGTAGCAGTCAACCCGACCAGCCCGTTAGCCATGAAAAAAGTGATCCAGCGTTTAAACGCCGGTGAGAATGTAGTGATCTTCCCGGAGGGCCGTATTACCTCAACTGGTGCCCTGATGAAAGTCTATGACGGCCCAGGCTTTGTTGCCGCTAAAACTGCCGTAAAAGTCTTGCCGGTGCGGGTAGAAGGCGCTGCGCAATCCTATTTTGGCCGTTTATCAGCTGCGCACCCGCGTAAGTTATTTCCTAAGGTCACATTGACGGTGTTGCCAACCACGGAAATTAAAACTGACTCTGAGGGTGAGACGCCACTCACCAGCAAGCAGCGCCGCCGTATTGCTGGTGTAGCCATGCGCAAGATCATGCAAGACCTGCTCTACCAGACCCAGCAAAGCACCACTTTATTTGAGACTTTACTGGAAACCATTGCCAAATCCGGTAGCGGTATGAAGGTGATTGAAGACCTGAATCTGGTGGAGGAAACTTACCAGGATCTGCTCAAAAAAAGCCTGGCCCTGGGCCGATTGGCCTGCAAAGTAAGCCAGCCGAATGAAGCGATTGGTGTGCTGATGCCGAATGTGACCAATACCGCTGCGTTGATTTTGGGCATGACCGCGTTCAGGCGTATCCCTGCCATGTTGAATTACACGGCTGGTACTGCCGGTCTGCAAAATGCCTGTATCGCGGCCAAAATCCGTACCGTGATGACCTCACGCAAGTTTCTGGAAACCGCCAAGCTTCAAGAAGTGGTCGCGCAGTTAAAAGACATCAAGATAGTTTACCTGGAAGATTTGCGCGCGCAGTTCAGTCTGTGGGACAAAGCCTGGCTGATGGGTTATGCACTGCATTTTCCACGTGCTGTGATGGCACCGACAAAAACGGAAGATACGGCCGTTATCCTGTTCACCTCAGGCTCTGAAGGTAAACCCAAGGGCGTGGTGCATAGCCATAAAAGTATCCTGGCCAATATTCACCAGATCATGGCCATGCTGGACTTTAACGCCAGCGATAAATTCATGATGTCGCTGCCGATGTTCCATGCGTTTGGCTTTACCGGCACCTTGCTGCCTTTGCTTAACGGTATCCGCATCATGCTGTTTCCGTCGCCATTGCAATACAAGGTGATTCCGGAAGTGATTTACGAGAAAAACTGTACGGTGTTTTTCTCCACCAATACCTTCCTCGCCAACTATGCGCGGTTCGCCCACCCGTATGATTTCTATAAATTGCGGATTGTGGTGGCGGGCGCCGAAAAGCTGAATGAAGAGGTGCGCAAGGTGTACAGCGAAAAGTTTGGCATCCGTATTCTGGAAGGTTATGGCACGACTGAATGTGCGCCGGTGGTGTCAGCCAATACGCCGATGGCGAACAAATATGGCACGGTCGGCCAGTTTTGTCCGGGCATGGAATACAAGCTGGAGACTGTGCCCGGCATCGAAAATGGTGGCCAGTTGCATGTCAAAGGCGAAAACATCATGCAGGGCTATTACCTGTATGACGAGCCCGGCAAACTTATTCCGCCCGCCAATGGCTGGTATGACACTGGTGACGTGGTGGAAGTCGACCAGGAAGGGTTTATCCATATTAAAGGCCGCGTGAAACGCTTTGCCAAAGTGGCTGGTGAGATGGTGTCGCTGGAAATGGTCGAGAAAATCGCCAATACCGCAGCGCCGGATCATCAGCATGCTTCAACCACGCAATCTAACGCCAACCGCGGTGAAAATATCGTGCTGTTCACAACTGATGCTGCACTTAAGCGTGAGGATTTACAAATAGTCGCCAAAAATCTGGGCTCACCGGAAATCGCCATCGCCAGGAAAATCATCAAGGTGGATGCGATTCCGCTGCTGGGTACCGGCAAGACAGATTATGTGACCTTGAAACAAATGGCTGAAGAGCAGCAATGAACCGGCGACAGTTCTTGCTGGCAGCGGGAGGTTTAGCCTTCGCTGGCATCAGCCATGCCGCCTGGCGCTATTGGCCGGATGCAGGCTTAAGTAATCCTTGCCTGCCCGGCATGCCAGACAGTCTGCTGCAACACCCGACTTACCAACAGATCTGGCAGGGTATCCGGCCAGACCAGGTGTGGGATATGCATGTGCACCTGGTAGGGGTAGGCGATGCCAGCAATGAAACCTGGTTCAATCCGGACATGGATAGCTGGGCGCACCCATCGTTAAAGATACAAAAAGCGTTTTACATGAATGGCACCTGTGCTGACCCGGCACGTATCGACAAATCCACCGTTGAGAAAATGCAGCAACTGGTGGCGGCCATGCCGGTGGGTGTCAAACTGATGTTGTATGCCTTTGACTGGTATCGCGACCAGGCCGGACAGATTCTCAAAGACTCTTCCATTTTCCATGTCTCCAATACCTACGCGGCGAATATTGCCAGCCAGTCACCGGAGCGGTTTGAGTGGGTAGCGAGCATTCATCCTTATCGCCCCGATGCACTAGATGAACTGGATAGAGTCTATGAGACGGGCGCGCGTGCCATTAAGTGGCTGCCATCAGGCATGGGCATAGACCCTGCCTCTGAAAAATGTACGGCTTTTTATAAAAAACTGTCTAGCCTTGGATTGCCTATCATCAGCCATACCGGTAAGGAAAGCGCGGTAGCAGGTGGTGATCAAACCTATGGTAATCCGCTACGCCTGCGGCAAGCGTTGGACCACGGTGTGAAAGTGGTGCTCGCGCATTGTGCCAGCGACGGTAGCGATGAGGATTTGGATAACGGCGGCCGCGTCGTGAAAAGCTTCGACCTATTCACCCGCATGATGGATGCGCCAGATCATCAATCATTAGTATTCGGCGATATTTCAGCGACCACATTGATTAATCATGCCTGGGTATTGTCCACCCTGATTGCGCGCCAGGATTGGCATTCGCGACTGGTCAATGGCTCGGATTATCCGCTACCTGGCATCATGCCGCTGACGAACGTCAATACCCTGATCGCAGACGGCTGGCTGGCGAGCGAGCACAAACCGTTTTTACTGGCATTGAAGCAAACCAACCCTTTGCTTTACGACTTTGCACTCAAACGCCTGCTTAAGATCAACGGGCAGGCGTTTTCCACTCGCGTTTTCGAAACCAGGTCATTATTTGAGCGACTTTGAAGAATCCATCATGAATAACCAATTCAGCTTACTTACGCAAAACCGTTTCCGCCCTTTTTTCTGGACCCAGGGATTAGGTGCTTTTAACGATAATGTCTTTAAAACTGCATTGATTACGCAGGTGGCTTTCAATACCGCCAGCCTGACGACACTGGATGGCAGTACGCTGGTCACTTTGCTGCCCGGCCTGTTCATACTGCCGTTTTTCCTGTTTTCGGCATCTGCAGGTCAGCTGGCTGATAAATATGAAAAGTCGCAGATCATCCGCCTGGTGAAACTGCTCGAAATCGCGATTATGCTGTTTGCCAGCATAGGCTTTGTGATCCATAGCCTGGCGATGCTGGCCTTAGCTTTATTCCTGATGGGCGTGCATTCCACCATGTTTGGCCCGGTGAAATACTCTTATCTGCCGCAGCATCTGCAGCCCAATGAATTGACCGCAGGTAATGGCCTGGTGGAAATGGGCAGTTTCGTATCGATTTTGTTAGGCCAGGTATTAGGTGCCTGGCTGGGCAGCCTGCCGCAACATGAATTCTTTACCAGCCTGAGTATTTTGCTGATCGCGGTTTCGGGCTACCACATCAGCCGCAGTATTCCATTATCACCAGCGCCCGTGCCGGAGATGAAGATCAACTGGAATCCCATTAGCGAAACTATCAATAACGTACGTATCTTCTGGGCGCAACAAACCTTGTGGGTAGGCATCGTCGCGATTTCCTGGTTCTGGTTTTTTGGCGCGACTTTGCTGGCGCAGTTTCCCAACCTGGCAAAAGACGGCCTGCATGGCAGCGAGCGTGATTTTATTGCTTTGTTATCCATCTTTTCGGTCGGTGTCGGCATAGGCTCCATCTGGTGCGAAAAACTCTCCAAAGGTAAACAGGAGCTTGGCCTGGTCATGCTGGGCGCTGCGGGCATGTCGCTATTTGCCTGGGATTTCGCCTCCACCGCTGGCAGTATCCAGCAACAGTTTCTGGCTCATCCGGGCTGGACGCTGCAAGCCATCAGCCAACTGGATTACTGGCGCATGCTGATAGATGTCGCCTTGCTCGGCGTAAGTGGCGGGCTTTATATTGTGCCGTTGTATGTCCTTCTGCAATCGCGGGTTGAGGCGCGTTATCAATCACGGGTGATTGCCGCCAACAACATCATGAATGCCTTGTTTATGGTGCTTTCGGCCGGGTTTTCGCTGCTGTTGTTCGGTCAGGGCTTGAGTATTCCGCAACTGTTCTCAGTGACTGCAGGCTTGAACCTGCTGGTGGCAGGTTACTTGTGCCTGCGTCAGCCTGAATACTGGTTCAGTAGCGTGGCCTATGTGAAACGCTGGTTTGCATCAGAATAAAGGCAGTTTCACATGCGGAAATTTGGTTGGTGGGTACTGGGATGCTCCCAGGTATTCGTGGCGGCGCAGGCAGGTGAGGTTGTGAAACATCCACTCGGGCAATATGACAGCGGGCAGTTCGTAACCCTGAGCATGCCTTGTGCGCATTGCCAGGCTTTGCCACAGGCACAGTGGTATTTTAAAAATGAAACTGTGGCTGTGCCGCAAGCCGGTCAGTCATTGACCAGTTTTTCTAGGGATAAACGCGGCGCTGATGATGTCACTTCTCTGGATCTTCATGCTTTGCCAGACGTGGTGTGGACTGGCTCTACACAACAGTGGACACAGTCTCATCTATCAGGCGATGGCAAACAATTGCAGTTAGCTGATGGCACAGGAATGCCATTCGAAATCGTGCCAAAAATCGCTACCAATCTGTCTTACTGGAATCAGGATACGCAGGCTTTTTACGCACAACGCGCGCTGAGTATCCGCGGAGAGCAGGTCGGGCAGACTATTGTTGCCCGAACTATCTGGCCGGAAGATTTCCGCCTGAATCTGCAAGCGCAACCTCAGCCATTGCAAAGCGGGGAGACACTCAAGCAGCTGGTACAATTTGAACAAGGTGGTGCGCACAGCCAGCACGAAAGCCGTTTGTTATGGCAAAAAACGCCAGGCGTTGCGCAGTCATTAGCAGGCAAAGCGGTATTAGGCGTGTTACTAAATGGTGCGCAAGGCGATGATGACGAAGCGCACGGCGGGCACTTCGCGCTCGCCACCGGCGTCGTTTCTGCCGATGGCAGTTACCATCACTGGCTGGTGAACAACTATTACAACCTGGCAACCAATAGCGAAAAAGGCATCATCGCCGGGGTGACACCGTTTGATAAATATATGGCTGACCTCAACAGCGGGCAGGCGTTTTACCGTCCGTCTTATATGCTGGTGGCGGTGTTTTCACAACCGAACATACCATCGACTATCCAGGCTGCAAGCAATCGTGTTTACCAGCATTTTTACCGCAACGATTTTGTGTATGACCATGCCTTGAATAATTGTGCCGGTATCAGCGTCGATGTGTTGCACAACCTGGGCTGGAAAGTACCGCAAAGCGGTGGCGAAAGCATGCTCAAAGCCAGTGCTGCTTACTGGTATATGGCAGCTACCGAACAAAGCCTGACCAAAGGGCGCGCCATCTACGATTACCTGAATACCGAAATGACGCGCCTGTTTCCGGCGGTGGCGTTCGATACGATCGGTAACGATCTGCTGAATATCGCCCATACCGGCAGCACTGACACCTTAGCGGGCGAAATGCAAAGCATGGCAGGCCAGATCGAAGCGATCTATTTCGTGCGTATTCCGCAGATTCCTTCCAGCCGTGCCGATGGTCTGGCACCGGTTTATAGCTTTGCGCAATATCTGGAACAGGCACCTGCGGATAGAAGCCAGTGGAAGATTATCCCTGTCACGCCTAATCCGCTGCCTGAAAAATTGAAAGATGGCTTGGCACTGAAACCACAAGCCCCCGCGCTCATGCCTCTCCCGGCCATATTGTTTTTAATCAGCGGGGCGGGACTGGTTTGGCTGTTGGTTATACTGCTTAAAAACGGGTGGCGCAGGCTGTTCATATACAAGATAAAAAGCTAGTGTATGATTTTCTATACTGATCGGCGTCTTGTTATTGCGCTGAATCCTTGGTTAAAGCAGAACCTTAAATGATGAAGAAAACGTCTTTTATCCTGGCTGCGCTTCTTGCCAGTCTTATGGCATGCGATGCCTATGCCCTGGAACCTGATCCATTAGAGACTGAATCCAGAAATGTGGCATCGGCATTCATGGGCGCGGCCAATTTTGTGGTGGGCCGCATAGGCATTGAGTGCCTGGGCCTGCTTGGGCGCCTTGAAACGCCAAGGGAGTTTGTGAACATCTGGCAGGAACGTAATGCCAAATACTACACGGCATCGACCAAATACATCGCGAAAAAGATGGAGGTTGCGGATGCAACAGGTGGCGTTGTTGCCAGGGATGCGGTGCTTAAAGAATACTCAGCAATAGTGCGTAAAGAGGGTGAGGCGACCATTGTTGACTGGATAGGTAAAGGCAACAAAAGAGAGGGATGCCATCGTGCGGTGATGCTGATCGATCAAGGCATACTGGATGTGACTCCCGAAGTACCTGTTTATCAGGACCTGCAAGCCCTGGCTGTCTGGTCCAAAATCACGGAATGATAGCCAGCTGAACACGCAGAATCAGTGTTTTTTCAGATGGTTTTGAAAACTGTAAGGAGACACACTGGTGGAATTTCATAGAGGAAGATTGCTTGATCATGTGCATCTGCGTGTCTCGAATGTAGAGGCCAGCAAACGTTTTTATCTGGCCGTTTTCACCGTACTTGGGCTGCCTGACATTTTGCAGGAGGGGCCCGGATTTTTTTATGCCGATGAGTTGTTTGTTAACCAGGCGGACGATTACATCAGCCGTGTTCACCTCGCGTTTCAGGCGCAAGATCCTGAAACGGTAAAAGCTTTTTATAACGCTGCCATCAGTGCCGGTGGCAGGGATAACGGGCCTCCCGGCGAACGCGCCTATCATCCCGGTTATTTTGCCGCCTTTGTTCTCGACCCGGACGGCAATAACATTGAAGTGGTCTATCATGGGCCATCTGAAAGAACGGCAGCCTCCGTGGTGATCAAGCCCAAGTAATCGTTACTGCAGGGCATATCCGGTAAATCTCCATATGCGGTAAATCTTTAGTGTAATCTATGTCTCGCGACGACCACTTATTTACAATCGGCGAATTAAAAAGAGTCTGTTTGGACGCAACTTATTCATTCGTTAACTAATCTGTTTATCTGTTGTCCTAAACATTCTAAATAATAAAAAGGTCTTGTTATGTCCCTTACAATCAACCGAAAACTTGTCCTGGCTGCCCTGATTTGCTTGTTGTTATACCAGGTCGGTACCTGGATCACCGTCATTGCCGGTGCAGTATGGGGTGCCGGCGCAGCGCTGGTCGTGGCGGTGGTTTCTTATGTTTCTGCACGGCTCGCCAAACGCGGCGCTACCAGTACCATCTGGTTTCTGGTGCCTACTTTATTATTCACGGTGATTCCGCTGCTGGCAAAATTGTGGGGCGCATTTACCAGCCAGACCGGCATTGCCGATATGTTGCTTGATTTAACCCCGTTGCTCGTCGGGTTCGTGATCCCGGTGATCCTGTTATCCATGGTTTATCTGGATCTGCGCAAAAAATCCCTTAAAGATGGCATTTAGCCCGGCTGTCAGATCTTGCTTCCAGATACCGGCTGCCCGGGTATCTGGCGCTTTGCAATAACATTGCACAATAACCCGTTATAATTACACGCTTAAATCAATTCTGATTAAGCACAACATGTCATCAAGTTATTTCGGTAAGCCGCGTTCACGTTCAAAGTTATGGGCAGTGGGTCATTGGTTCGGGCCTTATGCACCGCTGATCGTGATGTTCCTGACCGGCCTGGTGTTTCTTTCCCTGACACGTTTGGGGCTGGTGGCCTGGAAATGGGAACGCGTGCTGGCCACCGGCGAACTGGGCGAGATCCTGCTGCAAGGTGTGCGGGTCGACCTGATCCAGCTGGGCCTGCTGGCAATTATCCCGGTACTGCTTTCACCATTCCTGGCTACCCGTAAACTGTTCCATGTCTGGCGCGGGTTCACATTCTGGTGGGTATTGCTGTCACTGGTATTGCTGGTGTTCCTGGAAGCAGCAACGCCAGGATTCATCCTTGAGTACGATGTAAGGCCCAACCGTATTTTTGTCGAATACCTGAAATATCCGCATGAAGTGTTCGGCATGTTGTGGCAGGGCTTTAAAGTAGAACTGTTTTTTGGCTTGGGCATGGCTTTGCTGGCATTTGTACTGGTGTACCGCCTGCTTAAGCCGTGGCGTGATGCTGAAGCCAAGTGGTCTGACTGGGGGGTATGGCTGGTATGGCCGTTCATCCTGGTGCTGACCGCGTTCGCTATCCGTTCCACACTTACCCACAGGCCCGCCAATCCGGCGCTGTTTGCGATCACGCAGGACAGCATGGTCAACAGCCTGATCCTGAATTCCACCTATTCGGTGTTCTATGCTGCCTACAGCTTGCAGCATGAGGCGAAGTCCAGCGAGATGTATGGCAAGTTGCCGCGCGAAAAGATATTTGCCATCACCGGTGCCAAAGAAGCGGATATCCCCACGCTGACTACATTGGTGCCTTCTGCCAAACGCGACAAACCCCTGAACCTGGTGATCCTGTTGCAAGAGAGCCTGGGCGCGGGGTTTGTCGAATCGCTGGGCGGCAAACCGGTCACGCCTAACCTGGAACAACTCAAATCCGAAGGCATCTGGTTCACGCACCTGTACGCTACCGGCACCCGTTCAGTGCGCGGTATTGAGGCTGTGGTCACCGGTTTCCAGCCTACGCCGGCAGATAGTACCGTCAAGCTGGGTCTCAGCCAGGGTAATTTTTTCACGCTGGCCTCCTTGTTAGGCAAACAGGGTTACCACACCGAATTTATTTACGGTGGCGAGTCGCATTTCGACAATATGCGCAGTTTCTTCATGGGTAATGGTTTCCAGCAGATCACTGACCAGCCGGATTTCAAGAATCCGGTATTTGTTGCCAGCTGGGGTGCCTCGGATGAAGACCTGCTGAACAAGACCCATGAGCAGTTGCTGGCGCATCATGCCAGCGGCAAGCCGTTTTTCACGTTGGCATTCAGTTCTTCCAATCATGCGCCGTTTGAATTCCCCGATGGCCGCATTGCGTTATATGAGCAACCTAAAGCCACCGATAACAATGCGGTGAAATATGCTGATTATGCGATAGGCGAATTTTTCAAGAAGGCCAAGGCCAGCCCTTACTGGAATGACACCGTGTTCCTGATCGTGGCGGACCACGACATCCGCGTGCGCGGTGATTCACTGGTACCTATCGAGCATTTCCATATTCCGGCACTGATCCTGGGCGGAGCGGTACAGCCAAAAACGGTGGAAGCCATCGCCAGCCAGATTGATCTGCCGGTGACGGTATTGTCATTGATGGGCATCGCTGCCCAGCATCCGATGACCGGACATGATCTATCGAATATCGATGACAGCTACCGTGGTCGCGCCATGATGCAATACAACTACAACTACGGCTGGATGCAGCAAACAGGGCAAACAGCAGACCAGAACGAGGTAGTGGTATTGCGTGAAGGCAAGGCACCGGCTTTCGGCCATTACGAGCTGGGAAGCAAAAAACTGCTGAATACCGGAGCACCTGCCGATGCGCAGGCATTGTCTGAGCAGGCACTGGCCAACGCCTTGTTGCCGGCTTTGTTATATAAAGAGCAGCGTTATCGCTTGCCAGAGTAAGAGGTAGGTTTGAAACGTTCCCCATTGCCCTCCATGTTGACCAGCCAGGTTGTGCTGGATGGATTGTCGTATATCTTCAAAGGTGGCCTGCTGCTTAAGAACAGCCATCTGCCGCAAATCAATCATGCCGTTCCCGCCCATTTTGTCGGCATCTGCGTGGCTACCAATGCACAGCCTGAAACCGATGATTATGTGCTGGCACAACTGGTGACTTTAGGGCTGGGCCGTGTACGGCTGGATGTCGGCGATGATGATATGTATGTGCACCAGACCCGGCTATTGCAACGCCTGCTGGATGCCGGCCTGCTGGTGGATGTGCATCTGGTGCAGCCGTTCGAGATCGCCAGACATATGCTGGATACACAGGTGCAGGCAAGGTGGCAGCAGTTTGTCGAACAGTTTCTGCAGCAATATGCCAGCCAGATCGCCAGCCTGGAAATCGGCAATACCATCAACCGCAAGCGTTGGTCTGGCTACCATTGGCCTGGCTTCCTACAAGCCTGGCAGATCGCCCACAGACTGGCCAGGCAATATGGCGTGAAGGTCGCCGGGCCGAATATCCAGGATTTCGAGCCACTGTATAACATCAGTGCTTTGAAAAAACTGCAGGCAGAGCGCTTGCTGCCGGATATCCACAGCAATAACCTGTTTGTCGAACGTGTGATTGAGCCGGAACAGCCTGATCATCGTATTTTCCAGTTCCGCTGGACACGATATTTCAAATTCAATCTGATCAAAAAAGCGCGTCTGCTGGAAAAGATAGGTGCCGATCACGGCGTCGAAACCATGATCTCGCCGGTTGCTTTCTGGGCGATTTACCGCATACAGCGGCATTTGCCGGATGGGGCGCAAAAACAGGCAGATTATGTCACACGCTACTTCACCTTGCTGGCCGCCTCCGGTGCCTTGCAGCAGGCCAACTGGGGGGCGATGATCTGCCATCGCGAAGGCGTGATCAATGATGGCCTGGATGATGCGCGGTACCCGGTACTTGAGCGCGTAGCTTATTACCAGTCCGCCGACGGTCAGTTGCATGAATACCAGCGTAATCCCAGTTTTTCCGCGCTGAGGACAGTGGCGCGCTGGCTCAATGGCGCACATTACATAGGCCCGCTGGCTACCGGCAACGGCCTGGAGATCCACCAGCTGCGCAAGCACCAGAAACTGTTCCATATCGCGTGGACGGTGAACGGCCAATGTGCCGTGCTGAACCAGGTGTATGCGGAATCCAGCTTGCGCAGCGTTGAATGTATCAACCGCAATGGCCTGGCCATCGCCAAACCGCCGCTGATCACTGAGACACCGGTTTACCTGATGTGGGATGCGACTGAAACGGTGGCGTTGCATACGGCTAACCCCAAACTGTCGCAAACCATCATCCACGCGCATATTCAGGGCCTGCAATATTTCCCGGTGCAGGAAGGCGACTGGCGCGGCATGATACTGGCGGAGAATAGCGAGCAGGCAGCGCAACTATGGTACGCCTGGCATCCGGGTACGCTGAAGGCGCCGGCAAAAGAGCAGGCTTTACGCCATGCCAGGAACGCGATCTGGCCGATACCGGATCCGAGACCGGCCGATAATGCCCAGGCGCAGGGATCAACCCGTAAAAAACCGGCGAATGCCGCAGAAAGAAAAGTCACGGTCAAGCAGCCTATCCGTATGCACTGGCACAAAACCGTGCTGGACCGTTTTAAACCCAGCAAAGCCAAGCGTAGCTGGAATGGTGCCATGGAGTTATTGCGCCGCGGCGTAGGTACCGCCATGCCACTGGCTTATTTTGAACGCGTCGATGACGCCAGCCTGAAACAGAATTTCTTTATTTGTGAATATGTGGTGCATGACTTCACCATTGCCCAGGCATTTATGGCTTTCAGCCAGGGTGAAGAGACATTCAATGGCGTTCCCGCGCTCACCCTGTATCAAGCGTTTGCCCGCTTCTGCCTGCATATGCATGCTTCGGGGATTTATTTCCGCGATTTTTCCGGCGGCAATATCCTGGTCAGCCAGCAGGCGGATGAGCTGCAATTTTTCCTTATAGATACCGCCCGCCTACGTGCGCATGCCACGGCCACACCGTATCGTGAAAGAATCGCAGATTTAACCCGTGCAGTGCAGAAATTACACTGGGATGGCCGCAGGCAATTTCTGGCACTGTATCTGGGCATGTCCGGACACAGCCTGAATATAGGCACGTTGCTGCCATTTTATTTGTATGATCTCAAAGTGCGTTTAAAGCGCACCATAGGCCGCAAAGGCATGCGCAAGTTATGGCGCAGGATCAAAGGCTGGCGTGCCTGACAGCAAATCTGTGGGTAGTGTAAATCTCCGGGCATCTCTCATGAAAATCATGACGGCATGTCGCGCAGTTTAAGCACGACAAGATCGGGGTGCAGTTTTAATATGGTCACACGTGATAGCGAACGCTAGAACGAATCTTAAGGATAAAGGAGAAATGACTATGTGGACTAAACCAGCTGCTACCGAAATGCGTTTCGGCTTTGAAGTAACTATGTACGTAATGAACAAATAATTGTTCTTTGCTGCAAAAACGGGCGCTCTTAGCGCCCGTTGTCATTTTTAAAACCTGGTCCAGACTCAATCAGTAATTGATCTGCCCGGAGAGATACCAGCCGGTCTGGTTTTCTTTTGTGGCAATCGTGCCTAAATCGATATAAGCGCCAGTCACAGACACATTCCTGTGCGGAAACCAGGTCAGGAAAACATCTTGCGCTTTCTTCTCTTCCGCCCCGGATAAGTTGTCCGGTTTAAAGCGTAATTCCGTGCCTACCAGAAAGCTGTCTGACAACATCACCGCCGCCGATACGGCAGGATAGATGCGATAACTGTCGCGCCTGTCGCCGCCAAAACCCAGCAGGCCGAACTGGTTGGCTTTGGTCGCATGCAAGTTAGCATTCACTAGCAGGTTGTAGCCGCTGGCTGCCCCCAGAAATAGTTTACTGGCGGCCACATAGTAATCAACGCCATCGCGGTCTTTGGCGCCTAATGTTTTAGGGATAAAGTCAAAATCTTCATTATATTTATACTGGGCACCGACAGAGATCTGCGGTAACCAGGTGTCCTGGTCATAGATCGCATCGCCGATAACACGCAGTTTCACACCCAAAGTATTCAGACGGATTTCTTCACCACGTATTGTTTTGCCCAACCCGAACCGGGTTTGTGCGGCGCTGACTTCCACACGGTTAAGAAAGCCCAGCGAAATGCCGGCTGAATTCAATTTGTAATCGGCTTTGGTCTCGGCATGGGTATAAAACGCCGAGCCACCAACTTGCTTGTCAGTGCCATAACCGCTGATCACAGCCCATGGCATCAAGCCACCACCCGCAGAACCTTCTACCTGCGTCACGCCACCGGTCGCGAGAAGACGGTCACCTGCGGCTGATAAGGATGGAAATGCTGCCAACGCCAGCAAAACAGGTAATGCGGATGAAACAGATGTGAGTGTGCGCATAAGAAACTCTTTTGAAATTAATCCATGCGCACATTATCTATTTCTTGCGATAAATATAATTGCGTGAAAAAAGACAGGAATATGGGTTTTCTTGAAAAATAGATTCATGAGTAGCAATGTAAGATATGTTAATTGGTAGAAAAAGGGAAAAATCAATGCGTTATCTAGTCATCGTCATGGCGATATTGTTATGTGCAGGTTGTGTGGCGCAACCTAAGCCCGAAGCGACTTTGTTCCAGCGCATAGGCGGCATGCCCATGCTGAGCCGGATATCGAACCAGACGCTGGATATTGTGCGTAAAGATGCACGCACCAGCCGCTCGTTTGATGGTGTTAAAATGAGCACCCTCAAGGAAAGCCTGGCTAATTTCCTCTGCATCAAAACCGGGGGCAATTGCGTATATGAGGGTGAAACCATGAAAAAGGCGCATGCAGACCTTCATCTCACGACCGCAGAATTCGAAATCATGGTGGACGTATTACGCGAACGCCTGGATGCAAATGGTGTTGGTACCAGTGAAAAAAACGAGTTGCTGCGGATATTGGCACCGATGAAGCGCGATGTGGTGAATGATTAAGGGATAAATCGATATGTGGAATGCAATGATGCGTAATATATTGGCAATCTTGACCATGTCGTTTTTTGGTGTTGCCATGGCCGATGACGTGACTGTGGTGGTGACCAATGCCGCAGGTAATATGGTGACCGATGCGGTAGTGGCCTTTTATGATGGTAAGACCCAGGCGAGCAACCCGAATGCCAGCGGTAAAATTGTGCAAAAAAACAGGATGTTCAATCCCAAGGTGACGGTAGTACAAACGGGTACCAGTATTGATTTCCCAAATGAGGATTCGTTCCGGCATCATGTGTATTCCTTCTCACCAGCCAAAAAATTTGAATTGAAACTGTATTCTGGCGTGCCGGCTAATCCGGTGCAGTTTGACCAGGCAGGACTGGTGACGTTAGGATGCAACATTCACGATTCTATGTTAGGGTACATCTACATTGTAGATACGCCGTTTTTTGCCAAAACAGACGATAAAGGCCGCGCAGTGCTGAAGTTGGCCGCGGGCCAGTATACTTATAACGTGTGGGCACCAGGCGCTAACAAGCCTGCTACCGAGCAAAAGGTAAAAGTTGATGGTGTGACTGAGGTTAAAGTCACCCTTCCGTAAAAATACTGCATGATCAAGTTCAAACATATTCGCTCACGAATAGCGTTTACATTCCTTTCAGTTGTGGTCGCTATCCAGCTAGCCGGCCTGATACCGCTAAAATATGCACTAAACAAACATGCTAACGAGCTTGCCGAAGAGCAGATGAATGTCGGTGAGCGCGTCTTTGTTAACCTGCTGCAACACAATACCCAAAGCCTGAAACAAGCCACCCAGGTGCTGGCAGCCGACTTTGCCTTCCGCGATGCCGTCGCCAGTAATGATGCGGAAACCATCAGGTCTGCACTCGAGAGCTACCAGGGCCGTATCCATGCGCAAGTCGCTTATTACATCAGCAACAGCGAAGAGCTGGTGATAGGGACAGTTGACGGCAATTTTGAGAAAGATGCACGGGATGATGTCAGGCAGGCCATTTTACAGAACCAGAATGGCACCTTGAAGTTTGATATCGTCGATGGCAAGCCATACCAGCTGATTACCGTGCCAGTGAAGGCGCCCGATGTCATTGGCTGGATCGTGATGGGGTTTGCGGTGGACGGCCGTCTGGCAGACCAGATCAAGCAGCTCACTCACCTTGATGTCACCTTCTTGCAGAAAACTGGCCAGCAATCCTGGCAACTGGTGAATGGCACCGGCTCCCGTCACTTGTCGAATGTGCTGGTGAAAACCATTTCCGATGTTTACCACCAGAAATTATCAGTGCATAAGGTCGATTTACAGGGCCAGATCTATCACCTGAAGATCCGTTCTTTGCATGAAACCAAAGACGAAGTGCTGCTGGTGGTATTGCAAGGCTCGGTCGCACCCTTTACCCGTGACCTCAGCACGCTTTTCCAGAGCATGCTGGTGCTCACTTTTGTCGGTGTGCTGATCTTTGCTGCACTGATCTGGTATGTCTCACGCAAGATCACCGAGCCTATCGGTGAGCTGGTCAAGAATGCCGATGAAATCGCCATGGGTGATTATGAAAAAGAAATCCATATCAACAGCACCGATGAAGTCGGTTATCTGGGAAAAGCGCTTAACAGCATGCGTGAAGCGGTGCTGCAGCGCACGTTACGTATCCAGCGGCTGGCTTTCAATGACGAACTGACCGGGCTTTCGAATCGCCTGGCTTTCAACCAGGGCTTGCAGCAGGCGATCATGCGGCATACAGATGGGCAGAAGTTCAGCGTGCTGGTGATCAACATTCACAGGTTCAAGCCGATTAATAAAACCCTGGGCAGGGATTTTGGCGATGATTTATTGCGTCATGTCGGCCAGGTATTGAAGGAGCATAGCCTGTCGGCAGAGGATGTGGTCGCCCGCCTGGATGCCGATGAATTCGCCGTGTTGTTACAGCACGCAGACCAGGCCAAGGCGACGCAATATGCGGATAAGATCAACCGTATCTTTGATGCGCCGGTGAGCGTGCAAGGCCAGGCGATCGATGTGCGTAACGCCATGGGCATTGCGCTATACCCGGAGCATGGCGTGAACGAGGAGGCATTGCTCAATCATGCGGAAACAGCATTGCATGAATCTAAAGTCAAAAAGGCCAACTGGATCGTCTACAACACTGCGCTGGAGATCGATCAGTCAGAAACGCTGACCCTGATCTCCGACCTGAAAGAGGCGATCCAGAAAGACCAGTTATTGCTGTACATACAGCCCAAAATTGATGTGAAAACCCGCAAAACCCTGGGTGGTGAAGCGCTGATCCGCTGGGTGCATCCGGAAAAAGGCATGATCTTCCCGGACCAGTTCATCCCGTTTGCCGAGCAGACCGGTATCATCAGCGAAATCACCAACTGGATGCTATTGCGCGCCTGCCAGGTGCTGGCGGATTACCGTAGCCAGGGCTTGCACCTCAGCCTGGCGGTGAACCTGTCTACACGCGATCTGAATAATATGGAACTGCCGGAGCAAATCGAGAACTTGCTAAAGACCCACCGGCTGGATGCAAAATCCCTCAAACTGGAAATCACCGAGGGCAGCCTGATGCAGGACCCGGAACGGGCGGAAACGGTGGTCAGGAAACTCGCGAACATGGGCTTGCATCTTGCGATTGATGACTTCGGTACCGGTTATTCATCGCTGGCCTACCTGCGGCAACTGCCAGTACAGGAGCTAAAGATCGACCGCTCGTTTGTCATGTTCATGGATAAAAACGCCGGCGATGCCAGTATTGTGAAGTCCACTATAGACCTGGCCCATAACCTGGGGCTGACAGTGGTGGCTGAAGGCATAGAAAATGAAGATGTACTCGGTCAGCTATCCAAATTAGGCTGCGATGAAGGACAGGGCTATTTCATCGGTAAACCCATGCCGGAAAAAGATTTCTCTATCTGGCTGGAGCGCTGGGAAGGCCAGAACGATATTGATATCGATATCGGTGATGACATCTCTTTCTCCGTCAATCCGCTGGACGGCTTTAGCTGATCCTTGTTTGGTCAGCTGATTAATCACAGTTTTATTTATCACTGTTTTGTGTATCCGCGTTCAATCGTAGCCGCTTCAGAGCGGCTATCTGCATTTTGCAGAACGATAAATTCTGCTTATCTCATCCATAAAAACATTCAACTTTATTTAATGTATTCCTGGTTTTAATATGTCCTTCAGATGTTTTGAAAGGAGATTGGAATGAGCAAGATCAGGATGCATAACAAAGGTAATTTCGTGGTGCAGGCGTTGCTGGATTTCTTTAGTAAATAATTGTTTATTTTTTTATTGCAATTTAATAGTGTGCTATCTATAATCATGGCATGAACGATGCGAACAAAAGCAAAACGCCGATTCTGAATGAGCAGTTGTGCTTTGCCGTGTATTCGTTGTCACTGGCAATTAACAAAGCCTACCGGCCACTGCTGAAAAAACTGGGACTGACATATTCGCAATACCTGGTTATGTTAGTGTTATGGGAAGGTGATGAGCGCACGGTCAGTGATATCGGCGAACAATTGTTCCTCGATTCAGCCACATTGACGCCATTGTTGAAACGGCTGGAATCCGCGCAGTTGCTGCAACGGGTACGTTCCAGCAAGGATGAGCGACAGGTGATCATTTGCCTGACGGACAGAGGCCGTGATTTGCGCGAGCAGGCATCGCACATCATGGATGAACTGCTGTGTGCGATGGGCTGCCCGGTTGAAGAGCTGGTTTCTTTGCGTGACCGGATGAAAGTTTTACGCAACCATCTGGTTCAGCATGCTGCATAGAATGGTGGTTCAGGAGCGGGGTAATTTTTTTAATAATAAAGGTAGTGCGCTATTTAATTTTGCGTTATAAAGTTTTGGGTTGAATTTTTTAATACTGTTTAAAGATCGAAAGGGACATCATCATGAAAATAAAAACACTCATCAGCGTATTATCCGCAGCTTCTTTTATCGCCGCTATGCCGGCGATGGCAGAAGACAAGGCGGAAGCTAAACCGGTAACCGAGCAATTGGTCGATACCTTGACTACATTATCGGGCGGCCCGCATGCAGGTTTCCGTTCCAATCACGCCAAAGGCGTGATGCTGGAAGGGTCATTCAAGCCTTCAGCGCAAGCAGCAGGTATCACTAAGGCTGCGCATTTCCAGAAAACCGATACACCGGTATTGGTCAGGTTTTCTGATGCGACAGGTGTTCCCAATATCCCGGATGCCAACGGCAATGCATTTCCCAAGGGGATTGCCATCCGCTTCCAGCTTGAAGATGGCCCCACCGATATCGTGAGTATTTCAGTCAACGACTTTCCTGCCGCCACGCCGGAAGATTTCCTTGGTTTATTGAATGCCGTGCGTGATTCTCAAAACAGCACCACCAAACCCAGCCCGGTGGAGCAGTTCCTGTCTACGCACCCGGCTGCGGCAAGATTTGTGACTACGCCCAAACCGGCACCGGCCAGCTTTGCCACCCAGCCATTCTTTGGCGTGAATGCATTTAAATTTACCAATGCATCCGGGAAGACGGTTTATGGCCGTTACCAGATCGTGCCGGTAGCCGGGGCCCAGTATTTAAGCAAGGAAGATACAGACAAAGCTGCGCCGGATTACCTGATGACCGATATTGCCGAGCGTGTGAAAAAACAACCGGTGCAATACAAGCTATTACTGCAAATTGCAGATCAAGGTGACGAAGTGAATAATGCGACCGTGCTTTGGCCAGATAGCCGCAAAAAGGATGAGCTGGGTACATTGACCCTGAAATCGGTAGTGGCAGATAGCAAGGCCCAGGAAAAAACAGTGATGTTTAACCCTTTGCAACTGACTGAAGGTATTGAGGCCAGCCAGGATCCGATTTTGCAGGCGCGTCCGGCTGCCTATGCCGTGAGTTTTGGCAGAAGGTTGGGCAAATAACGGTTATGCAAACAACAGTAGCAGAACAAATCAGCTGAAAAGCGCAAGCGGTTAAAGCCAGTTTTTTCTGCAGGCAATAGCAAAGCCTCTGTTTACGGCATGTAAGCAGAGGCTTTTATTCAGGTTTCGACAAAAGTAGTCGCTTTGCCGTTGATACAGTAGCGCAAGCCGCTTTCCGTTTTTCCGTCCGGGAACACATGTCCCAGGTGCGCATCACAGACATTGCATTTCACTTCGATACGCTGCATGCCGTGGCTGCCATCTTCAACATAAGCGATCGCATTGACCGTCAAAGGCTGGTCAAATGAAGGCCAGCCGGAAGAGGACTCAAACTTTTGCCCGGAATCAAACAATTCCTGCTCGCAACAGGCACAGGCGTAGCGGCCAGGCGTGAATGCCTCACACATTTCTGAAGAAAAAGGGCGTTCAGTGGCGCTCAGGCGGGTGATAGCAAATACATCATCATCCAGGATGTCGCGCCATTCACTTTCCGGTTTACGCACTTTGTAATTCGGCTCATGGTTGCCTTCTCTGGCAAGTTTGAGTACATCTTTCCATTTCAACATCATCGATCCCGCTCAAGTTATGCACTGGTAGTAATGAAAACAGCATGTTGTAAAAAGAGTTGAACCAGCCGATTTACACGCTTGTTTTATAAATGTGATCGACCCGCCGGCAGGTACACTTCATAAATCGAGTATACCATTACAACAATAGTTCGATTTACAGGAGAATCTCCGTGATCGTCAGGCCCAGACCGCATCTGTTTGAACTGTTTTTTATCATCAAGGGTTCAATCGTCCTGAGAATCATGCCACTGCTGATATTTGTGGCGTCGCTCTCTACTATCATCGTCGCTGTGTATACCTACAGGCCGGGCTGGTTGCCCAAGTTCGATGGTGGCCCATTTGCCTTGCTGGGCATCACCTTATCCATTTTCCTGGCGTTCAGGAACAATGCCTGCTACGAACGCTGGTGGGAGGCGAGAAAGATCTGGGGTGAATTTGTGCTGACTTCACGCAGCCTTGCCCGCTTGAGCCAGATACTGGATGCAGATAAAGACACCGACCAATCACCACGTCGTATTTTGCTGGAATGCAATATTGCCTATGCACAAGCGCTGCTGGTGCAACTCAGGCCGACAAATACGGCGTATAAAATTCATAACTATCTCACCGAGCCGGTATTTCAGGAATACAGAAAAAGCAGGAATCCGCCAGAATCGATTTTGCGCGCGATGGAGTGCGTGCTGATCCAGGCATTACACAGTGAGCGCATTGATACTATTCAGTTCAATATGCTGGAAGAGCTGGTGCAAAAACTGGCGCTGGTGCAGGCTTCGTGCGAGCGTATACAAAACACGCCGATTCCGTTTGGCTATACCTTGCTGCTGCACAGAACCGCCTACACATTCTGCTTTCTGTTACCGTTTTGTTTTGCCAACACGCTGGGCTGGGCGACACCTTTCGTCACCGCGCTGGCTGCTTATACTTTCTTTGGCCTGGATGCCCTGGGTAACGAACTCGAAGAGCCGTTTGGCATGGGTGCCAATGCATTGCCCATCAGTGCGCTGGCAGATGTGATTGAAATTGAAACCAAAGAGGCATTAGGCGATAAGGATATCCCGCCATTGCCTATACCTAAAGATTTTGTGTTGATGTAAACAATCACATTCTCAACAGAGGCCAAATCATTAAAGGGATTGCAAAAATAACAGTAGCAATTCACGCTCCTGTTTGGTGAAGTGTCGAAAGCGCTCTTTAGCAACTTCTGCTTCACCGCCATGCCACAAAATGGCTTCCTGCAAGGTGCGCGCACGACCATCATGCAAAAATCCCGCATCGGGGTGCACACTCTTCGCCAGGCCTATTCCCCACAATGGTGGCGTGCGCCATTCACGGCCATTCGCCGCAAAGTCCGGCCTATGGTCAGCCAGGCCATCTCCCATATCATGCAGTAATAAATCGGTATAAGGGCTGATGGTACGCTGATTTAATAATGTAATACTGGCGCTTTGCCCGGTGTGTAAATCATCCGTATGGCATTCAATACATTGAGCTTTTTTGAATAAGGCGGCTCCACGTTGCAAAGCCGGGGTCGGTGCTGCGGGTTGTGGCACTGCCAGTGCAGCCAGGTAAAACTGGATGTCATCCAGCTGCTGTTCTGATAATTCCGGCACTGGGCTAGCAGGCGCAGCCACGCAGGCTGTTTGCGGCAGAGTGCAATTTTGTGTGGTAAACAGGCTGGAGGTAATGCCAAGGTCGCCATGAAAAGCATTGGCGATTTGCTGGCGCAGGTTAGGTACATTCGCCTTCCAGCCAAATTTGCCTATCATGGTTTTTTGCTGCGCGATATCCCACACCATGTTTGGCCGCCCGGCGATGCCCTTGGGTTTGCGACGTTGTGCCTGGCGTAGGATTTCCTGATCCGGAATATTATCCAGTAAACCCAGGCCAAACACCGCAGGGGCAATGCGGGCCGAAGTGAGTACATTCTCAAGCGGGCCGTATGCCAGCTCCCTAAAGCGCAATTGTGGTTGGCGTAGCATGACTTCTTCACCATCTGCAAATTTCAATGGGATGGTTTGATAGCTGATGTGCGCTATGCCTTCGCCATTCACGCCGGGGATAGCAAACTCGTTTAACTGGTCGCCATAAACCGGGTGTGGCGCATGGCCTTGGATGGGGTCTGATACGCTAAGCCTGACCAGCATTGCTTTCATCGACTGGGTTGGCCCATCTGGCGCAAACCCACGGCCATTGCCGGGATGGCAGGCAACACAGGAAAAGCGGCTATATAACGGCCCTAGACCGGAAAAACGGTTATCTTCGCCACCATTGATTGTCCATACCTGGCGGAATAATGTACGCCCTTCCTGGAAAGTCTTGAGAGATAAAGCGTCACTTAACCCGGTATATGGTCGTGTGTACGCTTCTGCGGAGCGGTTTGGCGATGTGAGGGTGGATTCTGGCTCTGCCAAGGCAGTGAAAGCATAAAGCAGCGAAAGAATACCTAAACAGAACTGCATTTTTTCAAATGTCAGGGTGTAACCAGCAGGTTTTGTAGTGAAGTCGCGGTGGCCTGATAACGGGTTTTGGCAAGTTCTGACCACTGTTTGATGAGGACTTCTTTTTCGCTGGCCTGATTCTTCTCAAACTTTGCATAATTCTCAGTGGTGAAAAGTTGCTGTTCAGCCAAAACTGGCTGCAATAATTCTTGTTCAAGCGCATGAATTTTTGCGCTATCGCGTTTCAAATGCCGGGCAAAATCAAGGTTTACGAATAACAATTGCAGCATAGCCTGATGCTTGGCCAGTGTAGCTTCAAAGTATGCATTCAGCATGTTTTGCTCAGTCACATCGCGTACTTTTTCATCTTTCAGGCTCGGTGCCGCGTATGGGTTAAAGTAGCCTTGCGGGCTATATTTGTAAGCCGCCGGATCCACTGGCAGTTTGCGGATGTCAGGCGTAAACAGTAATTGTTGCCCGGCAGGCGAAAGCGTAAATTGCGCAAAAGCTTTCGCTGCTTCCAGATGCGGCGCATTCTGCAAAATGGCCACATGCGCCGGTGAATAAGCGACCACCGGCGGGTAAACATATTGCAGGGCAGCTCCTTTGGCAATGGCCGAAGCAGCAAAAAAATCCATGGTAATGCCTGCCATGGCACGGCCAGCCACCACTTCATCCGTAATAAAGGTTGAGCCATTCTCAATGAAACGCGCATTCAACGTTACTTTGGTAAGTAATGCCCAACCGTCAGTCCACGATAGGCCGCGCAACATCGCATCAATCAGCCCGCTAGCGAAACCGATTTTGCCTGGGAGTGGAAACGCTACCTGACCTTGTAAAGCAGGAGGCGTAAGGTCTTGCCAGTCCTTTGGAATTGGGAGTTTGGCCTTTTGAAAAGCAGCAGGTGAAATCACCATGCCAAGGCCGGCAATTTCAGTTGCCGCGTAATATCCTTGAGGGTCATTCAGCAAGGTGCCATGTAAACTGGCAGGTGATTTGATCCAGTCAGAATCCAGTTTTTGTAATAAACCTTGCTTGGCTAATTGTGTGAAATTTTGCCGCGACGGCGTCCAGTAAACGTCCACTTCGCCAGCATGCTGCGTTAAATAGCTGAGGGCATCGTTGGATTGTTTCCACAATACCTCAAGCCGATATTGTGGAAACTGCTTCTCGAAACCGGCTTCAAACTGCGAGATCATTTCTTGCGGATAGCTGGTCATCACGACCACTTTTTCAGTGGCGTTGACTGCCAGGCTGAGTATCAAGCTACTGCCAAATAATAATCCATAGACAATGCGAGCTAGTTTATTGCGGCTAAACATTAATGACTCCCGCTAAATAGTTTTGTATCTGACCTGCATGTCTACCCAAAGGCAGGCATGCGGATAAACAGTTTAGGCTGTGGCAACTCATTGCTTGGTCAGAACTGGTAGCGACTGGATAACAGGAAGTTACGACCTTGAGAAGGATAACCTGCTGATAATTCATAATTCTTATCCAGTAGATTGTTTGCAGCAAAAGAAACTGCCCAGCCGCGAACGATCATGTAATCAACCTTAAGGTTTAATAAGTCGTAAGAGCCTGTTTTTACAAACCTTGGCCCAGGAATACCACCCACCTGCTGTGACCAACGACTGTCGGCAATTTCATAGCTCGGCACTATATTCCATTTTCCTGGCGTCCATTTTGCATAGAAGAAACCTTTGTTTTTCGGGGTGGCCAAGTACGGGAACGATGTAGTAGTGCCTGGCGGAGGGCTAATTTCGGCGTCTATCCAGGCATAATTACCACCTATATCCAGGTTGGGTAACATAGACGCTGTAATGCCTAGTTCCAGCCCTTTAATCGTGGCTTCGCCCACATTCTGGTTCTGATTTGAGAAGCCTGCACCGGGCACAAAAACCGCGTTTGGTACTGCCTGGATATAATCTTTGATTTTGTTATGAAAGATGGCTGCATTTGCACGGACACCCGCCGCTAAATTATCTTCTATGCCTAATTCAAAATTTCGGGAACGCTCAGGATCTAGTCCTGGATTTGAGACTGCCGTACCAAAGCGTCCACTGAATCGCTCAAAGATGGTTGGAAAACGTACGCGATCAGATACAGAAAAATGCGCTTTGCCGCCTGGTTGGTAACGCCAGATTGCTGCAGCCTGGTAGTTTGTAGCGTTCGTGTCTTTCACTGGAAGCTCAAAAAGTGCTGACGGCTGCCCCGGTGAGGGTACATTGAATTCCTGCGCCTGCCTGGAATTACGCATGTCGCGGCTGATGCCGGCAATCAGATCAACACTGGATGAGATATGCCAGGTGTCTTCCAATGCTAAAGACCAAATGTCCTCGACAGTCTTTTGCTTCGGTTCAGGCGGATTGTTGTTCGTGTTGACCGCGTTTCCGCGATTGGAGTTGAATTCATTATGTTCGTCGCGTCGATAGTGCAGCGATGTTTTCAAATTCTGCTGTGCCAGATGTTGGGTTCCAAGCTCAAGGCTGAACCCTTTGGAGTTGTCATCGTAAATGCTGGAATTCGCCAGGGTATCGAGGCGGTTTCCACCTCCTGGAGCGACTGTATAGAAATCCAGCCTGTTGTCGAAGGTATTGTAGTAGAGACGTGTTTTTAAGTAAGTCTTAGCGTCAAGTTGTGTGTTCGACAGAAAGTAAAGGCTAGTGGTATCCCATACCGGCCAGTCCCAGAGCCGGACAGTGCCTGGCAAACATGTGGTTTGATTGATACCTTGAGCATCATCGCAGCCACGCACAGGTGGGGCGCGACGCTTTTCACCACTTTGCTTGGAGTAATTGAAAGAGTATTCATCCGTGTCGTTCGGTGTGAAGCCTAATTTGAGGCTACCACGCCAGTCGTTCGAATCAGAGAAGTTGCGCAAACCATTGTCCTGATAGTTGGGGGCAGAGGTTGGCAACTCGGGTCTGTAATCCCTTGAAAGCCGCCAGCCATCAATGTCGCGTTGCTGGAGGCTGGCTTGCCAATAGAATTTCTCTTTTTTACCACCAAGATTCGCGTACCAGATATCACCATCGTGCTGACCACCGTTACCCAACAATGCGGAATAACGGATTTCACCTTCAAAATCTTTGACTGGCTTGCGCGTTACCAGATTGATAGCGCCGCCCATGCCATCCGGACCATTAATGACCGACACGTAACCTTTTGCAACTTGAATTTCCGAAAGATCGGCTGTCAAGAACCGACTAAAGTCGATACGGTTGTCCGCAGGCAGAAAAAGACGTATGCCATCAATGGTCAGCGGAACCCGTGTGCGGTCCAGGCCACGCAGGCTGATATCAGACTCATTGCGCCTACCCGACCCGGAAACCATGGTAGTCGCAACGCCGGGAATCAAATTAAGCGCATCAGTGAGACCGTTCTTGCTGAAATCCCAGAGTTGTTCACGGTCAAGTGTGGCAGTCCCCAAAGGATTTTCTGCATCACGATTGCCAGTCACCGCGATTTCCCCCAAGCTGAATATCGTGCTTTTATCTTCAGCCAGTGCCAGAGTGCTGGCGCCTCCTAGCAAGCAGGCGATGATAGATGCCAATTTTTTATTGTTTGAAACTGCCACTTGGGTTGTCCTCTCTTCCAGTGTATTACAAGAAAAATCATTCGATATACCCAATGAGGAATAACGATATGCAAGTAAATGCCGATTTTTCTTTCCCCTTAAATCGTCACGGATTCTAGCACCGTTATATATAAACGGGAATATCGATGTGACTTTAATTTATTGCAAGTTTGATCGAGCTCATCTGGCAAAAAATATTGAACTCAGTTAAATTCACACGGCATGTTCAACAAAGTCAATGCTGGCAAATGCAATGTGATTGTTGACTGCTGAACCTGACAGATATTTATAGTGTTTTTAATAAAATTTAAAAAGGACAAACTCACAAAAATAAACTGACCTTTTCAATAAACTTTTGCTCATCCTGCCATACGGAAGAGTTAGAGCGCTCTTAAAGTTAAAGTGATTCATATATAAAAAGGAATAAGAAATGAACGAACTTGTTTTTCCGCGCGAACGTACATTAGGCGCTATCACTCTGGTGCTAGGTGTTTTGATTTGGATAGCCTTGATTGTTGGCACCTTTGGCGTTGCATTAGTAATATTGGCACTTGGATACGTCATGTATTTATTTGCACAATCCGCTTTGATCGCTCACATCAAAGGCAACGGTGTTGAGCTATCTGAAACTCAATTTCCAGATTTATATAAACAATTTAATGATTGTTGTGAACGGCTACAGATTATTATCAGGCCAAAAGCATTCATTCTGAATGGTAATGGCGGACTCAATGCATTCGCTACCCAATTTCTCGGTACGCAATATGTCGTCCTAATGTCGGATGTGGTGGATGCAATGGACAAACATGCGGATGGCGTACGCTTTTATATTGGCCATGAACTTGGTCATTTACGCATGAAACATTTGGACTTCGGGCACTTGTTACGCTGGCCTGCGTTATGGCTGCCACTGATTGGTGCGGCGTATTCCCGTGCCCGCGAGAGTACGTGTGACCGTCATGGCCTGGCATGCAGTGATTCTCCCGAGGTAGCAGCGCGTGCATTGGTTGTACTCTCTGCAGGGGTTGAACGCTGGCAAAAGCTCGACTTTAACGCGTATCTCGGGCAGGCTGAGCATAGCTCAAGCTTTTGGATGTCATTTCACGAGCTCATTGCCGGATACCCATGGTTGACTAAGCGTGCAGCGCGCATATTGAATACTGAAGACCAGATACCCAAGCGTAACGTATTCGCCTATTTGATTGCCGTATTTATTCCTTATGCCGGACGTTTGGGTGGTGGTTTTGCTCTGCTGATGATGATTTATGTGATTGGCTTGATTGCCGCTATCGCTATTCCTGCCTATCATGATTACACAGTGAAGGCCAAATTAGAGGTGACAGTCTTGCAGTCGCAAGGCGCACGTCAAAGTCTGAGTGAGTATTATCTGGCAAATCAGAAGACGCCTGAGTCGCTGAGCGCCGCTGGCATTTCATCGCCACAAGCAGATGGCAGTCAATTACAACTAAACCCAAGTAATATGGAACTGACTGTTAGCAACGCGCACGGTGCCTTGATCTTTACGCCATCGCTTGATGACCAGGGTCGTATCAGCTGGAGCTGCACAAATGGTGAAGATTTGAAACCTACGCAGCTACCTCCCTCTTGCCAGGAGTTAAGGAAGTAATGAAATAAGTTATTTGGAAGGGATGCGCCTTTGCGGGCGCTCCCTGCATGTATAAAAATGATGAGCCATCGCCAGGTCAAAGGCGATTATTTTTGATAGCGCGAATACTGTAAATCCTTAGTTTCAATCGCGGGTTCCTCTCCGGCAATGAGGTCAGCCAATAGCTGACCAGAACCGCTCGCCATGGTCCAGCCCAATGTACCGTGGCCGGTGTTCAGCCATACATTCGGGAATTTCGCATCCGCCTGCCCGATGATCGGTGTGCCATCCGGAGTCATCGGGCGCAAGCCGGTCCAGAACCGGGTTTGTGAGATATCGCCTGCTTTGGGGAACAATCCGTTCAAGACTTTTATCAGTGTTTCACGCCGCCGCGGGTTGAGTGTTAAGTCAAACCCTGCCAGTTCTGCCATGCCGCCAACCCTTATACGCTGGTCAAAACGCGTGATGGCGACTTTATAGGTTTCGTCCATCACGGTGGAGACCGGGGCAGCATCGCTATTGATGACAGGCACGGTGAGGGAATAACCCTTTACCGGATAGACTGGCAGGTTCAAGCCCAGGCCTTGCATCAACGCTCGCGAGTAACTGCCTAGCGCCACCACGTAATGATCGGCTTCCAACACTTCTGTACCGTTGGCGCCGGTAATTTCAACGCCTGACAATTGGTTTTGCTGTGTAAGCAGCCGGTTGATAGTGACCTCTTGCCTGAATCTCACGCCCATGTTTTCTGCAAGCGCAGCCAGTCGTGTGGTGAACAGCTGGCAATCCCCGGTTTCGTCATCAGGCAAATGCAGGCCGCCCAGTAATTGGTCTTTGACATGCACCAGGGCAGGCTCTATGCGCGCGCAACCATCGGGGTCCACATGCTGGAAAGGCACGCCCATCTGGCTGAGCACGGCAATATCCTTGATCTCGACATCAAGCTGTTTCTGGGTACGGAACACTTGCAAAGTGCCGCGGCTACGCTGTTCATACTGGATATTGGTTTGCGCACGCAACTCGCGCAGGCAGTCGCGGCTGTATTCCGCCAGGCGAACCATGCGGGATTTGTTCAGGGTATAACGGGCCAGCGAGCAGTTATTGAGAAATTGCCGCATCCACTGTAATTGCCAACGGCTCATGTCTGGCCGCATGGCAAGTGGTGCATGACGCTGCAACAGCCATTGCAGTGCTTTGACGGGGACGCCAGGCCCTGCCCACGGTGCAGAGTAGCCGGGCGAGATCTGGCCGGCATTGGCAAAGCTGGTTTCCAGGGCCACTGCGTGCTGGCGGTCGATCACCGTGACATCAAATCCTTTCAATGCCAGGTAGTAGGCGCTTGTCACCCCGATTACACCAGAACCCAGCACTAGCACCCGCATTGATGACACTCCTGGAACAGTCGATCATGTGTTATTTAAACTTCTTAACCCATATTATCAAACTTGTTGATGCAAGCCTAATGCCAAGCAGGTCTTTTACGTGCAGACTTCATACGGATGTAATGGGTAGTGCCAGACAAATGAATAGCGTCGTGATAGGTACAAAAAAGAATTCTGGCTGACTTGAGTCGACTGCCTGGGTAACTAGAAAAAGATAAGCAGATGTAAGTAAAGTAGCGACCGGACCGGTAGGTTAGAAAGAATTATGCGTTAACTACTGACTGCTTTCTCCAGCGCTGCCACCATTACTTGTGCCGGGTCACAAGGCGCTGCCCACTCCCTGGATTGTGCTGCAATTTCCACCATGCCGGTCGGGCTGGTGACATTCACTTCGGTTAAATAATCGCCAATCACATCCAGCCCTACCAGAAACAGGCCATACTGCTTGAGGGTTTTGCCAACGGTTTCAGCGATTTCGCTGTCACGCGCACTCAAGGGTTGCGCAACGCCTTTACCACCGGCAGCCAGGTTGCCGCGCGTTTCACCGGCTTTGGGGATGCGGGCGAGCGCATAAGGCAGAGGCTCGCCATTGATGATCAGGATACGCTTATCGCCCTGGAGTATTTCCGGTATATAACGCTGCACCATGATGGTTTGCGTTTGAAATTGCGTCAGTGTCTCGAGGATGGCAAAGATATTGGGGTCATCTTTGCGTAACCGGAAAATACCGCTGCCACCCATGCCATCCAGGGGTTTGACGATGATATCTTCATGCTCACCCAGAAAGGCCAGGATTTTGTCGCGTTGGCTGGTGACGATGAACGGCGGAGTGAATTGCGGAAAGCGGGTGACCGACAGTTTCTCGTTCCAGCCACGGATAGAGGCTGGGTCGTTAATGATGGTGGCGCCTTGTTGCTGAGCGAGTTCCAGCAGATAGGTGCTGTATAAATATTCGTTATCAAACGGCGGGTCTTTGCGCATCAGCACGGCGTTAAAAGCTGTGGGCAGGTGTGTGGATTTGTCGCCCACGACCCAGCCATTGCTATCAAAGGCGAAAGGCTGCGCATCCACCAGAGCAACTTCACGCTGCAAGTGCCAGTCCTGCTGTTCACATACCCATAACTCATGGCCACGTGACTGCGCTACACGCATGATGGCGAGACTGGTGTCTTTATAAACGGTGAGTGTGTGCAGCGGGTCGAGTATAAACAGCAGTTTCATCATGCGCCTTGGAATAGGTTATGCGTTCAACGGGTCATTTTCCTGCAGTTCCATGCCTGCGGCCAGCAATGCCAGGCGTGCCACCACGCCATAGGCGTAGAACCGGTTAGGCGGCGCATCTGGTGCACCGGCACAGTCGGGCAGGGTACAGGGCTTTTCAAAAGCCAGCGGCACGAACTGCATGCCTGGTGCATTGAGGTTCTCATCAATGCCGCGGCTGGTATGCACCCGGTAAAAGCCGCCGATCACGAAGTGATCCATCATGTAGACCACAGGCTCCGCCACGGCATCATTGATGTTTTCAAAGGTATACACGCCTTCCTGGATCATCACCTCTGAGACTTCCATGCCTTCTTTGATGACTGACATTTTGTTGCGCGTTTTGCGGTTGAGGTCGCGCACTTCGTCGGCAGACTTCACGCTCATGATGCCCATGCCATAGGTGCCGGCATCAGCTTTTACAATCACAAAGGGCGCGTGGGTGATGCCATATTCGTCATATTTGGCCTGGATTTTCTTGAGCATGGCATCGACTTTTTCTGCCAGCAGGTCTTCACCGACCCGTGCATGAAAATCAATGCCGCCGGCAGTCTCGAAATAAGGGTTCAGCTGCCATGGATCGATATCCAGCAACCTGGCGAAATCGGCCACGACTTTATCGTAAGCAGCAAAATGCTGCGACTTGCGCCGCGTGAACCAGCCGGCATGCAGTGGTGGTATCAGGGTCTGCTCAAGATGCTGCAGCAGTTCAGGCACGCCGCCAGACAAGTCATTATTGAGCAGGATGGCACAGCTGTCGAACTCGGGATAATCAACGCCTTCAAACGAAGTGGCATTGAGTTTCAGGCGGTTCTTTTCGCGTACCAGCGGTTCCAGGATCAATGGCAGGCCATCATGGGTTTCCAGCCTGGTGACTTCCGTTATCTCGGGTGACAGGCTGCCGACGCGTACTTCCATGCCGGCCGCTTTCAGGATATTGCACAGCTCGACCACGTTGCGCAGGTAATAGGTGTTACGGGTATGGTTTTCCGGGATCAGCAATAAACGGCGCGCATCCGGACAGATCTTTTCTACCGCTACCTGAGCGGCATGTACCGATAAACTGAGGAATTCCGGATTCAAGTTGTTGAAGCCGCCAGGGAACAGGTTGGTATCTACCGGCGCCAGCTTGAAGCCGGCGTTACGCAGATCCACACTCGCATAAAACGGCGCGGCGACTTCCTGCCATTGGCTGCGGAACCAGTGCTCGATATCCGGCATGGCTTGCAGCATGCGTTTTTCCAGGCTGACTAACGGGCCGCTGAGGGCGGTGGTTAAATGGGGAACCATATCTTGCTCCTGTACTGGTCTTTTTTAGGCTGGCCTATTCAGGCAACAAGGCCAGCGCTGTTTTTCATTTATGCTTCTTGTACGATGACGGCATGTGCCTGTTGGTCGGCATGGTAGCTGCTGCGCACCATAGGGCCGCTGGCGGCGTTATCAAAGCCCATGGCATCCGCTTGCTCTTTAAACCAGGCAAATGACTCAGGCGTCACATAACGCAGCACCGGCAGGTGGTGCACGCTGGGTTGCAAATATTGGCCCAGGGTCAGCATGCTGACATTGTGCGCACGCAAGTCACGCATCACTTCCAGGATTTCTTCATCGGTTTCACCCAGGCCCAGCATCAGGCCGGATTTCGCCGGCACATGCGGGTACATCTCGCTGAACTGCTTGAGCAGGTTGAGCGAGTGCTGGTAGTCAGATCCCGGACGTGCCTGCTTGTACAGGCGCGGCACTGTTTCCAGGTTATGGTTCATGACATCGGGCGGCGCTTCGCGCAGTATCTTCAATGATACATCCAGGCGGCCACGGAAATCCGGCACCAGGATTTCGATCTTGATATCAGGGGATTGGGCGCGGATGGCGCGTATGCAATCGACAAAATGCTGGGCACCGCCGTCAGGCAGGTCATCGCGGTCTACCGAAGTGACGACGACATAACGCAGTTTCATCTGCGCAATGGTGCGCGCCAGGTTTTCCGGTTCATTCGGGTCAGGCGGCAGGGGTTTGCCATGCGCGACATCGCAGAACGGGCAACGGCGGGTGCAGATATCACCGAGGATCATGAACGTTGCTGTGCCGCCGCTGAAGCATTCGCCTATATTCGGGCAGCTGGCTTCTTCACACACGGTATGCAGGTTATTGTCGCGGAGTACCTGCTTGATTTCCTGGAAGCGTGCGGAATCAGGCACTTTCATGCGTATCCATTCCGGCTTGCGCAACACCGGCATGGGCACGATCTTGATCGGGATACGCGAGGTTTTAGCGGCGTCTATTTCTTTGACGCCAGCCACTTTTTTCGCCGGGCGTTCAGTTTGGCATTTATCTGACATGCGCCAGTTTCTCTTTCAATCTCTGGGTTAACTCAGCGGCGATCTCAGCCATGGCTAACGGAATCTGTAATTCTTTAGTTTGCGTCATCTGCATGCCGGCATAACCGCAAGGGTCTATGTCGGCGAACGGTTGCAAATCCATATCAATATTTAAACTTAAGCCATGATAACAGCACTGATTTTTAAGGCGTAGCCCTAACGAGGCTATTTTTTTTCCGGCTACATAGACACCTGGCGCATCAGCACGCGCTTCAGCGGCCACACCATGGCCTGCCAGGAATTCTATCAGGCTGTTTTCCAAGATGGAGACGAGTTGCCGCACATTCAAGTGGCTGCGCGCGAGGTCTATCAGGCAATAAATGACCAGCTGGCCTGGACCGTGGAAGGTGATTTTGCCGCCACGGTCTGCATTCACCACCGGAATTTCATTATCAGGCAGCCGTACACCGCGCCGGTTCAGGCCCAGTGTGTAAACAGGCGGATGTTCCGTGACCCATAACTGGTCAGCAGATCCGGCATTGCGCCGGGCGGTGTAGGCCTGCATGGCGACCAGCGTGGCCGCATAATCAGTCAGGCCCAGCTGGCGGATTTCCAGGGCAGGCATGGGAAGCGAAAGGACTACAGCACGACCTTGACCATGGGGTGCGAGGTCAGGCTGCGATAGATTTCATCCAGTTGTGGTTTGGAGGTGACGTACACCAGGCAGGTAAGACTCAGGTATTTGCCGTTGCTGCTGCCGCGGATCTCGATCAGGTGCGTATCGAATTCCGGCGAGTGTGCCTGTATGGTGCGGGTGATCTCCAGCGCGAAATCGTCATGTGTTTCCCCCATCACCTTGATAGGGAAGTTGGTCGGAAACTCAATCAGGGTTTCTTCTGCCCCGGGTGCTGACGGTGTCTGGTCTTGCTGGCTCATGGTCACCTGCCTGGAAACGGTTATTGCAGATACAAACGCACTTGGTCGATCATGCGTGAAAAAATATTGCTGGCTTCAACCGCCTGCATGGTGACCAGCGGCACGCTGTGTACGACCTGGCCGTTCAGCGTAAAGTCGACTTTGCCTACCGCCTGCTGTGCCTTCAATGGCGCTTCCAGTGGCTTGGGAATACGCACATTGGCTTTCATGTTGGCATATTCGCCTTGCGGCAGGGTCAGGTACACAGGCCTGGCAACGGTCAGGTCGACCTCGCTCTCAGTGCCTTTCCACACTTTCTGGCGGGTGATGGATTTGGCAGCCGGGTAAATCAGTTTCGACTCAAAGAAACGGAAGCCGAAGTTCAGCAGTTTCTGGCTCTCAGCAGCACGTACATTGTCTGAAGTCGTACCCAATACCACGGAGATCAGGCGGAAATCATTACGCTTGGCCGAAGAGATCAGGCAATAGCCGGCAGATTCGGTATGACCGGTTTTCATACCGTCCACGGTCGGGTCCAGGAACAGCAAACGGTTGCGGTTAGGCTGGGTGATCTTGTTATAGGTATAGGATTTTTGCGAATACAGGCGCGCATAGTCTTGCGGGAAGTCGCGGATCAGTGCATTGGCAAGAATCGACAGATCACGTGCCGTCGTGGTATGGGTAGGGTCTGGCAGGCCGGTAGAATTGATGAAATGGCTGTTTTTCATGCCCAGTGCCATGGCTTTTTTGTTCATCAGCGTGGCAAATAATTCTTCACTGCCGGCAATGCCTTCAGCCAGTGTGATGGCGGCATCGTTACCTGACTGGATGATCAGGCCATGCAGCAGCTCGTCCACCGTCACCGTCATCGTAGTGTCGATAAACATTTTGGAGCCTTCCACTTTCCAGGCTTTCTGGCTCACCGGCAATGTTTGTGTCAGGGACAAACGCTTTTGCTTGATGGCTTCGAAAGCCAGATAAGCGGTCATCACTTTGGTCAGTGAAGCCGGTTCCACCGGCATATCCGGATTGCTGGCTGCCAGCAGCCCGCCGGTATTCGCATCGCGCAATACAAACGCTTTTGCGGCCAGGGTCGGTGAAGGAACATTCAGGGTGACGGTTTCAGCCGCCAGCGTGATCAAAGGTAGGGAGAGTAAAAATGCAATACAAGAGCGCCACATGGTTAGTCACTTAACGAGAAAAACAGTCAATGAGAAAAAACCCTTAACGGGTGAAACAATTACGAGAAATAAAATTTATCGCGAAATAATAAGCGCAGGTAACTGCAGTTGTTCACGCATCTGGCTGGCAGCCTGTGCGGCCAATGCGTGATCTGGATACGGTCCCAGCACGACCTGGAACAGCTTTCCATTATACACTTTGTTGAGCAGGGATTGTGTCTCGGGGATGGCATTCAAGATCCGCTGTTGCAGTTTGTCTGCATTTACTTCCTGGCCAAAAGCACCGACTTGTACATAAGTGCCATTCACTTGCAACTGATTGGCAGACCCTGCAGCAGGAGCAGGGTTGCTTGCCGGAGGTGCTGTGGTTACTGAGGTCACGTCTGCCGACACCGGCTGGATCGCCCTGGTCACCTGCACCGTTTCAGTCGCAGCCGGCAACGGTTCCGGTGTGGTCTGCGTCGTGTCTATCAAGGTCACTTCTACCTGGCTGGAACCATGCTGGATGATATCCAGCTGTCTGGCTGCAGCATACGACAGATCGATCACACGCGGACGCCCGAACGGCCCGCGGTCGTTGACCCTGACAATCACCGACTTGCGGTTGCTGAGGTTGGTCACGCGCACATAGCTGGGGATAGGCAGGGTTTTGTGCGCGGCGGTCAGCTTGAACATATCGTAGACTTCACCGCTGGCCGTTTTGCGGCCATGGAATTTCTTGCCATACCAGGAAGCGTGGCCGGTCTCGGTGAATGGCGTGGCGATGGCAGCCATCGGCGTGATGGTCTCGCCATTGACGATGTAAGGCTTGGTAGTGGATTTGACGATAGGGTCCAGCCTGGGCGTCACTGAGGTTTCCAGCGGGGTGTTCGGGTCTATGCCATCGGTAGCATTGCCTTCAAATTCCGGTTTGGGGTCGATGTTGATGATGCGCGGCCCGATGACCGACGGTGCAGAAGGGGAAGAAGCCACTGGCGGTGTGGCACGTGGCCTTTCTGCGGGTGTCGATTTGCTGGTCGGCGCTTGAGACGGAGATGTCTGGCGTGGAGGCATGCTGCTGTTACAGGCAGCCAGCAGGCTGGTTAACAACGCAATGACTGGCAGTTTTAAATTAAAAGACATCTTGTCCTCACAAAGTACACTAGTCTGTGGCGACCAGCCGTTTATGCGATTGCACGCTCATCAGTAATCCCAGACTCAGGCCCAGGGTCAATAAAGAGGTACCGCCGTAGCTCACCAGCGGCAGCGGAATACCCACTACCGGCAGGATGCCGCTGACCATGCCCATATTCACGAAGCAGTAAGTGAAGAAGGTGGCGGCGATGCTGCCCGCCAGCAGGCGTGAAAAGGTATTTTTGGCTTGCGAGGCAATAATAAAGGCACGGCCTATGATAATTGTGAACAGCAGCAATAGCAGGCAGCAGCCGACCAGGCCGAATTCTTCGGCAAACACGGCAAAAATAAAGTCGGTGGTGCGTTCAGGTACGAAATCCAGCTGTGACTGGGTGCCATTCAGCCAGCCTTTGCCGGTCATGCCGCCAGAGCCGATTGCAATGGTGGCCTGGATAATATGGTAACCGGCACCCAGCGGATCCTGGCTGGGGTCTATCAGGATTTCAACCCGGCGACGCTGGTAATCGTGCAGCATGGACCACAGGATAGGGAGGGCGGCACCAAAGGCGATCGCGCTGCCGAAAATGAATTTCCAGCTCAACCCGGCCAGGAAGATAACAAAGAAACCGGAAGCGAATACCAGCGTGGCAGTACCCAGGTCAGGCTGCTTGGCGATCAGCAATACCGGCACCAGCAATATCACCCCGGCTACCAGGTAATCGGCAGTGCGCAACATGGTTTCCCGTTTGGAGAAATACCAGGAAAGCATGATGGGTACCGCCAGCTTCATCAGTTCCGAAGGCTGGATCTTGGTCACGCCCAGGTTCAGCCAGCGCCGTGCCCCGTGGCTGATATCGCCTATCAACGCCACCGCCAGCAACAGCGTCAGCCCGAAGATATACACCGGGAAGGCGATGCGCTCGATCAGCAAGGGCTGGGTATTGGCCACCAGCAGCATGACGCCCATCATGATGACGATATTGATGATTTGCGCATTAATTTTAGATAGCGACTGGCCGGATGCGCTGTACAGCACCATCAATGCCACCACCAGCACCATTAGCACGGTGGCGAGCAGGATAGAATCTATGTGCCGTATAAAGCGGACGATCAATTGTCTAATCATGTGGCTCCTCTTCTACCTCGGGCGCATTCTGTACAGTGGCCTCAGGCGTGGCTGCAGCAGCCGGATCAACCGGTACTTTACCCAGCAAATAATAATCCATCACCTTGCGTGCGATCGGGCCGGCAGTTGAACCGCCATGGCTACCGTTTTCAACGATCACGGCCACTGCGATTTTCGGGTCTTCGGCAGGGGCGTAGGAAATGAACCAAGCATGGTCACGATGCCGTTCATTGATCAATTTTTCGTTGTATTTCTCGTTCTGCTTGATGCCGACCACCTGCGCGGTACCGGTTTTGGCAGCGATCAGGTAACCTGCATTGGCGCCGATCGCCGCAGCGGTACCGCCAGGCTGTGTTACATCCATCATGCCCAGCTTCACGATCTCCAGGTTGTTGGCGCTCAAATTCAACTGGTCGGCGATTTCATGCGGTAACAAGCTGACCTGGTTGGTTTTGGAGTTCACGATCGCGTTCACCAGGTGCGGCCGTATCGATTTGCCGTTATTCGCCAGCATGGCAGTCGCATGTGCAAGTTGCATGGGGGTGACCAGCGTGTAGCCCTGGCCGATGCCGACGATCACCGTTTCACCCATATACCACGGCTGTTTAAAGCGCTTTTTCTTCCATGCCGGCGTAGGCAGCAGGCCGGATAGTTCACCCTGGATATCGATATTGGTTTTTTCGCCGAATCCAAAGTGGCGGACAAAGTCGGTCAGCCGGTCTATGCCCAGTTCCATCGCCAGGCCGTAAAAAAACGTATCGCAAGATACGGTGATCGCCCTTCGCATATCGACGGCGCCATGGCCGGATGGTTTCCAGTCGCGATAGCGGTGGCGGCTGTTAGGCAGCATGAAATAACCGGGGTCGCTGATGGCAAAAGGCGGCTGGCGTTTACCGGATTCCAGTCCGGCCAGCGCGACAAATGGCTTGAAGGTCGAGCCAGGCGGGTAAATGCCCTTCAGGCTGCGGTTGATCAGCGGTTTATCCATGGAGTTATTCAGCAGGTTCCAGTTGTCGTAATCAATGCCATCGACAAACAGGTTGGCATCAAACGAAGGCATGCTCGCCATCGCCAGCACTTCGCCGGTCTTGGGCTGGATGGCGACCAGGGCGCCGCGTCGGCCGGCAAATTCATGCTCGGCGATTTCCTGTAATTTGGCATCCATGGACAGCACGATGTTATTGCCCGAGGTCGGCGATGCGCTGGAAAGTACGCGTACCGCGCGGCCATCGGCATCGATCTCCACCTGCTGGAAACCGGTGATGCCATGCAATTGGTCTTCGTAAGCCTGCTCTACGCCGGCTTTACCGATGTGCTCGGTGCCTTTGTAATTGGAAAGCTGGCTGTTCTCTTTCAGCTGCCTGAGGTCGTTCTCGTTGATACGGCTGATATAGCCGATCGCATGCGTGCCCAGTGTGCCATAAGGGTAATGCCTGAACAGGCGTGATTTCAGCTCCACACCCGGGAAGCGGAAGCGGTTGACCGCGAATTTGGCCGCCTCATACTCGTTCAGGTGGGTGCGGATAGGGATGCTCTCAAAAGTATGGCTTTGTCCGCGCAGTTTTTTAAAGCGTTTGAGGTCAGTCGGCGAGATCTCCACCAGTTGCCCCAGTTCTTCAATCGTGTCCTGCAAATCATCGGTTTTAGAAGGCGTGATTTCCAGCGTATATACAAAGAAGTTGTGTGCCAGGATGATGCCGTTACGGTCAGAGATAAGGCCGCGGTTGGGGGTGATAGGGACAATCGAGATGCGGTTGTTTTCCGCCAGGGTCTGGTAGTAGTCGTAGCGGTAGATCTGCAAAAAGTAGAAACGACTGGCGAGTGCCGAGAAGGCGGCGATCACCAGCAATACCAGGAAAACCAGGCGAACCCTGAACTTGTGCTGTTCGTTCTGATGGTTCTTGAGTTCGGTGCTGTACCCCATGCGCTATAACTTTTTCGGGCGCGATAATTCGCCAAACCACATGATCATGACCTGCCACAGGATCAGGTCGGAAATAATCGGCAAGCCATACGTCCAGTCTGGCAGTTCACTTCCGGCGAACAGTTTCAGCAGCATGATCAGCACACGTTGTACGCCGAACAGGAAGATCAGGTAGAGGTACAACTGCCAGCGGTTGAACAGCACCAGGCGGCGCTGGTAAATCACACCGAGAAAAGCAGCGATCGAGAAAGAGAATGCGTGCTGGCCCAGCAGGCTGCCGGTGGAGAGGTCCACCAGTAAGCCGGCAAACCACACCCAGCCGATATTGCAGTGGTAGGGCGCCTGCAGCAGCCAGTAGACGGCGATCACCAGCAGGAAATCCGGGCGGATGATGACGCCGGAGTTGGACCAAGGGTATAGCTGGAACACCAGCCCGACCAGCATGGTGAAAAAGAAAGTAGTGAATTTGACCGGTTTCATGGGCGCTCCGGTGCGACAGCTGGCTGCGGGTTTTCAGGAGTGGTGCTGGTTTGTGGTGCAGCCAGCGTTCCCGATGTTGGCGGTTCGGTGGCGGTGGTATCCAGGCTGGGGATCTCGTTCACCGGATGCGGGTCAACCGCAGCATTGTTTTTTTGCAGCACATCGACTACGGATTGATCCAGGTGCTGGGCATTATTACGTGGCAGCACCGGTTTATTGTCGGTCACCGGGTTGATCGCAGGGGCATCAGGGATTTTCAGGATCAGCACATGCTTGTGGTTGTTCACGCCGGCAATCGGGCGGCTGACGATCTTGGCAAATGGTGAATCCTGGCTTTGCTTGATTTGCGTGACTACGGCTACGGCCAGGCCGGCCGGGTACACGCCATCAATGCCTGAAGTGACCAGTTTGTCGCCGACCTTGATGTCGACACTGGTTGGCAGGTAAGGGATATCAAGCGTATTGCGCTTGCCTTCGCCAAACGCGATCGCGCGTAACTGGTTGCGCTCGATCTGGATAGGGATAGACAGTTTTTTGTCGGTGATCAGCGTGACTTCGCTGGTGAACGGGTAAACGCGGGTGATCTGGCCTACCACGCCTTGCTCGTCGACGACTGCCTGTCCTGGCGTAATATCGTGGCGGCTGCCGCGGTTCAGCGTGATGATGTTGCTGAACGGGTCGCGCCCCATATGCATGACTTCGCCCAGGGTGGCTTTAGGGATGATAGGTGCATCGCCCGCCAGCAAGGTACGCAGGTGCGTGTTTTCGGCATCCACCGTCGCCAGCCGTTGCAGCGCAGCATTATCGATCAGGCCCTGCTGCCTGAGCTTGAAATTTTCCTGTATAAGCTGGTTGTGTGAGGTGAAATAGGTGTTGATGTTGCGTCCCCACTCATTCGGGGCACTGGCAACCACTTCCAGCGGGTGCAGGGCGGCGCTAAACCATTGCCTGAGCTGGCTCAGGTATTCAAAACGTGCATCAATGGCCATCATCACCAGTGACAATGTGCAAAAAAACATCAGCCGTGAGAACGGCTTGGGCCCCTGGATAAAAAAGGCCGGGGATTCCTGCGGATCAAGTTGTTGGTGTATGCCTTTGAGCATAATGAGGGTTTTGCCGGCCGGACCTTAGCTTATTCACTGGCAAATACATTGCCCAGTTTGTCCATTTCTTCCAGCGCGCGTCCACAACCACGGGCCACGCAGGTTAACGGGTCTTCAGCCACGATCACCGGCAAGCCGGTTTCCTCTACCAGCAAGCGGTCCAGGTCGCGCAGCAGGGCGCCACCACCGGTCAGCACCATGCCTTTTTCTGCAATATCGGCACCCAGTTCAGGTGGCGTTTGCTCAAGCGCAGATTTCACCGCACCAACGATAGAGTTCAATGGTTCTGTCAGTGCTTCCAGGATCTCGTTGCTGGAGATCGTGAATTTGCGTGGCAGGCCTTCAGCCAGGTTGCGGCCGGTGACTTCCATTTCCAGTACTTCAGAGCCCGGGAAAGCGGAGCCTATCCTTTTCTTGATCGCTTCAGCGGTAGGCTCGGAGATCTGCATGCCGTAGTTACGGCGGATGTAATCGATGATCGCCTGGTCAAACTTGTCGCCACCGACGCGTTCGGATTTGGCATACACAATACCGCCCAGTGAGATCACGCCCACTTCTGTGGTACCGCCACCGATATCCACCACCATGGAACCGGTCGCTTCTGCTACTGGCATGTCGGCACCGATCGCAGCCGCCATCGGCTCTTCGATCAGGAACACCTGTTTGGCACCGGCGCGCTCGGCAGATTCTTTGATCGCACGGCGCTCAACCTGGGTAGAACCTACCGGTACACAGATGATGATGCGTGGGCTGGGCGAAAACCAGCGGGATTCGTGTACTTTGCGGATGAAAAACTTGAGCATTTGCTCGGTGATGGTGAAGTCGGCAATCACGCCATCCTTCATCGGGCGGATCGCCTGGATGTTGGCCGGTGCACGGCCCAGCATGCTTTTCGCGTCAGAGCCAACTGCCAGCAATACTTTCTTCCCGTTAGGTCCGCCTTCGGTACGGATCGCCACTACTGACGGTTCGTCGAG
>JAESFR010000148.1_pt1 | contig 50652 bp, 42 predicted proteins | sample 9266191 | NCBI WGS metagenome assembly JAESFR01 (sample SAMN14503063, study PRJNA617104) | algae metagenome | isolation source: Pleurocapsa minor HA4230-MV1 and co-occurring heterotrophs from cement on... | place: USA: Nuuanu Pali Lookout, Hawaii | collected 2009-07-20
CGGCGAGCCGGCGAACCAGGTCGAGCACCTGCCGGGTCTGCGCGACGCCGAGTGCGGCGGTGGGCTCGTCGAGCATGACGACCTTGGAGTTCCACAGCACCGACTTGGCGATGGCCACGGTCTGCCGTTGACCACCGGAGAGGCTGGCCACGAGCTGGCGCACCGACGAGACGGTGCGGACGGACAGCGAGGCAAGGGTGTCCCTGGCCTTGATCTCCATCTGGCCCTCGTCCAACACGATGCCGGACTTGGGTTCCCGTCCGAGGAACATGTTCTGCACGATGTCCAGGTTGTCGCACAGGGCGAGGTCCTGGTACACGATCTCGATGCCGAGCGCTGCGGCATCGCGAGGGTTGTGGACGGACACCGGTTTTCCGTCGAACAGGTATTCCCCGGTGTCGATGCCGTAGATGCCGGCGACGCACTTGACCAGCGTGGACTTGCCCGCACCGTTGTCACCGACGAGCGCCGTGACCTGGCCCGGATAGATCGAGAGGTCGACGCCGTGCAGCACCTGCACCGCGCCGAAACTCTTGTTCACCCCCCGCAATTCGAGAATGGGGGCGGTTGACTGCGTCATCGGACTCACTCCTCGGCTCGCATTGCGGGGACAGGTACCACCGTTACCCGGCCCGGACGACATACCGAATCGTCCGGGTCCGGCCACCTACCTCAGGTCAGCTGATGCCCAGTTGGGTGCACGTCGCCGCGTAGGCGCCGGTGCAGAGCTCAGAAGCTTTGACGCCCCCAGCGTTGACGACATCCTTGACGTTCTCCTTGTAGATGGCCTCAGGGGTTTCCAGAATGGCGTTCACGTCACGGTTGCCCTGGCTGTCCTTCACGGTGCCGGTGGTCTTCGGGGTCTGTCCGTTTGCCAGCGCGATGGCAACGTCGGCCAGTGCTCCGGCTTCCTTGGTGGTGTCCTTGAAGATGGTGAGGCACTGGTCACCGGCGAGGACGTTTTGCAGACCCTGAACGGTCGCGTCCTGCCCGGTCACCGGGATCTGGACGCCGTTCTTCTTGTTGACCGCGATGACTGCATTGCCCAGGCCGTCATTGGCGGCCAGCACGCCGTCGATCTTGCCGCCCTGCGCGGTGAACATCTGCTCGTAGATCGTGCCAGCCTGCTGGTTGTCCCAGTCCGGAACGGCCTGCTCGGCAACCTGCTCGTAGTTGGTGATCTTGTCCAGGACCGAATGGGCGCCTTGAGAGAAGGACGTGGCATTCGAGTCGGACGGCGAACCGTTGAGAAAGACGATCTTCTTGTCGCCGCCGCCCAGACACTTGTCCAAGCCCTTGCCCTGCAACTCACCGACCACGGTGTTGTCGAACGACACGTAATAATCCGCGCTGCCGCCGAGGGTGAGCCGTTCGTAGTCGATAGTCTTTACGCCCTGCGCCGCGGCCTTCTTCTGGATCGCCGCACCGGACTCGTTGTCCAGGTTGACGATCGCGAGCACCGTCGCACCGTTGGCGATCATTTGATCGGCGATGGTGGCCATCGCGGCCTTGTCGCCGTTGGCGTTCTGGATGTCGTAAGGCACCCCGGTGGCCTGGAACGCCTTCTCGAGGTTCGGCCGGTCCTGGGTCTCCCACCTGGCGGACGACTTGGTGTCGGGCAGGATGATCCCGACCTTGCCGGTGCCGCCGCCGGCAGCGCTGGAGGCCGGGGACTCGGCTGCGCTGCTCCCAACGGATGCGGCGCTGGGAGCCGCGGAGGTCACAGCGCTAGCCGCGCTGGCGGCGGCAGACGTCGCGCTGGTGGCGGCGTCGTTCGAGCTGGAACCACAGGCAGCCAGCAGCAGCGAGCCGGCTGCCACCAAGCCGAGTACAGCCGGGCTTTTCAGACGCATGAACATTCCTCTCTTAGGAGACAACGCCGACCGAACGGCCGGGCGGGTTTACCTGCCGATCACGTGGTCGACATGCAGTAGTCAGCAAGCTTGGCGGACGCTAGGGGTCGTGTCAATATCTTGATACCTGTTCATTTAGTGAAATCTGATCCCTGGAAGAAGCTAGGTTCGACGATCTGGGCGAATCGCTGTTTCACTATCTGCCTGCCATCTCAGATATTGACATAGAGGACCGGTACTGCGACCCTGATTGAGAGGCCGCGAGGCATCCGGGATCCACTTTCGCGTGGCACAGAACGCCACCCGCCGACCTAACTGACGCTGAGGCAGCGCATCGATGCGCATCGCGGAACGGGTCCATGAGTCCGTCCGCCTTCTGGCCTTCAACAGGGTCGATGGATGGACGCGGAGTCGGTTTCGGGGAGGACTGTCCCGGGCACGGCCCTCCGGCCCCGCGTACCTGCTCGTCGGGCGGCAGGCAGGAAGACACACCATGAATGAGGAGCAATAGCCAGTGAGCATTGACCAACCGCAACTGGAGCAGCTTTACATCCAGATGCTGCGCATCCGGGTCTTCGAAGAAACCGTTGCCCGGCTACGAGCCTCCAACGACATCGTGGGATCGGTCCACCTGTGCAACGGCCAGGAAGCGATCTACGCAGGAGTGGTGGCTGCGCTGGACCTGACCCGGGACAAGGTCTTTCCCACCTACCGCGGGCACGGATACACCATCGCCTGCGGCGCGCCCCCCGACGCGGTGTTCGCGGAGCTGCTCGGCCGCGCCACCGGCATCAACGGCGGTCGCGGAGGATCGGCGTACCACTTCGCGCCCGAATACGGCCAGTACGGCGAGAATTCGATCGTCGGTGCCGGCGCGGTCATTGCCTCGGGCGCTGCCTTGGCAGCTCAGTACGACGGAAGCGGTCGCATCGCAGTTGCATCCTTCGGCGAGGGCGCCATGAATCAGGGGTCGGTGCACGAAGCGTTCAACTTCGCCAGCGCCCGGAAGCTGGGGGTGCTGTTTATCGTGGAGAACAACCTGTACTCCGAACTGACCCCGACCACGGACATGGTCAGCGTCGACCGCCTGTTCAGAAGAGCGTCTCCCTACGGCATGCCGGGCGTCCGCATTGACGGCAACAACGTGCTCACCGTTTACAAGACCGTCCGGGAAGCCGCTCGCCGCGCACGTCAAGGTGAAGGACCGGCCATCATCGAAGCGATGACCGAACGGCTGGTCGGTCACTACATCGGAGACGCACAGGTCTACCGCGCCGAAGGGGAGATCGAATCGGCGGCCGAACGGGAACCGTTGGTCCGCGCAGCGCGCGACTTGCAGGCCCAAGGCGCCGACCCCGCCCACCTGCAAGCCATCCAGAAACAAGTCCGCGAGGAAATGGCCGAAGCTGCAACCAAGGCGCTCGGTGACCCCGTCGCCGACCCCCGCACAGTCGAGGAGCACATCTATGCCTGACGAGAAGACCCCCCGCGAAAGAAAGCTCACCTACGCCGAAGCGGTCAATGCAGCCCTGGAGCGCGCACTCGACGAAATTCCGGAAACGCTCCTTTTCGGGGAGGATGTCGGCCGACCGGGCGGTGTCTTCGGTGTCACTAAGGGCCTGCACAAGCGTTTCGGTGACCGTGTCTTCGACACCCCCATCTCCGAATCGGCCATCCTCGGCGGCGCGCTCGGCGCTGCCATGGTCGGTCGCCGGCCCATCGTGGAAATCATGTGGGCGGACTTCGCGCTCGTCGCGATGGACCAGATCGTCAACCAAGCGGCCAATGTCCGCTACGTCACCCGTGGCGAACTGACCGCCCCCATAACCGTCCGCACCCAGGCCGGCAGCGCGCCTGGAGCATGCGCTCAGCATTCGCAGAACCTCGAGGCCTTCTTCGCTCACGTGCCCGGGCTCCGGGTCGCCATCCCCACGACCCGGCAGGACGCCTACGACATGCTTTTGACAGCAATCCACCTCGACGACCCGACGATCGTCATCGAGAACCGGTCGCTCTACCACGCCGGTAAAGGGCCCGTGACCGTTGACGCGCCCGTCCAGGCAATGGGCCAGGCCGCGATCCGCCGACGCGGGCAGGATGTCACGGTCGTCACCTGGGGAGCGATCCAGTCGAAGGTGCTCGAGGCGGCGGAATCGGCCGCGCTTGCCGGTATCGAAGCGGAGGTCATCGATCTGCGATGGCTGCGCCCCTACGATCTGGCCACCGTCCTGGAGAGCGTAAACCGCACACATCGACTACTCGTGGTCCACGAAGCTCATACCATCGGCGGGTTCGGCTCCGAAATCATCAGTGCCGTGCTGGAGGCCGGCGCCGAACTCAAGGCCCCACCGCGCCGACTCGGCGCCCCCCCGGTGCGCATTCCCGCCGCTCCTGCGCTCCTCGAAGCAGTCATCCCAAGTGCCGACCGGATCAGCACGGCGCTTGCCGAGCTATTTGCACAGAGCGGTGCTGGACGTAGCGCACCCACCATTCTCGCTTCAACCGCGGTAGATGCCTGACCGGGAGCAACACGGGGCGAGCGTCGTGGCAGGTGGCACGACGTGGGTCAGCCCGTCGCCGATGGGAGGTAGCCGAAGATTTCAGAGCATTCACGCGCTGCACTGATGACGGCGGCGGTGAGGTTCTTGCGGTGCTTGGAAAAGCGCACCGCGGGAACCGATACGGCGATCGATCCGGCCACCCGTCCTGACGCGTTGAAGTACGGCGCGGCCACGCAGTAAACACCAGGGGTGTAGGTTTGATCATCGAGGGCGAACCCGTTGCGGCGGACGGTTTTCAGCTCATTTGCCAAGGTGCCCGCCGCCCGGGTCATGATCTCGCTGTCGAGTTCGTCCGTGTTCCGTCTGATGACCGCGTCAACGGCGTCCGGCTCCAGATGCGCGAGCACGGCCTTGCCCGATGCGCGTTGCACCTCGCGGCCGTGGTACCCGATGTAGAGCCCGCTGACTCGCAGCGCCTGTGGACCCTCGACGACGTCTTGGATCACCACCGCGCCGTCCGCCCAAGTGGTCAGGTAGACGGTCTCCTCGACAGTGGCAGCCAGGTTCGCCACCACCGGGTGCAGGTCCCGGCCGTTGGTCGCACCGGCGATCAGCGCCTGATTCAGTGCGCCCGCACGGGCACCGATCCGCAGGGTTCCATCGGGGTCACGCCGAAGGTATCCCCGGTACTCCAGCGTGTTATAGAGGTGATAGGTCGTCGTCACGTTCAGGCCGAGCTCCGCAGAAACGTCCTTGATCGTCGGGGGCCGACGCGCGGCGGCGACGAATTCCAACACGGAGAGCGCCCGTTCCACCGTCTGCAGGGTCTGGCGCGGCTTCCCGGGCTTGGCGGTGTCTTCCGCGTTCGTCACAACGACGACGCTCCGTTCATCAGTCGGTTGAGGCCGGCAGGAGCCGGTCAGCGATAATTCACCAGTATGCCGTCGCGATCCATGCCATTGACGGAGGCGGCGGGGTTGTCGAGCAGCCGGAAGGTCAACCACGCCTCGTGCGCGGTACCCGCCGGCACCGTCAGCTGCTGTCCGCGGCCGACCGCCCCGTCGAGCCCGTCGAACGGCCGGGAACGGTTCGGCTCCAAGCCGACCCACCGGGCCCGGCCGTACCAGGGGAATTCCACAGTGCCGGCCATCAGCCACATCCACAGATTCGGCCAGGTCTCTATGTCCCAGGCCATCGCAATTCCGGGATTGGCCGCTCCGGCCGGCGGGCGCAAGGCGACCCAACCCTGCGCGAGTGAGTGCTGGTAAGTGAGCCGGTGGATCGTCGCGTCGTCGATTTGGCTGAGATCGACATCGCCCGCCGCGCCTGGGATCACCGGCCAGCTCCCCCCGTCCAGGTCGACGCCGTCGTGATTGGCCGGTTCGACTTCGACGGCGCACGACGGGAGGTCGATCGTGGTTCCGGGAACTGCCGGGAAAACCGGGTGGTGCCCCCACACGCAATCGACGTCGAAGGTTCCGACGTTCTGCACGCGCTCCTCGACATAGAGCACGGGAGCATCAGCGGCAAGCCGCATCCGCCGGGTGAGGACCAGTGGCAGCCGGGTAGGGACCTGCAGGACGGCGTCAGTGGCGGTGGCTTCGAGCACCTGCCAGGCAGTGGTGGACACCTCGCCGTGGAAGGGGGTGACGGTCCCGGCGACGGACGACTCGGCCCCGCTGTTGGGAAAGCATTCCTGCCACCCTCCGCGATAGTTGCTCAACCAGTCCTGCGCAACGGTCGGGTAGCGCTGTCCGTCGCGCGCCCGGGCGGGGGTCATCCAGTCGTGGTGGGCCAGGGCGTTCACCGGCGACCCAGGCGACGTGATCGAGACGATCTCCGCGCCGTAACCGGGGTCGACCACGACCTCGAGGTGGTCGCTGCGCATCAAGAGCATCTCACCGCGTCGGGTCCCTTCGGTCATGTCCGATGTGGTCATCGGGTCACGTCCTTCGCGGGGACGGGCACGGTCGTCACGAGCAGCTGCGAGTCGCGGGTGGTCACCGGGTCACTGGTCCCCAGGGGCGGCGCGCAGCACAGCGCGAGTTCCCGCCCCGAGGCGCCGCCGAGAGCGGCCGCGTAGACGGCGAGTTCACCGGTGTGCACCCAGTCGAGTACGTGCCCCCCTTCCGCCACTCGGATCACACCGTTGCCCTTTGCGTCGGCCACCCACAGCGCTCCCTCCGCATCCATCGCCAGCCCGTCCGGCAGTACCGGCTGCGCCGCGGTCGCTGCCGCGACGTTCCACAGGTCGCCGACACCGAAATCGGCCCACACCCGGCGGCCGGACAGGACGCCGCCGGCGCCGACGGTGAAGGCGGTGATCCTGGCGGCGAAGGTTTCCGCGACCAGCAGGGTGGCGCCGCCGTCGATGAGCACCATCCCGTTGGGGAAGTTCACGTCCGTGACGGCCACCGCCGCGTCACCGTCGGGTCCGACCGTCAGGATGGCGGTCGGGCCGATGCCGCCGTCCGGCTGGCCGTCGTCGCCGAAGTTGCCGATCCACACCCGTCCGGTGTCGTCCCCGACCATGTCGTTGAGCGGCCCCGACGCCAGTTCGGACAGGTCTGCGACCGTGCGCAGCTGACTGCCGTCCCAGCGGCGCAGTGTTCGATCCAGCATGGATACGATGAGCAGGTCGCCGTCCGGCGTGGGAACGAGCCCCGACGGCTGTGCCGGCACTTCACACACCAGCGCTGCGGGCCCGCGGCCGCCGGCGAAGCGCAGCACCCGGTGGGTGTAGAAATCTGACACGTACAGGTCGCCGCGCCACCAGCGGGGACTTTCGAGAAGGGAGAATCCGTCCGCGATGCGGCGGGTCGGGTGAGTCATGGGCTCCTCGTTCGGATGCAGTGGTCAGCGGCCTTGGGCGTTGGCGGCGTTGGCGTGCTGTCCGGCGCCGGGCGCGACAGGAACGGCCAGATCGAAGCTGCGGTCGGCGTTGGCCCGCACGGCGTCGACGTCCAGCGGCATTCCGAGGCCGGGTGTCGAGGGCGGATGCCAGAGCCCGTCGCGGATGGGAGCGCCTTCGCCCAGTAGCGACCACACCGGATCCGCGCCGACGTAGTCGGGGATGGCTTCGATCGATGTCCCCGCGGGAGCGCCCGCCGCCAAGTGCACATGGACATGCGGCCACACGTGCGGGGCGACGGCGGCTCCCCGAACGGCCGCATGGGTGAGCGCCTGGCGGGCGACGGTGAAGCCGCCGCTCGCTGTGGCATCCGCTCTCAGGTAGCGAACCCCGTTGTCCAACAAGTCTTCGATTCCGGTGAGACTTGTCAGGTCCTCCCCTGCCGCTACCGGCGTCGGTGACGCCGCCGCAAAGGCGGCCACCCGGTGCCAATCGGCGCTGGGGAACGGGTCCTCGATGAATCGCACACCGAGTTCATGCAGGCTCGCGCAGTGGGTCACCGCCGCGTCGAGGGATTCGAAGGCGCCGTGGAAATCGACGCCAATGGCCACCGAGTCGGGAAAGTGGTCTCGGACGCGTTCCAGCATTGCGTGATCGGCCCGGGCGTCCGCCCCCGGCAGGATGAGTTTCAAAGTGGTGAAGCCGTCGCCGACAAACCGCTCCATTTCCGCCAATTGCTGGTCGACGGTGCGCAGGTCCGAGAAGTATCCCGCGACCGCCATCATCGGCACCGGTCGCGGCTCGAAGCCCAACGCCCGGGCCAGCGGAACACCGTCCTGCTGGGCCCGCAGATCCCACAGCGCGATGTCGATCAGCGACGCTGCCCGGGTCAGGGCGGCCCACCCCGGGGCGAACCGGTGCCTCAGGATCCGGTGCGCTTGCTCGGGATCGGTGGGCAGGGCGTTCAGCTGTTCGCACAGCATTGTGGTGGCCTCGAACAGCGGCGTGTTGCGGGTGTACCCGATGCCGTGGCCGATCACGCCGTCCTCTGTCGTCAGGCGCAGCACCACGTAGTCACGCGTGCGGTAACTGATCGCGCCGAGGCGCAACGTGTTGGCCATCGCCAAGGGACAGCGCCACACCTCGGCGCGGACAATCCGAGGATCAGGTCGTATGTCCATGCCCCACGCTTCCGTTGAGGACGAGACCGCCGTCCACGCGGATGGTCTCGCCGGTGAGATAGGCGGCGCCCGGTTCGGCGAACAGCGCGATCGCGGCGGCGACCTCCTCGGCGGTGCCGATCCGGCCGAGGGGAATCCGTTCGTTGTAGGTGCGGCGCACGCCGTCGGTCCACGCCTGGTCGTTCAGCGGAGTCTCCGTGGCCCCCGGCTCCACCGCGTTCACCGTGATCCCGTAGGCGCCCAGTTCGACGGCCAACGCACGGGTCAGGCCGGTCACCGCACCCTTGGCAGAGACGTACGCGGTCAGTTCGGTCGGTGGTTGCTCGAAGACGACCGAGCTGACGTTGACGATGCTTCCGTGTCCCTGCGAGCGCATCTGCCCGGCGGCCGCGTGGCAGCCCCAGACGTATCCCATGAAATTCGACTGCATGAGATCGGCCCAGTCCTCGGCCGTGGTGTCGAGGAACGGCTTGACCAGTAGCCGGGCCGCATTGTTGACCCAGAAGTCGATCCGGCCGAAAGTCCGGGTGACGTCCGCACCGAAGGCGAGGATGTCGTCCCGGTTCCGGACATCGACCTGCCGGATGAGGGGTTCACCCCCGGCGGCGCGAATCTCGTCGGCGAGAGCGTTACGGGCGGCCGCGTCGCCGCGGCAGGTACCGGCGACCCGAGTTCCCTTGGCCGCTAGGTGCAGGGCGAGGGCCTTCCCGATGCCGCCGGAAGCGCCGGTCACCACTGCGACGGTCGGAACGGTCACGTCAGGCTCCTGTAGTGCACTGTGACCCGTCGCCCGGTCTCGGAGGACTTGTCGATGGCATCGCACACCTCGGCGCAGCGGTAGCCGTCCTCCAGCGTTGCGCCGTGCGGACCAATCGGCGCGTCGTTGGCTACCGCATCGAGCAGGTGTCCGAGTTCGTGGACGAAGCTGTCCTCCCAACCGATCATGTGACCGTGTGGCCACCAGTGCTCCCAGTACGGGTGGTAGCTCTCCGACACCAGCACCCGTCGAAAGCCCTGCGCGGCCTCGCCTGGGCTGGACCCGATGAGGTGCAGTTCGAGCTCGTTCATCCGTTCCTGATCGAAGATGACAGTGCCTTTGGTCGTGCTGATCTCGAACCGCATGTGATTCTTGCGGCCCGGGGCAACCCGGGTCGCCTCCAGGGTGCCGGTGGCGCCGGTGTCGAACCGCACGATTGCCTCGAAGGCGTCGTCGACGTCCACATGGCCGCCGGGGCGCTCATCCACGAACGTGGTGAGATTGCCTGACACTTCAGTGATCTCGCCGACGAGGTAGCGGGAGAGGTCGATGATGTGCGAACCCAGGTCGCCCAGTGCACCAGAGCCGGCGGTCGCCTTGTCCAGCCGCCATGAGGACGGGGTTTCCGGGTCGACCAGCCACTCCTGGTGGTAACGGCCGCGGAAGTGGCGGACCTCGCCCAAGGTGCCGTCCCCGAGGAGGAGCTTCACCAGTCGGATGGCGGGAAAGAAGCGGTAGTTGAAGGCCGTCATGGCCTTCACCGGCGTCTTGGCGACCTCCGACCAGATCTCGTAGGCCTCAGCGGCGGTGCGGCCCAGTGGCTTCTCACAGATGACGTGCTTGCCGGCCTGTGCAGCGGCCACGGTCGGCTCGAGGTGTTGGTCGTTGGGGCCGCCGTTGTCGAAGACCTGGACATCTGGGTCGTCGATAACCGCTTTCCAGTCGGTGCTGTGCTTCTCGAAGCCGTACCGATGCGCGGCTTCGGCCACGCCCTCGGCATTGCGCCCGGCGACGTGCACCAGTCGCGGCCGGGCGGGCGGCGGCCAGAAGGTATACCCGAGCTTCTTAAGCGCGTTCGTGTGGGCACGGCCCATGAAGGCGTAGCCGAGCATGCCAATGCCGATCTCCGGGACTTCCCTGCCCTGATCACGACGCTCACCTTGCGTGAAGAACGACGGCGACGTCGCCGAAGTCTCAGTCATCAGTGGAACCTTTCTCGGTATCCGCCGCGAAGTCCGGGCGGCACTGTGCTTCCGGATGGAAAGAGTGATAGCCGATGAGCGCGGGGTCCGACCACCAAGGGCGGTGCGGACGCCGCGCATCGACGCGGCGGAGTCTGCGGAGAGCCAGTACGCCGGCGCTCAGACGAGCCAGAAGTGGTGCGCCTCAGGGTCCATCGGCTCCTTCACCACGAGGGGGCGCAAGTAGTCGATGGCCTTCTCGGCGCCGTCCCGCTCACTCATGACCGGATCCTCGTGCTCGTAGGACAGCACGTAGTCGTACCCGACCTCGAGCAGCGCCGTGATGACCCGGCGCCACGGCACCTGGCCCCAGCCGACGACGCGGTAGCGGGCGGCGCGGCGCGGGTTGCGCCATGATCCCGTCGACAGGACGCCGTCACGACGGATCTCATCCTCCTGAACTTCGAAGTCTTTGGCGTGCACGTGCACGATGCGCTTGCCAAACGTCTTGACGAAGATGACGGGGTCGATCTGCTGCCAGATGAAGTGGCTCGGGTCGAAATTGAAGTACACGTCCTCGCGGTTGAGCTTGTCCACCGCGATCTGCGCGGTCGTGATGTTGTAGGCAATCTCGGTCGGGTGTGTCTCGTGCGCGAACTTCACGCCCAGCTTTTTGAATTCGTCCAGGATGGGGTTCCACCGCTCGACGAACAGGTCCCAGCCCTGGTTGTAGATCTCCAGGTGCTTCGGCGGCCAGGTGTACCAGCTGCCCCACACAGTCGACCCGAAGAAGCCGTTCACCACGGGAATCTCGAGCTCGGACGCGATCCTGGCGGTGCGCAGCAGATGCTCGCGGCCGTACTCGTATTGTTGCTGCTTGTCGGTGTGCGGCGACCAGTCGTCGAAGCTTGCGTCGTTCGGCGGTAGCACCTGCTGCGCCGACAGGTGGTCGGACAGAGCCGAGACGGTCAGGCCGCGAGACCCGAGCATCTTGACCAGATTCCGGCCGTACTGCGGATCCTTTGAGGCCTGGTCGAGGTCGAAGTGCCCCGAGCCGGCCCACGTGGTGAGCTCGACCGCCTCGTAGCCCAGCCCCGAGACGTAGTCCGCCACCTCCTCCAGCGGCTTGGAGTCGAAGAGCGCGGTGAGAATACCCAGTTTCATGCTGCTACCTCCGGTGGACAGCGTCATTGGTATCCAAGCGAGCGGACTCGCCGGACCACGATGGAGTGGTACCGACATCGGAACGGTCGGGGGCCAAATCGGCCGCCGGCTGTAGTCGGGTTGGGCATGACTATTGACATCCGTCCCGTGCTTGTCAAGACTATGAACTCAATTTCAAATATGTAACTAACCTTACCGGCGGACGTGTGGAGCGACAATGACTGTGGCCGAGAATGAGTGGGACAACGCCGGGCGTGATGTGCCGGCGATCGTCAAGACGGGACCGGGAGCTGCAGCGGTCGAGCTCGCTCACCGGCAGATCGGCGAGCCGAAGCCTGGGGAGGTGCTGCTCGAGGTCCTCGCTGCAGGCGTCTGCGGCACCGATCTGCACATCGTCGACGACGAGTACGCCAGCGCCCCTCCGGTGACGATGGGCCACGAAGTCGCGGGCCGGGTCGTTGACACGGGGGCCGGCGTGCCGACATCGTGGGTGGGCCGGCGGGTGGCGATCGAAACCTTCTTCTCCGCGTGCGAAAGGTGTGACAGCTGCCGCGGGGGAAGGCGCAACCTGTGCGCCGACCGCCAGTCCATCGGCTCGTTGGTCGACGGCGGCTTCGCCACCCGCATGCTGGTGCCGGCACTGAACCTGCACGAAGTGCCGGACAACGTTTCCGATCACGCTGCAGCTCTGTGCGAGCCGCTTGCCTGCGTGTGCCGGTGCCTGCTGGATCCCCCCCTTATCAACGCCGGGGACCGGGTACTGGTCGTTGGTCCGGGAGCCATGGGCCTCCTCGCGGCACAGGTGGCTCTGGCGCAGGGCGCCGAGGTCACGGTTGCAGGTCTGTCAAAGGACGCCGACCGGCTGACCGCGGCCCAAGGTTTCGGCGCCGCGGTCACCATCGAACGGCCGGAGCCGCGGAGCTTCGATGTCGTCGTTGAATGCTCCGGCAGCGCCGGCGGGGCCGCAACCTGCCTGGCGGCCGTCCGGCCGTCCGGACGTTACGTCGCTATTGGCATCTTCGGTCGGCCGGTGACCGTCGACCTGGACGCCGTCCTGCTCAAGGAAATAACGATCACCTCCGGCTTCGCGTCGACCCCAGACGCGTGGCGCCGGGCAATCGGGCTGCTGGCGCAAGGACGGGTCGACCTGGAACCGATTGTCGGCCGTATCGCCCGGCTGGAGGAATTCAGGGAGGTCTTCGACGAACTGCGGACGGGTGCTGGGCTGAAAACCTTGTTCATTCCGAAGCGGCGCGACGAGGCTCCGTGACCGACCTGCCTCTCTGTTGCAGGTCGCACCAATGAGTGCTGGATGTCTCGAGCGGCCTCTCGCTGATTTCATATACCGCAGTACCGTGCAGATATTGACACCAAACATTAAAGCTGCGAACGTAGATGACGTTCCGATCCCCACCTCAAAGGAGTCGCGGTGTCGTCCACTGGACAGGTCGAGTTGTCCCGCATCGATGCATATCGACGTATGGCACTGATCAGGCTCTTCGAGGACCGTTGCCTCGAACTCGGCAAGGAGGGTCTCATCGCCGGTTCGGTGCACACCTGCCAAGGGCAGGAGGCCATCCCGGTGGGAACGCTGGCTGCGCTCGGCGATGAGGACCGGATACTGCCGACCTACCGTGGCCATGGCTGGGCGCTGGCCTGTGGGGTGCCTGTCGACGCGCTCCTGGCCGAAATCTGCCAGCGCGCCGGGGGTGTCAACGGCGGCCGCGGCGGATCCGCCTACCTTTCGTCACCGGAGCACCGCCTGGTCGGCGAGAACTCGATCGTCGGCGCCGGCGTACCGATCGGGGCCGGCGTCGCGCTCGCTGCCCAACGGCGGGGCACCGGTGGCGTGGCCGTCGTCTCGATCGGTGACGGCGCCATGAACCAGGGCTCGGTCACCGAAGGTCTCGCCTTCGCCGCCATCTACAAGCTTCCCCTGGTCTTGATCTGCGAGAACAACGGTTGGGCCGAAATGACCCCAACCACCCACACCGCCTTGACCGACCATCTCGCCGATCGGGGAAGCGCCCTCGGTATTCCATCGGTGACCATCGATGGCAACGACCCCCTCGCCGTCCTCGACGCGGTCGCCTCGGCGGTAGCCAGCGCGCGGGCCGGACACGGCCCGACACTGATCGAAGCGAAAACGGTCCGCATCAAGGGTCATTACAACAAGGACATTGAGCACTACCGGTCCAAGGAGAACACCGAGGACGCCGCAGCCCGCGATCCCCTGGCGCAACTACGCGCTGCGCTGCTGGAAGACGGGATGTCGGCTGCAGACATCGACGCGATCGACGCGCAGACCGCTCGACAGGTTGACGAAGCGACTGACCGGGTCCGTGCGATGGCGGAACCGGACCCCGACTCCGCTCTCGAGCACGTCGTCGCCCCCGTGCGTCGCGTGGCTGCTCAGGACGGCGACAGCGGCCCCGGCACCGAACTCACCTACTGGAAAGCCATCAACACTGCGCTGGCCTCCGCACTCGAGTCTCACCCGGAGGTGCTCGTCTACGGTGAGGACGTCGGTGCCGGCGGCGGCATCTTCGGCGTCACTCGTGGGCTGCAGAAGAAATTCGGGGAACAACGGGTGTTCGACACGCCGATCTCCGAAAGCGCGATCCTCGGCTCGGCAGTCGGATCCGCGATCTCCGGCATGCGCCCGGTCGTCGAGATCATGTGGGGGGACTTCATCTGGGTCGCCTTTGACCAGATCGTCAATCAGGCCGCGAATGTCCGCTATATCAACCGGGGTGCCGTCACCGCGCCAATGGTGGTGCGCCTCCAGCAGGGCGTCACGCCAGGCAGCTGCGCCCAGCATTCGCAAAGCCTGGAAGCCGTTTTCGCCCACATCCCCGGCATCAAGGTCGGTGTGCCGGCTACCGCACAGGACGCCTTCGCGATGACCCGGGCCGCGATCGAGGATCCGGATCCGGTAATCGTCGTCGAGTCCCGTGAGCTCTACCCGACCAAGGGCGAAGTGTTCACCGCCGCCCCGGCCGAGCAGGTCGGCGGTGCCCGGCTCCGCCGTGACGGCAGCGCCCTGACCATCATCAGCTGGGGTCCGATGCTGCACCGTGCGCTGGCTGCGGCAGACCAGCTGGCCGAGTCCGGAATCGACGCTGCCGTGTTGGACCTGCGCTGGCTCAACCCGCTCGACGACGACGCGATCGCCGACGCCGTCCGCCGCGGGAACGGCCGTGTCCTCGTGGCACACGAGGCGAACGTGACCGGAGGCTTCGGCGCCGAAGTCGCTGCCCGGATCTCCGAACGGCACTTCGGCGATCTCGCGGCGCCAGTTGCCCGCGTTGGAGCACCCGACGTCCGGCTGCCGTCCGCTCCCGCGCTCCAACGGGCAGTTGTACCCAACGCCGATTGGATCGTCTCTGCGGCTCACGCGCTGCTGGACGGGGTGCGAACGGGTCAGACAGGCACCGCCGCAGGCTTGTTCGAAGATACGACGTCATTGTCCGCGCACAGCCGTACCCAGGTCATGGTGCCTGACATCGATGCCTGATCCAACGGCCCTGTACACATAATCAGCGACCATTTTCGACCGCAGTTCACGGCGAGGAGAACGGCGTGACATCTTCGCAGGACCGTCCGCGGCTCGAACGGGTTGCGATCAACGTCCCGGAGATCAACCGGTGGATCGGCTTCTTCGAAGCGGTTCTTGGGCCGGCGTTCGAAAGGACGATCATTCAGCAAGCCCATGGCCCGGTTGAGATCGCGATCCATCCCGCCGGCATCGAGCTCGTGCAGAGCGATGTCAAACGACCAATCCTGCGCAGCTTTCACCTCGCCACCCAGGACCCCGCCTCGACGGCAGACATCGCGCACGGCCTAGGGTGGCACACCGTAGACAGCGTGAGCTTGCGGGGTCGACGCCATGAAGTCCTCGATGCGGAGGGCCTCCGGCTGCTGATCGTCGACACCTCATCCAACGCCGACAACGGGGTCTGAGAAGCAGATTCGGCCACCGTCACTCATGACCGGCGCACCGCAATCTTTCTCGAATGAGTTGAGAAAGTTCTCACGACTCTGTTTTCGAGCGGGTCGTCTCCCGCGCCGGCACCGTCGTCCTCGGCGGCCACGTCGTCCTCGCTGCGGAGATCCACAGTGGGCGCCGCCTGGGGATCCGCATCGAACGCGACACCCTGATGTTCTTCGACCTGGACAGTCGCGAGCTGCTGCGGGTGCGGCCGAACCCGCTCAGCCACGACAAGATCATCCGACTCCGCGGGAACCGGCTCGCCGGCCCACCACCCCGACCCTCCACCGAACCGGTTCGGGTCCAGCGCCGCGTCTCGAGCACCGGCGTGATCATGGTGTCCGGCCAGAAGGTTTCGCTCGGCCGGACTCATCAGCACGAAACCGTGACGGTCCACGTTTCCGACACCACCCTGGCGATCGAACTCGATGACGGCGAAACCCGCGTGATCGGCCGGACTACGACACTGCCCGTCCGTAACATTAAGGCCGACCGACCACGATCGGTCGCACCCCAAGTTGTCTAGGCCCGGTGTAAAGGATCACCTGGTACAGGACCGTTAACTATCTCCTGATCCAACGCAAGTTCTGGCTGGTTATGGTCGCGAGCACGGCCTGATCGACAAGTTGATCGTCTGCGGTTGCCGTTCGGCACCCGTCAAGAGTCTTGCGTGATCGGCTGGGCCGCACGCGGCACCCCACATGGGCTCCGGAGTGCAGGGAGCAGGCCCCCTCCCAGGCAGCCTCACGTCTGCTGCCGTCGCCCACACTCTGCACGAGTGTGGCGGACCAAGAGCTTGATCGACTTGTCGAGCGATTAGGTGAGATTCTGGACCCTGGTCATCAGCGCCGATCAGTAGCGGAAGGGGTACAGGCCCTTCTCGGCAGTGAGCTGGCGCGGAGTCGCATCCCGGCACTTCGTGAGTTATTGCCTAGTTTCGTCGACCTTGAGGCCCGGGCGAACTACTTCGGATCACGGCGCGGTCGATCCTGACGTTCAGTTCGCTTGGGTGGGCGATGTGCTCAACGATGAGGCCAGCGGACTACGGTTCTGCGCTGGATGCGCTTGATCACGTGGGACCGGCCGCCGCCGAGCAGATCTTGGCGGAAAGATGGGATGACAGACGCCTTCTCGTCCGGTCTGCGGGTCAGATACGCGCTATGGGCGCCCGGCCGCGGATGACCATCGAGACCTGTGTCGCTCGGGCGAACCTCCTCGACAAGGCATACGTGCATCATGCCGCGGGGCGCGTACGAAGCCTCGATTCCTCTCGTCATGGCGCAGATTGATGGCCTGACGCTGGATATCACTAACGGGCGCAAGTTCTTCGGTACTAGGAAGAGGGATGTCAGAGTCGACAATCGAACATTGGCAACCCTAGAAGACTCCCTCCCTGTTGTGCGGGAACTGTTCTCGACTGATCTCAACGTCTCGGCCGTTGGAGGATCGTTTGGCCGCCACGGCATCATGCACGGTCGCGAATTGGGTTACGCAACCCGTGTCAACTCGGTGAAGACATTCGTTTTGCTGCAGGCGGTCACAGAGTGGGCGCAGAGCGAGTTGACGCGACGCGAGGGTCAGTTGCGGAGTCAGCGACTAAAACTGGCAGCTGGAACCGAAGGCGCCCTGGCCCGGCTGAACCTGACCCAGCGGGAACGCAAGCTCTACGCCAAGGCCGCCCGGGAGTTGACCGCGCAGGGTGTCACGGTCACCACCACCGAACCCCGGTACTACGGCGACGGCCCGCGAGTGCTGGACCGGCTGCGGGCCGCCGACGCCCCGACCGGGCAGGCACTGACCCCGGAGGAACACTCCTGGTGTCCCGGCCACGTCGCCCACATCGAGGTCACTATCTACGAACCCGACCCCGACGAGGACAACGGCGACGGTGCGGGGGAGCAGGCCGAGGTGCTCATCACCTACGGCTGCGCCGACCCCGCAGCGCACGGGCACCTGGACCTGTGGGGTTCACCCAGCCAGGACCGGGTCCGCACCGTCCACCTGCCCGACGAGGACGTGCCACCCGGTGAGGACGAGCAGGCCCGCACCGAACGGCTCGCCCGGCAGGAACAGGCCCGCGCCGAGGCCCAGGCCCGCGCCGAACAGGCGGCCCGCGCCGCCCGCCGCGAACTGATCCGCCTCAACAAGGAAGCCGACGCCGCGCAGGGCGTGCGCCGCGAGTTCCTGCGGTCCTGCCTGACCGCCAAGTCCTGGCACAAGCAGATGACCGGGTACGCGCTGCAGCAGCTGCTCGGACGGGACCGCACCGTCAGCGAATGGTTCAACGACCACCCCTCGCCCGGCGGCCAGCCACCCGTGCTCGCCGACATCCTCGGCGAGGACCCGATCCACACCGCCCTTGCCGCACCCGCCAACCGGCACCCGGTGATGCTCTGGGCGTACGTGGCCGCCGCGCACGAGAAGGACATGCCCCGCGACGCGCACCGCCAGCGCAACACCGCCCGCGCCGACTACCTGCGGCACCTGACCGACCTCGGCTACACCCCGGCCGATGTCGAGCGACGCATCATCACCGCCGTCAACCCCGACACCGAACCCACCACCGACGCCGACCCGGTGGAGGTGATGCCCGAGTCAGCAGCCTGACCACAAAATCCCGTTCCAGCGCGGGCAGTGTCGACCGCCGACGCTGCCCCCGCCTTGTTGTGCGCGGGGGCGCGGTGTCACAGGTCGAACAGCGGCCAGGAATCCACCACCGCCCGCGGAACGGATGCCGGCGCCGGCGCAATGAGAACCGGGGCGCCGGCGGGGGCTGGCGCCGGCGCAACGTCGAACAGCGGCAACCAGTCCCGCCACGGGTCACCGTCCGCGATCACCTCGGCCAGGACCGCGGCCAGGGCGTCGGGGGAGCGGTCCACCGACTCGGCCAGCGCCGCCTGGATCGCGCGGGACGCGCCGACCTTGCCCCGCACATCGACCCGGCCCGGTCGCGGCCCGACCGCCCGCCCACGGCGCACCGCGTCGCGCATGTTCTCGGCCTGGGTGCCGATCCGCACATGACCGGGGTCGGTGCGGCAGCACAACCGGACCTCGCAGTCGTGCAGCACGGTCGCCCCGACCGGGATCATCCCGAACCGCAACCGGGCCGCGATCTGATGCGGGGTGAACATCCGGGCACCGTCGTACTTGTTGCTGATCGCGACCCGCCCGTACCCGTCGGAGCCGACCGCGCCCATCCAGATGTGACACGTCGCGGTCGGCAGCACGTGCCGCCACCACCGCGCCACGTCCAACTGGGACAACCGCACCGGCCGCCCCAACGACTTACTCACCGGAGGACCCGCCCACCACGGCGGCTCCCGCCGTCGCCGCGTCGGCGGGAACCGCGGCATCCGCTGCGGTGCGCAGCAACCGACGCACCTCACCAGCAGGCAGCGTCAGCAGGTCCGCGATCTGCGCCACGGTCAACCCCTCGGCCTTGAGCGCGGCCACGCACCCGGCGATCCGCTGATCGGCGGCCGCCACCTCGACCCGCTCCGCTTCCTCGGCATCGGTGACGGCCCGCTGCGCCGCCTGCACGGCCAACGCCCGCCGCTCACCCGCGCGGACCTTGCCGTCCAGCTCGGCGAACACCGCGGCCGCCGCGTCCTCGATCCGCGCGTCCCGCGCCGCCCGGTCCGCGTGCAACGCAGCGACCCGCCGCTGCGCCCGCGCCCGCGCCGCCACCGCCCCGTTCGCCACCCTGCCCACCGCGACCCACCTTCCGCCCGGCCCACCAACGTGCCGCCAGTTGACACCACGACACCGACAGCCACCCACGGCGCGGCCGCCGCCCTTTCCCGCGCCGTCAGTCGCCACACACCTCATGCACTGTGGTCACAGCAGCATAACGACCGGTAGGCTGCGGCGCGTGATGGGTCTGCACAAGCTGACCGCCGGGGACGGGTACACGTACCTGATCCGGCAGGTCGCGGCGTCGGACTCCACCGAACGCGGCTACTCCTCGCTGGGCGACTATTACGCCGCGAAGGGCGAATCACCGGGCACCTGGATCGGCAACGGCCTGCAGGGGCTGGGCACCTCCGGGACGGTGACCGAGTCGCAGATGCGGAACCTGTTCGGGCAGGGCATCCACCCCGACGCCGACCGCATCCAGGCCGACCTGATCGCCGCCGGTACCGGGGCACCGTCAGCTTTGGCCGCGACGAAGCTCGGGTCGGCGTACCGGGTGGTGGAGGGCGACCCGGCGTGGCGGGACGGGCTGACCGACCGGTACCAGGCGTACAACACCGTGCACGGCCGCCCGGAGAACGCACCGGTCCCGGCGGAGGAACGGACCCGGATCCGCACCGAACTGGCCACCGAAATGTTCACCACTCGATACGGCCGGCCACCCGCGCACACCGGGGAGCTGACCGGGTTCCTCGCGCAGGTGTCCCGGCCGCAGTCGGCGTCGGTGGCCGGGTTCGACCTGACGTTCTCACCGGTGAAATCGGTGTCCGCGCTGTGGGCGGTCGCGCCGCGCCCGGTCGCCGAGCAGATTGAAGCCGCCCACCACGCAGCCGTTTTGAAGACCGTGGATTTCCTGGAATCCGAGGCGGCCTACACCCGGATGGGCACCCACGGGGTGCGGCAGGTCGAGGTCACCGGCCTGGTCGCGGCGATGTTCACCCACCGGGACTCCCGCGCCGGCGACCCGGACCTGCACACCCACGTCGCGGTGTCGAACAAGGTGCAGACCACCGACGGGCGGTGGCTCGCGCTGGACGGGCGGATGCTCTACCGGTTCAACGTCGCGGCCAGCGAGTTCTACAACACCCAACTCGAAGCCGAGATCACCCAGCGGGTCGGCGGCACCTTCCTGGCGAAGGAACGCGGCGACGGGAAACGCCCGGTCCGCGAACTCGCCGGCGTCGACGAGCGGCTCACCGCGTACTGGTCCAGCCGCCGGGAGGCGATCGAGGCCGTCACCGGGGACCTCGCCGCACAGTTCGTCACCCGGCAGGGCCGGGTCCCGACCGCGGTGGAAACCCTGCGGTTGGCGCAGCAGGCCACCCTCGCCACCCGGCAGGCCAAACACGAACCCCGCTCCCTGAACGAGCAACGCCGGGTGTGGCGGGCCCAGGCGTTGCGGGTCCTCGGCGGGGAAACCCAACTGGCCGCGATGCTCCGCGATGTGCAGGCGACGGTGGCGGCCGCGCCGGTCACCGCCGGGCTGGTCGACGAGCTCGCCGCGCAGACCGTTGCGGTGGTCAGCAACTCCCGGGCCCGCTGGTACGAGACGAACCTGCTCGCCGAGGCGATCCGGCAGGTCCGCGCCGCCGGCATCGACCCCACTGCCGTGAACGAGCTGGCCCGATTGGTGACCAGGCGGGCGGTCGCCGCGGATCACTGCGTGCCGATCGGCGCGGACACCGACGTCGCCCCTGACGCCGCGGTGCCCGGGGCGGCGCGCCGCTCGGACGGCACCTCGGTGTACCGGGTCGCGAAAGGTCAGCGGTACACCTCGCCCGCGGTGCTGGACGCCGAACAGCGCCTCGTCGCCGCGGCCGGGCGCACCGACGGGCGGCGGATCACCCCGGCCGACGTGCAGGTCGCCGCCCTGGAATGGTCCGCGAACAACGGCGGCCGCACCCTGAACCACGGGCAAGCCCAGATGGTGAACGAGGTCGCCACCAGCGGCCGGCGGGTGCACCTGGCCCTGGCCCCCGCCGGCACCGGGAAGACCACCGTGATGGGGGTGCTAGCCAGGGCGTGGCAGGGCAGCGGCGGGCACGTCGTCGGCCTCGCCCCACAAGCAAGCGCGGCGGAGGAACTGCACGCCGCGCTGCATCAGGTGCACACCGACACCCTGGACAAACTGGTCCACGAACTCAGCGAAACCCCCGACGGCGCCCTGCCCGGGTGGGTGCAGGAGATCGGCCCGAACTCGCTGGTCATCGTGGACGAGGCCGGGCTTGCGGCCACCCCGAAACTGGACACCGCCGTCGGCTTCGTGACCGGCCGGGGTGGGCGGGTGCTGCTGGTCGGGGACGACCGGCAACGCGCCGCGGCCGGCGCCGGCGGGGTGCTCCGCGACATCGACGCCGCCCACGGCTCCTCGACCCTGGTGGAGGTGCTGCGGTTCACCGACCCCACCGAGGGGCACGCCACCCTCGCCGTCCGGGAGGGGGAGACGAGCGCGGTCGGTTTCTACACCGACCGGGACCGGTTGCACGCGGTGAGCACCGACACCGGCATCGACACCGTGTACCGGGCGTGGGCCGCCGATGTCGCGGCGGGGGCGGACTCGGTGATGATGGCCCCCACCCTGGAGCAGGTCGCGCAGCTCAACGCCCGCGCCCGCGCCGACCGCCAAGCCGTCGAGGCCGCCGCCGGGATCCCGGCCGGCCCGGAGCTGACCCTGACCAACGGGGAAGTGGTGTCCGCCGGCGACACCGTCGTGACCAAACGCAACGCCCGCAGCCTGTCCCTGGGCGGCACCGACTTCGTGCAGAACAACCACCGGTGGACCGTCCAGGCGGTGCACCCGGACGGGACGCTGGGTGTGCGCATGATCGGCGGCACCGGGCGGGAGATCCGTTTGCCTGCCTGGTATGTCGATCAGGGCAACGTGCGCCTGGGGTACGCGCACACCCTCGCGTCCTGCCAGGGCATCACCGTCGGCGCCCCCGGCCCCCACGGGCGGCGGGGTACAGCGCACGCCCTGCTCACCCCGGAGATGACCCGCAACGAGGCGTACGTGGCGCTGTCCCGGGCGGTCACCGAGAACCACGCCTACCTGATGGTCGGCGGCGGCACCGACCCGCACCAGGTCGTGAAACCCGAAGCGGTGCAACCGGAAACCCTCGCCGAGCAACTCACCCAGATCCTGGGCCGGGATGGGTCCGCGGTGTCCGCCAGCACCGAGATCCGCGACGCCCTGGACCCGCACCTGCTGCTCGGGCACGCCAGCGACGCTTACGCCGACGCCATCGTGGCCGGCGCGGAATCCCTGCTCGGCTTGCAGCGGTTGGCGCAGATCACCGACGACGCCGAACGCGCCGTCCCGGGGGTGACCTCGGCGCCGGCGTGGTCGACCCTGCTCGGGCACCTCGCCCTGCTCGAGGTCAACCACCGCGACCCCGTCGCCGAACTCGCCGCGGCCGCGGGCCGCCGGGAACTGGGCACCGCCCGGGACACCGCGGCGGTGCTGGACTACCGGCTGGATCCCACCGGCAACCACTCCCAAGGACAGGGCCCGTTGCCGTGGCTGCCCGCGATACCGGCTGCGCTGCAGGAACTCCCGGAGTGGGACCCGTACCTCACGGCGTGGGCCAACCGGGTCACCGACCACGCCGGGGGGGTCCGCGACCAGGCCCGGGCATGGTCGGTGGACACCGCACCGGCGTGGGCGGCGCCGTACCTGACCGACCGGCAACTCGTCGTCGATCTCGCGCTCTGGCGCGCCTCCCAGTCCGTGCCCGCCGACGAGATCCGCCCGGCGGGGGAGTCACCGCGGCGGATCGCCCTGCGCGAGCGGCACCGCAAGCTCAGTGAGCGGTGCGCGCGGGTCGCCGGGAACGCCGTTGACGGCGCCGACCGCTGGTCGGCTGTGCTCGCCGCTCGCGGGATTGACCTGACCGGCGACGACTTCTGGCCCGTGCTGGCCGGGCGGCTGAACCTGGCCGACGCCGCCGGGCTGCCGGTCCCCGCGCTGCTGGACGCCGCGGCCGGGACCGGGCCGCTGCCCGCCCAGGGGCAGGCGTCCGCGTTGTGGTGGCGGCTGCACCCGCACCTCGGTGCGGTGACCTCACCGGTGCACCCCGACGTGCACCGGGTCCGCCCCGTCTGGACCGACCGGCTCGCCGAAACACTGGGGCAGCAGGGAGCGGACCGGATCACCCGGGACCGGCTCTGGCCGGTCCTCGTCGGCCGGGTCGACACCGCCGCCGCCGCTGGGGCGGACCCCGACCGGCTCGTCACCGACGCCGCCGCAATGCTGGCCCCGCACCTGGGCGACGTCCCCGAGCACTCCTGGGCCACCGCGCTGCTCTGGCACGTTGGCACCCTCGTCGACCCCGCCCCCGTGATCCCCGGGATCGACTCGGTCCCGCCGGACCCCGCCGACATCGACCGCACCCCACCACCGGACCTGTACCTCGACGCGCCCCCACCGGACCCGCGGGCTGCCACCACCGACCCTGTCGACGCGGGCGATGCCGCAAACCTCGATACGCCGGTCGAGGTCGAAGCGGCGCCGCCGGACCCACAGGCACCTGTTGTCGTTGTCGAGGCGCTGCCCGCCGCCGAGCAGGCCGCCGCCCTCGCTCGGGCCCGCGCCGCCGTCACCGCCGCCTGGGACTACTACCAACAGGTCGCCCCCCGGTCCTGGGTGCCCGGCTACGTCACCAACCGCGGCCTGGACCCAGCCGGTTTCGGGTACGCCCCGCCCGGGTGGACCCGCACCTTGGACCACCTGCGGGCCGCTGGGTTCACCGACCCCGAGCTGCTCGCCGCCGGGCTGGCCCGACCCACCAGCCGCGGCACCCTCATCGACCCCTTCCGTAACCGGGCCGTGCTCCCCATCCACGACACCACCGGCCAGGTCGTGGCCTTCGTCGGCCGCGCCCACCCCGACACCACCGACCCCGGCACCCCCAAGTACGTCAACAGCGCCACCACCGACTTGTTCAGCAAGACCGACCTGCCGTTCGGGCTCAACCCGCAGGCGGTCACCGAACTGCATGAGGGCGCCGGCCTGGCCATCGTCGAAGGACCCATGGACGCCCTGGCCGTGAACGCCGCGGCCGCCCACATCGGCCGCCGCCTGGTGGCCGTCGCCCCATTGGGCACCGCGCTCACCCGCCAGCAGCTCGCCACCCTCAACGGCGTCGCCCCCCTGACCGGGCGCAGCGTGCTCGTCGCGTTGGACAACGACCCCGCCGGCCGGTCAGCTGCCGCCACCTCCTACCAGATGCTGCAATCCGCCGGTGCCGGCAACGCCCGGATCCCGAGCCTGCCCGCCGAGCAGGACCCCGCCGGTGTCCTCGCCGACGCCGGTGTCGACGCCCTGGTCACCGCTCTCGGGCAGCGCCGCCCACTGGCCGACCTGGTCGTCGACCAGGTGATGACCGCCGCACTGCGCGGGGACCGCGGCGACCAGAGCCCAGAGGCGCGGTTGTGGGCGCTGGACAAGACCGCGCAGGTCATCGCCCGGATGCCATCGGAGCAACGTGCCCGCCAAGCCGTCCGCACCGCCAGGGCACTGGACCTCGACGCCTTCCGCGTCCTCGACCGGGTGCAATCCCACGTGCCCTACGACCCCACCCCCCGCGGCCCGCTCAGCCTGCCCAAACCACCCCGGGTGATGAGCCAACAGCGCCGCACCCTGCAGGCCATCACAGCCCGGATAGAAGCCCTTGCAACAGATGTCGACGCCATCACCGCCTCGGTGCAGGCACGACCGCTCCGCGACCGCGACGCCGGGCACGAGGCCGACCGAAGCCGCCAACCCGGCCGCGACCGGGACCCCGGTTAGTCATCCAGCAAGGTCGACGGATGCTGCAGTAGCCGCACAAGCCCGCCGCCACCTCGATCCAGACGGATGACTGTCATTTGGACGTCGTATCTGACCGCCATCAACAACAGCCCGGTGGACGAGCGCGACTCGCCACTGATCGAACAACACGACCTCCTTGAGGTTAGACCTAACTTCGGTCATACTTCGATCATGGATGATCAAAGGTTGTTGACGCTGGCCCAGGTCCTCTCTGTAGCGGCGGACAACGGAAGACCGGTAACGCCGTCGACGTTCCGGACGTATGTCGCGAAAAAGCTTGCCCCTCAACCAACTCGTCGTCAGTCTAGGACCCCGCTGTGGGACCGTGCAGACATCGAAGCGTGGCTGCAAGATGATCTTGATCGAGCGTCCTTTGCTCACGCAGTACAGGCATTAGGCATCCCTGAAGAGTCGACAGCGGTACAGGGGATATCCCTCCGGACATCCCATCTTGTGCGGCTGGACCCAGCGCTTCCCTTTCCGGACGCTCTTGTCGAAGCCGAAGGGGACCTCGAGTCGCGGATAGTCGACCTGCAGGACTTGGTGGGCCGTCTGGAGGCCGTCGTCACGACCGCTTCCATGCACGAATCTTTACCGAGTACGTCTCGTCAGGGACTGGTTGCTGGTCTGCTGCAGCGCAGAGAGGCTGCGCGAACGTACCGCCAGCAGACACAGCAGGCTGCCGAAGTTGCTGCCGAGTTGGAGGCGACCACCATTGCGCTTCGTGAAGCACAGGAGGACCTGGAACAGGTCAGGGAATCAATAATGAATCTGCTGGCGTGGGCGGAGAAGGAGAAGAAGCGGCGAGTGGCGCGCATGCTGAATGAAGAAGTAGAACGCGAGCGCGAAGAGCGGCGACTCGATGAAAGCCGCGGAACAAGATATGAGTCGGCTATTGCCTTCATTGGCGAAGATGATAGGCGGCTCTCGTGGGTGGCGGGGCCGTCAGGTCAGCGGGATGAACCTTCCAAGGCAGAGGTCTTAAAGGCCATCTCAGGCGAACCGTCGGACTTTGATCCTTTCGATATTTTTCTGGTACTCAGTGGAGCAGATTTCGGGTACAGGTGGCGCCACGATGACACCTACGCGAAGCGTTCTTCGTCGCTCGATCGGCAAGGTGAATGGCGCCTGTCGTGGATCCCGGAATCGGGGGAGCTGTACGCGCAGTATCGGCCTGCGCTCCGGGGCTGGACTGCGCCGAGTTCGCGGTCTATTAATTCCGCTCCAGTCTGGCTCATCGGGTGTACGCCTGTCACTTCTCTGCGGGCGATGACCGAATGGCTAGAGCCAATAGAGAGGCGTCAGTCTGAGCGCAACTCTTTGTCCATCGTATTTGATGCATTCGACGAACAGGAGTCAGCGGGGTTTCCCGCACTCCGTGATCGCACGGACAGAGGATTTTTCGGTATCTGAAGACACGGACTTGCGGGTTTCAGTCGAGGTTAAGTCTGGCGGTGATGGCGGCGTGGTCCGATGCAGCGAGGGCGGGTGTGGTGAGGGTCGGGTACATCTCCCAGGGGTTGCGGACGTTCGGGCCGTGGTAGACGCCCTTGCGGAAGACCTGCCCTCCGGTGGCGGTCGCCCACAGGTCAGGTGAGAGCAGCACGTAGTCGATCTTGTCCTTCTCGTTGCCGCCGCCGAAGGTGCCCCTGCGTGGGCCGAAGTCGAAGTCGGGGTGGGTGCTGATGTCCCGCAGGTCCGTGTCCACCAGCAGCGGCGCCAGCGCGGGACTGCTGGGGTCGTCATTTAGGTCACCGAGGACCGCGACGTGCGCGGCGCCGGCCGCCCGGAGATCCTGGTAGATCTGCGCGACCCGAACCGCTTGCCGGCGGCGCCGTTTCGCGCCGGTCCGGTCACCGGGGCTGCTGTAGCCCTTGGACTTGAAGTGGTTGACCAGCACCGTGAGCGTGTTCCCGCCCGGGGTGGTGAACGTGTACTCCGGGCAGTCCCGGGAGAACACCGGCCCTTCGTCGTCCCGATCGAAAACGTGGGACCGGATGGTGCCCAACTGATACTGGCTCGTGGCCATGACGCCGACGTCGATGCCGCGGGTGTCGTTGCCGTCGATCACCATCACCTGCTCGTACGGCGCAGCGCCGACCTCGCGGAGCAATGCTCCGGAGAACATGTCCAACGCGGGCCGGTTCTCGGCCTCCACGACGCCCAGGATGTCGGCGCCGATGTCCCTCATCACCATCGCGGTGTGCGCCATGGCCTGGGCGTCGATGGCGGCCTTGACCAGTTCCACCCACCCGATCCAGTCCGCGCGGCCGCCGGCGACGACCTCCACCGGGCCGGTCTTGGGCCGGCGCAGGAGCTGCCCGCGGATCTTGCGGAGCACCGCGAACCCGGTGGAGTCCGACCACTCCAACCCCAGCACGCGCAACAACTCAAGGATCCGCGCCTTCACCGCATCGGTGTAGACCGGCAGCTCGAGCAGCGTCTGCAACTCGGCCTGCGCGGCCAGCAGTGGTGCACCGACGTCATTGGGGACGTCCATCGCCTTCGGCCGGGAGAACAGGTTCTCCACGTTGTACGACCCCAGAATCATGACGCCCCCAAGTGTTTTCCGCCGCCTGGCACGCGCCGAACGTCGACGTGCGAAGCGCGCGACTCCGTGCCTACCCCGAAACGGTGACACCTTGGGGACCCGGTGCAGCACAGCCGAACGAGTCGACATCGACCCCGGAATGGGTATCACTGTCCGTGCACCGCCACCCCGGACGGTCGCTCCCCGATCGCCAGTGCACCCGGCCGCAGCAGGAGCGGGCGTGGTTCTGCGAAGCAGAGCCGGTGTGGGCACGGCACGCGGATCAAGGTCGCCTGGAGTCAAGCGGTGACCGCGGGCCGGTCGCCGAAGCGCATGACGGCGTGGGTGTCGCCGTCTTGTTCGGCGCCCTGCCGGGAGTAGTAGTCCGCGAGCGCCTTGTTCGCCGGGTGCAGCAGCACCACCGCACCGGTGCGCTGCCATTCGCCTTGCAGCGCCCGCAGCAGCCGGGACCCTTCCCCGGGGCGGGTCGACCGGACGAATGACGACATCACATACACAGGCCGATCTGTCCTACGCGCCAGGTCACTTCGCTCGGTAGCCAAGGATCGGACCCGCGGGCCGGCCCGCAGGTGTGCGCACCACCGCGCCACACTGTCGAGAAGCAGCGGCGCGGCGAGGACCCCGAACACCGCAACGAACCCCACCACGGCAGGAGATCCCGCCAGCCCCAGTGCGAGCGGCAATGCGATGGCGACGGCCAGCATCACCCCGAACTCCAGGGCGGCCAGGAATCCGGCGGCCACCACGAGGGGCCAGGACGGTCGGCGGGTTCCGTCGGACAGGGTCATCGACGCACCACCGAGGGTGCGCACATTCCCGGCGTTGGACGCGACCAGCAGGGTCTCCACCGGCCACCACCACGGGGCGAGCAGCGCACCGGCCGGTGACCGGGCGCCGCGGTTGAGCCCGTTGAACGATCGGGCCCGCCGCCACCCGATCCGGGCCGCCTCGACCGGGCCGGCGCCCATCCCGGCGGTCACAGGATCGGTGACCGAGTCCGGGCGTGCGGTCACGTCCGCGCCGGCTCCGCCGACACAGGCGCGGGTGTTGGTGTCGGTGCGGGTTCGGCGGGCAGGACCGGCGCGGTAGTCGGCAGCACCTCGATCCGCCGTTGCGGTTCACCGATATCAGCCACGGGGTCACGCTCCAGCAGTAGGGGACGGGGGCGGGGGATTGAGGGGTGGGGGAGTGATCAGAACCGGGACGATGCCGCGGCGCCCGCGCGGCCGCCCACTGGTGGTGCGCCGCTCCGGTACCCAGTCCCGGCGGCGGCCGGCGCCGGGATGCGTGCCCCGCGCGAAGCCCACGACACGGACCGGTGAGGTCGACGGCGCCAACCCCAGCATGAACCGCTCGACGGCCAGCACCGCCGCCCACACGGCCGCCGACACCGCGACATCCGTTGATGGGAACGACTGACCGGTCAGCACCATCGCCGCGGCACCCGCCGTCAGCAACACGCTCGCGGGGCGGAACAACCGCAGCGCCGGGCGGCGCGGGGTCAGCAATAGCGGGGGACTGGCTCCCGCAATCAGCACCGTCAGCAGCTGCGTCGGGGACTCGCACAGCATCACCACCACGGCCAGCACCAACAACGCGCCGGCCAGCTGCCCGGCCACCACCGCGGACCCGGGCGGCAGGGTGGACAGCACCGCGGTCAGCAGCATCGCCGCGGCCGCCCACACGGCAAACCAGCGGCCGGGCAACCGGGGACGGGTCACACTCGACCACCACGACCGGGCCGCCCGGGCGAACAACACCGACCGCGGCCGCCGCAGCGGCACCAGCTCCGGGTAACCGGAAAGCATCCGGTCCATGTCCGCTTGGAGTCGCACCCCCGGAAGACGCTGGCGCAGCAAGTCCAGCTGCTCGGCCTGCAGGCCCCGCGGCCCGTTGCGCATCCATACGTCGCCTACCCGGGCGGCCTGGGACCGCCAACCTTTCGAGCCCTCCACGGTCTGCCCCTCCAGGGCCACCACCGCGACCAACCGGCGGGCCGACCAGGACTGCAACCGCAGGTCCCGCAGATCCCGCAGCGAATAGATCCCGCAGGTGCAGCCGTCCGCCGGTGCCCGGTTCCCGCGGCCGCACCGCGCGATGCACGTCCCGTCCGCCCAGTCCGCGCCGGTGAACGACAACGGCAGCAGGTACCCGTTGGCCGACACCCGGAATGTCCGCAACGCGAACACCCCGACGACCGGCTCGGGTGCGCCCTGCAGCAACGTCACGCGCGCCTCCGTCCTGCGCCGACCGTGCGCGTCGGCGTACGACACCGACCGTGCCAAACTCCCGACCGGCCAGCAAGGAGAATCTCCTCGTGCCGGATCAGGCAGCGGCGCTTACAGCGACCGTCAGCACGTCACCCGGCGGCAACGTCGAACGTCCGGCCGCGCCGGCGAACTCCACCGACACGACACCGCCACCTGCACCCTCCAGCCTCACCGACGACCCCACCAGTAGGCGCCCATCCAGTACCACCCGCTGACCGATCCGGAGCCACGCGCTCCCGACCAAATGCGCCGCGCCGCGGTATTGATGCATTCGGTGTGTATCCGTGTTCGATCGACCTGGTCGAACATTTGCCGTGCTGGAGCAGTCACATCCGGAGGAGCGTTTGGCGGAGTGATTGAACAACGGTCTTGAGCAGGTCGGGCATGCTCGGGGGATCCATCCGAAGGTGCCTGGGCACGATGTGCGTAGGCACGGTTAGAGCGACAACGCCAATACCCGGGTAGTCAATACTAACAGTCGGCGCATTGGTAACGACAATAAATCCCTTCGGGATGCCCATGATAGTGCCTGACACGGTTATGGCGTCCGGAGAGTCGGCAGTGTGGAGGATTTCTATGGCTGCACCCTGTCTTGGATCCAGGTAGGCGAAGCTGAGTCCTAGCGAGGAGGCTACGTCGTGCAAGTTCGGGTCAAAGTCGATCGAGACATCGTTTGTCAATTTAGTCTGCTTGACGACGCTTGCATCAAGGATCCTGTCCCCCTCCGGGACCCTCAGAGTAATTGGGTCCTTATCAACGATATCTGAGCCCTTTACCGTGCCGCGTCCCTCCCGCCAAATCCAGACGACACTCTGTGTCACCCGAGGAACTACCGAGTCGCCGTAGTGCCCGCTAATTCGGGTGTCATTCGGCGCGGAGACAAGTGTGGTTCCAGACACCTGAATCAGGATTCTGGCGCCGCGCGCGAACCACCACGCAAACCAGGCGCCCACAACAATGGCTAGGGCGGCTACTATGACGCCTAGTGGTCCCCAAATGTCAGTCATAGCCAAAGAGTCTCACGCAGTGTTGAACCGGTCCGTGCCCAGGAGTGTGATGTGTGCCCGTCGACGTCGTTCTTGGTCCCCGTTGGCGCCGGCAACTTGCTCAGAAGGGCAGAGCTTCGGGGCTAGCGTGATCTGCAGGCCAGGACGGTCGGCGGGTTCCGTCGGAGAGGGTCATCGGCGCACCGCCCCAGCGTGACCGGCACTGGGCCCAGTTTCGCCAATTCCGTGCAGGGCTCCAAGCCGAGCCGCTCGGGTGTTGAAGACCATCTTAAGCCTGCTCCGCAGGCGTCCACAGTGAATTTGGCCAGCTCAAGGGCCATGAGGCGTCTCTCTCGGTCGCCGAGGTACCCCCCCGGGCCGACACCCGGAACGTCCGCCACGCGAACACCCCGACGACCGGCTCCGGACCGCCCTGCAGCGGCGTCACCTGCCCGCCGTCCTGCGCCAACTAAGTGCGTCGGCGTACGCCACTGACGGCGCCAAACCCCGGGCAGACCAGGAAGGAGCACCGCATCGGAGCAGGTCAGGCTGCGGTGATCAGTGCGACGGTCAGCACCTCACCCGGGGGGAACGTCGAACGGCCGGCCTCACCGGCGAACTCCACCGACACCGCACCACTCCCAGCACCCTCCAGTCGCACTGACACCACCCGGGATGGGCGCCTGCACCGTAAGATCCGAGGCCGGCGAGCGTACGGTCGGCGCGTCGGGTCGAGCGGACGGATGGAGCATCGGGTGGCCTACGCGGTTGTGGAAACCTCCACACGACGGGCAGGACGTCGATTCGAGCCGATCCAGGAGCTTGAGCTGCACCAGAGTGCGCTGGAGGCGGCTCAAGGACTACCTAGCGCTAGCCGAGGCCTAGTTGTCGTCCCGGAATTCGCTGGGCCGATTGGAATTCCTGATTTCACCGCATACGTCGGCGACATCGATCGGCTACGGCGTCGTCACGACCTCGATGTCAGTCCTATTGTCAGGGAGTTGGAAGCCGGCATTTTGTCTGCTGCTCATGTGCGGCGTCCTTCCAGCGCACAGAAGATGGCTCGCACCCTTGGGTGGCCAGTGGAAACGGTTGCTGATCGCGTCCGAGGTCTGGTCAAGCGGGGAGCCCTGATTGAGGCTTCGTCCGGTCAATATGTAAGGCCCGAACCTCTGGAGCCCGGCGGACGTCTATATGCGGTCGAAGCCAAGGTAGAAGACTGGCACTCTGCGCTCCGTCAGGTGCGCACCTACCGGGTTTGGGCTGATAGCTACGTCCTTGTCATGGGTCATCTCGGCCAGCATGCGCAGACGGCGCTTACAGCCGAAGTGCGAAAGGACCGCGGCGGTCTCGTGATGGCGAATCGCTGGATTGTTCGACCCCGCCTGGGGCATGCTCTTGCACGGCGGCGAGTTCAGGCTTGGGAGTTCTTCGCGGAGGCCACGCGGCTAGGTCTAACCTAGCCACCCTTCACTCTGGGCATACATGCGTAGTCCTTGGTGGTACGGCGTGACCCACGTGCCCGACCGGTCACGTATTCCTGTTGCAGCTCGTACGGCGGCCCAATTGGTCGAGGCACACGAGTACATCGCATCTAAGTTGTCGAATCGCCCCTTGTAACTGTTATCGGGGTTTTGAATGCGCCGGACCGCTGCGTCGAGTTGGGCGACATGATGCAGAAATGAGGGCTTTGGGCCTGGGACGGTCGGCAAGCCACCGAGCCGTGCTGCCAACGCTGGGTCTTGCCGCGCGAGTAATGCACCATCACTCTTCTCCAACGTCCCGAGGAGCCCGAGGAGGGTGGGACGTTCGTACCAACTCGCAATCCCTGTGCCTTCTGGACGTGGCGCGTAATCCGCGTAAGAAACGACACGCTGTCTCTTGTCCCAGCCGGTACCTATCGTCGTAGCCCCGGCGGCCACCGCAGGAAGCGCTGCAAAGTCCCCGTGCGAGATATGAACAGGGGCATACTCGCTCAGTGCTCGGACTGTGCGGCAGATGCCGAAGACCTCGTCAGCGGTCAGTTTCGGTGGGAGGTCATTGTCGGGCTGAACAAACGAAATGAACCAGCCAGCGGGGGCCAACGCCGCCAACGCGCCAACGTGGGCATCGAGGTCGCGCCCATCGCTCCAGAATGTGCTCACGCCGGCGATAGTGAGCCATGCGGTCGACTCGAGCTCTAGCGCCACCCTTGCCGTTGCCAGGGCAAGAGTACTGATGTTGTTTAGCCCGGAAGGTAGGAGAGGAGCTGGCGCCAAAATGGGCGCTCCCAGGTGGTTCTGGTGCTGGAAGACGCGACGGACGTGCTCGCGACGGTAAGCGTTCTCTGTCAGGTCCCCGACTGGCCCGCCCCAGAGGTTGTAGTCCGCGTAGTAGCGAAAATCGCCAACCCCCGGCATCTGGAGAGCGTGAGTAGTGGCATCAAACCAGTAGGGGACGTGCGCAGTTTTGAACTCGTCGACTCGGTTCGCGATACCCGGCTTGTTGCCCGACCCGCCGCGATGGCGATGGGGAGTCGCCCAAGGGGTAACGACCGTTCCGGATGCAGCTCCTGCGAGGTTGGCCTCTGCAATCCAGCCAGCTTGGAACGGGCGTGGGCTGTCCTCGATCAACGTCGTCACAACGTTGCCTCCAACGCGTCACGGAGCGCGGCGGCGTTCCGATATCGGCGCGCCGGCTGTGGATGCAGTGCCCGATGTACAACAGCCACTTGGTCGTCCCTAAGATCAGTACGAGCTTCCTCAAGGGGTCTCATCGTGCCGTTCTGTAGCCGCGTCAAGTACTCGTAGTCGTCACCGGTCCATGGGTAGGGCAACACGCCGCTGAGTGCGGTGTACATGAGGATTCCAACCTGGAATACGTCCGACATTTGCATAGGACCGCCGCTGTAACTGTTTAAGTGTTCGGGCGTGAGATAACCGCGAGTTCCCGGCTGACCTGCAACTGTTAGGCCTGATCGCAATGTGTGTCGCGCGAATCCGAAGTCGAGCACCTTGTATACGCCCGTGCTTAGGCGTCGCACGTTGTTCGCGCTCAGATCCCGGTGGATCACTGACTTCTCGTGTCCAGCGGCAAGGCCATTAGCAACCTGAACCCCCATGACTTTCGTGTTGGCCCATGACCACTGACTGCCGTCAAGGAGGTTGCCTAGGTCATCGCCGTCCAAGTATTCCTCGATCCAAGCGGCGGCGCGGACAGGAGAGCCCAACTCGACCAAGTCGGACTTCACTTTTACCACGTTAGGATTGTCAATGCTCGCTAGTAACTGCACCTCCCGCTCTGCGCGTTTCAGGGTCTCGTCTGTCGTGAACTCTAGAGCCACGACCTTCAACACAAACGGGTGCCCATCACGCGAGACGAGACGTACGGCCTTCTGACCGCCAACAGCGCCTATGGGCCCTTCGTCGGTCAGTCGCAGCGCTGCTGCTGCCTCCGCCACCAAATTGTCATCTGCAACAGTCATGTCCCGAACTTAGCTGGCCCAACATCAACTTTAGCGAACGCTGTGCGTGCCGGCGGCGGGCTGTGCGAGCAGTAACCGGACATCCGGTATAGACACGGGCGCAGCTCGTTCAGCCTAGTGCCGATAGCTATGGCGCAGTGTCAATGTGAATCGATTCGCGGCATGCGCCTCGGACCAACTGGTTTCACGCCCTGCGGCGCGTTGTTGTTAACTTCCGGCGCTCGGGGCCATGACGACCGCCGCCGAACCTAGGGAACCTTTCAGGCGTAGGCACCGGGGTTGCAAGAGTGCCTGATTCTTTGCCGGCAAAGGTGCGAGCGATGATCTGGAGCCACGCCCAGCGAGGACCGGCCCAGCGCTGGAACGCTTCGGGGTAGTGATGGAGAACCGGGCACCGGGCCCGACGGGCGGTGGTGAAGGTCCAGGCTTTGAGGGGTTTGGTTGGGGTTGCGATCCGCGGCGCCGATCTCGGCGCGTCGGCTCGGGGTCCAGGGTCCAGCCGAGCCGCGGCGCTACCGACCAACCGACGCTGGCCCACAGGGCCCGGCCGCGTTTAATTACCGCCTGTGATCAGTCAAATTGCGTCCGCAGGACGAGCAGGACTAGTTCTTGCATCAAATGCAACCCGTCCTACTTGGCTGGCAAAGGCATGTGTAGGACTGAGACCAGTAGCGACTGGTGAAGCGGCGTCGCTCGAATCGCCGTCGGCAAGATGACCCGCACGGGTCCTTCGGCCGCGCGGGCTACGGCTTTTGATCCGCGTCATCACCCAGGCAAGGACACGTCGGTCCAGGACGACGCAGCTCGTTGGTATGCCCCTGCGCGGCTCCTGATGCCTTGTTGATTCTTCGCTGCTGCTCCGCAAGCCTTGGCGGTGTGGAGCGTGTCGTCATCCTCGGCCGGGGCAGCGGGGGTAAGTCCACTCTGACAACCGAACTGGCGAGGATCACAGCCTTGCCGAACAGCGAACTCGACAAGCACTTCTGAGACGCCGCCCTTCAGCCCCTAGTTGGCAGCGAGTGGGTGCGCCGACAACAAGAACTCGCTGCGGCAGCGCGCTGGATAATGGACGGAATCCCGTGTAATGCGGTGTGTCGGCCAGGTCAACCGAGGGTGCGGCGGGCAACATCAGTGGATGGTCCGAGCGCACCTGCCGATCGCCTTGCAATTCCACTGTGGCCGGTGACGCGGTCGCCGCGGTAGTCGCAACGCTGCTGGACTTCGATCTAAGTGAGCAGCAGCGACAGTTGCTCGCGGCGATCCTGCGGCCGGTCATCGACGAGAACCGGGCCGAGGACGCGTCCTGGCCCCAGTGGAACTACCTGAGGCGCGGCTTCGCCCGTGACGGGTTCGGCGATGCTCAGTCGACCTTTGACTCGCTGCCCGTGCTGGACGGACCCCGCGGGCCGTGTGGACTGGTCTGGCGCACGATGCCCGGGGCAGGACGACAGATCCGGCGCGACGAGCGGGTCGGCCTGACCCTCGCCGGCCTGCACCTCGCCGACCCTCACGCAGGCCACGAGCGGGCCAACCGGCTCGCCCAGCTCATCGCCTTCCTGGGAGACCAGGAAGCCCGTGATTCGCTGGATCCCTATCAGGTGAACACTCGCACCATCCAGCTGGGCGAGGTGGCTGCGCGATACTTGAACCTGACTGAATTGCGGTCGGGGACGACATCGATGACCCTTCGCGCGGCGGTGCACCTGTTGGGACGTGAGCCGATCCCGATCACCGTGGAGTGGGACCGGGACGCTGCGGTCATCGGTGATGGTTACCTCGAGCCGTACCGCGAGGTCTCCACCGCGCGGGAGTACCTCGCCCAGCTTGTCCATCAGACCGGGCTTCACATTCGGACACGCGACTCAGCCTCAGATACCCATTTCGCACCGGACAAGACCTTGAGGGAATCCCATATGAATGGTTGGCCCGCCTGGGCGCAGGACGCCCGAGAAGTCGCCGACGCACGAGTTCTCGCCGGACTCCTGACCAGCCTGGGTGAAGACGGACAGACCAAGTCAGCCACCGCCCCCCTGGTGGAAGAGCTCGGGCTCACCGGCGTTGACCCGGATCACTTGGCCATTCGCCTGGTTGAGCTCGGGTACTTCCGTGAGGACTCCCTCTCCATGACACCCGGCTGGGACACGCTGCTGATCACCAACCAGGGACGAGAGGCGGCCCGGGAATTCGCAATTGCCCGCCAGAAGATCAAGATCGCACCGGCCACCCGCACGGCCCTACTGCGCTGGCTGTACGAGTGGGACCAGGACCAGCGGCCGGATCTGCGAGAGTTCCTCGCGTCGCATCGTAGCTGGTTCTACGGCAACCAATTCGAACTGGAGCAGGCCACCAACGCGGCCCGGAACCTGCGCGACCGAGGCTTCATCGACGCGGTCGGCACGTTTCAGTCCGACCTTCTCCGCCTCGGGCTCACGTCGCGCGGGATGCGCTGCGTCGAGCGGTACGACGCCGATCCCGACGCCCTCGAACACATCGACTCGGCACCACGAACGGACGACAACATGCCCAGCACCTCGGCAATGCCTGGACCCTCACCAAGCAGCAACCAAACGGAGACGGTCTTCGTCGTGCACGGGCACGACGAAACGCTCAAGTACAAGGTTGCCCACTTCACCCAGCAGGTTCTCGACCCACAGCGAGTGCAAGTCATACTGCTCGATGAGCAAGCGAACGCCGGTCAGACGCTGTTTGAGAAGTTCGAGAGTTACGCAGACAGCGCGTCGTACGCCATCGTCTTGCTCACCCCCGACGACCAGGGCGGCTCGACCAGCGGAGCACTGCAGAAGCGGGCGCGACAGAACGTGGTCTTTGAGCTCGGCTACTTCTGTGGTCGGATCGGCCGCAGGCGAGTCGCTGCCATCAACTACGGCGTTGAAATCCCGTCCGACTTCAATGGTGTCGTCTATATCGGCCCCGACCAATGGATGGAGGCTCTCCGCCGAGAATTGCGGGCCGCGAACCTCCCGATGCGACCTTGAACGCCGACTGGGTGACTTCGCGCGGTCGGTATTCACCGGCGCCGTCGGGGGCAGACTTCGCGGTCAGCAACGATGCCGTCGTCATGCGCGAAGACGTGGATCTGACGGCCGAGGAAGCGGGGTATGTGGAGGCGGCGCGGGCGGCGAACACGGTCCGCGGCTACCAGTCCGACTGGCGGGACTTCACTGCCTGGTGCGCCGACCACGCTTTGGAGCCGCTGCCCGCGGCCGCAGCGAGCATCAGCGGATACCTGACCGAGTTGGCCCGGCATGGCGCAAAGGTCGGCACGATGAGCCGGCGGCTGTCGGCGATCAAGTTCGCGCACCAGCTGCGGAACCTGCCCGACCCGACTCGGCACGCCCGTGTGATTGCGGTGTGGGAAGGCATCCGCCGCACCCACGGCGCACCGCCGGATCAGGCCGCCCCGCTCATGCCGCCCGAGCTGTTCGATGTCCTCGACGCATGCCCCGTCACCAAAACGTGGCGCAGCCCCCAACGCCTGCCCGAACCCGACCTGGCCGGTGCCCGGGATCGTGCAATGCTGCTCGTCGGATTCGTCGCCGCCCTCCGCCGCAGCGAACTCGCCGCCCTCACCCTGGACGACATCACCGAGCATTCCAACGGCTTCGTCGTGTCTCTGCCCCGGTCCAAGACCAATCAGTCCGGCGAGCACGCGGAGCTGATCGTCCTCCCTCGCGCCGGCAACCCCGCCCGCTGCCCGGTTATCGCCCTCACCAGCTGGCTCGACCAAGCCCGGATCCGGGAAGGCCCGGTGTTCCGTCCTGTTGGCAAGAGCAACCGGGCACTCACCCGTTCACTTCATCCCGAGTCCATCAATACCCTTATCCAGCAAGCCATTGCCCGGGCCGGCCTCGACCCCGCCCGCTACAGCGCGCACAGCCTCCGCGCCGGGTTCGTCACCTACGCTCACCTCCGCGGCGCCAGCGACCGCGCCATCGCCCACCAAACCCGACACCGATCTCTTGCCAGCATTGGCACCTACGTACGAGTGCAGGAAGCTTGGACTGACAATGCGGCGACCGTTCTGGGTCTTTGAACGCTACTGATGAGCTGCGGATCCAAGGCACAGCTGAGGTTGTATCTCGAAAGATCAAATTCGGCGAAGGCGCGATCTTCGACGAGGGTCATCACGCCTCCTGTAGGCCCATATCACGCCAACCATTGCGCCCAATGCGGCAGTTCGATGCGCGCTTCGATATTGCTTCTCACCCTACGGGATCCACGGACCTTGCTATAAATAGCGGCACTCGATGTTGCAGCTGTAACGGAGAGAGCCAGCGCGATCACTGGTGCAGCCGTTCCGACAACTACCCAATAGCCTTCGTGGAAATCCATACAGTAAGCCCCTTGATTAGTCATTTGGTTGTGTCAACGCTGCCGTTCCAAGCGTAACCAGATGACGTGCGCGCCGCCCTTCGGAGACGCCGAACCCGACAAATTGCCCGTTGCCTTCGGCGACGGCGATCAGGCGAGCCGTGTCGCTCCTCTGCCGGCGGTGTTGAGGCAAGAAGTCCCTTGTGGTCAGGAACATTGAGCACGGCCTTCTCAGTCAGATCCGATTCAGCCTTGACACAAGGTCCGCATCAGCTGTGCCCCCTTGCCAAGCTGCGCGGTAGTTACACGCACGGGATCGAAACCCAGCGTGGCCAGTTCGTCGACGGAAAGCCTGTGGAATTTCAGCAAGTCCTGTCGACCGGAACGCCGTCCGGCTCTGTTCATACGAATAGCCGCGCGCCTGCGCCGACCCGGTCAACTGTGCGGTGACTTGGCTTAAGGCGAGCTTCATCTCGGGGTCGGACTTCACCAGTGCGTTCACCAACGCGACGCCAGCCTCACGCCGACCGGCAGCCGGGCTCACCAAGAACGATCCCGACCTTCGCGGCCTTCGCCGCAGCTCTCACCTCGAGGAGCCTGCCTTGCCCGACTTAATTTGCACGACGGTGATCAGGTCTATCCCGATGAGGGACCTCCTTCCTAGACGGCAGCGTGCGTTGGTCGAGGGCCGGCATGCGGCTATCAAACTCCCCTCCAGAGGGGCCGCCGTAGTCGACGATGCCAGTGGCTAGCGTGCGCGGCAAAGGTCGCGGTATCCGGAGGCGCCGTCGACGGGTAATCGTCGCCCCAAACTACGAGTCGGGGCTTTCTGCAATACCGGTCGCCTTCGTGTGTAGTTCGCGAAGTCGACACAGTTCCGCCTCAATAACTGCTGTCGAATTGGCCATCTCTTTTCGATACGTCCGCAGTTCGTCAGCCCGTTCCTTCGCCGCGCCTCCGACCGCATCGGTTCGCAGCAGGTCGTCTACCAGGTCAAGCGCCGCTCGAACATCAGAACCCTTCCGAGGCCGGGCGAGAATGCCAAGTAGCGCATAGGAAAGGATTCCGAACAGATCCCACCCCTCGTCCGCAAGGGCATTAGGCGGCTTGACGCCCTCCGGATCAACCGCCCTCCTTAGCGCGAGTCCTTCCGCAAGCGCGGTCAACGCCGTTGCGAAGGTTGTGACCGTGAAAGGTGGCCGCATCTCTAGGTCGTATCGATCGATGAGCGTCGTGTAGGCCGGCACGTAGATCGTCTGGGCGAAATGCTGATATTGGCGCCGCAATTCATCCAGTATGCTTTGATTACGCTCAGCTTCCGGCCAAAGTGCGATTTGGGCGCGGAAAGCGGGGGCTTCATCAATCCCTTCCGAGTCACGCCTACCTAGAACGCGGGCGACATCCCCAAGGGGAAGGTCTGCGGGAGTCACCTCGCCCAATTGCTCGAAGATCGAATCAAGATAGGCGGAGTGAGCGCGGTCTAGGGCGTGCGCGGTTAGATCGCGCACATATCCAGCCAGTCCATCTGGCCACGTGTGGTAGAAGGCGCCGTTCGAAGTTTTCACGGCCCGCGTCAGATCGAGCAGTCGGATCTCGCCCAGGCCCTTCTCCTTGAGTATCGCGAGTCCCGCATCAAGCAGACGTGTCCGAAGTGATTCATCAGCGCTCATCGAGTAACGATACCTCGCTCCGAGAACTATGTCTCCGAGGCGTGGTCTTGACTTGCGCCCCACTAGATGTCACCTTGGAATCAGTACTCCGAGCGCCACTGCTCCGAGTGACAGTCTCACCAAGCGAGCGTCAGACCGCCTATTCAGAGGGAGATTCGAGATGGCTAGGGAGTATCCGCAGTTAAGCGATGACATGTGAGGTACGACGTGCTGTCCAAGATCGCTGTGGTCGGTGGCGCAGATCCACAGGATCCCCTTGCGCCAACCGATCGGATGCGCCACGTCGCGGTCGGCACGCTGGTCCTGGTCGTGTCCACTTGGGCGCTGATGGCCGCGACCTACACCTTCCACGAGATGGTGGGCTTGCCTTGGGTCGTGTCGATCGTCGCGGGCACGCTGGTGGCGTTCGTCATTTTCGGCCTAGACGTCGCGCTGACGGCGACGCCTCTGAAGAAGGACTCCGCCACCGCGCGGATGGCGGTGCTACTGCTGCGTGGTTCCGTTTCGGTCGCGATCGGCCTGGTCATCTCGCACGCGACGATCATGCTGATGTACCAACCGACAATCGACGCGATCGTCCAAGACGCCAACCAACAGCGCGCCGCGAAGGCTGCAAAGGACGTGGAGGCGGCGTCACTCAACCGGGGGCTCAGCGACCAGGCGAAGACCAAGATCGCCGGGGATCAGCGGCAGATTGAGGCTGCCGACACCAAACTGGCTCAAGCCTTGTCTGCAAACGACCAGGCGGTAGCCACTGCGGACAACAGGCTGGCCGCCGCGCAGCAGGAGCTCGAGTCGCGGAAGCAGGCCTGGACCGACGATCGGGTATGCATCGGCGACACGGGCCGTGCCGCCAACGGTGACGCCTGCGGACGCGGGGATGTCGCCGACCAATTGCAACAGGCGTACCAGGACTCTCTGACGAACGGCTGGCCGGCCGCGCAGAACTTGCACGACACCACCGTGCAGCAGCTCGCTCGTGAACGGACGGCCGCGCAGAAGCTGCACGAGGACAGCGTGCGCCAGCTCAACCAGGACATCGCTGCGCAACAGAAGACCGTCACCGACTCGAGCGACAAGCTCGGGGCAGAGATCGATCAAGCCAGGCAACCCGCTCTGGAGGACGACGGGTTGCCGCGACAGGCCGAGGCATTGTGGACCTTGCTCAAACAGGACCCGTTTTCGTGGCTCTGGTTCATCTTCTTCGTCGTCATCGACCTCGCTGTCGGTCTGATGAAGGCTGTGCTGCCCGAGTCCGAGTTCGACCGTCGGCGGCGCACCGAGCGCGAGCGTTCCGCCAAGCTTGAGGGCGAGATCGACAACGCCCCGATCTGGTCGAGCACCGCTGAGCAGATCGCCGAGAACGAGGCGGCCATCGCGATCGTTCGCAGCACGGCACGCCGTCGCCGGGTTGAGGCCGCCGACGCGCAGAAGGCGGCCCGGGAAGCGGCTCGCGCGGGCAACGGGATGAACCGCCGCGTCGCCGCGCCGATCGTGGCGTCAGCAGTCCTGCTCGTACTGGTGGCCGCGCTAATGATCGTGCCGGGTTCCGCGTCGACCCAAGATGACGCCTCCTCCGGCCCAGGCGCGACAGCAGCGCTGTCGGAGAGAACCGACGGAGCAGCTTCATCAAGCCCGGCAACAACGTCGGCGATATCGGATTCTGCAGTCGCAGCCACCAGCAACGCGCTATCTGTGCCCGTGACGCCTACCAGCGCGATCGCGCTCGACGTTCCCGGAGTGGGCAGCCTGTCCGCGGCGAAGGGCGCGTTCAGCGCCAACGGGACGATGACAGTCACGCCCACAGCGGCGCAGCCTCCAGCCGCCGACGGCATCGTGGTGGCCGACTTTGGCGTAGATGTCACGTTCTCTGACACTGCGTTGGTCCAGCCGATGTCACTGCACCTCGTCGGGAGCGCCAAGCCCGGGCCGAACGCCATCCCCGTGCTCGCACACCGCGCCGATGACGGCAAGTGGGATTACCGACCTGCCACATTCGGGGCCGACGGCAAGATCACGGTCGACACCCAGGCCTTCTCGCTCAACATCGCTGGCTGGATCAGCGACGGACTGAACTGGGTCGGTAACAAGCTGGCCAGCGCTGTCGGAGGTCGCACCTCGCCGTTGTCCTGCAGCGGAGCGCCGAGCTGGTTACATCTCGCGGAGGGGCACAGCGACCTGGTTCATGTGTGCGCCAAGGACGCGGGCCTGGACAGCAACGGTAACGATCGTGCGGAGATCCAAATCAAGTCCAACCGCGGTGTCTCCATCGAAGTGAGCGTCCCGGGTGACCCGCAATACGTGTGGGTTGAGAACCAATCCGATCGGGAACGGAAGCCCCTGATGAAGTACTGGGGCAAGGACCCCAACCGGACGGTAATACTTCAACCCGGCATGACCATGACCGTCGGCTACACCCAGTCGATCAACAACCAAGACATTGCCTTCTGGGTCGACGGCAATACCTGGCTCGCCTTCGGCGATACCGTGGCGCGGCAGCTGCTCGGGTTGGCCGCCGGATACGACAAGTTCGACAAAACCGGCCGGCTTTTTGTGTCGTACCTGATCATCGCGTGCGGTTTCGATCTGCAGGTAGGGTTTACCGGCGTCGATGCGGGGGGAAATCTGGGCGATCGACTCAAGTGTCTGAAGGACCAGTTCGCTGGCGGACTTCAATCCGCCGATCCAACGAAGATCATCCAGAAGGTATACGAAAACACCGCAGAAGCGGCCGAAATGTCGGCGGCGGTCAAGGGAGTCGCCAAGTCTATCCCAGTAGCCGCGGCGATCGACAGCCTTTGGCCGTTCTTCCTGGCTGGGTGGGGCAACGTCGCAGACAAGTTCAAGGACCTTGGCACCGGAGGGCAGGCGAATCAAGTCAGCCTGGCAATAGACAAGAAAGTAAACCCGCCTAACACACTGCCTGCCGCGGTCACTACGCCACAGCAGAGCGATGACCAAGGTCCCGCGTCACAGGCCCAGACCACGCCGGCCGCCCCGGCGCCGGAAACAACGACGGAGCCGGCACCTGAAAGCCACGCTAGAACGACGCCGGAAACAACGACGAAGCCGGCACCCGAAAGCCACGCTAGGACGACAGTCCACGAGACGGATACGGTGCCGCCAACGATTGCACCCCCCACTGCAACCGCCACGGCGACACCGTCGGTGGTACCGCAGACGACGCCGACGCAGCTCGAGACCGCCACGGTACCTGCGCCCATACCTTACGAGTTCTTCGCTAACTACGGACCAGCTGTGGAGGGCATCGCAATGTGCCGGGGCAATGCGGGCAGGCGGGAATCTATGCCCGGCGGCACCGCCCTGCAGGCCTTCACGGCTGACGCCCATGGAACGATCGACTCGGCCACCGTCCAGATCGACCCAGACGCGACAGTCACCGCCACCGCCGTCCTGACAGTCGACGGCGTCGACAGCCCACAGGTCAGCCAAATCGCCTCGGGAGACGTCACCTTCTCGTTTACGCCAACCACAGTCCACAAGGGCTCCGCAGTACAACTGCGCATCACCTTCACCGCAAGCAGCGGCAAAATCATCACCATCTACTCGGCTGGCAGTCCCAGCGGCACACTCACTGTGACGAACACCTGCCCAGACGGAGCCCCTACGTTCACCCGGTCGGACAGCGGCCTTCGAGCGACAGTAAGCGGCACGTCCTGATTCAGCCTTCCGTCGGTTAACCGCCGATAATTAATATTATGACGTTTCCGCAGTTCAGAGGGCACGATAGATGTCTTACCTGGCACCCAGCATCCAGGTAAATCGGACTCAGAGCGCCGTGTCGTGGGCGGCCCAACGCTCGTGCGCCGATTGTCGGGAGATCCCAACAGCGCGGCCGATCGCTTCCCACGATTGCCCATTCCGGCGGGCATCGCGAACGGCCTCGTCGAGCACTCGTGCAGCACGAGCCCGATCACGCTCGGCATCGGCCACAGCCGACAAGGACCGCAGCGGGCGAACGTGGGCCTCCCACTCGTCTCCCATCGAGTCCTCGAGCTCATCGGTCGGCGGGTAGCCATCGGGTGACGGATGCTCCGCACGCGAGTGCAGCTGCGGCGAGCGCCAACCGCACGCGCAGGCCGCGCGCCAGCCGATCGCGGTCAGCGCATCGTCCCGGCCGCCCCCGCTGATCTCCCGACCGTCAACAAGGACCGCTGCCGGCCAACCCTCGTGCGCCCCGTCGTCCAGTAACCAACCCATGCCGACAGTATGTCAGGGAACCCTGACACATCGCGTTGCTGTGGCTGAAGGTGCGCCCTGCCGTCGCCCTCCGGTTCGTCCGGTCGCCGGGAAGCTAACGCTGGCCGCCGACGGCGCACGGGTTCCAGGGGCGCCATCCACCGCCGCCCACGTGTGAAATCCGACGGCCGCGGGCACTGATCCGCTTCAGACCTGCCCGCATGTCAGTGCGGAGACTGCCGCCATCGGTCTCAGGCCAACAGGTCGTCGACCGTCATGTCGTCCCGCGGACGCCGGAGGCGCAACGGGTGACGCCAGCCGTGTCCTTGTCGGGCGGCGTCGGCGGCGACCTCGATGACCAGTGTGGGTTCCACTTTGGTGAGGGCGACGCGGTCCCGGCCGGGGCTGAACCTGTTGGCCAGCATCCGATCCGGCCACGGGTGTTCCGGTGACGCCGGGGTGAGCCGCTCGGCCAGCAGGCGGGCGTGGTGGTCGTTGAGCTGCCCGGTGCGGCCGACGACGGTCAGCTCCCCGTCGATGTAAAGGCCGGCGACGACGGCCGTCGGGTGCTCGATGGGCCCGATGACGGCACCTGCGATGACGTCAATGGTGTTGCGCTGCTTTACCTTCACCCAGGTTCGTTCCCCCGGGGTGTACCGGCCGGTGGCTGCCTTGGCGACGATGCCTTCGACGCCGGCCGGCCGGTACAGCTGCATCCAGTGCCGGGCCTGTTCAACGTCGTCGGTGACCGGGGTCAGCTGCAGCGGCGGCACCCACCTGGCGGCCAGTTCCTCGAGCGCAGTCTGCCGCTCGGTCCATGGCCGGTCGCGCAGGTCCTGCCCACGGTGCGCGAGCAGGTCGAAGGCCATGAACGCGGCGGGGTGCCGGCGGGCGTGCTCGGCGGTGCGGGCGCCGGTGACCATGCGGCGTTGCAGCTGGTCGAAGTCGAGCCGGTCACCGGACCAGATGCACACCTCGCCGTCGATGACGGTGCCCGGCGGCAGAAGGTCATGTCCGGCGCGCACCAGCTCGGGGAACGCTGTGCTGAGCTGGCGGCGTTGCCGGGACCACAACCGGGTGCTGCCGGCGTCGGCGACCATAATTCCGCGGTAGCCGTCCCACTTGACCTGGTACCGGGTACCGCCGGCCATGGCGAACGGGCCGGGCAGCTGCTCGGCGGCCTTGGCCAACGTCACCGCAACCGGACCGGCCAAATCCTTCGGCAGCGTCGGCTCTCCCACCGCGGCGGGCGCAGCACGTTCACGAACCACGATCACCGGGCGTACCGCGGGGCGCCGGCGGCCGGCACTGTCCAGGACCTGCTGGTAGTGCAGGTGCTGTAGGTCGGGTTCGGCGATCTCGTCCCAGGTGCGCGGCGCGGCCACGGTGGGTTCGGTGCGGCCGCGCAGCGAATACGGCGCCACGGTGGTCTTGGCCGGGTTGTTCTGCGACCAGTCGATGAGCACCCGGCCCTGCCGCTTGGTCTTGGTCATGCTGTCCACGGCCAGCTCGGGGAACGCCTTGACCATCGCGGCCGCGACCTGCCGGGCCCAAGTGTTCGCCTCTGCGGCGGGTAACGGGACGTCCATCGGCACGTACAGGTGCAGACCCTTGGACCCCGACGTCACAGGGACGCTGCGCTCCCCCAGCTCACCGAGCCGGTCCCGCAACGCCAGCGCGATCCGGGCGCACTCGACCAGCCCGACCCCCGGACCCGGGTCCAGGTCGACCACCACCCGATCGACCAGCGGCCCGTCGCCGACCGCCGCGGCGGCCTTCGGGCCGGTCGGGGATAGCAGCCGCCACTGCGGCACGTGCAGCTCCACCGCGGACACCTGTGCGCACCACGCCAACGCCGCAGCGGTGTCGATCAGCGGGTAGAACTTCGTGCTGCCCTCGTGCGGGATCTGCGCGGTCGACACCCACTGCGGGGTGCCGGGGTCGACGTCCTTAGCGAAGAACGACGGCCCATTCACCCCGTCCGGCCACCGCTTGCGGGTCACCGGCCGTCCGGCCAGGTGCGGCAGCATCACCGGCGCCGCCTGCACGTAATACGCCAGCACGTCGGCCTTGGTGGTGCCGGTCGCCGGGTACAGCACCCGGTCCGGGCTGGTCACCCGGACGGTGCGCTCACCTACCCCCACGTCGATCGGTGCCGCCGCCCGCTGCCGCACCCGCCGCTCACCACCCACTGTTCGATCCGCTGCCCGACCGTCCAGTCTGCCGCCCCAACACGCGGGCCGGCATCCGAGACCGGGCCGGTGCGGGTTTGGGTGTCGGTGCCGGGGCGGACACTGGGCGGCATGTGTGGTCGGTACGTCTCCCGCCGCGGCGACGACGAGGTAGCGGGCCTGTACGGGGCCGAGGTGATCGGCGAGCCGACCCGGCCGTCGTGGAACGTGGCACCACAACAAACCGTGCGGGTCGTGCTGGAACGTTCCCCCGCCACCACCGCGCAGCAACTCGACGCGGACGCGCCGCCGGCGGCCGCGCCTCACCGGCAGCTGCGGCACGTCCGGTGGGGGCTGGTGCCGGCCTGGGCGAAGGACGCCAAGATCGGCAACAAGCTGATCAACGCCCGCTCCGAGACCATCACCGAGAAGCCGGCGTTCAAGCGCGCCGCAGCACACCGCCGCTGCCTGGTCCCGGCTGACGGCTACTACGAATGGGAAGCCACCCCGGACGGCAAGCAGCCCTACTACCTGCACGCCGGCGAAGACCTGCTCGCGATGGCCGGCCTGTACGAGCTGTGGCCCGACCCCGCCAAGGACAAGGACGCCCCCGACCGGTGGAAATGGACCTCGACCGTCCTGACCACGACCGCGACTGATGCAGCGGGCCAGATACACGAACGAAGCCCGCTGGTGCTGCCCGCCTCGATGATCGACGACTGGCTGGACACCAATCTGACCGACCTGGCCAAGGTCCGCGACCTCGTCGCCGCCGTGCCCAACCCGACTCTGCAGCCCTACCGGGTGAGCCGGAAGGTCAACAGCGTCCGCAACAACGGACCGGAACTCCTAGAGCCGGTCGACATTTGAGCGGCCCTGGGTGTCGGTGGTCGCGACGATGATCCAACGAGTGTGGATCGCCATCGACCCTGACCACCCCGGCCGCCGGATCGCCTTCGGCAACGAGGAACCCGCCTGCAGCTACGCCGACAAGCTCACGCCGGCCTGGACCGTGCGACCCACCGAGGACCCAAAGGTCCGGCCCATCACCGGTACCTGGGAAGTTAAACCCGCGCGGAGCCCAGATCGCGGTCAAGTACTGACTAATCGCCACCCCGGCGCACGGATCCACCTACAGCAAGCGCATTCACGGACAAATGCAGCGCACAAGTGTTCGATACTGGCCTCATGACGAGTGTCGAGTACAGCAACTCGGTGAAACCGGACGCGGTTCCGTCCGGTGGTATGGGTTCGATCCCGGTGATTGCCCGTCTCGTTTACCCAGACGGGTCCGAGGAGTGGTGGCCCGCCAAGGCCACCCGTTGGACGCCTACCAGCGTATTGATTGGCTTCGAGACCGAGCCCGGTGACCACCGCAGCCTGCGGTATCTCTGGCTCTCCGTTGACGACGTCGCCAGAGTGATCCGACCAACAGCACCAGTCCCCACAACGGAGCAATGAGCAAGGTCAGCTGGCTGGCGGCCAATCGGCGGGAATCAAGGACGAGGAGTCTCGACGTCATCTGCGGCGCATCCTTGCCCGTTCTGCTTGAGTCTCCGACATGGAGGATAAATGGTTCGAGGGGTCGCTGCAGACTCCAACTTACTGGCTGGTTAACCGAGACTGCTTGGGGCAAACGGTAGTCGGGTGGTGCGGCAGTACCTCAATCGAGCTAACGTTCCCAGGCATTCCGGACGTCATTCAGCCTTCAGCACTTGCTCGGCTGTCAATGCCTAGCGTTGACTTCGCCGATGTCGTCATAGACGAATACTTGGATCAAGGCGGGGCTCCCGCTCTTGGCCACTTCGGGGTAATGAACACCGACTTGGGTGTCGCGGCGGTTACTCGATGCGCAATCCGGGTCACCTGCCCGCCGGCGGTTCTGGACATCGACGAGCCGGAATTCGTTGGGTGGCCCACCGCCGAAGACATCGCCCAGGCACGAAGTGAGAACCGTCAACTCAAGCTCGAAGAGGTCATCCTGACTGACGTTCACTCCTGGCTGGATGCCACCGGAGTGTGGCTGGAACTCATCGCAGGAGTAGAGATACTCGCCTTCTCGGCGACGCGCTCCGAACCTCCGGTTCTCAGACTCTGCGATGCGGCTCACGACCGATGGAGGCTGCCGGAGTCGCGCGATCCGATGTACTCAAGGCTGATGACCATCGGCCCCTCTAAACAAGCAACGAACATCAAGCAGTGGCGGATCGCAGCTGACTTCTCCACCCGAAACACCCCTCCGCCGCTGACTTGGCGCATGTACCACCAGGCATTGAGACAAGCCAGTCATGACCCACGTCTTGCCGTGATAACAGCCTGCGGTGCGGTCGAGGTCGCCCTGGCTTCGCGCCTCAATGAACCGCTGTCGCTGCTCGGCCCCGCCGGACCCGAGACAGTCATCAAACAGACTGGGGGACTCCTGGGATTGGCGAGACTGTTCAACGACACATTCCCGAACGACCGCCTGAAAAGTTTGAAGATCCCGCAGGATCAACGGGAAACGAACTTCGATTTCTCAAAAGACCTGGGCGAAGTACGGAACCGTGCGGCACACAAGGGGCAACAACCCGAGACGAAGGAGGTCAGGCTAGCGCTGCACGGGGCGCGAGTCATGCTCGACCGCATTGCCGGACCGCCTCAGGCGCCAAAGCCAGGCATTACCTGATCGTCGGCGACCGCGTATCAACATGGCCAGTTGATCCGTCGGACGCGCTGAAAGCCCACTTAAATGCACCGGTGGAAAGTCGACGGACAAATGCGAAGTAACTGTCAGTGGCTCAGGTCGTCCGCAGTGGAGGGCCGAGCATCGCATATGAGCCAAGTTCCCTCCGGAGTTTGACCCATCTGCAAACTGAGATTAAGAGTGCCGACCCCCCGGGCGAACTGCAGCACGCTAATCCAAATGTTGCCGTTCTCAGAATTTCTGGGCCCGTTGTCCACCGACTCCAACTGCAGGTTGAAGTCAACGCCACCCTCCGCCTCCGCCGGAAGCTCACGTGCCCATCGCGCTCCGTAACGACAGACGTACTTCTGCGCTTCAGTAAAGTTGTCCCGGTTGACTTCTCGTATGTACGCTTGCGCCGTCTCAGTGGCGGTAAGTTTGCCCGAACGCATCACGACTGCTGCTGTAACTAGAACGCCGATCAATCCGGCAATCACCGCTGCGACGAGCAGTGTGCGTTTATGAGTTGATTTCGCGGGCCGCGAGGACGGTGCCGGTTTGGCGACTGCCTCAGTCGGGTCACCGGGTACATCTGATGACGGCGATGCGGTAAGAGGAGTGTCGTTCTGTGACAACGGGCTGGGATCCTCTAATCTTCGTAGCTTCGTGCGGGGCAACAATTTCGGGTTAGGTGGAAATGAAAGCAGAGGATATAAATAAGGTGCTGCCCAATACACATGCGCGTGCGCCACAACCTTAAAGGCTAGGAATCAGTTTTCCACGCGCAGGCACATGCTGTCACGAGGTTTACGCAACTACCCGAGGATTGTATTGCCTGCTAGGTAACTTACTTGGCGGTTCGTCGCCCATCTGAGGCAGCGGGTTCACTGATCGAGTAAGCCAAGGTGCGCAGGTGCTACTACTGGTGTCGAAGGATTCTGGTCTAGACCCAGGAGCGCCGCGAACAAATTCACTCTGTGACCGTCGATCGAGCGTTCGTGGTGAGGGCGAAATAGCGGCAGCCGACGTGTCCTTAAGTCGGCTTATTGCGCCAGGTCGGCGAACCGTGACAGGTGCAGTTGATGGGCGACGGCGACGGTGGCGGTGGGGCCGTTGCGGTGCTTGGCGATGATCAGGTCGGCCTCCCCGGCACGGGGATCGTCGGCCTCCCAGGCGTCGGGCCGGTGCACCAGGATCACCATGTCCGCGTCCTGCTCCAGCGACCCGGACTCGCGCAGGTCCGACAGCATCGGCCGCTTGTCGGTGCGCTGCTCGGGGCCACGGTTGAGCTGGCTGAGGGCGATCACCGGCACCTCGAGTTCCTTGGCCAGCAGCTTCATCTGCCGGGAGAACTCGCTGACCTCCT
>JAESFR010000149.1_pt1 | contig 50262 bp, 48 predicted proteins | sample 9266191 | NCBI WGS metagenome assembly JAESFR01 (sample SAMN14503063, study PRJNA617104) | algae metagenome | isolation source: Pleurocapsa minor HA4230-MV1 and co-occurring heterotrophs from cement on... | place: USA: Nuuanu Pali Lookout, Hawaii | collected 2009-07-20
TTTGGTGACAACTGATTGAGTTTTTCTAGTTCGTTTAACTTAGGTTCTTGGTTCATCTTACCGTTACATTACCCAGTTTTCTTAACGAGTGCAACCTTATCTCTCTTTTTAATACCTGAATCCTTACTTAGAAAGCTATGTTCTGGCACAAAAAAACATAGAACAAAATCATCAGAATTCTTAAGGGACTTGTAAAAAATTTTGTAATTCAGGCAATCACTTTTCTTTTTGACTCGATTAATAATGCGATCGCCTTAATAATTTTCCTAATTAGATTATTCATGATTTTAATCTGTTCAATAAAAATAAAAAAAGCTAAGCAACTATTTAGTTTGTCTCAGCTTAAGTTAAATCAATAAAAATATAATAGATTAAGCTATAGTTACATACGCGCCAAAGCAGATATCTTTGATAATATTTCTGGTTTTAAACCTTGTAGATCATCAAGATACAACCATTTTTCTTTAACTAATGCAGCAAAATCAAATATAATAGTAGAAAAATCGCAGACATATTTACCATCTATTTCATATCTTTTAGTACTCAATAGATCGTGTAGATACCATAAATCTTCTAATTTTGTAATTGAATTGGCGCGATCTCGAACGTTAGCAATTAAAGCGGAAGTTTCTCTTTCATAGGCTTTTTGTAAGGCTCTTTGGGCTATTTTTTCCTCCATTTCAGAAAAAGTGTTTTTGCTGGCTTCTAACATTAAGGCAAATTTGAATTTAATATTTAATACATTTATTCTATCGTCAAAATCGTATCATTAAAACAGTCGATCGCATAGTGTTTTTAGCGATCGACTAATTACTAAACTAGTTATTACTAAAGTAATTTTAACGAGCTAGATTGAGTAATTCTTTAGGAGATGCTAATAAATCGATCGCCACAAAGAAAATTTTGTTTTCCGAATTCAGCAAAAATCTCCAAGACATATTCATGCCAACACCCGCACCAAACCAAGGAGTTTGGACTTTTCCTGTAACTTTGATTTGTGTGTAACCATCTTCTACTGGTTCTTCAATACCACGCTCTGGAGCTAATTTCAGATTAGGGCATTCTTCTTTAAAAAACCTTAACACTGCATCTTTACCCACGATTGGCTTTTTAAATGGAGGTTGTAGCGCACCATCTTCGCTAAATAATTTGATTAACTCATCAAAGTCATTAGCATTTAACAGATTCATATAGCTCAATACTGTAGGATTACTCACGCCAGTAATCGCCACCTTAGTTCGCTGAGAAATTTCTGTCGGCGGAGCAACAGGTTCACTCACCCTGTCAAAACTGCCCAATTTACCAGTATCAAAGCCCATATCTACTACGGTGTTACGTAATACGGTGATTTGTTGACCCGAATCTAATCCCTGGAGTGTAGTTAGTACTGCATTGGCATTAGCAGACAGTTTGTAACCTTCAGGAATAGGAGCGACAATTCCTTGCTCCATCCATTCCCCTAATCGATACCAAAAACCCAGCTTAATATTAGGAGTCCAAGTAGCATAAGTACGGCAAATTGGTGTATCCGCACGGTTAGCAAGATCGCACATTGTCTGAGACTGTTCTTGAAAACTCATTGCCTTAATTTGGTCAAGAGTAGGCTCAGCAAACTGCATATTGGCAGCTCCCGGAGCAGCAACGGTAATTGTTTTACCCATTTCCAAGTATGCAAACCAAATCCAGGCTAGTTGGTCTTCTGCACTAAGTTGATTAAATCTAGCTGTCAATGCTGGTACCGCATCAGCAGATAAAGTGTTGGCTGAGAATATATTACGTGCTGAGTCAATAGTGAATGGCATAGATAATTTTCCAATAGGTTATCGTGCAATTAGGTTAAAAACATTGATTGTTTAAAACACCGATTCTATTGTAAACATATATTGAGCAAAATTAATTTTTATTTAGAAACAATTAAAGTTATTTACAAATATCAATGCATATGATAGAGAAATATTTAAGTATAATTAAATAAAAACAAGATCTTTTTTGCTCATTCGTCACATCGAGCAGCATCTTTGATCGATCCACTGTTTAGCTTGACGAACAGCATCCATAGTTGTCATCGCACAAGGGACAGCAACAGCGCAACCTCGATCGTGATTGACCCATGCAGCATAAATACAATGTCCTTCCTCTAATTCATCGCGGTCTATTTCTACCTTGCAGTCACGATAAGCAAAAGAAAGAACAATCTGAGGATAATTTGGCTTCATTATAGTTTTTGCTCAACAAATGAGCTTGAGATTAGGAGTACAGGCGATCCCGAAGCTTATGCTAAAGCACATTGTCCTAAAGGATTAGGAGCTTCGCTCCGTCCGCCTGGGGGCGCGTCCCGCTCCGTATATGGTATATCGCTTTTTTAATCTAAATCTGGGAACAGCGGATATCTAGGAGTAGGATTTGGTTTGATATCCGCTGAAGATTAATTTATGCTTACGCAGCAGCTAGATTTTCAGCCACAAAATTCCAGTTGACTAATTTACCGAGAAAATCATCAATATAAGCAGGGCGTTTATTTTGGTAATCGAGATAATAAGCGTGTTCCCAAACATCCATAGTTAATAAAGGAACTTGGTCGCTCGTTAAAGGATTATCAGCATTAAGGGTTTTAGTAACTTTGAGGGTGTCTCCATCCAGCACTAACCAAGCCCAGCCGCTACCAAACTGAGTAGCCCCAGCATTTTTAAAAGCTTCGACAAACAGCTCGAAACTACCAAAGTCAGCCTCAATTTTTTGTGCTAATTCTCCTGTGGGAGTACCGCCACCATTGGGTTTCATACAATGCCAATAAAAGGTATGGTTCCAAGCTTGAGCAGCGTTATTAAATAATCCAGCTTGACTAGCATCGCCAGCGATCGCTTTAATGACCTCCTCAAGCGGCTTGCTATCTAAGTCTGTTCCCTTAACGGCATCATTGTATTTACTGACATAAGCAGCATGATGTTTGTCGTGATGAAATTCTAATGTGCTTTGAGAAATTGCTGGTTCTAAAGCAGTGTAATCGTAAGGAAGAGATGGTAATTCATAAGCCATGGTCGTTTGTTCTCCTCTCGCTATCAAAAATATTTGGACAAAATACAGGAATATTTCCGTTTGCTACAGTCGCGATCGCTAGCAAAAAACGGGTGTTGAGCCTATTCCTAACTCCATTTGTCAGAGAGACCCCGCCTTAAAAAGACGGGGCTTCCTCTGACTTTGTGATAGTAACGCAGTTTCGAGTAATAAAAAATACTCATCCCCTGGAGGGGGAATAGGTCTATGTGAGCATCGATGAATTGAGACTAACCCTGTTTTAAACAAGTAAAGACTGTACTATTTCCCCGCAGTTAAAATAAATAGGGTGTGTTCCTGCCCAAAATTTAAAATCTTTTAAGATTAAAGGGAAAATAGGCTAAAAGTAATGAAATGGGAATTCCACAACTAGTTATTGGCAATAAAAACTACTCATCATGGTCACTTCGTGCTTGGCTAATTCTGGCTAAACTAGGTATTGAGTTTCAGGAAATTCGTGTACCTCTTTTTAGAGAAGGATATCAAGCAGAAATACGGCGTTACTCTCCAGCAGGCAAAGTCCCCATTTATTTAGAAGACGATCTTACTATTTGGGATAGTTTAGCTATTGCCGAATATTTCGCCGAACAACATCCAGAATTATTGCCTAATGATACCAAGCAAAGGGCTTTAGCTCGCTCACTAGCTGCCGAAATGCACTCTGGTTTTTTTGCCTTGCGATCGCAAATGCCGATGAATTGTCGCGCAACCAACCGAAAAGTAGAACTTACTTCCGAATTAGCTGATGATATTCAACGAATTCAGGCTATCTGGACTAGTTGTAGAAACCAAAATACTCAAACTGGTTCATGGTTATTTGGTAATTTTACTATTGTCGATGCTATGTATGCACCAGTAGTTTTTCGCTTTAATACTTATGGTGTTAAATGCGAGCCAATAGTTACTGATTATATAAGCTGGGTATTAAACGATCCTGATATTAAACGTTGGAATGAAGCTGCCAAAAATGAAACAGAAATAATTCAAACAGCGGAAGTGGGAGTTCAATAACTTATACCTAAAGCGATCGTTTATCCTTTAGGGCTTTTTAATATTTTTGTTGCCAAATAAAAAACGCTCAGAAGCAATCTGAACGTTGGATTAAATATGTAACTTAGCTTAGAGCTTTAAAACTAGCTAATTCGCCTCTAAGATAGATTACAAAGCATTAGCACCTGCAACTACCTCGGAAAGTTCCTGAGTGATTGCAGCTTGTCTGGCTTTGTTGTAGGACAAGGTTAAATTACCCATCAGATCTGTGGCATTTTCACTAGCATTATTCATCGCTGTCATCCTTGCTGCTAGCTCACTCGCTGCTGCTTCCTGTAAAGAGCGCAAAATTTGGTTGTTGAGATACAGAGGTAGTAAAGCATCTAAAATCTGAACTGGATCTTGTTCAAATATTGTATCTTGAGGATATGATTCAACTTCTGAAGTGACGCTTTCTCTTTCTACACCAAACTTTCCACCTTTAGTAGTAAGACGGAAGATTTCATCATCTTTGACTGCTAACCCTTGAGTTGTTAAAGGTAGCAAGGTTTGAATTACAGGTTTAGAAGCAATTAAAGAAACAAACTTAGTATAAATTAGTTCTACTTTGTCTACTTCTTCTGCCAAAAATAAAGACAGCAATTCGTCACCAATTTCCGATGCTTCAGGCGCAGTAGGTATTTGCTCTAAACCAACAAAGCTTTTTTCGATCGGCGCATTGCGGGTTTCGTTACCAAAGTATTGAGTTGCTTTACGCCCAATGACAACGTAAGTATAACCAATACCTTGAGCGGTTAATTCTTTAGCTCTGTTCTCAGCCCTACGAATTACGTTAGCATTATAACCACCACATAAACCGCGATCGCTACTAACTACTAATAAAGCCACTTTTTTGATTTCTCTTTGTTGAAGCAAAGGCAGCTCAACATCTTCAAACTGAAGTTTGCCCTGAATATTATAAAGCACCTGGGCTAAACTGTCGGCAAAAGGACGAGTGGAGTTGACCTGTTCTTGAGCGCGACGAACCTTAGCAGCAGCAACCAGGCGCATTGCTTCGGTGATCTTCTTCGTATTTTTAACTGACGCGATGCGATCGCGAATCGCTTTTAAATTAGCCATATTATATAAAGGAATGAAGAACGAAGGATGAGGAAAAAGTCATAGGTAGTAGGTAGTAGGTAGTCCTAAAGGACGACGCGTAGCTAGTCCTAAAGGACAAGCTTCGCAAATGCTTTAGCATAAGCTTCGTGACCGTAGGGCGACGCGTAGCTAGTACTTTAGTGAATCCTTTAGGGCAAATAGGTAGTAAGTCAATATGATTGATTCTACATGTCCTGCTTCCCCGTTACCTATTACCTATTACCCATTACCCATTACCCTTAAAATCTAGGCTGTTGCCATGAAGGATTGTTTGAATTCGTTAATTCCTTCTTTAAGCAGGTTTTCCGCTTCGTCGGTTAGTTTTTTCTCAGAAGCAATGATCTCACCATATCTAGCTTTGCTACTACCGAGATATTCTTGTAATCCTTGAGCGAAATCACTCGCTTTTTCGACAGGAACATCATCTAAATAACCATTTAAGCCAGCGTATACTTTTGCTACCTGCTCGGCTACTGATAGAGGAGAACCTTGAGCTTGTTTAAGAATTTGACGTAGACGTTGACCTCTGGCAAGCTGATTTTGAGTAGCTGCATCTAAGTCTGAGGCGAACTGAGCAAATGCTTCTAGTTCAGCAAACTGAGCTAGTTCTAGCTTAAGTTTACCTGCTACCTGCTTCATCGCTTTGGTTTGAGCTGCCGAACCGACACGAGATACTGAGATCCCCGCATTGATCGCTGGACGGAAACCAGCATTAAATAAGTCAGAAGACAAGAATATTTGACCGTCAGTAATGGAAATTACGTTAGTCGGAATATAGGCTGATACGTCACCAGCTTGAGTTTCAATGATCGGTAGAGCAGTCATACTACCACCACCCAAAGCATCACTCAATTTGGCTGCACGCTCTAATAAACGGGAGTGAAGATAGAATACGTCTCCTGGATATGCTTCACGACCTGGTGGACGGCGTAATAACAAGGACATTTGACGATATGCCTGTGCCTGTTTGGTCAAATCATCGTAGACAATCAAAGTTGCCTTACCTTGATACATGAAGTATTCGGCGATCGCAGCACCTGTATAGGGAGCAAGGTACTGTAGAGTAGCAGGATCGTTAGCGTTAGCTGCAACAACTACAGTGTAGTCCATTGCTCCTTTTGATTCGAGGGTATTAACTACCTGAGCTACTGTAGAAGCTTTTTGACCGACAGCCACATATACGCAGATTACATCTTCACCCTTCTGGTTGATGATTGTATCGACTGCCACGGCAGTTTTACCTGTCTGTCTGTCGCCAATAATCAATTCACGTTGACCACGACCAACGGGAATCATCGCGTCAATCGCTGTAATTCCTGTCTGCATTGGTTCACAAACTGACTTACGGGCAATAATCCCTGGTGCCATAGATTCAATCAGGCGAGTTTGATCGCTCTTGATCTCACCTTTGCCATCTAGAGGCGCTGCTAAAGAATCGACAACTCTACCAACTAGAGCGTCACCCACAGGAATTGCTGCAATCTTACCAGAAGCTTTGACTGTACTGCCTTCTTGGATTCCAAAACCGTTACCCATCAGTACAGCACCGACGTTATCTTCTTCCAAGTTGAGGGCGATACCTACTGTACCGTCTTCAAACTCTAGCAGTTCTCCTGCCATTGCCTGTTCTAGACCGTAAACCCGTGCAATTCCATCACCTACTTGAAGTACAGTACCTACATTGGAGATCTGAACATCCTGTTCGTAAGATTCGATCTGCTGCTTAATAATGCTGCTAATTTCGTCTGGTCTGATGCTAACCATAGCTTTATTTCGTATGTAATTAGTTTTATTCTGTCTGACTGTTGAGACGCGATCGCTGAGTATAGCTACGTCTGGTTTGTAATTTAGGGATTTAAGCTGATACTAATACGACGGAGTTGTCCGCGAATACTGGCATCAATTACTTTCGAGCCAACTTTTATAATGACTCCACCAATTAAGTCAGAGTCAACGCTGGTTTTTAGCTCTACATCACTAGCATCAGCGATCGCTTTTACTTTCTCAATTATGTTCTGCTTTTGTGAATCGCTTAACTCTGTAGCGGAAGTGACTTCTGCTAGAACGGTTTGATTAAGCTTGCGCAGTAAATTTAGATATTGCTCGACAATTGGCTCTAAAAAGACAATCCGTCTCTTGTCAACTAGCAGCATCATGAAATTAACTAAGTAAGGGTTTGCGTCGCCACCCAACACCTGTTTTAGTACTGCTTTTTTATCTTCCCCTTTAACTACTGGATTAAGCACAAAGTCTTTGAATTCTTTGGACTCTGAAAGTAAAGAATCTAAAGCACGGAAAGTTTCACCAAACTGATTAGTTAAATCACGCTGCTGTGCTAGAGACATTAATGCCTGAGCATAGGGTTCTCCAACTTCACTATTGATTAGAGTTCCACTCATAATGATTAACCTCCTAATTTAGCGATACTGCTATCGATTAGCTTGCGCTGTACGTCGTCGTTGAGCATATTTTCCATTTGGGATCTGGCATTTTCTAAGGCTAATGCCACGACACGCTCTCTTAGTTGGGCGATCGCTTTTTCTTGTTCGGAACTCAGGTCTTTACCTGCAATCTCTTTAAGGCGTTGAACCTCTTTTTCTCCTTGAGCTAAGATCGTTTCTCTTGCTTTTTGAGCGTTTGTAGTTGCTTCAGAGCGAATTTTGGCAGCTGTTTGTTTAGCTTCCTCTAGTTTTTTCTGTTCGTTTGCTAGAGTAACTTCAGCTTGTTTTTTCTTCTGCTCAACTGCTTGAATTTGCTCGGCAATCTTTGAACGTCTTTCGGTCAAAATTTTGCTGAGAACTGGTTTACCAAAATAAACCAGTATTCCTACTAGGAGGGTAAGGTTGATCAGGTTTGTTTCAAAAATGTCTAAGTTTAAACCAAAACCACTTTCAACCTCTGAGTGTGCTTCTGCTAGAAATAATAAAGTCTCTATCATACCCAGTTGAGTTTTGTTATTTTTTTCATTTATGACCGCAATTAATCAGGTTTATTAAACTTATTTGACTAATTCTGGGTCGAGTATTTTTTCTAAGATTTGACGAGACAGAGAATCTACTTGCTGCTCTAAAGTTGCAAAAGCGGCTGCTTTCTGCTGCTCTATTTCTTGAGTTGCTGCTTCTCTTTGGGATTGAACTTCTTGTTGGGCTGCTGCTACTTTGGTTGTCGTAATTTCCTTAGCTTCTGCTTGAGCTTGTTGAATCAAAGCTTGAGATTCTCGGCGCGCTTGGGCTATTTGTCTCTCATATTCTTTGACAATGCTTTCAGCTTTAGCTAGTTTATCCTTAGAACCAGTGTCACCACTGCGAAGATAATCCTCCCGTTCATCCAGCACCTTCATTAATGGCTTGTAAAATACTGCGTTTAACAGTGCTGTTAAGAGCAAAAACTGCACTGCCATTAAAGGCAAAGTCGCATCAAAATCAAACATTTTTTATAGGGCAAATTGGATTGAACAATTAAACCTGTAGAGATACTCAAAGAGTGTCTCTAACAGATTTTAAGCTTAGAAAAATTTATACAAAAGGATTGGCAAATAATAGTACCAAGGCGACTACTAGGCCATAGATGGTCAAAGATTCCATAAACGCCAAAGTTAATAGCAGAGTACCGCGAATTTTGCCTTCAGCTTCAGGCTGACGAGCAATACCAGCTACTGCTTGACCAGAAGCATTACCTTGTCCAATACCAGGGCCGATTGCAGCCAAACCAATAGCTAATGCAGCAGCGATAACGGAAGCAGCTTGAATATCCATGAAATTTTACCTACTTTAAATTTACTGAAAGAACTTAAAAAACTGGCGTGAAGCTATATAAAGCTATATACTTCAACACTTAAACAAACAAAATTTAGAAGTTAGATTGCTTCTAAATTACACCTCTTAATCGTGGTGATCCACTAAAGCTTCGTGTATATATGCTCCAGCAAGGGTAGCAAATACTAAAGCTTGAATCGCACTAGTAAATAAGCCTAGCGCCATTACTGGTAAGGGGATGAATAACGGAACTAAGAGTACTAGTACAGCAACTACTAATTCGTCAGCCAAAATATTACCAAACAGACGGAAACTTAGAGAAAGAGGCTTGGTGAAATCTTCGAGGATTGCAATAGGAAGTAGAACAGGAGTCGGTTCAATATAGTGTTTGAAGTAACTCAGTCCTTTCTTCTTTAACCCAGCGTAAAAATACGCCAAGGAAGTAAGCAATGCTAGAGCCACCGTGGTATTAATGTCATTTGTAGGAGCAGCTAATTCACCCGATGGTAACTCAACGAGTTTCCAAGGCACTAACGCACCTGACCAATTTGACACAAAGATGAACAAAAACAAAGTGCCGATGAAAGGCACCCAGTCACGATATTCTTTTTCGCCGATCTGATTTCTCACCAAATCTCGAATAAACTCTAGGACAAACTCCATAAAGTTTTGAATACCACTAGGAATTTTTTGAATATTCCGCGTGGCAGCTAGAGAAGCTATTACTAAAAGACCGATGACGATCCAAGAATTGAGAAAAACCTGCCCATGAACTGTAAAGTTGCCGATTTTCCAAAGAAAATGTTCGCCAACTTCTAATTCTGCCAGGGTATAAGTATTTAGAAAAGTCAAAGCACCTAGAATTTCCATATGCCTAGATTGAACAAAACATTAAATTAAAACTGTTCTGGTAGTTTCTTTAAAAATCTCTTATTTTAAGCGTCATTTTCTGTTTCTGCTGACCAAAAGATTGACTTCACAGTGTAGATAATGATCGCTGGTTTATAAGTTAGAAATCCAAGAAAAACAGGAAGAATGTGTAACTGTTGCCATTTACTAGCGACTAGTATCAAGATGACAAAAACTCCTAACCCTTTAGCACCAAGACGTTGCTGACCTAGGCGTTCAACATCTTTGGCTAACATTCTCAAATATACAAGCCCGACAGCTGCACCCAATAAATAGTTGCCAGCAGTGTTTAGAGAGCAAAAATACCACACGGGGAAAAAAATGATTCCCATCAATACCAGAGTAGTCAACAACAGCGATCGCTGTAATTGATAAAAATCTGCCATTGAGTCATGAGCTTCTAAAGCATTAGCATCATCATGAGTAATCTGCTCGTCTTGAACTAGTAATGGTTCGGGAGATTGATTAGACAAAGGTACGTTACTCGAATGCGGATCCATTCTTATTTTTGGTTACTGCTACCACTAAATTTTTTTACATATATATAATGTAAATCAATTTAAGCAGCTATTTATCCATTAAAATAATGGAATTTACCTTAGTCCAACAATTGTTTACTAAGGCGCTACTGGGCAATACTACGAACCTTGCAGTAATGCTTTTCAGTCACAGTACCCAGAAATCATATCACGGTACTGTAACCAATTATTAAAAATTTCTGAATGATTGATCCAGAGAAATTTAGTTGAACTTATAGGTTTGAGTTTTTTACGTTCAAGTTCGCGCTCCAAAAACTTCAGCTCAATTTCGAGTTTTGAAAACAGATTACCCAAATGTTCGTTTCGCGATCGCTCGTTGCCGTATTTTTCGTTCAGGAATTGAAGCGAAACCTGTGCATTTACGAGTACTTGATGCGCTTTGATCAGCCAGAATTACGGCGATCGCTAATCAGACTGAATGTTCGCCACATCCAGGAGTAATGGGTTTTATCCAACTGAAATTCGCTGTAACAGAAGTAGTCAATACTATATTTTATTTACAAATAATCTCTAACTTAACAATTAAAATATTTCACAAATATGGAAGAACTATTAGAACTTAGGAACTGTATTCTTAGCCAGGAATACGCAAAAGCGTTATTAATTATTGATGAACTGGAAGAAATGAGTAAAGATGACAAATCAACCAAAATTTCTAGCTACATCATAATTTTGCTCATTCATTTAATTAAACAAGAAGCTGAAAATAGAAGTACTCGCTCTTGGGAAAAATCAATTTTAAATAGCTTAGATAGAATCAAATTCGTTAATAAACGAAGAAAAGCAGGCGGCTACTACTTAAATAATGAAGAATTAAAAGACTTAATCGAAGAAAGCTTTAATTATGCCTTGCGCGAAGCTAGTTTTGAAGCTTTTGAAGCAATTTATAGTTCTGACGAATTATTAGAAAAATTTGACCAAAATAAAGTTAAAGAAAAAGCTTTTGAATTAATTAAAAATAGTTAGCTTTATGGTCTTTCGTAGCTCTAATTACTTTGGATGATGAGTAAAAGCGATCGCTTTAAAGTAAAAATTAGTGGGGTAATTTTGAATTTTGATTGGCAGCTAAATCTGTCAAAAAAGCTGCGATTTCTTTAAAATAAGCTTTAAATCTAAGATAAGTTTTTAAACCATTTTTACAATTATGATGTTATTCTAGAAAAATTTTAAGGTGATAATGAGGTTGAGCTATGGATTCTACAGAACCACCCCAGCAGCGTCCTGAAGAAAGTGTGACTTTTGTTATCAGCAAGTCAACCAGGAACGTGTTTTTTGCGAAAATACTTATACTATTAGGCTTAACCCTACTGGGGGGTTATTGGTTTGCAAGAAAAAGTGCCAATGATTATGAAAGAGGTTGTGAACTAACACAGGAAAAATATTTAGAAAGATTTGACGAGTACAAAGGCGCTTTACTAAATGCCAAACAGTACGATAATCCCTTATATTCAACCTTCCTAATGCTTATAGTTGTGTCCTTCTTCATTGGTTCGTATGAGTTAACTACTTTAATAATTGGTTTTATTATTGGAAAAGTGATTAGAAGGTAAGCTTAGTTCTAACGTAAGTCGCGTGATCTAACAATCCAGTTGGAGCGGATGTGCAAAGTTTCTTTGTATACTGTGCATGTTGCTTAGCCACCGCTCAACCAGAACGTTAATTTATAAATATTTTCCCAGACAATTCTCCTTCGGAGAAGCTTCACCAAAGGTAACTTCAATTGCTATCAAAAAGCGATCGCACTATTGAAAAATAACTTATTTGTAGCGTTTAATGGTTTGCTAAATTGTGAGTATGATGATTTTAGTTCATGGATTTTGAGTGGGATGAAAGGAAAAATTATGAACAATACCTCAAGAACAAACTGGGATAGAATTGATGCAATGTCAGATGATGAAATTGATACATCTGATATCGTGCCTCTTACAAATGAGTTTTTCTCAAAGGCAAAATTGCGAATGCCTTCTTCTTCGTTAGATACTGTTGTTGTTCGTATTGATTCTGAAACTTTATCCTGGTTTCAATCAAAAGGGGAAGAAGCCGCACAACATATGGCTGCTGCTCTACGAATTTACGCAGAAGCACAGAAAAATGCTGCTAATATGCGTCAATCAGCATAACAATTTAAATGCAGCGGATAGTCAGAAATTGTTGGTGTTGAGTTTGAGATAATCTACGATCGAGTTTCATTGCTGCTTAAAATAATTAACTGTTGTTTAAAAAGCGATCGCTTTCAATAGATTACAAAATATTGAATTTAATAATTGATTAATATTTTGGAATCAAAGAAAAAATTGATGGTCGAACACCGAGATATTTGACAGCTAGATGATGTAGCCAAATATTCCAAACAATCATAGTTAGAGACGTAGCGATCGCTCCACCGAGAATTCCCAATAAAGGAATGAGAATTATAGATAAAACTAAATTAATTAATGTTCCGCAAAAATAAACATAGACACATTGATAATTGTGTCCTGTAAGTTGCATAATGTAACCAACACAACCAGAAGCTACATTAACTAATTGTCCAACTACCAAGACAAGCATTGACCATTTGGCTGCTATAAATTCAGTACCAAATAAAGCCAAGACATCATCACCAAAAAGAAATAAATAACAACTGGCAATTAAAGCAGGAAAAAAGATCCAACCGATAATTTTAGTTAGTAAATCTTGTAACTCTTTTTTCTTTCCTTGAACATATAAAGAGCTAAATGTAGTCGCTAAAACTGTAGTACTTGCTGTTAATAAAATATTGATCCAACAAGCCGTTTTAAGAGCAGCACTATAAATACCTACTTGTTTAGCATCTAAAAGAAATCCAATCATAAAAATATCAGTTTGATTGAGAATTAGATAAGCTCCATCACCAAGTACAAAAGGAAGAGATACAGACAACCATTCTTTAGGCACGCGAATAGACTTACAAGCAAGCCATTCTTGAGGTAATTGCTGACAAAACAACCATAATTGTAGAGCTAACAAAACAAAAAGACTAATTATAAAAATAGCGATCGCATCACTACTAGTTATAGGAAAAAGATAGTGTTGTAAACAAAATATCCCCATAACTAAAAATATCGGCAAGATAATAACGGATGGTAAATATGCCAAAATAAATCGATTCAATACTTTGGACATTTCCATTTGCTGTCTTAATAAAGCCAAAAGTGGAATCGTCCAAACTCCTATTAACATTGTTGGCAAATTAAGAGAATTTTTTTGTCCCAAATAAACAATAACTATAGTAACTACAATTGACAAGAAAACACCTGCGATCGCTACATATAGCCAACTGTGACAAATTATGCCTCGCGCTCGTCCCCAATCTTTTTTTACTTCGTATTCAGGAACCAGCTTTAACAAAGCATTTGGTAATCCTAATCCTGCTATATAACTTAAAAATATGCCTAAATTAAGAATATAGTCATATGTTCCGTACTCTGTTGCTCCTAACCAGCGAGCTAGTAGGATTTGAGAACTATAATTAACAACAATTCCTAAGATTTGTAATCCTGAAACTATTCCTATACTTGTGAATAATGGGACTATTGAAACTGGTTGTTTATAACCAGAAAACAGCCAGCTTTTCATATTCAATTGAAAATAAATATTACCTCACAAGTATAATCATCCTTTTAAAAACTGCCATTATTTTATATCTAAATACGCTTAAAAATTGCAAATTATTTTACTGTCAAAAATTTTATTTTCTAATATTCTTTAAGCATTAATTGTCAAGAGTATTTTCACTATACTTTTTTAAAAATTAATGATGAATTGTCGTGCATTTAATTGACTACTTGAAGCAAGATTCTATTCTAAAATTGCCAAAACCTAATTGACTGACAAAAAGTAGATAGCGATCGCTTTAAACTAAAAATTACATTAATCGCCAGGTTCAATTGCTACTTAAAATAATTAACTGTCATTTAAGCTGTGCATATAATAAGTTGTCTACTATTGCCTCACCTTCTGAAGTTAAATACTCAATGGTTGTGGGTATTCTACATAGAGGTAGCATTTGAACCCTGCTTGGGGAGAATTTAGGGGGCTGGTATAGTGGACATTGAATTTGGTTATGTTCAGGAATATAACGTAGAGCGAGGCTTCGGCTACGTGAGCCGTACTTTTGGTAAATCTAAACGTAAATATGGAGATATTAATCGAAGACATAGAGACGGCCTTTGGTTCCACATCAAGAGGGTTAAGCATGATTACCCTGATGTGGCAAAAGAGCTAGACGCTGGATTATTTACAAGCATTAGCTTCTGGTATGAGCTTGACAGGAGCGATAATAATCGCATAAACGTTGGTCAGATCTGGGTAGACCCTAAAGATATTCCCAAACAAAAACGTGACGATTTAATCGCTTACATTGAACAGCAATGGTGTGTTGCTAGTGTCTTTCCTGAATGGTTAGATTCAGTAACGCTCCTCATAGTTGGGGAGGCTCGTAGAAATGAGTTGAAACAACTTTATGACGAGCAAATCCGTCAACAAAAGGAAGCAGAAGAACAAAAACATCTACAGAGACAAGCTCGAATTGAACAAAGGAAGGTTCAAAGTAAAAACGACCTCCTATCAGCCCGCGATCGCTTTCGATCTGAAAGAAATAAGTTGAAAAAACTTTATGACGAGCAAATCCGTCAACAAAAGGAAGCAGAAGAACAAAAACATCTACAGAGACAAGCTCGAATTGAACAAAGGAAGGCTCAAAGTAAGAACGACCTCCTATCAGCCCGCGATCGCTTTCGATCTGAAAGAGGTGTAATTGAGGCAATTTTTGCAAGCAATGAGATGCATGGGTTGCCCCCTGAACTACAAAGAATCGTTCGTCCGTGTCCAAGACGTAGCAGAACAAATCCTCTTTCTCATCAACCTGGTGGTAATGATGTAGTAGTTGCTTATAGTCTCGGTGACGCAATTCTATATGACTGGATCAAAAATGTTAATTGGTATATTAGTTCTTTTGAGCGAGAAGATCCTGGTTTCCATTTGCGCATAACGTCAATATATGGACGTTTTTATGAAGATCCGAATGAACGTAGAATTGGTGTTTTTTGCTCAATATGGACTCGTGAAAGAGATGGGGCGTTACAATCGGCTGTTAAAGCCTGTGTAAGCAGATACCAAAGACAGATGGAGATTGGTCATACAACATTACATCAACAAGCAAAAGAATACTGGAAGAATAAGTACGGTCTTTCTGAGCAGGAGGTGGAAAGTTTGCCAACTCTTTATACGCAATATATGAAAGAGAGAGAAGATGATTTTCTCATTTAAGCAGAATTGTTTTGCACGTTTCACAACCTAACAATCGGGCTGCACCAGAACGTACAAAGTCTTCTAATTGAGTTGCAAGGTTATCTGTGTACGGTGAGCGCGAACGTTAATTTATAAATATTTTCCCAGACGATTCTCTTTCGGAGAGGCTTCTCCAACGCCAAGTTTAATTGCTGCTTAAAATAATTAACTGTCGTTTAAAGAGCGATCGCACTCCTGTTAAATCCAACTGACAATTAGTTAGTATTTCTTGCACCGTCTTTGCTTGGTTTTGTTCACAGGCAAGCATAAATTCATACTCAGCATCAGATAAGTTTGCCATCTGAAATTCAAAATCAAAGAAGGTTTTACTGGGAAAACCTTGCATACAGGGATGACATTCGGGAATGGCTTGATTTAAGACCGTATCATCTGACCAATCTTGTTTACTTAGGGGTGGCTTGCTCAAGAAAAACTCGTAATGGGTCAAACTGGGGTCTAATAATTCAATTAAACGATATAAAGCGCGATCGCTTAAATCTTTTGACCGAGACATCAAATCCTCAGATTCACCGACTAGGCGATCTAATTGCCAATATTTAGGATTAGAAAAGCCGACAAAATCTAACCCTGAAGCTTCAATCAGATCGAATAGCGTCTCCACGTTGTAATCAATTTCTTGGGGATGGACATACATATCAGCAAAGGATTCATCCCGATGATTTTCCAGCGACCAAAGTTTTTTCTCTTGCTGAAGCAAACGGTTGCTTTCAGGTAGGTTGGCAAAAATGTCTCGACCAACTTTTACCCCATCGCGATAGTCACCCCGCTTATTTCCCTGGAGTAAAGCGATCGCTTTTTGCATTAAGCTAATTTCCCAACGTCCTAATTCGGCATAAACGAAGATATGTAAAATACCTCCTGGCTTTAATTTCTGTGCCAACGCCTGAATTCCTTTGACTGGTTCTGGTAAATGATGTAGCACACCCACACAGTTAATAAAATCAAACTCGCCTTCTAGTTGGGTTGCTTCTTCCAATTTAAGGTTGAAAAACTGGACTGGTTTAGCGTGTTTAGCGATTACTCCCGAACGCTGACAACGTTCTTTGGCAACTTCTAAGGCTTTTTCACTCAGATCGATCGCTGTAACTGCTGCTTCTGGATTAAGGTGAATCAGATAATCTGTACCCGAACCTGTACCGCAACCTGCATCTAAAATACGGATATCTTGAGTTGTCGGTTTTATTCCTGTACAAAAACTATAAGCCGCCGTCCAACTCCAACGCCAGTTATAACCAGGAGGCTCTAGATCGGAAAGGGGATCGGGAGGAAAAGGATAGGTGTTGTATAAATTGGCAACGGCTTGGTTAATCGCTTGTGAATCAGACATTAAATAACTTATTTTTTATTGTGTTAAACCAAAGTAAGTACAATGTAATTACTCAAATTGTCATCATGAAAATTGACATTATCAAAACAGGTAATTCCCAAGGAATTAGAATACCTAAGACAATTATGGAGCAATGCGGTTTCAGTGAGTCAGTTGAGATAAACTTGTTGAACAACCTTTAAAATTAAAATGCGATCGCTCTATTCTGTCAGCAAAACCTGTATATCGTTCCAACCATAAGCTATTTCCGTAAATTCAATCCCGCTAATTTTAATCAGCTTTTGTCCTATTCTTTGACCATCAAGAGCCTGATAAAAATGAACCGCTGGATTACCTGCTAAAACCCAAACCATAATTGAGGTTAACCCAGATTGAGATAATCTCAAGGCGATCGCCTCAATCAGACTTCTACCGATACCTTTTCTTTGATAAGCTTCTAAAATATATAGAGCGTAAATCTCGCCTTGATAAGTAAAATCGCCTCTAACTAAACCACCATCTACAAAACCGACAATTTCGCCCACGGAATTTTCAGCTACATAAATGAAATAGTTTGTTTGGGCTTGAGTATTGTGGCTAAGTCTATTTTCCCAGTTATTTTTACGCTTCTCGTAAGATCGCTTTTCGATATAATCATGGGGCAATAAGTCACGATATGTAGTCTGCCAAGAGTCAACATGGACAAAGGCGATCGCTGCTGCATCTTCTAATTTGGCTTCACGAATATTCATCTTCAAAACTTTAAAAATTCATGCTGATTGTAATTTGTGGAGCGACGGCTAGTGGTAAGTCGCGGTTGGCGTTAGAAATTGCCCAGCGTTTAAATTCAGTCATTATTAGTGCCGATTCTCGTCAGATCTATCGGGAATTTAATATCGGTACGGCAAAGCCAACTGTAGAGGAACAAAAGTTAGTTCCTCACTATCAAATAGATATTTGTGACCCAACAGAGGTATTAACCCTGGCAGAATATCAACAGCAAACACAGCAATTAATTGCTAACTATAAATCGAGTATTCCCTTGCTAGTTGGTGGTACAGGACTATATTTGGACTCGATTACCAAAGGTTTGAAAATTCCGCGAGTATCCCCGCAACCCGAATTGCGATCGCAACTAGCTGCTTTAGGACAAACTCAAATTCACGCTTGGTTAACTCAAATTGACCCTGTAGCTGCACAAAAAATTCATCCTAACGATCAATATCGTACCTTAAGAGCCTTAGAAGTCTTTTACACTACAGGGATACCTATTTCGGCTCAACAGGGTGAAAATCCCCCAAATTATCCCATTTTGCAGATTGGTTTAGATTGTGAAGTTGAGGCTTTAGATCGGCGTATTGCATCCCGTGTTCAACAGATGATTGAGCTGGGATTAGTTCAAGAAGTTCAACATCTCTCGGATAAATATGGCAACGATCTGCCACTACTAAATACTTTGGGTTATGCCGAAATTAAACAATATTTAGCTGGGGAGTTGAATTTAGAACAGGCGATCGCTTTAATCATTACCCACACTCGCCAGTTTGCTAAACGCCAGCGTACTTGGTTTAGCAAGAATCAACAGATTAGTTGGTTCGATCATACCAGTCCCGATCTTATAGAAAAAGTTTGGTGTCAAGTTCAAGAATTTATTGCTAGCTAGTTGGCGATCGCGTAGCGTATACCCATTCGGGTACAAGGGCTTGGAGCCTAATCGCACTATGATATTTTTTGGAGTTATTTGTATTACTGCTTGAAGTTTAGCATCACACTTACTCTTTGATTATTGTCACTGTTACTTTTAAATTATGAAGAAATTATTAAGTAACACATAAAACAATTGCTTTTTTATAACAGGACAAAGGGAGATCAGATAGATGCAATCTTTAACTAACAATCAAATCCGAACGAATTTTACTGTTGAAACTGAGTGGGACAAGGGATTTACAGGTAAACTAGATCTGACTAACATGGGCGAAATTTTAGTAGATTGGACAATAGAATTTGAATCTCAGTTTAAAATTACCCCAGAAGAGATTTGGGGTGCAGAAATTGTCAGTCGTTCGGGGAATGTCTACACTCTTAAGCCAGTAGAATACAACAAAACTATTGATTCACAACAAAGTACGTCAATTTTTTTTAATGCCAACAAAATTAACGGAGAAATTCTTCAGCCACAAAAAATTAGATTAGGCAATATCGAGTCTGATGAACTGGAGGTAACACCAGCTAAAGATTCCGACGTAGTAACTCCAGTAGATCCAGTAGTTGAAGATCTGCCCCCAGAAATCTCGACAAATACTGCGCCAGCTACAGAAGCCTCAGATAACCTACCTGCCGAAGTAAACTTTTCTTTAATTAACGATTGGGGTAGTGGTTTTCAGGGTTCAATCTCGATTACCAATAATAGTGAGAGCAATATTGATAGCTGGAGTCTAGAATTTGATTTTCCCAATCAAATCAATAATATTTGGGATGCGGCGATCGAGCAAAATCAGAACGGTAGCTATGTCATTTCTCATAATGCTTGGAATCGAGAAATTGCAGCAGGAGAAACTATAACTTTCGGGTTTACAGGAGATGGTTCTGTCACCACAAAACCCCAAAACTATGAACTAGATGGCTTTACTTTTGATAGTCCTAGTATTCATGAAAGTATTTATACTTATGAAAATCCCGATTTGACTCCAGAATTAAAGCTTAATCAACCATATCAAGGACGAGCTACATTTTTTGATGCAGCAAATCCCGCTGGTGGTTTAGGTAATTCAGGGTTCGATATTCCTACTCAAGACCAACTACACAAAGTTGTAGCTATCAATAATATTCAGTGGAATGGTTCAGAAGCCAGTGGTGCTTTTATGGAAGTATCTGGCCCTAAACAAAGAGATGGCGCAGCACCAATTATCGTCCAAGTGACAGATCAGTTGGCAGAACGAGCGGATGGTATGGATATGAGTGCCGAAGCATTTGCCTTGGTAGCAGATCCCGCTGATGGGATAGTCAATATTAATTATCAGCTAGTTGGCCCTCCTGATGATTACGTAACAGCTTATGGTCACAGAATTGGTGATGGTATTGTCGTCGAAACTATTGCAGGTACTAGTCCCTACTATGCAGCGACCAGATTAAATAATCATCGTTATCCGATTGAAAGCGTGGAGTTAATTGAAGAAGACGGTGATTTGGTCGAACTCAACCGCGAGTCTGATAATCGCTTTGTAATGGAAGGCAACTATCCTCTTAATGGTGTGCAGGATCTTTTAGTCACAGATATCTTCGGTCAGCAAGTAACGTTAGACAACATTGATATCACTAACGCCTCAGCTCCCGATACGATTACTGGCGAACAGTTTACGCTGATCTAAATACGGATGATTGTATAAGTAGGTGGGTGTAATTAAATTATTTTACCTACTTACTTATTGAGTATAATTCTATTTATTGTGAGATGAATCTTATTGCTTTGATCATGAAAAAGATATTCCAGATTTAGCAATTGAAGTGGTTTTTAGTAGTGGTGGAGTAAAAGATCTTGAAAAATATAAAGCTTTGAATGTCAAAGAAGTATGGTTTTGGGAAAATAATCAGCTAAATATTTATTTTAAAATAGATTCTAATTACACTAAAGCTTTGTCGAGTTCTTGTCTTCCTAAATTATCAATAGAATTTTTAAGTAAATATATTAGTCAAGGATTCAATCTGGATAATTTAACTATCCAAAATAAATTTGTGAAGGAGTTACAAAATTTGTAGATAAGCAAATTTTCGCTTATTTTAACCACAATTTAGCCACAGTACAGTACAGGACAACAAATTCTGGCTTTTACCAATAGTTCTATCGATAAATATAGTTGCTGCCCTGATACTCTAGCTAATCCTGACAGACTTAAAAACTACTTTTTGCCTCGTTCAAAAGGATTGCTCAGATTTTTCAGATTAACTGTTCAAAATTAACATGCTGAAAATTGAACTCCAGTTCCACCCAAACCACAGTAGCCATTCGGTACTTTACTGAGATACTGCTGATGATAATCTTCAGCGTAGTAAAATTCAGGCGCTTCAACGATTTCAGTAGTGATCGGATCGTAACCAGCCTTGCTCAATTCTTGTTGATAGGCTTTGAGAGATGCTTCCGCTAGTTTTTTCTGTTCAGGAGTGTAAGTATAAATTCCCGAACGATATTGAGTCCCGCGATCGTTACCCTGACGCATTCCCTGGGTAGGATTATGGCTTTCCCAGAATACTTTTAGCAGTTCTTCGTAGCTAATTTTTTCAGGGTTATAAACCACCAACACAACCTCATTATGCCCTGTCATGCCAGAGCAAACTTCTTTGTAGGTAGGATTAGGAGTATGTCCCGCTGCGTAACCTGCTGCTGTGGTATAAACTCCTTCTTGTTGCCAAAATTTTCTTTCTGCACCCCAAAAACAACCTAAGCCGAATACTGCCTGTTCCATGTTTTCGGGAAAAGGAGGCTTGAGAGGATTACCATTGACGTGATGCTTATCTGGTACGGGCATTGTCTGTTCACGTCCTTTTAATGCTTCATTAGCAGATGGAATAGAAGCTGGTTTGCCTAAGCCGAATAGTCCCATAAGAATTAATATCTAGTTTTTGTTAATTTTTTTTACGATATTTATATCATAAGAGAATCATTAAATTTCCGAATTCGGCTAACCCTACTTCTATTTATCAATTTAAGTAGAAATTCCCACTTTATTTTGGACTTAAGATGAAGAGCATGGTTGAAGCTTGATTGTTGTTCCTTATTTGCTTACGATACTATAGCCAGAAGGCGCAACTATTGGTGAAGTTATATCATTTGTTACACAGTCATTTTAGTTATTTTAGTCAAGTTTAATTAGGAAAAGTTCATGAAAATTTTAGTAGTAGAAGACGATGAGCGGATTAGCGATGCGATGGTCGAGTATTTAAGTGACCTCCACTATGCGGTTGAGGCAGTATACGACGGTCAAAGTGCGTGGGACTTGCTGGATGTATTCACCTACGATTTAGTATTGCTCGACGTGATGTTACCTGAAATGGATGGAATTACACTCTGTAATAAACTACGAAGCCGAGGCTTTGATATTCCGATCCTGATGTTGACCGCTAAAGATACTTTAGAAAACAAAATTGAAGGGTTAGATGCTGGAGCCGATGACTATTTGGTCAAGCCGTTTGAACTCGATGAGCTGTCAGCACGCATTCGCGCTTTGCTGCGTCGTGGTACAGGTAGCCTACCACCTGTTTTAACCTGGGAAAATCTGCGTTTAGATCCCAGTAGCTGCGAAGTATTTTATCAAGAGGAATTATTACCCCTTAGTCCGAAAGAATACAAGCTGCTAGAATTTTTCTTGCGTAATGGTCGTCGTGTGTTTAGTCGCGCCCAAATTCTGGAACATCTTTGGTCTTTTGAACAGGTGCCTGAAGAAGCCACGGTTAAGGCTCATATTCGAGGCTTGAGACAAAAATTAGAAGCTGCTGGCGCACCTCACGATTTGATTGAGACAGTGTATGGTTTAGGCTATCGTCTCAAAGAAGAACCCCAACAGGTTAAATAACCAGCTTGAATTATTATCATTATGCATCAGAGCTTGCGATCGCGTCTACTGCTGTACTATCTGATAGTTATGGCAGCTATCTTGGGTATTTTTGGCTCAGGGGTTTATTTTGTTTTTCGGCGTAGTTTGTACGATCAACTAGATAAGAAATTATTGACACTGGCTCAATCGGCTACCCCCTCCTTTGCCCCAGTACGCGATCTTGGTAGTAAGTATCTAAATGAGGTAGAGGAAGTTCCCTGGCGGGACATTTTTAATCGAGATCAGCAGAGTCTAGAATGGTTTGACGCTAAAGGTAAGTTGCTTGGTCGAAAAGGAATCATTGAGATCGATGCTCCGCCAAAGTCAGGAACTTCTTTTATTCAAAATCTAGATACAGGGGAAGTGTTTCGCACTCGTACTATAACTGTGTTTATTGGTAAAAATGGTGAGACTGGAGTGGCGAATGGTTTTGTTAGGGCTACTCAGTCTAATGCAGAGATCGAAGAAGCCGAATCAGAACTCTTTTGGATTCTAGTGATTGGTGGAATGTTTACCTTAATTTTAAGTGGCTTGGGTGGATTTTGGTTGACACAAAAAGCAATTGAACCAATTGAAGCGAGTTTTCTACAGCTTAAACAGTTTACTGCCGATGCGTCCCACGAATTGCGCAGTCCTCTGACCGCAATTAAAGCTTCGATTGATATCATGCGTATCCATCCCGAGCGAGTTCATCCCAAGGATGTGAAAAAGTTAGAGGCGATCGCTGGTGCTACACTACAAATGAATGAGATGCTGGGAGATCTGCTGTTTCTGGCTCGTGCTGATGCCGATGCTGATTTATCCACCAATGAACGTAAACTTACTCCCGTATTACTTAATCAAATTCTCCAAAATTGTTTTGTTTTGTTAGAACCCCTGGCGAATGAAAAGAAAATTGTTTTTCAGTCTAAATTCAGAGAAGAATTAAAAGTATTGGGTGATATGCCCCAGCTTTCTCGCTTATTCTCGAATTTATTAGAAAATGCTCTTCAATATACTCCTGATGAAGGTCGGGTGAGCTTAGATCTATATCGACAAAATCGCTTTGCAATAATTAGTGTGCGGGATACGGGTATTGGTATTGCAGCAGATCAAATTAATAAAGTATTTGATCGCTTTTGGCGGGCAAATAAAGCGCGAAATCGTCGAGAAGGAGGCACAGGATTGGGTCTGGCTATTTCAGCAGCGATCGCTAAACGTCATGGCGGCAAGATTTCGGTGACTAGTGAACCTAACATCGGTACTTGCTTTTTAGTGCGTATCCCCTTAATCGATCAGCGCAAATCCCCTCTTATTCAAGTGGAAAAATCCGAGTCAAGCAAGGGACATTAAAGGTTAGACTAAACTAGATTAAGCTGCTTCAGCTTTTTTTCTTCCCAAGCCAAAGCCGAGCGAACAATTTCATCGAGGGAATTGTGCCGAGGATTCCAGCCGATAACCTCGCGAATTTTCTTACCTGAAGCAATGACACAAGCAGGATCACCCTCTCTGCGAGGAGTTTCTACTACAGGAAAATCTATCCCAGAAACTTCTTTAATTTTTGATAATACTTCCTTGACGCTATAACCATTACCATAGCCACAGTTGAGAATTTGGCTTGTGGACTCTCGTTCTAAATATTTTAGAGCGTCTACATGAGCAGCAGCTAAATCTTCGACATGAATATAGTCTCTAATTCCTGTCCCATCTTTTGTTTGATAGTCAGTGCCATAAATGCTCGCAAAAGGACGAATGCCTAAAGCAGCATCACACCCTACTTTGATTAAATGAGCAGCTTTCTTGCCCATTTGACCGATTTTGCCCGAACTGTCGGCTCCTGCTACGTTAAAGTACCGCAAAATGACATATTTAAGCTCTGAAGCTTGAGCATAGTCACGGATGATACTTTCGCTCATCAATTTAGACTTTCCGTAAGGGTTAATGGGTATAGTAGGAGACGACTCATCCACAGGAGATTCTTGAACTTCTCCATATACCGCTGCCGTACTGGAGAAAACAAATTGATTAACATTAAAGTTTTTACAGCATTGCAAGACGTTAATTACGTTGCTGGTATTGTTGGCATAGTAATCTAAAGGTTGCTCTAAAGATTCGGGAACAGAAATACTCGCAGCAAAATGTAGCACCGCATCAAAACTATGCTGCTCAAATACTTGTGACAGATGTTGTCGATCGTTGAGTTCTCCTTCACATAACTCACCATAGACAATTGCTGCTGCCGATCCTGTAGATAAGTTGTCATAGATCACAACTTCGTAACCAGCTTCTCCTAGTTTTTTTACCGTATGAGAACCGATATAGCCTGCACCACCCGTCACTAAAATTTTAGCCATAGTAATTTATACTTAGTTTTTCTTGATCCACCGTTTATTATAAGAAAAGATTTAATCTTTAATTTTAAAGTTTACTCAAAAACATTTAACAATAAGATAAAGCATAATTTATTGCTAAAAGTATTATGCAATAATGCACAAAATTCAAGAAAACTAATTTTAGAATACTGCGATCGCTTAATAAACAAATTTGATCTAGTTTATTTGTTAATAGCGTATTACCAAAATATTTTCGGTTACTTTACTGAAAGTAGTATTAAGAATATATTGCAATTGGAGTACTCAAAGCGTTAATTTGATTAGAAGTAATAATCATTTTATTGATTTTATCGCTCTGTTAATTATTAGTAAGTTATGCCTCGATCGCCCAAGCTAAAATTTGATCGCGGAACGTTACTGTTACATCCACCGCCAAAGGGTAGAGCCTGGTTAGACTATGCCACCTGGGACGATCGCGTAGAGAAGTTTCGTATTCCTGCAATTTACTATCGTTCTCTACTAGAAGCTCTCCAAGCGGATGATCAAAAGATTATTGATGAAGCGAAAGAATTTTACAGCTTAGAGCTACAATCCGTATCTCAATTTGAACCATACCCGCATCAAGCAAAAGCTCTACAGGCTTGGAAGCAGTCTGGTAGAAAGGGAGTAGTTGTCTTGCCTACCGCAGCAGGAAAAACCTATTTAGCACAGTTAGCCATGGAGGCTACTCCCCGCACCACCTTAATAGTCGTGCCGACGTTAGATTTGATGCATCAGTGGTATGCTCAGATCGAATCTGCTTTTCCCAATACAGAGGTAGGTTTACTGGGAGGTGGTTCGCGCGATCGCACACCAATTTTAATTGCTACCTATAACAGTGCAGCAATTTACGCCGAGACTTTAGGTAATCGTTATGCACTGCAAATTTTTGATGAGTGTCATCATTTACCCACCGACTTTTTTAAAGTGATTGCCGAATATGCGATCGCTCCCTACCGTTTAGGATTAACCGCTACCCCCGAACGCAGCGACGGTACTCATCGAGATTTAGATACTCTGATTGGTAAAATTATCTATCGCAAAACTCCTGAAGAATTATCTGGAGGAGCATTAGCCGATCATAAGATCGTCCAGATGCGGGTTAAATTGACTGAAGCGGAACAACTAAGATATGAGGAGGCGATCGCTATTCGGCGTAAATTCTTACGCGAGTCAAATATTTCTTTAGGTAGCCTCGAAGGCTGGCAACTATTTGTCCAAGCTAGTGCGCGCTCGCCCCAAGGTAGAAAAGCGATGTTAGCTCATCGTCAAGCCAAAGAGATTGCTTTAGGTACAGATGCTAAACTGCGTGTTTTGATCGATTTAATTAACAAACATCAGACAGAAAGGATCTTAATTTTTACCAACGATAACGCTACCGTATATCGTATCTCCCAGCAGTTTTTGATCCCTGCCATCACTTATCAAACTGTGGTTAAAGAGCGTCATGATATTTTAACTAGATTCAAAGCTGGAGAATATAAAACCCTGGTTGCTTCCCACGTACTGAATGAAGGAGTTGATGTACCCGATGCGCGAATTGCGATTATCCTTTCAGGTACGGGTTCTACCAGAGAATATATTCAACGGTTGGGTAGAGTTTTAAGAAAGGGCAATACATCCAATAAACAGGCAATTCTCTATGAAGTTGTGACGGAAAATACTAGTGAGGAAAGAACTTCCGAACGTCGCCGAGGTGAACAAAATGAGCAAAATGAACAGCAGCCAGAATATCGGCAGTTAAAATTAATTCCCAATCAACCTAAACCCATCAAAAAACGAGAATTTAAAGCAGCAGAAGAATCTAAGCAGTGGAACCAAGAAGAATCAAAAAATGAATAAATTTCATGACATTTTCAGCACCACCACTCTTAATATTATTTTGCTAGGATTTGGGTCACTAATTTAAGCTTCCTGCATATTAAACTTAATAAACACCAAAACACTGCCAATTAAAAAGCCAATAATAAAACCAAATAAGTGAGCATGAAAACTAATCTGAGGAATTAGATTATCAAAAATAAATTGCACAATAACGATCAAAATAATCTGCTGTAGCCGACGTTTAGCAGTAACTGAGTGTCTTCTCTTCAGCCAAATCTGCAAAAAAATAGCTAAGATTGACCCAATTAAACCCATGATTGCTGCCGAAGCACCAACTAAAAAAACATTATTTAATCCCAATCTAAAAGCTAATAGCGTAAAGGTTAACATTGAACCGATACCGCTAACTAAATAAATCGTTAAATAATACTTTACTCCTAAACTTAATTCAATCAAACGTCCTACAAAAAACAGCGACAACATATTTGTTGCCAAATGAAATAATCCATAGTGGAGAAAATTAGCCCCAATCAATCGCCACCATTCCCCAGCTAAAACTTTTTCAGGAATTAAAGCCCCCAAACGTTCTAACGTCAGAGAATCTTGGCTTCCTCCGAGTTTAATCTCTAATCCGTAGATTAGTAAATTTAGGCCAATTAATATATACGTCGTATAGGCTATCTTGTTACTGCTAGTTCTCATGCAAAATATTTAGATTTAATACTATTCAATAGCTTGAGCAGTCTGAATTTAAGCTGAATATTAAAATAATTACGAACAGGTCTAATTTTGTTAGTCAAATTTTTTCAATTGATTTGAGCGGTTAATCTAAGAGATAGAAATTATATTTCAGCTAATACCGTGGAGTAATCATAGCGTTTTGTTTTACTCCAGCAGGACAAATACAATACTTTTATCATAAGCAAGTAAAATTACTTAATCCTTTTTTAAGAATACAGGAGTTATTGAAAAGAAAAAATTTATGCTTTGGGCTTATTTTTTTTGAGACTAAACTTTTAATCTAATTAAAATTAATCAAAGTCGTTAATATAGGTAAACTAACTCTGTTCTGCCTAACTGCACCATGCCCCTGTTTCGTATAGTAGCTCTATTCCTTGGTCTGAGCGTAATTCTCGGACTATCGATTTGGTTGGTGACATCTTTGTCTCACCTCTATATGCAGATCTCTTTTACTGCACCTATTCTGGCTAATTTATTGCTGCTGTTGGTGATAGTTTTAATTGGCTCTTTAGTGGGCGGTTATATCTATTACATCAATAAGTATACGCGCCGAGGCTCTAGGGGGAAGCCAGTCAAACGTCGAGTTAATCGAGTTACAATACCAGAAGAAAAAACCCAGGTAGCAGCACAGAATCTTCAAGCGTTAAGACAACAAGTAGGGCAAATACAGGACAAAATTGCTCAAAAAGCCTTATTGGGTAGATCTCGGCAAATCGAGGCAGATCTCCAACGGGGAGAAGTCAAAGTTGTGATTTTTGGTACAGGATCGGCAGGGAAAACTTCTTTAGTCAATGCCCTCGTGGGTGAAATCGTGGGGGAAACGAATCCGATCATGGGAACAACTACCCAAGGAGAAACCTATAGCCTCAAGCTGCGTGGCGTAGGTAGAGAAATCCTAATTATTGACACCCCTGGTATTTTAGAAGCAGGAATTGCAGGAACAGAGAGGGAAAAAGTAGCGAAACAGCTAGCCACCGAAGCCGACTTACTGGTATTTACCGTCGATAATGATTTGCGTCAGTCAGAATACGAGCCTTTGAAGACTTTAGCCGAAATTGGCAAGCGATCGCTTTTGGTGTTTAATAAAACAGATCTTTATACTGATGAAGATCGTGAAATGATTTTAGGTAGGCTCAAAGAAAGAGTAAAACCCTTTATTGCGCCTGGTGATGTTACGGCTATTTGCGCTAATCCCCAACCCGTACAGTTAGCTACGGGAGAAATTATCGATCCTCCTGTAGAAATCTTGCCCTTGATCAAAAGACTAGTGGCAGTATTACGGGCGGAAGGAGAGGACTTAATAGCTGATAATATTTTGCTTCAGTCGCACCGCTTAGGAGAAGAAGCCCGCACTATCATTGAAAATCAGCGACGTAGGGAGTCAGATAAAATCATCGATCGCTATCAGTGGATTAGTGCTGGGGTAATTGCGGTAACTCCTGTTCCCATCGTCGATATGTTAGCTACCGCTGCGGTTAATGCTCAGATGGTGATTGAAATTGGCCGAATCTATAACATTGAACTAGATCTTGAGCAGGGTAAAGAACTAGCCTTATCTTTAGGAAAAACTTTAGTTAGCCTGGGAGTAGTTAAGGGTGCAGTAGATATCTTAGCCAAAGCCCTTCAGCTTAATTTTGCTACTTATATCGTCGGTAAAGCCATTCAAGCTGTATCTGCGGCTTATCTAACCCGTATTGCAGGAAAAAGCTTTATTGAATACTTTAGGCGTAACCTCGACTGGGGCGACGGTGGCATCACAGAAGTAGTCCAGCAACAGTTTCAACTTAGCCGACGAGATGAATTTGTTAAATCCTTTGTACAGGACGCAATTTCTAAAGTGGTGCAACCTCTATCAGAAGCTTGGGGAGATGAAGATCTAGCAGAAGAAGAGGAAGCCCAATTAGTATCAGAAATGGTAGCTGAGTTAGAGGATGATTGGTAACTGATTAGTGATTACTAATTACTGATTACTGATTACTGATTACTGATTACTGTTCATTGTTCACTGTATATTATCTAACAATCATTAATCTTACCCACTCTGTACTTTGCCAAATCATAAAAAACAAAATAGAAGCAATCAAAGCACCAAGATTCCACTTAAGACATTGCTTTAATAATAAAGAACTTTTCTGCGCTCGAAATACTTCTATTTGGCTCGTAATGTTATCTTGATGATTTTGTAGGTTGGCGATGATATCTGTTTTTAGTTTCTGAAGATTGACAGACTCGGGAATATTTACCGTTTGTTTGGCTTGCCGTTGTAGGATCGCTGCAATCTCATTTTTAGAGTCGGCTGCTGCTAACTGTTGCTGAAACTGCTGAAGATTATCTTTTTGCCTCACAAACTGAGCATTAGTCGTGGTGTCGTGTTGCTTATAAATTTGCCAACTGCTGTTAATGTTTAAAGGGATTACTAGAATTAAAACAACTGCTGCAATTAAGGAAACCCAAGAGAAAACCTTGAGCATAATTACTTCTATGAAAGTGCGATCGCTTTTTGGCCCAGAGAAAATCAAGACCATCGCCAGTAAGATAAAAGGAGTTTTTTCAATAATTGCTCCCATCGTCTTCAACTGCCACAGGGGGTATATTTGAGCTGGCATCCGCAACCATAATAAATCGACTACCGCCAGCAATAGTAAGCCATAGCCAACTAGACGTAAAATACCTGAAGGAAATACTTGTCTTTCTTGACTTTGTAAAGTGGTCATCGACTTATTTTAAAGTTTTAGTTGAATTGAAACTTGTCTAGTATAGTCCTGCCACTTGCAGATCGTATACCTCTGTCTAGATCTAATCTCAATTCTCAAAAACAGCAAGAATTTCAGTGGCAAGGGATTTACAAGCGATCGCCACTTCTTTTAATACTAGAAATCTTTAATTATTTCTAGAGCTTAGTTGGATACTTCTGCCATTTCAATAGTTTGATTATCAATATCTTTAACTAAGAAATTTAATGGCTGATCTCGACGAATCTTATACTTCAAGCGTCTAGACTGTACCCTCAACAATAAAGCCTCTAAACAGTCACGGTCAAAACAAACATGGCGTTGACGCTCTTTATAGCCACCGCTAGCACCCGCAATAATATGCAGCTGGGTATTTTTTCTCAATTGATACCAAAGTCCATCAGCACCATTAAGAGTATTACTACCAGGAGTTGCCGACATATACAGAGGATCCAAACCTCCTGCTCCCATGGCCTGTTCGTAGTTATAGTAATAGTGCAAGGGTACATCTGCTGCGGGCAGATCTAACAACCCTTCATAAAATCTCTGGGCATTTTGTAAGTCCGATACCATCACCGTATATACTTTTGGTGCGCTACTAAGGAACATCCACATTGCCCCTGCATAAGCCACCAACAGCATTACCATTACCCCCTGAGTAGAAAAAAGGCTATCCAAAGCGATCGGGGGTAAAAACGCGCCTAAATATTTTGTCGTCACCATCTCAAAGTAAATAGTATTAGCTATCATTTTGGAATTTTAAATTTTTAGCAATCCAGTTTTACATAATTTACATATATAAATTAGTTTTATAACATCAAATAAGTACTAACTGCCTATTTTCGATCATTGGGTTAAGCCATGCTGTAGAGCAAAGCGCACTAGTTCAGTACGGCTATTAGTACCTGTCTTGCCAAACAAACGGCTAACATACTTCTCAACGTTTCTGACACTAGTATTTAGCTCGCGAGCAATTTCTTTATTCATTAAACCCTGAGCCACTAAATCTAAAACGCTTTGTTCTCTAGGGGTTAAGTCTATTTTGATTGGGGGAGGAGTTACGGTAATTCCACCACTACCCCCTAACTTATCGTCTAATTTAGCTTTGATTTCCACTAATTCTTTGGTAATCTTTTCTAATTCCGCACTACTATCACCATTACCGCTACTAGTAGGGATTTTAGACAGCAAATTTTTGACGATCGCCTCTAATTCTTCTGGATCAAAAGGCTTAGACAGATAAGCATCACATCCAAATTCATATCCTTGAATGCGATCGCTAGTCATGCCTCTAGCCGTCAGAAAGACTACGGGAATAGAACGATAACGGGGATCTTCTCTCAGTTTAGCTAGGAATTGATAGCCATTAACCTCTGGCATCATAATATCGGAAATAATCAGATCTGGAGTCTGAGATTCAATATTTTGCCATGCTTCGTCAGCATTGCTGGCTGTGTTAACGTTCCAGCCTTCGGTATCTTCTAAATACGCTTGGACTGATTCTCTAATCCCAGGCTCATCGTCTACTAATAATAGTTGTTTTTCTGACATCAGGTTGATTGATTATGCTGTTAAAAACTGATTAACTTTTAATGCTAGGCTAATCAAACTAAGAATCGCCTCACTACTCAACTTGTAAGGTTGCGTTTTGAATATTTTAAGATATAGCGATCGCAACTTATTTAGTCTAGAGCCAGTGACTCATTCATAGTTAGTAGCCATACTGATTATTAACTATCTCCATAATAAGACTTCTGAGCCAAAGTAGTAGATCGTCAAGTTTGAATTGATGGGTTGAGATTAGGTAGTAGGTAGTAGGTAGTAGGTAGTAAGTAGTAGATAAAAACTAATGATAATGCGTGACTTCTATACGCACTATCCCTCACAACAATCTTGACGCACCAGTAGAAAATCACTACAAAAATTCCCCATCATGACGTGACAGGGAACATACAATGAGCAATAATCAGTAATTATTTTGCTTTATTTGCTTTGAATTGTATTTAATTTTGTCTGAACTTTCTCAACAACAGCTGGAGGTAAGGGAATATAACCTAATTCATCGGCAAAAGCCTGTCCATCAGTCAGTGACCAGTTGACTACATCTTTAAAAGCCTTAAGTTTATTGGGATCGTCATAATTCTGATATGCTAGCAACCAAGTATAGGTCACAATAGGATAAGAATTTTGTCCATCGGGATCGGTAATAAATGCTCTCAAGTTCTCAGGTAAAGTTACTGCACTCAAAGCACTAGCAGCAGTTTCGCTAGAAGGAGCGACATATTGTCCTGCTTTATTTTCTAACGTTGCAGTCGCAATATCTTGCTGTTTGGCATAGCCATACTCAATATAACCCAAAGAACCTTCTGTTTGTAGAATCTGTGCCGTCACACCTTCATTACCCTTGGCACCCACACCTGTAGGCCATTCTACGGTTTTACCATCACCAATCTGCTTAGACCATTCAGGACTAATTGCGCTTAGATGCTTGGTAAATACTCCAGTAGTACCACTCCCATCAGAGCGATAGACTACGGTAATGTCCGTATCTGGTAGTGTAGCATCAGGATTGATTTTAGCGATCGCTGGATCATTCCATTTTGTAATCTTGCCTAGTAGTATGTCAGTATATACTTGACGGGAAAGCTTAAGCCCAGTTACATCTGGTAGATTGTAGGCCAAAACAATACTTCCTGCGGTCATGGGTAACAATGCCACCCCTTTTTCTACCGCAGCAATTTCTTCGTCATCCATCGCCACATCACTAGCCCCAAAATCTACCGTACCCTGGGTAAACTGCTCAACTCCAGCACCGCTACCGACGGATTGATAAGAAACTTGAACATTGGGATTTATCTTATTGTATTCAGAAAACCATCTTTGGTATAAGGGAGCAGGAAAACTTGCCCCAGCACCAGTTAAAGATACGGACTCACCACCACTATCTTCAGTTGGAGTCGGAGTTTGAGTTGCATTTGGAGCCTGAGTCTGAGTGCCACCGCAGGCGGTAAGACTGAAAGTTAAAGCGAGAAAAGGAATAAATAAAGCTTTACGTTTAAAAGAAACTGTAGAAACCATATATATAGGTCTGGTTGTTAATTGTTTGATTAGGTGAATTGATAATTTATTGAACAACTATTGAAGAAAAAACTTGGTAAAAGAACTTTTTGTTTAATCGGCTACATTAATTTAGCTCTTTTTCTTTGCTTCTTAATTAAGAAAAAGTTAATAACAAGTTAACAATAAGTAATTTAAATCACCAGACATGAAAAAAGACAAGGTTGATTAACCTTGCCTTAAGTGAAAATAAATTGAATTAGATTGAATCTATTTTCTAGAATTTAAATCTCAGAATTCTTAGAATTCAAAGGTAGTACGAACTACACCAACATAAACAGTTTCGTTATCTGAATTGTGATCTGGATTAAGTACAGCATATGCACCAGGAGTGATCGAGATGTTGTCGTTAAGAGGGAACTTGTACAGTGCTTCAACTAGGTAAGATGTGTCTTCATCATCTGCTACATCATCAGAACTAAATTTAGGCAGCATACCACCACCGATGGATAGTACAGAACCTTCTTTAACTAGGTCAAGCAGAGAAGCGTTAGCTCCCCAAGTCCAGACATCACCAGATTGTTCTTCTCCAGCCCCTAGACTGCCGATATTGGCATAGCCACCATTAGCGCTTAGGGCAATTCTTTCACCAACATTGAAAGTAGCACCTAGACCAATTTTGTCGGCATTAGTAGCAACACCTGCACCAAAAGGTTCAACTACTTGTCCGCTAACAGTGCCACCGCCATAATCAACAAGACCTTGTGCATCACCATCTTCATTCAGTGTACTACCACTCTGATAGTCACGAACATAGGTTGCAGTTAGTTCTAAAGCTTCAATTGGCGCGAACTCTAGCTGTGCGCCAGCACTATATGAACCGTTGAATAAACCTTCGCCTTCGTCTGGGGAACTAGCATTATCAGTTAGATATGCAACGTTAACCCCTACTTTGTCTTCAATGATGTCTAGATTAACACCAGCACCAGCACCTTCAATACCACGGAAAAGTAGTGGATTGTAACGGCTGAAGCGAGATAATGCACCTGTACCACTATCTGCAAGCTGAGGGTTATTAGGATTGAAAACATCATCTAGGTCTAAGCCTTCAGCTCCAACCCAAACATCTGCTTTTTCGCCTACAGGGAAACGATAGTGTAAGTCAGAAATTTCAACTGAGTTATCAGTAGTATTGTCATAACCTAAACGAGTCGAGTTAGTACCAGTGACATCATCATCTAATTGAGTAGCATTTCCAGTTTGTAGTCTAGCTCTCAAACGGTCTTCACCAGTAAAACTAGTATCAAAATTCAAGCGACTACGGTAGCTTAAGGTAGTTTCAGCATTGATATCATCATCATTATCGTCGTCGTCATCGTCGTCATCATCAAGACCGCCACCAAAGACATCAGAAACAGAGAAGATAGCTTCGCCTTTGAGTTTAGTAGTAGTAGAGAACTGACTGTCTTCTAGTACCGCAGTACGGCTTTCAATCTCGTCAACTCTACCGCCAAGGGTAGCTAATTCTGCTTCAAATTCTTGTTGCAGACGGTTAATGGTGTCTAGTTGTTCTTGGTCAACACCACTTGAATTGCTGGCAATCAAACGTTCAATTTGATTTAAGCAGGAGTTTAAACCAGCAGCAAATTCGTAACGAGTTAAGGCCTGATCGCCACGGTAAGTTTGGTTAGGAAAACCAGCAATACAACCGTAACGATCTACTAAACTACGTAGTGCTTCATATGCCCAGTCAGTAGGGGAAACGTCTCTTAATTGATTGACGTTTGTAACCTGAGACTGATTGTCTTGATTTAACTGTTGATAGTTATTGATTTGTTCTAAAGTCTGGTCAACTGCTTCTTTGTCCGCATTAACACTTTGCGCCGATGCACTATTAGCGGAAAATAAACAGGCTGCAAATAAAACGGGAGCAATTTTAGCTGCTTGCCAAAATAATCTAATCATATGTATCCTCACACACCTAAATATAAATTAAGCTACGTTTTTGTAGTCTTTTAACAGTTAAACCTGGTCGTTAATTACAAACGTTTTAACTGACTTATATCATCAGTATAATCAACCCTCAGATGAATGAACCTTAATGTGGTGACATTTTGTTGACCGCACACCTTTAGTAGTTGATTTTACCTAAATAAACATAGATTGAAAATTTATCTTAAAGTAACAACTTAATCGAACAGTTAAAATAAGATAAAATCCTGGTTAACTCTGGAATAATTTGCTTTTGCAGGATGATTAAATGCCAGAATGCTTGCTTAGTTCCTTTTGCCTGTCACCATGTAGGTAACGCGCTGACTAATGTTAGTAGCGTGGTCTGCCATTCTTTCTAAATGACGAATAATTAAGCCCAAAAGTAAAACTGGTTCGACTACTCCTGGAACATTTTTCTGCATCGCGATCGCATTGTAAATGTGATCGTAAGCATTATCAACAATATCATCATATTCTTTAACTCTAGCCCCTGCACTAGGATCTAAGTCGGCCAAAGCTACCAAGCTAGTGGCTAACATGAGTTGGGCGTGTTCTGACATTTGGGCAATTTCGGGCAAAATCGCAGCAGGTGGGTATTTTACCAGCTTGATTGCCATTTCACTTAAGTCTTGAGCATAGTCACCAATTCTTTCGAGATCTCGTACTAACTGCATAGAGGCACTAAGCATCCTTAAGTCTTGGGCTACGGGGGCTTGAAGCGTCATTAAGGTTGCACAGTCTGACTCAATTTGGCGGTAGTAAATGTCAATCTGCTTTTCTAAAACCAGCAATTTGGGAATTGCATCGAGATCTCTCTCAAACAAAGCCTGATGACTTAAGCGAAACGACTGTTCGACCAAAGTACCCATCCGCAGTACTTCTTGCTGCACTTTTCGTAGAGAACGCTGCAATTGGTTTGCTTGTGAAGACCTAGAACTATCATGAGAAGTTAAAGTCACTGTACTTAGTAGTGTATATGTTTAAATGTGTATTTATATTTGGCTAGATATCATAATTTGGAGTTTATTTTATATTAATAGCAAAAAAAGCTTGAGTTTGATAGAGCGAATGTATTCAAACTAACCAAAATGGGTCAGGTATTTTACACTTGATCTATAGGTAACAAAATTTCCAACCATGCTCCACCTATTTGAGGATGATTTTTGGCGGAGATTGTACCACCATGAGCTTGAATAATTTGCTCGACAATAGCTAATCCCAGACCACTACCGTCGGCAGAAGTATTTTGTGGTTCTCTAGCGCGAGATTTATCTCCTCGATATAGTCTTTCAAAAATATAAGGAAGATCTGAAGTATTAAATCCCGACCCTGAGTCAATTACATCAATCTTAATTTGTTTTCTAGAATCGGATTGTCTTGAAGACTGAGCAAGTACTTGGACTAAGATCTCATTGCCTACTGAACTATGCTTGATAGCATTGTCTAGTAGATTGATAAAAACTTGAATTATGCGAGAACGATCGGCAGAAATGACCAACTGGCGATCGCCTTGATAAGAGAGGGTTACTTCTTTGCGTTTAGCGATCGGTTCTAGGGTTTGCCACACTGATTGCACTAAATCGTATAGCTCGATCGTTTCATATTTTAAAGCTTTGTTTGGTGCAGCCTGAAGCTGAGTTAGATCTAACCACTCTTGAACTAGTTCAATCAGCCGATTAGTTTCTTGCAGCATCTTTTCAACCCAACGGCGTTCGGGATCTTGTAAACGTCGGAGCAAATTTTCGGCGACTAAAGAGATAGATGTCAGAGGGGTGCGTAGTTCGTGAGTGAGATCGGCAAAAGTGCGATCGCGAGACTGGGACAATTCCAGCAGAGGTTGACGGTTTTCGATAAACACACCTACCTGCTGCTTTGGTAAAGGAAATCCAGATCCTTTAAGAGCGATCGCTTCTACTACTTTCTGTAGTGGCTGAGTATCATCTGTTTCCCACTCTGATTGTTGAGGCGAGACATAGCGAGTGAAGTAAAAGATCCATTCTTTCGTTTGAGAACGTTGAGAATTGCGAGTTGATTCAATTAACTGATCGAGATCGTAGGAACGAACTAACTCTAGTAGTAAGCGCACCCGCAGCGCTCGTCGAGAATCAATGTGGAGAAGTTGCTTTGCCGTTTGATTACAGCCTAAAAGCTGATTTTCAGCATCTACCTGCAAGTAGCCGATTGGCGCTTGTTCAATTAACTCTTGCCAAGCTTGTTTATCTTGTTCTAGTTGTTGACGCTGGCGAGCGAGTTCGCTTAATTCTCGGCGGATCAAAGACTCTAAGGGCAAAGATACGTCTTCATCTTTATTTCCCACACAGGAACGGAGAGTTTTCTTCAACTGTTGCTTAAATCGGTATTGCTGAACTACATAAATTCCTAGACCAAGCAATAGCCCTAAAAAAAAACTAAAAGTTGCCACAAAAAAAATAGTTGCCCAATTGATACTGAGGTAACTCTAATCAATTTTACAACTGGCATCAATTAAATTTAGACGTTTTGCGATCGATCTTTGATTGTTAAGCTATTAGTTGTCAGCTTTTCTAGCTAAAAAAGACCGAAAAAAAAGGTTTTAGCCAAAACGATAGCCGAAACCTCTAACTGTGATCAAATATTCTGGCTGACTTGGTTCTAACTCTAGCTTTTCACGCAACCAGCGGATATGAACATCGACGGTTTTGGTATCCCCTAAAAAATCTAGTCCCCAAACCTGTTCAATTAGCTGTTCCCTTGACCAAACTCGACGGGGATAGCTCATAAATAATTCCAACAACCGAAATTCTTTAGGGGATAAATTAACTTCGATTCCCCTTACTATGACACGGCATTCTTGCGAAAACAAGCTAATCTCGCGGTATTTTTGGACTGAACTAGGAGATAAGCTGGTGTAGTTCTGACGACGCAGTAAGGCGCGACAGCGAGCAATTAGCTCTCTCATGCTAAAGGGTTTAGTTAAATAGTCATCTGCTCCTACTTCTAAACCCAATACGCGGTCTGTTTCACTACTTTTGGCACTAATTACCAATATAGGCGTTATGTCTCCTTGATAGCGCAGCAAACGACAGATGTCTAGTCCATTTACTTCGGGCAACATTAAGTCCAAAATGATTAAATCTGGAGTCAATTTATCTCGGCTAAAATCTGGGCTTTGAAGAATGTTCAAAGCAGCCCTGCCATTACTGGCGGTATAGACTTCATAGCCTTCTTCTTCTAAAGCTACCTTAACCATATCTCTAATTAAGTCTTCATCTTCGACTAGCAGAATGCGATTGATCTGGGCTAGTTTTGATTGTTCGGAAGTCTGAGGATTTTGCAAGGAAAGCATAAATAGATACTTTAATTTGTCCGTACTATTACATATACACTAATATCGCCCTAGATAGAATATTGAGCAAACTATTTTGTGAATTGTTCAATAAGAGCTAATAGCTTAATCTGGATCAAAGTCATCTGGAATAAAAGAATAGATTATGGCATCATGAAATTTGTCATGGATTAACAGCTTGTTTCTACTTATTCCTTCCTTACAAGCACCTGCTCTTTCTGCAACACGCTGACTATCAATATTCTCTACTGAGGCTATAATTTCAATACGTTTTAACTGCAATTGTTGAACCCCAAACCTAGCTAATAACTTTGTCGCTGTCGTCGCATATCCTTTTCCTGTATATCCAGTTCTTAGCCAGTAACCTAGATTAACGTACCAAGGCGACGAGCTAATACCTATGCCACAACCGCCGACTACTGTACCTTGGCGATCGCGTATACTAAAACCAAACTCTTTACCCTCATTCCAACGTTGAGGTCTTGTTTTGATCCATGCTTCAGTTTCGGCAATTGTATAGTTAGGATGACACCAAGGTAGCCAAGGATAAACACGATCTATTGAAATCTGAATAGCTTCAAATAGCAGAGGAATATCTTTGGGAGTGTATTTTTGGAGAACAATTTGATCGGACTCAAGCATAAAGAATAAAGATGCTCAGAGTATTAAATATTTTTGTCTCTAATGTGCGATTAATCAAAAAGAGGCTAGTAAAAAATTAATAGACCTCTTGCATGAATAGCAGATTAATGTTTTTCCCTTTAACCTTTCCCCTTTTCCCTTGTAACAAGGTATTTAGTTGTGATTAGGGCAAGAAGTCTAATGTTTTTCTTTGCCTCTTCTGTCTTCTCTACCCGAAAATTATTCAGTTATTACTTAACCACCGCAGGTAAAGATCATTCCCATCAGCTGATGAGTAACAGGCAGAGTATCAACAATCATGCCTACGCATAAGAGCATCATGTAAAAGATCGAATACTTAAACATCCCCTTGGCTAATTGATTGCTAGTAGGATCTTGTTTTAATTCCCAGGCTTTGTAGAGAAACTTAGATCCTAAATAAAGAGCGATCGCGCCATAAATAATTCCTAAGTTACCGATTGGATACATTAACAATAGACTACAAGGAACTACTAGTAAGCTATAGATCCAGATTTGCTTGACGGTGGCTTCTTCCCCTTCTACAACAGGCAACATTGGTATCCCTACCTCTGCATAGTCTTCTTTGATCATTAATGCCAAAGCCCAAAAATGAGGAGGAGTCCACAGGAAGATAATGCCAAACAATAACCAGGGAATTAAACCCAAATCTCCTGTTACCGCAGCCCAACCTACTAAAGGTGGGATTGAACCTGCTGCACCACCAATTACAATGTTCTGAGTCGTGTGTCGCTTCAGCCAGTGGGTATAAATCAACATATAGAAGACAATGCCCGACAATGCCAACATTGCAGCTAATAGATTAGCAAATATTGTTAGCAGCGAAAAAGACAATACTCCTAAAACGACGGCAAAAATTAGAGCATGACGAGGCTGTACTCTCCCTGAAGGAATCGGCCGTTGGCGAGTCCGCGTCATAGTGTAGTCTATATCTTGGTCGTAGATACAGTTCATTACTTGCGCAGAGGCTGCTGCTAATGTTCCACCTAATAAGGTTATCAGTAGTAAAAACGGATCGACTCGACCATCAGAGGCAATCCAGATTGATGCTGCAGTGGTAATCAGTAGTAAGGGAATAATGCGCGGTTTTGTTAGTTGATAATAGCTTTTTATTACTTCAGTTATATTTTGATTCTGGCGAGCAAGACTTGTCCCTGTCATTACGATTATTCCTGTAATTGGTCTAGATGTATGTGTGTCGGTGTATTTGAAAAATGATGACTACATCATTGATATTGATTCTTGGGTGCGATCGCGCTGTCTCTCATGGCTAGTACGGTAAAAGCAATTAATACTCCCAGTAAACTTGCTCCTACTGCTTGATGCGTTACGGTTAAAGGTTCAACCTGGAGATGTAGCCTAAAAGTAGCGATGCCGAGTAAAATTTGTAGACTAACTAATCCTGCTGCTGCGTTAGCCAGAGTGCGAAGATTTGCATTTAAGCCAGGGGTTTTCCAAGCAAACCAAACTACGGCAATGGTAGCTAGAGTTGGGGGTACTACACCTAATATGTGAGCATTCATCACGTTACATAGCTGCGATCCGCCAAAACACTGATGTAACGCCCAGCGTGAGCCAACTAATCCCCCCAAAATGCTCTGTAGATAGACTAAGATGGCAGCACTCAAGCCCAACCAACGTAGTTTCCCCGCTACACCTGTACCCTGATAGGGAGTTAGTGCCGTGCCGATAATGATCAAGGTACTAAAAAATAATAATGCTGTACCCAAATGAGCTGTGACAATATCAAAACGTAGTAATTGAGTTACCGTTAATCCCCCTAAAATCCCTTGAAAGACAATTAAAAATAGGGCGAAAGTTGCAGCCCAAGGTAGCCATTGGGGTAGTTGTTTGCGAAACCACCAGGATAAGCTAGATAAAGCGATCGCACTTACGCCAATCAAAGCTGCATCTAAGCGATGAAACCATTCAAGAAATACCTGAAGGTTCATTTGTCTGGTGGGTATCAGCTGACCATAACATAATGGCCAGTCAGGACAGGCTAATCCTGCATTCATAACTCTCGTGGCGCTACCCACCGCCATCAGCAATAAAGTTGCGATCGCAATTTTCCAGACTAAACGACGTATCCATACTCTTGGTTGATATACATCCTGTAGTCTTGCATTGGACGATTGAAACAATGATTCGGTCATAGCAAACTTAATCAAAATAAAAAAGATAAAACTTGGTTGAATATAAAGTGCAATATTTTCTGCTAATGAGTGCGATCGCCTTAATAGTAAATTAGATTTTTATCCCTCAAGTTTTAATTTTGGCTATCTATACTCTAGCTATCTTTTTATTTGTAGCTTTATCTTTATTAGATATTCTTCAGATTGCTCGATTAAAGTAACCAATAAAATCTAACTTCATAAAGAAAAAATTAAGTTTGAGTAAATAATTAAATAATTAAGCTAGCCAATCTGGCTCTGGTTTTCAAGATCCCAAATAAAATCTAAAGAAACTTCAAGATTTTCAGTGGCTTTATTTTGATGCTTGCCTATTTATTAGTAATTTGATCTAACCTATTAGATAGACTAAACAATAATTTTGTAACTGAAATTTTAAGGGTAAATTCCCACTGCACTGCCTAGATCTTGGTAAAGAATTGTAAAATTTAAGCATTTTAGACTGACCAATATACTAGTTAGCAGCAAACCTAGAAACCAATAACTCAAACTATTACCGTGAATATTCCCAGCAGCATACTTACCCTAATCGCAGGCGTGGCAATGACCTTGATCAGTCTTTGGTATGGTCAAAACCATGGACTTTTGCCAATAGCAGCATCCAGCGATGCGGGAGATGTCGATGAACTCTTTAATTTTATGATGACCATCGCTACTGGTCTATTTCTTTTGGTTGAAGGTGTTTTGGTCTATTCTGTGATCAAATTCCGTCGCGCTAAAGGAGACTTTACTGATGGGCCGCCAATAGAAGGTAACGTGCCTTTGGAAATTGTCTGGACTGCTATTCCGACAGTGATTGTCTTTATCCTCTCTATTTATAGCTTTGAGATTTATAACCGCATGGGAGGACTAGACCCAATGACAGCAGGAGATCCTGGCCCCCAAATGGCTCATGCTCATCATCATCATTCACAGTTAGTCGCTCTAGATCCCAATCGACAAAATATTGCTTTAGGTTTAGGTGCCTCTCCAGACTCTAAACAAGGTATTAATCCATTGGAAATTAAGGTAAACGGAATTCAATATGCCTGGGTGTTTACCTATCCTGAAACTGGTGTCATCTCAGGAGAAATACATGTCCCTGTCAATCGTCCAGTAGCATTAAACATGACGGCAGGGGATGTAATTCATGCTTTTTGGCTACCTGAATTTCGGATTAAGCAGGATGTAATACCTGGCAGAGAAACTAACTTAGTCTTTACTCCCAATCAAATTGGGCAGTACCCCGTAGTTTGTGCCGAATTATGTGGTGCATATCATGGTGGGATGAAAACTCAGCTTTATGTCCAAAGCGAAGAAGACTATCAAAAGTGGATTCAGGAAAACACCTTTGCCATGAATAGTGAGAACAATCAATCCGTCGCCATGAGTCCAGTGCCTAACTCTCAGGCTGAATTTTTAGCATCCTATGCCAAAGACTTGGGAGTCAACAGCGATACTTTAGCTCAGTTAAAGCCTACTGAAAATAAATCACAAGCGCAAAGCTTAGAACTATTCAAATAGACCAATTAAATTTCATAAATCACATTAAGTAATGAGTACAACCCTAGAAAGAAATGCTCCAATAGCACCACCAGAGCATGATCGACATCCTCAAAGAAAGTGGCAGGACTACTTTGGCTTTAGCACGGATCACAAAGTAATTGGGATTCAATACCTAGTTACTGCTTTCTTTTTCTATTTTGTCGGTGGTGCATTAGCTGAGGTGATGCGGACTGAACTTTCCACTCCCGATCCAGATTTTGTGCAACCAGAATTTTATAACCAGCTTTTGACGATGCATGGAACAATTATGTTGTTTCTGTGGATTATTCCTGCTGGGGCAGCATTTGCCAACTATTTGATTCCTTTGATGGTTGGGGCAGAGGATATGGCATTTCCTCGTCTTAACGCCGTGGCATTCTGGATGATTCCTCCAGGTGGGATCTTATTGCTGAGTAGCTTCTTCAACGGTGCGCCTCAAGCTGGTTGGACTTCCTATCCTCCTTTGAGTTTAATCAGCGGTAAATCGGGAGAGGAGATTTGGATTCTGAGTGTCTTAATTTTAGGAACATCTTCGATGTTTGGGGCGATTAACTTTGTCACCACTATCCTGCTAATGCGGATGCCCGATATGGACATTCACAGTATGCCTTTGTTTTGCTGGTCAATGTTAGCTACTTCAGGTTTGATTCTAATTGGTACTCCTGTGTTAGGGGCAGCATTGATCTTGCTTTCCTTTGATTTGCTAGCGGGAACAGCGTTTTTTAATCCTGCTGGGGGTGGAGATCCAATTGTTTACCAGCATATGTTTTGGTTCTATTCTCATCCTGCGGTATACATTATGGTTTTGCCCTTTTTTGGGGCAATTTCCGAGATTTTGCCAGTTCATGCCCGTAAACCAGTTTTTGGCTATCGAGCGATCGCCTATTCTAGTTTAGCAATTAGCTTTCTAGGATTAATTGTTTGGGCGCATCATATGTTCTCTAGCGGTACTCCTGGCTGGTTACGGATGTTCTTTATGGCAACTACTATGATTATTGCCGTACCCACAGGGATTAAGGTGTTTAGCTGGTGTGCGACTATTTGGGGTGGCAAACTAAGTCTCAACAGTGCCTTTATCTTTGCCGTTGGTTTTCTTTCTTCTTTCTTAATTGGTGGTTTGAGTGGCGTCATGTTGGCTGCTGTGCCGTTTGATATTCACGTCCACGATACCTACTTTATTGTGGCTCACTTCCACTATGTCCTTTTTGGTGGTTCCGTATTTGGCTTGTTTGCAGCGGTCTATCATTGGTTCCCGAAAATGACTGGGCGGATGGTCAATGAAACTTTAGGTCAAATTCACTTTGTCATGACCTTTATTGGTTTTAATATCACCTTCCTACCGATGCACCAATTAGGTTTACAGGGAATGAACCGTCGTGTTGCCCTCTACGATCCTCAGTTTCAGACCTTAAACATGGTCTGTACGATTGGGTCTTATATTCTGGCATTATCTACCTTCCCGTTTATTATCAACATTATTTGGAGTTTATTGAAAGGGAAAAAAGCTGGTCGTAATCCTTGGCGCGCTTTGACTTTAGAATGGCAGACTGCTTCGCCCCCAATCATTGAAAACTTTGAAGAAGAACCTGTTCTTTGGGCAGGCCCTTACGATTATGGTATTGATACCGAAACGATCGATGGTAATGAAGATGTTGAAGATATGTTAGCAGCAATTAGCGCTGAAGGAAGTTAAACAGAATTAGGGATGAAGGATTACAGGATTTATTGATATTTAATTGAAGCGTTCTTTCTTTCTTCCTTCCCTAATTTCCCTATTTAGACAATTAACTATTAACAAAGATTGATATATGCAAGGTTCAACCGTAGATAATAAATCTCAAATAGCGATCGCTTCTGAGCAAGAGGCAGTAGAACAGGTCGGACATCACGGGCATCCCGATCATCGGATGTTTGGTCTATATATTTTCCTAGTTTCCGATAGCATGACCTTTCTGGGCTTTTTTGCTGCGCTACTCATTTATCGCGCAATTATGCCCGTTTGGCCCCCCGAAGGAATGCCAGAGTTTGAACTACTAATTCCTTTAATTAATACTTCGATTCTAGTGGCTAGTAGCTTTGTCATGCATGAAGGGCAAAAAGCTTTAAAAAAAGACGACGTTAAAGGCTTGCAAAAGTGGTTTGGGATTACCGCAGCGATGGGTGCAATTTTCCTGGCGGGACAAGTCTATGAATATTCTCACGCCGAGTTTGGCTTAACTACTAATCTATTAGCCAGTTGCTTTTATGTCCTAACAGGATTTCACGGTTTACACGTAATGACAGGTGTATTACTGATTCTGTGTGTGCTTTGGCGATCTCGTGAAGCAGGGCATTATTCAAGTGGTAGTCACTTTGGAGTTGAAGCCGCCGAGATTTACTGGCACTTTGTAGACGTGATTTGGTTAGTTTTATTTGTCTTGGTATATCTGCTTAATTAATCTCAATGAGTCGATCGGTTTAATTAGTAAGGGGCGTTTCATGGAGCGTCCTGATTCTTTTTTTTAGTAAAGAGGATTAAATGAAATACTATTGCAATTTTTTGACTCTTAGCTTAATTTCAGTTAGCACGGTTACTTTATCTTTAGTTAACGAAAAAAGAGTCTCTGCCATTGGCTGTGATACGTACTACCGAGTAACGGGGCAAATTGCTGGCTGTACTGATGTATCTACGGAAAATGCTCAAGATCTTTGGCTACAAAAATATAGCATTTGTTTAAATCAACAATTAGACCAAGAAATCTCTATCTACAGAGGCAAATTGAAAACTAATTATGCTCAGGAGAAATATAACTCTGAAGAAAACAAAATAGGTAACATTTGGCTTCAAAATACAAATACACCTTTTCTCTCTTTATCTAACAATCCTGCGATAACATATCGAGGAAATGCCGATTTTTGCCATCAAGAATCAAAATAATTTTGCTTATTTTAAAAGTTGTTTAAAAGCTGTTTAAAAGCGATTACGCTCCGCGCGACGCGAAGCTAGTCCTTTAGGATACCCTTACGGATCGCTCAAAAAATCCTGCTTAATCTGCTCAGACTCAACAGTAAGAAACCATTCTTTAATTCCTTGAGCTAGAGTTTCGGCTAATTTTTCTTGTTCTTGTTCATCTGTAATCCATTCAAACTCTTCAGGATTAATCATGAAACCCAGTTCCAGCAAGATAGCAGGTGCAGTGTGAGGACGAGTTAAAGCTAAATTGTTCCAGAAAGTGCCTGCATTAGGCCGATCTAATTTTTCGATCAAATAGTTGTGTAAAAACATTGCAGGTGCCTGAGCTTGAGTGTTGTACCAAAAAGTACTAATTCCTTGAGTCTGCTCGGCATCTCCATCATCAGGTAAGGCATTGTAATGAATTGAAATAGCCAAATCGGGCTTAATTTTGTCAATCATTGCCACTCTTGCTTCTAAAGCTAGATCTACATCTTTTTCTCTAGTTAAGTAAACTGTTGCGCCTAATTCTTTCAATTCATCTCTAACCAATTTAGCAATAACTAAATTAATCGTTTTTTCAGGGTATCCTGTTGCCCCTCTTGAACCTTTTTCTTCACCTCCATGTCCAGGATCTAACAGTATTTCGATATTTTCTAAAGGCTTTTGGCGATCAGACTCAATTACATTGTCTTCAATTAAATCATCTAAATCATCATATTTAATTGATTCTGCGACAGGCATTGATAAAGTTTCAGGAGGATGGCGTAGAGACAAAATCAAATTAGAACCTTCATAACGCAAATCGTAACCCCACTGCTGTCGATGATGAAGTTCAAAAGTATAATCAATTTGAGTTGGTGACACCTGCTGCCAATCAAGACGTTTAATTAGAGGGTCGGTATCCAGACGAATTGTGTCAGTCTGAGCTGTTGTATTATGTAAACTAAGAGTGATAGTATCTTCTTTCTGCTCGATTTCTACGGGTACAGGCACCTGTAGTGGGAAGACAATTTCGGTTGCTGATTTTACTTGTCTAGATGTAACTCCCCTAATTATGGACTGAGGCGGAATATTTTCGGGGATAGGCTTGGTTTCCTCGGCTCTAATCCAAGCACCATAATCAAGTCGTAGCCATTCACCCTCCTTGCCTGTCACTCTAGCTCTTACACCTTTGGGCAGAGGAGTTAAACGAGAATAATCAGTACTTGCTCCTGTTCTAGCTACACCAGCATCAGCGATTACTTCTATTACCCTGATATCTTTCGGCGAAAGAATGCTAATTTGTCCTTGACTTTGACTAGTTACTGTCTGATTATTTTGTTCCAAAGTAAATATTGGCTTGCCATAATTATCAGCCAGATCCAGTGTGGTACAACCCTGATATTGACCCAGGTTTTGCTGCTTTTGGGATCCAGTTTTTGATGTCAATACCGCAGAATTAGTAGGTAACTCAACCGACTCAATTTGAGGCATGAGCAAAATTTTGCTTTGACCTATTTGTGCTGAGACTTTAGCATTTGGTGGGGCAACGGCACCGAGACATATCGGTTCATCGGGTAGGCGAGCCAAATCAACAGCTGGGATCAAAGAGCCAGGGGCGAAAGTTAAAGTTTTAGGTATTTCTGGCTGATTATTGATACGAGTGACTTTGAGCTTTATTTTCTTGTTTCCTTGACGAATAACAAAAATATTTTCTCCAATTTTCAAGGGCAAGCTAGGGGCAAAATGTCCAGAAGCACTACGATTTTCAACTTCTTTACCGTTGATTAAAACAGGTTCTTGAGGTGATGCTGTACCAATAAAAAATATTTTCTCGGCAATAGTTTCGTGTTTTGGAGGTGGATAAACTATCGATAAAGTTGACTCAGCTTTGACAGACAAGGCAGTTCCTATCATAGTACCTACCAGCAGAACATTAGTTAAAACTGCTAAACCGAGAAATCGTTTCATTTATTTATCTGAGGACTGAGATTATTTCCATCCTGATTGATCCATAATCTTAACCGCATTGGCATTATTTTTTCCGTAGGCAGAAACATTAGTGGTGTCATCTTTAAACTCCCCAAAACTCTTGATTACAGAGTTAACTGGTATACCTTCCACTACTGGGTATTCATTATTACCTAAAGCGAAAAACTCTTGAGCTTCGGGGTTGGCAAGATATTCCAGAAAAGCGATCGCATTTTTTTTGTCAGGAGCATTTTTTAATACCCCAGCACCACTAACATTAATGTGAGTTCCTCGATCCTTTTGATTAGGAAATATTACGCCAATTTTGCTAAATATTTCTGGTTGCTCTTCATACCTAGCCAAGTAATATGTATTGGCAAGGGTAATATCTCCAAGTCCCGCTGCTACCGCCTCAATATTTCCTGTATCTGTACTTTGTGGAGGACGAGCAAAATTAGCTACTAATCCCTTGATCCATTCTGAGGTTGCTTGCTCACCTTTTTCTTCAATCATACCTGCGACCAAAGATTGATTATAGATATTACTTGAAGAACGCATGATTAATTTGCTTTTCCATTTGGGATCGGCTAAATCTTCGTAAGTAGCTAGATCCGTAGGGTCTATTTTATCTTTGTTATACATAATAACTCGCGCCCGTTTACTAAAAGCAAACCAAAGATTATTAGGATCTCTTAAATTAGCAGGAATTTGTTTATTTAAGACTGCTGAATTTACTGGAGCAAAGATCCCCGCTTGCTCAGCACGCCACAACCTTCCTCCATCAACGGTAATCAAGATATCTGCGGGACTATTTGCACCTTCACTTTTAATTCTTTCAATTAGTTCGTCATCTTTACCTTCAATCAAGTTAACTTTGATACCCGTTTTTGTAGTAAAACCGTCATATAGCTGCTCGTCGGTATTGTAGTGGCGAGAGGAGTAAATATTCACCTGTCCAGCCTGTTTTGCTGCTGTTTCTTCTGTTTCGGCTTGGCTTTGTGGTTGTTCTGGCTCTGTTTGGCTACAGGCAACAACTATAGCTGCCGTACTAGCACCTATAAAAAAACGCCGAGAAAGCTTATTTATTTGATTATTCATCTGAATTTATCAAGACTATAATTTTTCTGAAAGAGAATATTTTAGACTTCTCATCATACAGCTTTTGCTATTTATTCTCAATAAGCATAGTAGTCAGTCATTTTATTTGTAATGGAAAACCAAGACTTTCTCTTTGCTCTAGATATAGTTGGGCGACTTGTCTAGCCATACTGCGGATTCTGCCTATATAACGAGTTCTTTCTGTTACGGCGATCACTCCCCGAGCATCTAATAAATTAAAGCTATGAGAACACTTAAGAACATAATCTAAACTAGGAACAACCAAACCGCGCTCAATCAATTGTTTTGCTTCTTGCTCATAAAGACTGAATAGGCTAAATAGCAAATCAGGATCGGATGCTTCAAAGTTATAGGTACACTGCTCGATCTCTGCCTGTAAGAAAATGTCTCCATAATTAAGGCGATCGTTCCACCTGATTTTAGTCATTGCATCCACATCTTGTAAATACATAGCCAATCTTTCCAAACCGTATGTAATCTCAATCGAAACAGGATTACAATCAATTCCACCACACTGCTGAAAATAGGTGAACTGAGTAACTTCCATGCCATCTAACCAAACTTCCCAACCTGCACCCCAAGCACCAACGGCAGCATCTTCCCAATTATCCTCTACAAAGCGAACATCATGATCTGCCGAATTAATGCCCAAAGCTTTTAAAGACTCTAAATATATTTCTTGTATATTATCTGGAGATGGTTTAATTAATACTTGGTATTGATAATAGTGCTGAAAGCGATTTGGATTTTCGCCGTATCTACCGTCTGTCGGTCTTCTACATGGTTCTACATATGCCACAGACCAGGGTTCTGGGCCTATAGCTCTCAGAAAAGTACTAGGATTTTTTGTTCCTGCACCTTTTTCGGTATCGTATGGTTGAACAATTACACAGCCGCGATCGCTCCAAAAATTGTTTAATGTAGCTATTATTTCTTGAAAAGATAAAGACATACGAAAAATACTCTCTAAATATCTGCTCAAACACCATAGCATGACTGACTTTGAGAAAAATAACGAAAACCATTCAAAAATAAATTTCCAAATAGGGTTGACAAACAAAAATAGAAACCCTATATTGGTAAATGCGCGGTTGAGAGGGGCTTTGGTCACTCAAAGCGTGAGAACCAAGACAATACAATAGTTTGACAGTTTTAAAGCCCCCAAGTTTTTTGGATAAAAAGTCAATTATAAACCACTCCAAGTGAGAGGATAGAGCAAGTTTTAACAAACTTAATCAAAACTTCACA
>JAESFR010000150.1_pt1 | contig 49878 bp, 50 predicted proteins | sample 9266191 | NCBI WGS metagenome assembly JAESFR01 (sample SAMN14503063, study PRJNA617104) | algae metagenome | isolation source: Pleurocapsa minor HA4230-MV1 and co-occurring heterotrophs from cement on... | place: USA: Nuuanu Pali Lookout, Hawaii | collected 2009-07-20
CCAGGACGGCATGCCCGGCCATCGTGCCTTCGGAGTACGACATCCGCGGGCCTTGGTGATCGGCGACGAGGACGGCGTATCCGCGGGCGAGCCAGAGCGGCATCACCGGCGGGAGGTCGGCACCGACACCGTGCACGAGCCGGTACGACGGCGTGCTCTTGGCTCCGAGGGAATCGATGGCTACGTTGTGGGAGACGACGGGCCGCGGTCCGCGCCCGGTCCACGGCCGTTTCGGGATCAGCAGCGAGGCGGTGACGCCGGCGGGGAGACCCCGCGCGTCGGTCGATCGCACCATGAACTGATGCAGGGCGGTTCGCGGCCGGGGCACCAGACCGCGGGTCGTGCGCTGCCGAATCACCGCACCGGGTGCAAGGTCCTCGATTCCGGGAGGGGTGAGGAAGAAGGCGTCGTTGCCGATCGGCGTCGGGAGGATCGCGGCATGCGGATCGTCCGGAGGCTCCAGAGGTAGTCGTCGAGTCAATACGCGATCGAGCACACCGAACACAGTCATGATCCCCCGACATTCTTCTCGAACCGTACCGATCCCCGGCGGTCACCCTACAGCGGAGGCGGTAGGTCAACGCAAGAATGAAGACGTCCCCGCGGACCATCCCCGATGCCCCGTCCGGGTCGATGGTGACCCGGACACCGATCGGTTTGTCGCACTGGCGCAATGCCGTCACCTCGTCGTTGAGCGGCACAGCCAGCGCGCAGGCCAACGCGTCCGATGGGGGCGCACCACCCGTTGCCGGCGATCGCGCATCAACTCGAATCGGCCGCTACGCCCTTTGGAGGACTTCCTCGACAGTGAGGGCTTGCGGGGCGTCACACGTAAGCTCTAAGAGCATGGGGCATCGTCGCCCGCGTCTGCCACGGCGCTGCACCCATCTCACTGCAGGCAAGAAGATGGCCGGATTCGCTTGGGCCGAAGAAGTTTTCGCTATTCACGTCATGGCGTGAACCTCACCGGTCGGGTTCCTCGACCGAATGCACGGTCTGCTCGACGCGAACAGCCGGTTCGAGGTGATTGGCCACAACATCAGCGGCATGTTCGTCCGTGTAGTGGCCGATGAGGATGCCTGTCCCGAGGCCATTGACCAGGGCCGCCAACCTCACGCACTCGCTGCGAACGAGATCGGGTGCAATCTCGTTCGCAGCGAGTGTGCCCTCGAGCACCCCGATGAGCTCGCTCTCGAGCCTGTCGACACCGCTGATGGACGGTTGCTCCGCGATCTGAGGGCTCGTCATTACCAAGACGGCGTAGGACATGCTCGGTTGATGAAATACCCGGCTTTTTTCGTCTGTGGGAAGGGCCTCGGACACGAACGCTTCGATTACCGAACGCGCCGGGCGCGACAGCGGGATGTCGGCCAGCCGCTGTGCCCAGCGTTCGTGACTGCAGCGCTCGAGATAGTTTGCCGGATGCCCAGGGGTCGTTCGAGTTGTTCCACGTAGTCTCGGGGGTGTTGACGCTGATGGCCGACGGCGAAGTTGCGACCGTCGGGACCGGGGAGTCTGCGAGGCTCAGAAGCGACCGGATATATCGGTACGTGAACGACGAATCGGTTCCGACGACGTTCTTCAGAACGGTCGTACTTGCTAGGTAGAGAATCGAACGGGGCCGAGATTCGTCGCTGCCAGACATAATGCCATCGTTGTTCGCGACCGGTATCGCAAGAGTGAGGACATGAGGAGGCGATCGAATGCGGACTTTGGGGCTCATCGGCGGAATGAGCTGGGTCAGCACCGCCGAGTACTACCGGCTCATCAACGAGATGACCGCCGACAGACTCCAGGGCTTGCACTCTGCGCACATCGTTCTGGAATCCGTTGACTTCGGTGAGATCGAAGCACTCAAGCTCGAGGGTGAGTGGGACGAGATCGGTGCCAGATTGGTCTCAGCAGCGCGCCGACTCGAAACTGCAGGGGCCGATGCGATCGTGTTGTGCACCAACACGATGCACTACGTCGCTCCGCAGATCGAGAAGTCGCTCCACGTGCCCTTTCTGCACATCGGCGACACTACGGCCGAGGCTGTGGCAGAGCATGGTCTTTCGAAGGTGGGCCTGTTGGCCACTGCGTTCACGATGGAAGAGGCCTTCTATCGCGAACGCTTCTCCGCACGCGGAGTGCACTTGGTGACTCCGGACGCTGCGGGCCGCGAGGCGGTCAGCAGCATCATCTACGACGAGTTGTGTCACAACATCGTCACGGAGCAATCGCGTGAAATCTACCTCGCGGTGGTCGACAACCTCATCGACGCGGGATGTGAAGGCATCGTCCTCGGATGCACCGAAGTCGAACTGTTGATACGACCGGATGACCTCGTCGTACCCACTTTCCCATCCACGCGTTTGCATGCCCGAGCGGCTGTGGACTTTGCGCTGCCCGCGCCACCGAATTCCGCTGACTTCGAGAATCTCAGCGCGCCAACGAGACACTGAGTTTTCTTCGCGGCCGAGCTCGACACGCTATTCACCGCAACGTCCTTCCGGCGGGCACTGCGTGGCGGGCGGGGCGAACTGCTCAGATTGCTCGACAACAACGTCGAACCAGGCACCGATCACTCGAGTCGAATCACCGGCGGGGGAGACCAGCTGCCCGGCCGGGGTCCGTAGAGCCGGAGCATGAGTCGGAAGTCACCGCGTGGGCAGGGAATCCAATTGACTGTCGTTCCCGGTGCAGGACGAGTCGTGCGAACAACCACGGTCAGCGACCCGTCCTCGTCGCGAGCCAGGTCCGGTGTGCGGTCGGTGATGGCGTACCGGTCGAGTTCGTTTGCGTAAAGAAGTCCCTTCGCGTGGTACACGGTCACCGACCAGAAATACTTCGCCGGAGGAAAGTGACCGGCCCGAAACGTGATGGCGTAGTTGTTCGCGCCGTTGAGTGGACGGCCATCCTCGTCCTGTTCGCACACGGGGTAGGACGCCTCGGCCGCCGGATTGATGTAGATCTGGGAGTAGGCGACCGCGGCTCGTAGAAGATGATCCGTGCCGAACTCCGCACCAGCGTCGTTGATGGCCCAGCCGTTGACGATTCGACCCATCGATTTCACCTGCACGGCAATGTCTTCGAGACCTGCCAGTAGCCCGTCGGCGATGTTTTGCTCGGTGGTGTCACGGTCGACTGTGGCCTCGAGTGCATCGACGAGACGGCGGTAGGTGAGCCTCACCCAGCTCGGTACGTCCGAATCGGCAAGGCCACCGATCGCGTGATCGAGGGCGGCGAGAAATGCGACGGGTCGCCGCTGTTCGTCGGAACGTTCGACGGTGCTCAGAACAAGGTCTGCATGTTCAGCCGTCGGTGAGGACGGGCCGGTCAGAACGATGAGGTTCTGCAACTGGTGGACCCTGTGCAAGTCCCCTTCACGAGATGGATCGACGAGAATCCGGATGGCGATCATGACGAATCTCGATCGACAGGCAATCCATCCGTCCGCAGCCGTATCCGCGGACCCGGGTGTCCGCCGGAACAAGGTGATCGTAGGGATGCGAGATCCATGCGTCCTTTGCCCGAGGGCCGTGTTCGTGGACGAGTCCGCCTCACCGATCTGCACGCTGTAGTAGCGGTCGGCGAAGTCCGGCAGCCGGAGCTCGAAGGTGCCCGAGTCCAGGTCGACGAACGCCAGCGAGTAGAGGGTGTCGACATTCGGGGCGACGCCCGCCGTCAGCGTGGGATCGGCCAATTCGCGTTGATGGCCCAGACAATTCAGTGGGGCTCCGGCGGACGTGGATGTTCGCCGAACATGAGGATTGGACGGAGAAGTGAAGCGCAGCCTCAGGCGTTGGGCAAAAACGACGGGGAATCCCCAGACCTGGAGTGCGCACGCATCGTCGCGCAGATCGTTGTGTTTCGGCTCGGTGTGGTTCGTCATGTGACCCCTTGAGATGAACTGAATTCACCTTGACTGTAGCCTGGAAGTGGTTCGAAAATCGTGATCTACGAAAGCCGGACGCAGCGATGCTGTGACCGCAGCGGAGTTCGAGGGGTCGAAGTGAGAGACGGCGGGCGTGGCAGATTTCCTCGGTCGGTCTATTCCGTTGGAAGCGAACCCGATCCACGCTTCAGTCTCGCGAACGAGCGAACCTATCTGGCGTGGATTCGAACGTCGCTGGCGTTGATGGCTGCCGGGGTGGCTCTGCAGGTCTTCGACATCGGTGGCGGGTCCACGCCGAGTGTGGTGGCTTCGGTGATGCTGATCGTGTCGTCGATCGGGGTTCCGCTACATGCGTGGTGGGGTTGGGCACGAACCGAGAAGAGCATGCGCAACTCCGAGGCGCTGCCGTCTCCTCGTATCGCTCTGCCGTTGGCTTCGGTTCTCGCAACGGTCGGCGTTCTGGTTCTGTGGTCCGTCCTGTGACGATGCGGCGACGCCGACGGGAGCAACCGGCCGGGCGGCCGGGCGGCCAATTGGGCGACGGGGGATTGCAGGTCGAGCGAACCGAGTTGGCCTGGGCGCGAACGGAGTCGGCGGTTGCGGTGTGCGCGGTGATCGGTTTCCGCCTGAGCGCGCACACCCGCCAGCCGGCGTTGGTTGCGCTGGCCGTCCTCGTCAGCTTCTGTGCGGCGGGGCTGCTGGTCTCGGGGTGGATCTCGCGAACGAGGTGTGGACGGACGGACGGGACCGAATCGACGGTGCCGCTCGCGTTTCCGTTGCGTGCCCATGTCATTGCAGCGTTGATCCCGACCCTCGGACTGATCGCCCTGACCTTCGTCATCTGGACCGCTGTTTCATGGTGACGTGGAAAAGCGCAGGCCGTGACGGTGCGATCCCGTCACGGCCTGCCCTCGATCTCGAATAGCTGCAGAGTGCACTACCCCAGGAACTGCTGTTCCCACTCCGCGGACTGTTGGTCGACGTACTGCTTGGTCAATTTCTCGGGGTCGGGAGCGTGGACATCGTGCGCGTCGGCGGTGGCCCCCGCAATTCCGGGCAGCGCTGTCGCTACTCCGATGGCCTGCGCGGTTTGCCCCTCCGTGCTGACGAGAAAGTCCGCGAGAAGCTGAGCCGCATTGGGATGAGGCGCAACCGCGGTGACATGTCCGTAGAAGGGGGTGCCCCACGATGGGGTCGGCAGAGCCCAGTTCACCGGCGCACCGGCCGCGACCTCTTGAACCAGCGGCTGCACCATCGGGGCTACGACTATTTCTCCCGACGTCAACGCCTGCGCGATTCCGAGGGCGCTGGGGTAGATCCTCGGCTCTTGCTCGGCGAGCCGTTCCTGGAAGTCGTCACCGAAATTCTTGCGGTAGAAATCGTAGAGATCGACATAGGACGCGATGCCCACAGGGCTGACAACGCCCACTCGCCCTTTGTATTCGGGGGCCAGAACATCTCGAGGATCGGTCAGGTCGGTTGTTACCGCATCGGTGTTCCACCCCATCCCGAAGGTGGCCGCCACGTTCAGGAACAACCGATCGTTCTTGATGCTGGACTCCCGGTCGTACTCGGGGTTGTCGAAACTCGGGCCCCGCAGTTCCTGGGAGTAGGTCCCGGATTCCGCCGCGGAGGCGATCCATGCGGTATCGGTGACGACGTGAACGTCGGCGATCCCCTTCTTCGTCTTGTTCTCGACTTCGACCCGAGGGTTCAGGTCTGCGTCCGTGCCTCGAACGTATTCGAGAGTGATGTTCGGGTACTTCGCATTCCACGCGGCTTTGACGCTGTCGAGGATGGTGGTGTTCTGGCTCGAGTACAGAGTCACCGAGCCTTCTTGCTCGGCTGCCGCCACCACTTCTTCCCAGCTCCCATCCACCGACGCAGTCTCACCCGCCGACGAGCCGCAGGCGCTGAGTGCGGCAGTCGACACAGCGAGAAGCATCGCGGTGATGACGTGTTTTGACCGAAGCGAATATCGCATGACGTCGTCCTCCTAGTTGAACTGACCTCAGTTCACCAGGTAGGGTACGTGATGTCAATCACTTCCTGAGGGTGGTGTGATCGTTCGGCGAGAAAGGACTGTCCACCGATGCGTACGTACGACGCGAACTCGGCCGATCAGCTCACTGCAATCGATACGGCGGACATAGTCCCGTCGGACGCGGTGGACCGAGAGGAATGGGCGCGTTCGTCGGTGCTGCAGGCCGTGATCTACGGCTTGCCGTCGGTGTACCAATACGCCGCCATGTGCTCCGCGTGTGCACCGCCCGGAAGCGGCGACCCGTGGGCGCTCGACACGCTGGTTCACGAGCGAACGATTGCCGGTGCGGATTTCGAGGCCTTTCGGGTTCCCAACGTCGACACGCTGTATTCCAATGCTTGGCTGAACCTTTCGGACGGTCCGATTGCCATCGTCCTGCCCGATTTCGGCAGTAGGTACTACACGTTGAACTTTCTCGATGCCTACAGCAACGCCAGCAACGTCAGCAGGCGTACGCACCCCGAGCAGCCACGTGAGCTGCTTCTCGCGTGTGCGGACTGGACCGGCACGGTCGCGGACGGCGTGGAGGTGTTCCGGGTCGCGACACCGATCATGTGGCTGTTGATGCGGATTCAAACTTTCGGGGTGGTGGACCTGCCGACCGTGCACGGTCTGCAGGATGCGGTCACGATCGACGCACCTGCCCCGTCGGCGCGGGCGTGGCCGGTGGTCGATCCACGTGAGGTCGAGACCTCCGCGTCAGCGTTCCTGTCCGCCCTCGATGCGTCGCTGGCTCTGAACGGAGTGCCGTTCACCGACATATCCCACGTGCACCAATTCCGTCATCTCGGTGTGGGTACGGGCACCTTCTCTGTGAACGACCTCGACGAGGCAACACGTGAAGGCATGGAACAAGGTTTCGATACAGCGATGACCATGTTGTCCCGGTCTCGATCACTGCTGGGACGTCGCACCGAATCCGGCTGGACGCGGGTGCTCGGCAAGGGTGCCCACGGGCACAACTTCTTTGCACGTGCGGTCATGAACTACGTCGGTCTCGGTGCCAACGTTGTCGAGGAGAACTGCTCGTACAACACCTACGTCGACCACGAAGGACGCCCACTGTCGTGCGAAGGCGGAGACGATTACCGCATCGAGTTTTTCGCTTTACCACCGGCACAGGCCTTTTGGAGCATCACACTCTACGACGCGCAGACCGGCTGGTTGTACGACGCACCCGGGAAGAAGCATTCGGTGGGATCGGCGGTCAATGGAGGCGACGGAGCATCGGGACCGTCGACCATCACAGTGAGCGCATCGCCGTCCACGACCGACAGTCCCGATCACGCCTGGCTTCCGGCACCCCAACATCCGTTCTTTCTGGTCCTGAGGATCTATCAACCGGCCGAGGATGCCCTGAGCGAGAACTGGACGCCGCCGCGCGTCGTGCGGTCGAATGGCGGACTGCTCTGAACCGGTGCGTCTGGGTTCACAGTCGGCAGAGCGTCTTTCCGGTCGTTCGCCCGTTCAGTAGATCGACTAGTGCGGTGGAGGCGTGCTCGAGGCCGTCGTAGATCGATTCCTCGTGGATCAAGGTCCCGTCGGCCAGGCGGCTTCCGACAGTGGATCGCACTCTGTCGTAGAGATGGCCGAACGAGCCGGCTCGAAATCCTCGGACCGACAAGCTTTTCGCCGTGATCTGAAACAGATTCGACGGCAGCGTGTTCGAGGTCTCGTAGGTGGAAATTGCCCCGCACATCACGACGCGTCCTTCGGGGTTGAGTGCGTCGAGGGCGGCGATGAAGTGAGAACCGCCGACGTTGTCGAAGTATGCGTCGATCCCGTCCGGGGCGGCCTGTGCGAGCAGGCTGCCCACGTCGCCGTCGTGGTAATCGAACGAGCTGGAGGCTCCGAGGGCATCGACCAGGTGATCGGCCTTGCGTCGGCTGCCTGCGGACGCGATCACCGTGCACCCGTGGTGGGCGGCGAGCTGGGTAGCGATACTGCCGACTGCTCCCGCGGCGGCCGAGATCCAGACGGTATCGGACGGTCGGATGCCCATGACCTCGAAGAGGCCGACATAGGCCGTGAGGCCAGAACTACCCAGCGGGCCGAGATACCACTGTTGGGGCCAGTCGTGGGCGTCGATTCTGGTGAGGGTGCCCGCGCCGCCCAGCCCGCCGGCCGCGGCGGAGACCACTGCGAAGTCGCGGTAGCCGTGCATGTGCGACACCAGATCTCCGGGCCGAAAGTCCTCGTGCCGTGACTCGACGACGATGCCGAGTGCAAATCCCACCAGCGCATCTCCAATCCGGAGCGGTGGAAGATATCCGGACGGTGCCGATTCACCCAATCGCAGTCGAATCGACGGATCGATGGACAGCCACGTATTTCGTACCAGCACTTCGCCATCGAGCAATGGGGCGAGCGGGATGTCCTTCAACTCCAGATGCTCGGTCGTGATTTTTCCGCTGGGGTGGGCGGCGAGGCAGAGCGCTCGGCTGATCATGGTCGAGGTCGGGCTCCTTCGAGTCGGGTGAACGATTGTGAGGGGCCGAGCACCGCTCAGGTGAACTTGCTTTCCCATTCCTGTTGAAACTGCGAGACCTTCTCGGGCGTCAACGAATCCGTATCGGGCAGTGGAATGTCCTGAGCCGACGCGACAGAGTTCTCGATGTCGGGCAGAGCGCTGCCGTAGCCTTTCGACAGAGCCCGCTGTCCGTCGGGGGTGACCATGAAGTCGGCCAACACTTGGGCGGCGTTGGGATGCGGAGCCGAGGACAACACGTGGGAATACCACGGGGTGCCCCACGCCGGATCGGGAAGCGTCCACTCCACCGGTGCTCCCGATTCCATTTCCCGGACGAGTGGCTGGACCATCGGTGACGCGGCGATCTCGCCCGAGCTCAGTGCCTGAGCCACGGCCAACGCGCCCGGATACACCCGAGGTTCCTGAGCGGCAAGCTTGTCCAGAAAGCCGCCACCGGACCATTTTTCGTCGAAGAAGCGATACTCGTCGACGACTGCTGCAAACCCTGCCGGATTCACGACACCTATGCGGCCTTTCAGCGCCGGGTCCAACAGATCCTGCGGAGACGAGAGCCCGGCAGGGAGGGCGTCGGTGTTCCATCCGAGTGCGAATACCGCTGCGCTGGTGAGGAAGAACTTGTCGCCGAGGACACTGCTGGTCCGATCGTAAGCCGGGTCGTCGAACGCAGGACCGACGATCTCGGTCGAATAGTTGCCCGATTCGGACGCGGTGGTGATCCACGCCGGGTCGGAGAGCATGTGTACGTCGGCTGTTCCGCGGTTCGTGCGGGCTTCAGTTTCTACTCGCGGGTTCAGCTCGACATCGCTACCGCGGGTGAATTCGAGATCGATGCCGGGGTACTTCGACTCGAAGGCAGCCTCGAGCGCCGCGAGGTTCTCAGGGTGTTGGGTGGAGTACAGGTGCACGCTCCCTTCGTCGTCGGCCGCGGCCACGACGTCGTCCCACGTTCCCTGCACCGGTGCGGAACCGGCTTCCTGCGACGACTGCCCGCAGGCCGCGGCGACGAGTGTCACCGCGACGATTCCGGCGGATAGCAGCGATCGACGTATTGTGCTCATGGCACACTCTTTTCGTTCAGGATGCGAGTGAGTAGACGCGCTGGCCGCGCGTCGCTTTGTCGACCAGGGACTGGGGCGGTTCGAAATGGGCTCCGTACTTCGACGCCAGCTCTCGGGCACGATCGACGAAACCCGGTAGCCCACCGTCGTATTGGTCGATGTACTGGATGACGCCCCCGGTCCAGGAAGGGAAGCCGATTCCCAGCAGCGACCCGATGTTCGCATCGGCGACGGAGGTCAAGACTCCTTCGTCCAGGCATTTGACGGCCTCGATCGCTTCGGCGAACAGCATCCGTTCCTGCATGTCCAGGAAGGGGATCCGGCTGGAACCGGAATCGAAGGCGGTGCGTACGCCCGGCCAGATCCCACTTCGCACGCCCGAGTCGTCGTAGCTGTAGAAGCCGCCGCCCCCGGTTCGCCCGGAACGACCGAGTTCGTCGACCATCTTGTTCATCACCGCGTCGGAGCCATGGGTTCGACGCGGCTTGCCCTCGCCGGCCGCCGCGCGTTCGTTCTCCTTGCGGATCTTCTGCGAGAGCGTGAGAGTCACCTGATCCATCAACTGCAGCGGCGGGACCGGATAGCCCGCCTGTGCGCCGGCCTGTTCGACGAAGACGGGATTGATGCCTTCACCGACCGCGGCCATCGCTTCGTCCAGGAATGCGCCGATCACTCGCGAGGTGAAGAACCCGCGGCTGTCGTTGGCGACGATGGGGGTCTTACCGATCTGGAAGACGAAATCGATGACCTTCGCGAGCGTCGAGTCCGATGTGCGCTTGCCGCGAATGATTTCGACCAGTGGCATTTTGTCGGCTGGTGAGAAGAAGTGGATTCCGATGAAATTCTCGGGTCGATTCACACCGTCGGCCAGAATGGAGATGGGGAGCTGGGAGGTGTTGGAGCCCAGGACGACATCCGCGGGAACGATACCGTCGAGCTCGCGGAAGATCTGTGTCTTGACATCTACCGACTCGAATGCGGCTTCGATGACCAGATCTGCGGCGGCGCAGTCGGCGGCCTCCGCGGTCGGCCGAATTCTGTCGAGCAGCGCCGCGGATTTCTCGGCGGTCGTCGACCCCCGCTCGAGGGCCTTCGCCTCCAACTTCTGCGCGTAGTTCTTTCCGCGATCGGCGGCGACCTGGTCGACATCCCTGAGCACGACCTCGACACCGGCCCGGGCGCAGACGTATGCGATTGCGGCACCCATCATTCCGGCACCGATGATTGCCACGGTGCGGGTGGTGAACTTGTCGTGGCCTGCCGGGCGGGAGGTGCCGCGCTGGATGGTCTGCATGTCGAAGAAGAACGCGCGAATCATGTTCTGCGCGACGCGACCGGTCATCAGTGAGACGAAGTAGCGGGTCTCGATACGATCGGCCGTGTCCACATCCACCGACGCGCACTCGGTAGCGGCGGCGAGGATAGCCCTCGGAGCGGGGGCGGGTGCCCCTTTGAGCTGCTTGCGCAGCAATGATGTTGCGACCAGCAGATTCTGGGCGACGGCCGGATCGGTCGGTGCGCCACCGGGAATGGTGAAACCCTTGACGTCCCAGGGCTGCACCGCGGACGGATTGTCGGCAATCCACGCCTTCGCGGCCGGGACCAACTCGTCGATACGGCCGACGGTGGCATCGACGAGACCGAGCTCGGTCGCCTCGGCCACCGAGTGCTGCTGACCCTTCGTCAACACCTTCGAAAGGGCGGCGTCGAGTCCCATCAACCGGACCGTTCTGACGATGCCGCCACCGCCGGGTAGCAAGCCGAGCGTCGCTTCGGGAAGACCGATTCTGGTGCCCGGCAGATCCACTGCGATGCGGTGGTGGGTGTGCAACGCGATCTCGAAACCACCGCCGAGGGCCGCGCCGTTGATCGCGGCCACCACGGGGCGCCCGAGAGTTTCGAGCCGTCGAAGCACGGTCTTGATGCCGTCGATTCGGTCGGTCAAGGCGCGGGCGACGTCCCGCTGGTCGACATCGCCCGGGTCGGCTGTCATGTCGTCGAGATCGCCGCCGGCGAAGAACGATTTCTTAGCCGACGTGATGACGACGCCTGTGATGTCATCCTTTTCGGCTTCGAGTCGCTCCACTGCGGCTGCCATCGAGGCGATGTACGCGTCGTTCATCGTGTTCGCGCGCTTGCCTGCGTCGTCCATCGTGAGGACGACGATGCCGTCTGCGTCGCGTTCCCACCCGATCATGTTGTCGGTCATGTTCTCTCGTATTCCTGTGTGTCGACGATGGGCGGTTCAGAGGCGTTCGATGACGGTGGCAACGCCCATTCCGCCACCGATGCACAGGGTGATCAGGCCGTATCGGCCACCGGTTCGTTCCAACTCGTCCAGCACGGTGCCCACCAACATCGCGCCGGTGGCACCGAGCGGGTGGCCCATCGCGATCGCTCCGCCGTTGACATTGGTCTTCTCGTGCGGGATGTCGAGGTCCTTCATCCACTTGAGTACCACCGAGGCGAAGGCCTCGTTCAGCTCGAACAGGTCGATGTCGTCGACGGTCAGGCCCGCTCGCTTCAACACCGCCACGGTGGCCGGGGTCGGACCGGTGAGCATGATCGTCGGTTCGCTGCCGACCTGGGCCGTGGCCACGATGCGGCCGCGTGGAACCAGGCCTGCGCGCGAACCGGCCTCGGCACTTCCGATGAGAACCAGCGCAGCTCCGTCGACGATGCCCGACGAGTTACCACCGGTGTGCACATGGTCGATGCGTTCGACGTCGACGTACTTCTGCAGAGCCACGTCGTCGAATCCTGTCGCCTTTCCCAACGCGGCGAAGGCGGGCTTCAATCTGCCCAGGCTGTCCGTCGTGGTACCCGGGCGGCGGTGCTCGTCGTGGTCGAGCAGAGTGACGCCGTTGAAGTCCTCGACCGGAACGACGGACTTCTTGAAATAGCCTGCATTCCAGGCGGCGTCGGCGCGTCGCTGGGACTCCACCGCGTACGCGTCGACATCGTGGCGGGAGAAGCCTTCGACCGTCGCGATCAGATCGGCACCGATTCCCTGCGGAACGATGTAGTGGTCGTAGGCGGTGGCCGGGTCCGTGAACAAGGCACCACCATCGCTGCCCATCGGCACCCGGGACATGGACTCGACGCCGCCTGCGATGACCAGATCGTCCCATCCGGAGGCGACCTTCTGTGCCGCCAGATTCGTCGCTTCGAGTCCCGACGCGCAGAATCGATTGATCTGAGTTCCGGGAACCGATTCCGGTAGGCCTGCCACCAGCGCGGCGGCGCGGGAGATGACCGCTCCCTGCTCTCCGATCGGAGAGACGACGCCGAGGATGACGTCGTCGATGTCGGATGGATCCATATCTGGGAATCGGGCGCGTAGTTCGGTGATCAGCCCCGCGACGAGGTTCACCGGCTTGACTCCGTGCAGCGATCCGTTGCGGCCCTTACCTCTCGGGGTGCGAATGGCCTCGAAAATCAGTGCGTGCTCTGACATCTCGCTCTTTTCTTCTCTGTCTGTGGCGAGCCGTTCGGCTCTTCAGTCGAACGCCAGTTCCGGCGTGCGGGCGATGAGCAACCGTCGGACGTGCCCGTTGTCGTCGAGTTGGGCCGAGGCGTTGAACGACGCCTCGAAGGCTCCGTCGCGGGTGGTCCGTCCCAGCACCATCTCGGTGCCGTCGACGAATGCGCCGCGATCGAGATGATGGACCAGGGTGCTCTTCTCACGTTGCTGCAGGTATACGACGAGACCGTCTCGGTCGCCGACGAACTCGGCTGCCTCGCCGAGTCCCTTGGAGAATTGGACCGACATACGAAAGTCCGCTGAAATCATGGTGAGGACCCGGTCCGGATCCTCGGAATCCATGTACTCGAACCAGCGGAGCAAGGTGGGCGTCGGGTGCATGTTCGACGTCATCGTCGATCTCCTTCATCGGTATCGAGGAGGGTGAATTCGGCATCGAAAGAGACCTGGTACCGGTCGATGAGGCCGTCCGGACGAACTCGCATGACTCCGACGAAGAAGCCCGTCGTTCGATCTCCCTCGGTCACCGCACCGTGCACGAATTGCAGGTCGTGGTCGACGGCCGATCGAAGAACTCGATGCTTGCGATCGACGGGAGGCCGGCCGGCCAGGTATTCGAGCATGGCGGCCCGCCCGGTCTTTCGATTCGCCCCGCCCGGCAGGATCATCGAGAATTCGACGTCCGCCGACAACATTGCCACCGCCTCGTCCAGGTGGCCGGCGTCCAGGGTGGCGTAGTACTCCACTATCTCCAGTGACATGAATTGAACTTAGTTCAGGCAAACCCTGTTTGTCGAGGGTTCCAGACGTTATGGTTCGAGAAAGAACTGAATTCAACTCGAGTGGAGCAACATGACATCATCACACCGCGACGCGCAAGTCCCCTGGCCTCGTTCGGAACCACCGGCGCTGACGCCCGGCAGTGAACAGGCCGAGATTCGCGAGACCATCCGTGGGGTTCTGGGCAAGTATTCGACGATCGAACAGGTACGTTCCGCAGCGGACTCTACTCCCGGCTACTCGGTCGATCTGTGGAAACGACTGGTCACCGACATGTCGGTGACTGCCCTCGCCGTTCCCGAGGAGTCGGGCGGACTCGGCTACGGAATGGTGGAGCTGGGCATCATCCTCGAGGAGTGCGGTCGCGCTCTGGCCGTCGAACCCGTCTATCAGCATGCAGCCATAGGTGTTCGCGCCGTGATGGAGGCGGGCAATTCGGACGTGTTCGAGGAACTTCTCGACGGCACCACTGTCGCTGCGGTGAGCGCGCTGACCGCCGAGTCCGACGACCTCGACGCTCACCGAATCGGCGACGGTTGGGTTCTGAGCGGACATGCACGCTTCGTGGTCGGAGGTGGTGGTGCCGATCTCATCGTTGTCAGCGCCCGCTGTCCAGAAGGGGCTGCACTCTTCGCAGTGTCGGCGAAAAGCGCGTCTGCAGTGCGTGATCGGCGTGTCGTCGACTCCACCAGGCGTCAGGCGGACATCTCGTTCGATGGAGCCGCGGCGACGCTTCTGGTTCCGGCCGATCGAGCAGCCGAGGCGATCGCACGAATACAGGACGTGTCGACTCTGGCGCTCGCGTGCGAGAACACCGGTATCGCCGATGCCCTGCTGCAGATGACGCTCGACCACGTCAAGGCGCGTCATCAGTTCGGCCGCCCCATCGGTTCGTTTCAGGCGATCAAACACCGCCTGGCCGACATGCTGATCGAGCTCGAGCGGGCCAGATCGGCCGCCCGATATGCCGCAGCGGTGTACGACGAGGATCCCGAGGAGGCCCGCCTGGCGATTGCCGTCGCGGGTGCGGTGTGCAGTGACGCCGCGGTGCACGCGGCCCACGAGGCCGTGCAGCTGCACGGGGGAGTGGGTTTCACGTGGGAACACTCGGCGCACAGCTACTTCCGTCGAGTTCTGGGAAACGAAGCACTGCAGGGTGATTCGCGGTCTCATCGGGCGCGGATCGCCGATTTGCTTGCCGTCTAGACCGATTGCCGCGGTCGCCGGGGATCGGCTATTGACGCCATCGCCTCGATGATCAATACTGAAGTGAATCCAGTTCAACTTGCACTCTCGAAAGGCTGTCACATGATCGACACCGACCACATTCTGTTGGAGAAGGACGGCGACGTCGCTCGCGTCTGGCTCAACCGCCCGCACAAGAAGAACGCTGTCACGGTGGAGCTGCTGCATCGCCTGGACGAAATCATCGTCGAGGTGGACAACGATCCGAACCTCAAGGTTCTCGTGCTCCGCGGAGTCAACAACACCTTCTGCTCGGGCTTCGACCTCGACGAATTGCTGTCGGACTTCATCGGCACCACCACCGCCATGGACGTCGCCGTCCTGTCGGCGAAGGTGTGCGATCGTCTGTACTCCATGAACACTCCGTCCGTTGCGGTGCTCGAGGGTTACGTCACCGCCGGTGGCTTCGAACTGATGATTTCGTGCGACTTCGCTATCGCGGCCGACGACGCAAGAATTGGCGACTTCCACATCCGCCGTGCATTGTTCGGTGGTGCCGGCCCCATCTACCGCCTGCCCCGCATGATCGGCATCCGCAAGACGAAGGAACTGATGCTCACGGGCAAGCTCCTCAGTGGCCAGGAAGCGGTGGACTTCGACCTGATCAATGCGTCCGCGCCGGCCGAGGACCTCGACAAGACCGTCGACGAGTTCATCGGGAACCTCACTGACAAGAGCCCGTTCATGATGAAGCTGACCAAGATGTGCATCGATCGCGGTCTGGATGCGGACATCCAGTCGCTCATGGTCATGGAGCATCTCGCAGTCGGCAATGCGCTCCAGTCCGAGGACGGCAAGGAGGGCGTCACCGCATTCCTCGAGAAGCGTGAGCCCAAGTGGGTCGGGCGCTGATCCGCTCCACGTCCGCGTTCTGACCGAACAGCCCGAAAGGCAGCATCAATGGAGCAGGCAACGGCCGTCGCACTCGAGGGCAGCAGGTGCACTGTGTGCAGTACCGTGGCTTTCCCCGCGAGTGCGATGTGCAGCAGGTGCGCCACACCCAGTGCGGAGAACATCACGCTGAGTACGCGAGGAACCCTGTGGGCCTATACGATTCAGCGTTTCGCGCCCAAGTCTCCTCCCTACGTGCCACCGGCCGGCGGGTTCGTTCCCTTCGCAGTCGGCTACGTGGAACTGCCCGAGGGCATCAAGATCGAAGCGATCATCGACTGTGAGAGCTTCGACGAACTGGATGGGGCACCGGTGCGTCTGACGTCCACCGCGCCGGTGCCCCGATTTGCTGTCGACACACTCGGCACGCAACCGGAATCGACAGGAATCGCACAGTGACACAGAATGTTTCGATCATCGGTGCCGGCCTGTCGAAGTTCGGCCGCCAGCCAGGAGTGTCCGGCAGGCAGATGGCCGTCACCGCGATCGGCAACGCACTGATGGATGCAGGAGTGGCCTGGCCGGACGTGCAGGTCGCGTTCGGTGGCAGTGACGGCTCGGGTCTGGCCGACACTCTCGTCGCCGAATTGGGTTTCACCGGCATCCCGTTCACCAACGTCAAGAACGGTTGCGCAACAGGCGGAAGCGCGTTGTTCTCGGCGGTCAACGCCGTGCGCTCGGGCTCCGCGGACGTCGCTCTCGCAGTCGGATTCGACAAGCATCCACGTGGCGCGTTCGACCCACGACCGGCGGAGTGGGGACTCCCCGACGGCTACGGCGAGGCCGGTCTGATGGTCACCACCCAGTTCTTCGGTGCCAAGATCTCCCGCTACATGCGTCAGCACGACATCTCGAGTCGGACGCTGGCCCTGGTCGCCGAAAAGGCATATCGCAACGGAGTTCTCAACCCCAACGCCTGGCGACGCGAGGCCATGAATGCCACGACCATCGCCGAAGCCGACATGGTCAACGATCCACTCACGCGGTACATGTTCTGCTCACCGGGTGAGGGAGCGGCTGCCATCGTCGTGGCCGGCGAGGACTACGTCGCGCGAGCCACCGGTCGGCCCGTGAAGATTGCCGCCATCACCCACCGAACCCGCCGATTCGGATCCTTCGAGGTCTTCAGCCCCTCCGTTCAGGGGGCCGGCGAACCCACCAGTGTCAGCGCCGACGCGGCACGTGCGGCCTTCGAGCAGGCCGGCATCGCTCCGGGTGACGTCGACGTCGCGCAGCTTCAGGACACCGAGAGCGGTGCCGAAATCATGCACATGGCCGAATGCGGGTTCTGCGAGCCCGGCGAGCAAGAAGCCATGATCGCGGCCGGGGAAACCGACATCGGTGGACGCCTGCCGATCAACACCGACGGCGGTTGCATCGCGAACGGAGAACCCATCGGAGCCTCCGGTCTGCGTCAGGTGCACGAGATCGTGACCCAGCTACGTGGCGAAGCCGGCGAACGCCAGGTCCCCGGTACTCCGCGAGTCGGTTTCACCCACGTGTACGGCGCACCGGGCATCAGTGCCTGCACCGTGCTGACTGTCTGACCCGAGACGAACCAGAGGCAATACAGTGACACAACGAACGTTTCCGGACATCGACGAGTTCGGCGAGCAGGCGACCGCATGGTTGAAAACCGTTGCAGCGGCACGTACCGACTCGGTGTGGGGCGACGGGCCGGATACGGTCGCCGTCTTCGAGAACTGGACCGCGGAGGAAGAGCAGGCGCACACCGACCGGATTGCCGCGTACGAGCAGGCGAAGTTCGATGCGGGATGGGGCGCGTTGAATTCCCCGGTCGAGTACGGTGGCCGCGACCTACCGCTGTCGTACGTGCTCGCCTTCCGGCGCGTCGAGGACACGTTCGACGTTCCCAAGAGGACCGAGATGTTCTCTGTCACCCAACAATTGGTGGCACCCACCATCGCGCAGTGGGGAACCGAACAGCAACGTACCCAGTACGTCCGGGCAATGCTCCGAGCTGACATCATTGCCTGCCAGTTGTTCTCCGAGACCGAAGCCGGTTCCGACCTGGCCGCGGTCCGGACGCGAGCAACCCAGGCGGAGGACGGATCGTGGACGATCGACGGTCACAAGGTGTGGACATCGGGTGCCCGTGTCGCCGACTACGGAGTTGCGCTGTGCCGGACCGACTCCACCGTCGCCAAGCACGCCGGATTGACGATGTTCCTGGTTCCGATGGACGCGCCCGGGGTCGATGTGCGTCCCATTCGTCAGATGACGGGCGGAAGCTCGTTCAACGAGGTGTATCTCGACGGGGTACACCTCAGTGACGACCATCGGCTGGGTCCGGTCGGCAAGGGCTGGCAGGTTGCCCTGACTGTGTTGGCGGCCGAACGCCTGGACGGTGGAAATCTCGGGCTCGCGAATGCGGATCGCGCTGTGGCCCTTGCTCAGAACCTCGGCCGTGAGCTGACCGAGATCGAGCGTGACGCGGTTGCCGATCTGGTGACGCGTAGTTTCGTCCAGCGGATCGGCAACATGAGAGTGGCCGGTGCTGTCATCGCAGGCAACGACCCGGGGCCGGAGGCCTCGCTCGGAAAGCTTCTGGCCACCGACACGATGGCCAGAACTTCCGAGGTCGCGCGTCTGCTGCTCGGTCGTCATCTGACGTCCGACTCGGATCGCTGGGGCACCTTCGCCTGGTCCGAGCACCTGCTCGGAGCCCCGGGATATCGAATTGCGGGCGGTACCGACGAGATTCAGCACAACATCATCGCCGAGCGTGTGCTCGGTCTGCCGAGAGAGCCGCGACCATGACCGAATCCTCCCTGCGCGCACGCGTGTCCGCCGCGCTGGACGCCGAGCTCGGCGTCACCGTCAGCACATTCGAACCGCTCCTCGGTGGACATTCCGGATTGACCTATCGAGTGAGCACGTCCGACGGCGACTTCGTCGTCAAGGCGGTCCCGGAGGGACAACGGTCGGTCGGGCGGCACGACATGCTCCGGCAGGCCTCGATTCTGCGCGCGCTAGCCGACACCGACGTGCCGGTACCGGCAATCGTGGCGGTCGACGAGCAGGAACCGGCGTGGTTCGCGATGGAGCTCGTCGTCGGAGAGTCGCTCGAACCGGTGCTCGACGACCCCGAGGTGGAACCGAGTATCGCGGCCGCGCGAATGCGGCGAGCCGCAGAGGTGCTGCCGGCGTTGCATGCCGTGCCGCTCGCCGACATTCCCGATACAGGCGACATCCTCTCGCCTGCGGATGAATTGGACCGGTGGTCCAAGACGCTCGCCGCGGTTCCGGTGGAACTCGTGGAGGGTGCCGACGAGTTGGTTCGACTGCTTCGCAGAGACATTCCGAACGCGATCACACCCACACTCGTCCACGGGGACTACCGGTTGGGAAACATCATCTCCGACGGTCTCGAGCCGGCGGCTCTGATCGACTGGGAGATCTGGAGCGCAGGTGATCCACGCGTCGAATTGGGATGGTTTCTCGTCTTCGCCGACGGTACCAACTTTCCCGGTGTCGGCCGCGACGTGCCCGGTCTGCCCAGTACCGACGAACTGATCGCCTGCTACACCGGGAGCGGTCCGGCGCTGCCGGACATGACATGGTTCGACGCCCTGGGACGGCTCAAGATGGCAGCGATCATGGGCCACAACCTGCGTCGGCACCGCGAGGGGCGCCACATCGACCCGGATCAGGAAAAGCTGCCCGCGACCATCCGCAGGTTGATCGACACCGGAACCGCATTGCTCGCGCGCTGACGCACCATCACTCGACAGGAGCACACGGAAGTGGACTTTTCCTACTCACAGCGGACGGTCGAATTGTCGGCCACGCTCGAGACATTCATGAACGACCACGTCTATCCGGCCGAGAGTGTCTACGACGCTCAGATCGCCGCGAACGACAATCCGCACGAGCAACCGCAGATCATGCGGGATCTGCAGACCCGCGCCCGCGAGCTGGGGTTGTGGAACCTGTTCATGACCCACGACGACCTCGGTGCGGGCCTGACCAATCTCGAGTACGCGCCGCTGGCCGAGATCGTCGGCCGTTCCATCATCGGCAACGAGGCGATCAACTGCTCGGCGCCCGACACAGGAAACATGGAAATTCTGGCCATGTACGGCACGGAGGAGCAGAAGGAACAGTGGCTGAAGCCGTTGTTGGACTGCACCATTCGCTCTGCGTTCGCCATGACCGAACCCGATGTAGCCAGCTCGGACGCCACCAACATCACTTCGACCATCACGCGTGACGGGGACGAGTACGTCGTCAACGGCCGAAAGTGGTACACCTCGGGCGTTCTCGATCCCGACTGCAAGCTCATGATCTTCATGGGGAAGTCGGATCCGGACAGTTCCACCTACCGCCGGCAGAGCATGATTCTCGTTCCGGCCGACGCCCCCGGCGTAGAAGTGGTGCGAGACCTGCCCATGTTCGGGTTCCAGGATCGTCTGGGCCACGGCGAGGTTCAGTTCACCGACGTGCGCGTGCCCGCCGCCAACATGCTGGGCGAGGAGGGCGACGGATTTGCCATCGCCCAGGGGCGACTCGGGCCCGGCCGCATGCACTACGCCATGCGGGCGATCGGCATGGCCGAGCGCGCTCTGGAAATGATGTGTCGGCGCTCGCTCGTTCGGCAGGCATTCGGCGGACCGTTGTCCGATCGAGGTGTGGTACGTGAGTGGATTGCCCGCAGCCGCATGGAGATCGACCAGATCCGGTTGTTGGTGTTGAAGTCGGCCTGGTTGATGGATACCGCCGGAAATGCCTCGGCTCGTTCGGAAGTGGCGGCCATCAAGGTGGCTGCGATGGAGGTGGCCCACAAGGTCGTCGACCGAGCGGTGCAGACCTACGGCGCGGCCGGAGTCAGCAACGACACCATTCTCGCTCGGCTCTATGCCATCACCCGAGCTCTGCAGATTGCCGACGGCCCCAACGAGGTCCATCTGCGGACCATCGCCCGACTCGAGGTCAAGAGGTACGCATGAGTACACCGAAATTGGACGGCAAGGTCGCTCTGGTGACGGGAGCGAGCCGTGGGCTCGGTCTGGCGATCGCACGCGGACTGAAGGACGCAGGCGCGACGGTCATCGTGTCGAGCCGCAAGCTCGAGGCCTGCGAGAGCGCGGTCTCGAGCTTGGGTGACGCGGGCCCGGGCAGTGCGCATCCGTACGCGTTGCACGTCGGGCACTGGGAGAGCATCGAACCGGCCGTCGACGACATCATTTCCCGTTTCGGGAGCCTGGACATCGTCGTCAACAACGCCGGGATTGCGCCGCTGGCGGAGAATCTCGTGTCGGTCACAGAGGGACTGTGGGACAAGACGATCGAGGTCAATCTCAAGGGACCGTTCCGGTTGATGGCCGTGGCCGGGGACCGGATGGCGGCTGCCGGAGGTGGGTCGATCATCAATATTTCGAGCATCGGTGCCGAGCGACCCAGCCCACCCGAGGCGATGTATGCGGCAGCCAAGAACGGGCTCAATGCGCTGACCCGCGCGTTCGCCCAGGAGTACGCGCCCACGGTGCGTGTCAACTGTGTGATGCCCGGCGGTTTCGCCACCGACATGTCCGAGAACTGGGACGAGGAGTTCATCGGCAAGATCGTCGACCGGCTCCCGGCCGGACGGCTGGGGCGGCCCGATGAGCTCGCCGGCTTGATCACTCATCTCGCCTCGGACGACGCCGGGTACACGACTGGCGCGATCATCCCGGTCGACGGCGGCCGTACCGCCGTGTACTGACCGATCACTCGTATTGTCCGACAATCAGTTTGGAAGTGGACACATGACCCAGGACATGTTCTCGCTGACCGGTCGCGTCGCTGTGGTCACCGGTGCCTCGTCGGGGCTGGGCCTCGGTTTCGCCCGGGCGCTCGCCGCGGCCGGTGCCACGGTGTACGCCGCCGCGCGACGGCTCGACCGGCTCGAAGCGTTGTCGGCCGAGATCCCGGCCATCGTGCCCGTGCGGTGCGACGTCACCGACGACAGCGACCGGCGAGCTCTCGTCGATCGATGCTTCGACGAACACGGCCGGCTCGACGTCATGATCAACAACGCGGGCAAACCCGGCCCGCCCAACGCCGAGGACGAGACACTGGACGGTTTCCAGTCCATCCTCGACGTCAACCTGATCGCCGGGTTCCACCTGGCCACGTATGCGGTCGGCAAGATGCCGAGTGAGGCAACAGCGTCGATCATCAACATCTCCTCGGTGATCGGGCTGGTGTCCACTGCGCCGATCGGCGGTGCCAGCTACGCGGCGTCGAAGGCAGGCACGCTCGGCCTCACTCGTGAACTGGCCGGTCAGTGGGGTCGACGAGGCATTCGCGTCAACGCCGTGGTGCCGGGGTGGTTCGATACCGAGATGACCGATGGCCTGTTCACCAACGACAAGTCCGCAGGGTGGGTGCGGCGGAACACCATGCTCGGACGCGGCGGCGTCGACGGCGAGATCGACGGTGCCGTGCTGTTTCTGGCCTCCGATGCCAGCTCCTACATGACCGGTCAGACCCTGGTGGTCGACGGCGGATGGACTGCTCGCTGATGTTGGCCGTGCAGGTCCTTCAGTGGGGGAGCGCACCGGAGTTCCGGGAGGTGCCGGACCCGGTGCCGACCGGGCACGAACTTCTGATCCAGGTGGACGCAGCCGGACTGTGCGGATCCGATCTGCACGTGATGAACTCGAGCGCAGAGACTTTCGACTACGACTTGCCACTGACGCTGGGGCACGAAGTGGCCGGAACCGTTGCCTCGGCGGGACCGTCGGCAGACCCCTCCTGGATCGGCCGCGCCGTGGTCGTTCACGGAATCTGGAGCTGCGGAACGTGCCCGAACTGTCTGCGCGGCAGAGAGAACTACTGTCGCAGCCTCGCTCGGCGTCCCGACGGTCGGCTGGCCCCCATCGGAAACGGTCTGGGGTATCCGGGCGGCATCGCACAGCTGATGCTGGTGCCGTCCGAACGCGTACTCGTTCCGATCGGTGATCTCGATCCTCTCGGTGCCGCGCCTCTGGCGGACGCGGCACTGACCGCGTATCACGCCATTCGCACCAACTCCGCCGTGATCGACGAGCGAAGCAACGTGGTCGTGATCGGAGTCGGCGGCCTCGGCCACCTTGCCCTGCAGATCCTGCGCACCATGGGCGTGCCTCACATCATCGCAATCGACTCCAAGGCCGACGCCGCTGCACTGGCCGAGTCCTCGGGAGCGCACGAGTTCTACGACTCCGTTTCCGCTGCGACGCAACGGCTCAAGGCACTGGACGGTGCAGATCTCGTCCTCGACTTCGTCGGCGCGCCGACCACGACCGCCCCGGCGGCCGCCATGCTGCGGTCCGGGGGTTCTGTCGTGGTGGTGGGCAGTGCCGGCGGCCGACTGACGACCGGGAAGGATGTCGGTCTGGCCGCAGGATGGACGGTGGATGCCCCGTTCTGGGGTACCCGTGCCGATCTCGAAGCCGTCGTGGAACTTGCGCAGGACGGCGTGCTGCGCGCCGAAATCACCACCATCCCCTTCACCGAGGCCATCTCTGCATACGACCGGTTGCGGGGCGGATCCGTCACCGGCCGTGCAGTCCTCGACATGAGCGCATCACGAACCAGGAAAGAGTCAGACCAGTGAAACGGCTTGCCCGCGAGATGCTCGTCCGCGCCGAACAGACCCCCGATACCGTCGCAGTCGTCGACGAAGACGGCAGTCACACGATCCGGACCGTGGTCGAGGCGGCGACATCCCTCGCCGACGTGTTCGGCGGTATCGACCCCAGCCCGCCGACCGTGGTGATTCAGGCCGACAACACTTGGGGTGCCGTTGCGGCTGCCCTCGGTGTCGGTCTCGCCGGCGGTGTGGTCGCGGTGGTCAGCCCGCACGCCACGGAGTCGGAGTTCGCGCTGGCACTCGAGGACATTCGACCGGACGTCGTCGTGGGAACGCCCGAGGCCCTTCGTCATTGGGGTGTGTCCGACGAGCAATTTCCCGTGGACAAGCCCGCCTTCGGTTCGTACCGCGTGCGGGCGTCGGGTGGTGCGTTCGCCTCAGTCGCGCGATGGAACGGAGGTGATGCGATCGCGATGACCTCGGGCTCGACCGGTCGACCCAAGTGCGTGGTGCAATCCGAGGACGCGATCAGGTATGCGTCTCGATCCACCATCGATGCCGTCGGCCTCCGCCCGGGCGAGGCGATCGGTGCCTTCGTACCGCTGTCGTCGGTCGCCGCATTCTGCTTCGGAATGTATCTGCCTGCGCTACTGGGAGGTCCGATGGTCGCCATCGGGAAGTGGTCCCCGGAGGCGGCCCTGCGGGCAGCGAAGGAACACCGGATTGCCTGGACGATGCTGGTACCGACCATGGCGCTACAGCTCTCGGTCGCACCGAACTCCGAAGGCGCACTGAACACGATGCGCGCCATGACGGTCGGCGGCGGACCGATGAACGAGCGCGCGCTCGCCAAGGCCGAACAGTGGTTGCACACCACGTTCCTCCGAGTGTTCGGCATGTCCGAGTGCTTGGGCCACACGACACCCGCTCTCGACGACCCGGTGTCGATCCGCCTCGGACGCGACGGTCGGCCGTTTCCCGGCACCACTGTGCGAGCCGTCGACTCGGACGGCCGTCCGCTCCCCGCGGACGATATCGGTGCCGCCCAGGTCAAGGGACCGTCGCTGTTCGTCGGGTACGCCCGTGCCGGCACTCCGGTCCCGCCCGAGCTGACGCCCGACGGTTTTCTTCCGACCGGTGATCTGGTGGAGGTCGCGTCGGACGGCTCGATTCGCGTCATGGGTCGGCAGAAACAGATCATCATTCGCGGTGGCCGCAACATCGACATCAACGAGGTCGAATCGGCGATCGCCTCGCTGCAGTCTGTCGTGCAGGTCTGTGTCGTGCCGGTACCGGACGACCTGCTGGGGGAGCGCGCAGCAGCGCTCGTGGTCACCGGTGGTGAGGAGCTCGAACTCGAGGACGTCACCGCGCAGTTGGCCGAGGACGACTTTCCCAAGTCGAAGTGGCCGGAATACGTGTTCACCGTCGACGATCTACCGCAGAATCGCGTCGGAAAACTGTCCCGGCCCGATGCGACGGCACTGGCCAAGCAGCTCGCGGCCGCAACTGACTCGAATTCACATCGGAAAATGTAAACTCGAACGAGGCCGGAACACGTGCTATCAGTAGGGGCAACCATGACCGTAGGAACCGACGTCCGACGCGAGAGTCCGCGGTCCAAGCGAACGCGCATTCTGTCGGCGGCGATCGACCACTTCGGCAAGGTGGGATACGAGCACACCAAGTGGGCGTCGATCGCCGACGAGGTCGGTATCGGTCAGACCGCGCTCTACCACTACTTCGAGTCCAAAGCGCACTGCTTGTTGACCATCATGCGCATAGAACTCGCGGACTCCGCCGCCCGTTTCGTTGCGGCCACCGACGGCGTGACGCACGCCGAGGACGCACTTCGCGCCGCGATTGCCGCGTCCTTGGCGGCATCACCTCAGGACGCATTGGCCCGGCGCATTCTCCACAATCACATGGATCTGCTGGCGACCGAACGTCAGTCTGCCAAAGAAGAGGCCGAGCGAGTCGAGTGCCGTGAACTCGTGCAACGGATCGAGAAGAACTGGACCGCGTTGATCGGGCGGGGGATCGAGGCGGGCCAGTTCGCGGAATCGAATCCGACGATGTCTGCGCGTCTGGTGCTCGCCCTGGTGGTCAGCGTATGGCGTTGGTACCGGCCGGACGGTCCTTTGAGCATCGACGACATCACTGCACTGGTCACGGACGCAGCCATCAGGGTCGTACGAAAGTAGTCCGCATGTCGTCGGCGCTGCCGATTCTCGACGGCCGGCGTAACTGAACAGAATTCACTTAGGAGAAAAATGTACAACCTGGTCCTCGTAGCCGCCCGTCCTGCCGAGTGGACTCATGATCAGTTCATCACGTGGTGGCGCGGCGAGCATGCCGACGTCACCTACCCCCTGCCCGGGTTGCTCCGCTGGCAGCACACCGAACTGCTCGAAGCGTTCGGTGGCAGGTCCGAAGGGTGGGACGGCCTGTCGGTGCTCAGCTTCGAGTCGCGCGACGCACTCGAGGCCGCGCTGGCCAGTGACGAGTGGAAGGCCGCCGTCGACCACGTCGGAACCATGGGCGGTCGACGCATGATGTGGTACGGCGACGAGAAGACGATGGTGCCCCTGGCAGGCGACGCAGGATGACGTCGTCGTGGGCCGAGCCGGGCTGCTTCCCGGTGGCCGACGGCGTTCATCGCGTTCCGTTGCAGATGCCTCAGGACGGCCTGCGAGCGATCAACGTCTACGCGCTGGAGACGCATACGGGTCTGGCTTTGATCGACGGCGGTTGGCACCGCGCGTCCACCCATGACGAGCTCGTGGATGCATTACGCCTCATCGGGCGTCGACCGTCCGAGATCCACGACGTGTACGTCACTCATGTGCATCGTGATCACTACACGTTCGCCGTGGAGCTGCGGCGTCGATACGGCACCCGGGTGCATCTCGGTGCCGCAGAGGCACCGGGCATCGACGCCATCGGTCGATTGCGCAGCAACGTTCCGGTCAGCTCGATTCGTGAACTCGAGCGCGCGGGCGCGTTCGAGATCGCTCGCATCGCGCGCGAGAGCGGAAAGGCCGAACCCTTCGACGCAGCGGACTGGGAGCTACCGGACACCTGGCTGCAGCCCGGACCGCTCGATATTGCCGGTCATGCGGTTCATGCTGCGCACACACCTGGGCATACCAAGGGGCACATGGTGTTTCACGATTCCGACCGGAACGTGTGTTATACGGGCGACCACGTTCTGCCCACCATCACGCCGTCGATCGGGTTCGAGCTCGGTGAGTGGGACCTGCCGTTGGACAAGTATCTGACGTCTCTGACCGCGATGCTCGACGGGCCGGACCGGACGATGTTGCCGTCACACGGCCATCCGGGTGCGGGTGTGCACGAGCGCTGCCGGCAGCTGCTCGAACACCACGATCGCCGTCTCACCGCTACCGAGAGCGTTGTCGAATCTGCCGGCCGCGCAACCGGATCGGACGTGGCAGCCGGCCTGACGTGGACTCGGCACGAACGATCGTTCGCCACCCTGGACAGCTTCAATAAGATGGTGGCGACCTGTGAGACGCTTGCGCACCTCGATGTTCTGGTCCAGCGCGGCCGACTGTCGGCGCGGACCTCCAACGGGGTGGACTTCTTCACCACCTGCTGAAGCATCCGCCCCGACAGCCCTACCCGAGCGGTCAGTCGCAGGTCCATCCGCCGTCGACGTACAGCTCGGTCCCGGTGACGAACGTGGAGTCGTCGCCGGCCAGAAACGCAACCGCAGCAGCCACTTCGGCCCCGGTTCCCAGTCGACCCATCGGAGTGTGCGCAATCATGGCCCTGTGCCGTTCGGACCCCTCGTAGCGTTCGAGCAGCTGCGTGGTGCCGATGAAGCCGGGGTGGATGGAGTTGACGCGGACCCCTTTGGTGGCCCAGTGCAGGGCAGCATTCTTGGTCATGGTGCGCACGGCACCCTTTGCTGCAGCGTAAGCGAAGCTGTTGCCGAGACCGCCGACGCTGCCGAGGATCGAACAGATGTTGACGACCGATCCTCCGCCCGATCGCTCGACATACGCCCCTGCGTGCTTCATTCCGAGCCACGTACCGGTCTGACTGACTTCGACCACGCGGTTGTAGCGGTCGAGATCTTCGTCGACCACCGTTCCGAGACTGCCGATCGCACCGTTGTTGACCACCGCGTCCAGTCGGCCGAATCGCGCGTCGATGGTCTCGACGGCGTTGTGCCACTGGTCCTCTCGGGTGATATCCAGACCGATCGGTAGATGCCGGTCACTGTCGGTCTGTTCGGCGACGAGTGCTGCGCATGCGGCACCGTCGACGTCGGTCACCACCAGCGAGGCACCCTCCGAAGCCAGCCGCTCGACGATCGCGGTACCGATTCCTCCGGTAGCCCCGGTGACCAGAACGACCTTGTCCTGGAGCCGGGACGGCATGCCCGTCACAGCTTGCTCAACACGTTACGGCCGCCGACGAGCATCGCCGCGGCGACACCGATGGTGGTCACGGCAGTCATCAGCAGTGCCATCGCCGCAACGAGTGGGTAGGAGCCGTTCTGCCACATGTCGAACAGCAACGTGCCCATCACCTGGGTGGTCGACGCGCGCACCAGAAGTGACGCGGCGAACTCGTGGGTCAACAGAATGAACATGAGCGCGACGGCGCTGAGGATCGTGGGACGCATCAGCGGCAACATGATTCGGAGATTGGTGACGATCGGCGATGCACCACTGGTGGCCGACGCTTCGGTGTACGTGTTGCCGAGCGACAGCATGGCCGTCATCTGCATCCTCGTGGAGAACGGCAACATCAGCACGATGTACACGAGGATGATCACCGTCCTGGTTCCGTAGAGGATCAGCGGCGGTTCGGTGTACGTGAGCAGGAACCCGACGCCGAAGATCACGGCCGGGATGCCCAGTGGCAGTGCGGTCATGAGGTCTGCGATCAGCGCGAGAATTCTGAACCGACGACCGCGGACGAGAAGGTTTGCCATCAGGTACCCGAGCGGAATGCAGATCGCAACCGCCCCCAGTGAGGTCAGCACACTGGTCAGCACCGATTCGACCACCGCTGTCGTATCCATCAGTGCCCGAAAGTTGTCCAGCGTCAACAGACTCAGCGACAACGACCCCGACCAGTACGGCGTCAGTGAGACGATGATCAGACCCACCAGTGGAATGACCAAGGCGAACAGCGCGAACACGACGATGGTGACCGTGGCCCACGTGGCTTTACCCGTGGAGGGTGCGAATGCCTTGCCGCCGTGCGTGACGAAGCGAGTCTGGTTGCCCAGCAGCGCCTTCTGGGCCAGCACCAGCACCAGTCCGAAGATCACCAGCGGTGACCCGGCGGCCGCTGCCGCCGCGAAGTCCGACGGGGATTCCGACACCCGGCGGTACATCTCGGTGGTCAGCACCTTGACTCCGGTGTTCGCGCCCAGCAGCAGGGGGCCGGTGAACTGGCCGAGTCCGAGGAGCAGCGCGATGCCGCCGCCGTAGATGAGGGAGGGGCGTAGCAGCGGAAGGACGATCTTGAAAAAGATTCCCACCGTGGACGATCCGCTGACCTGAGCTGCTTCGAGGTGCTCGGAGCTGATGTTCTGCATGCCGGAACTGACGAAGAGGTAGACGAACGACGTCAGACCGAAGCCGGTGAGGACGATGATCCACGGGACGGTGTACACGTCGATCGGTCCGCTGTCCGATCCGCTCCACCACGGCAACAGTCGCAGCAGCACATTGAGATAGCCGGGCCCGGGTGAGAGCAGGAATGCCCAGCCGACCACGCTCGCCACCGCCGGCATCACGATCGGCAGGATGGGAATGACGCGTAGCCAACCGAGCTTGGCGGGAAGCCTGCTCGCAGCGAAAGCGAGCAGCGTTCCCAGCACCATGGCGATGACCAGCGAACCCAGCGCCAACGCCACAGTGGTTCGAAGGGTGACGCCGATGTCGAAGCGGCCGTACTGACTTCGGTATCCGGCAGCACCGTCCTCGAAGGCGAGCATCTGCAGCTTCACCATGGGGAGAACGACCAGATAGGCCAGCACGGCCAGCACGGCGGCGTACCCGAGTCGGGCGCGCCAGCTCGGTGAGATCGTCAGCGATCGTTTACCGGCCGGCTCGGCGACAACAGGACGTTCGACGTCGACGGCGGTTGCCATCACGAGGCCTTTCCAGCGGAACCGACGAGCTCGGAGCTCGCGGCCGACGAAGCGTCGGGCAGTGCGTAGACCCGCAGGCACGACGGCGCGAAGCTGACGAGTACGGGTTGTCCGGGACTGCTACGCCGCAGCGCCGCACTGTGTTCGGTGGCCGAGGCTCGCAGCGTCAATTGCTCGTCACCGGTTCTGACTGCGACGTCGAAGTACCGACCGCCGTACTCGTACGTCACGAGTTCTGCGTGCAGGGCGATGTTTCCGGGCGGTACCTGGTCGGCAGTGTCGTGCAACAGCACGTCGTCCGGTCGGAACCGCGCGACGGCACGAGTGCCCTCGTCGGCACGCTCACGCACGGTGGCCGTCTGTAGGTCGATGACGTCCGAGCCACTGGTGACCCAGCCGTCGTGGCCGCGCCGCAGTTCGAGCCGATTACCCATCCCGATGAACGCGGCGACGTACTCCGAAGCCGGATTCTCGAAGACGTGCTCGGGCTCGTCGTACTGCTCGATCTTTCCGGCTTTCATGATCGCGAGACGGTCACCGAGCGCGAACGCCTCGGACTGGTCGTGCGTAACGAACACCGCGGTGAAACCGAGCTGTTGGTGCAACTGGTGAATCTGCGATCGAACCTGATCTCGCAGGCGCGCATCGAGATTGCTCAGGGGCTCGTCGAACAACACCAGATCCGGTTGCGCCACGAGCCCGCGAGCGACCGCGACACGTTGCTGCTGGCCACCACTGAGCTGCGAGGGGTACCGGTCGAGCAACGCACCGCAGTCGACCATGTTCGCGGCCGTTTCGACCGCGCCGTCGGCGATTGCCTTCTTCAGTTTGCGCACCGTCAGCGGGTACCGAATGTTCTCGGCGACCGTCATGTGTGGCCACAGTGCATACGACTGGAACACCATGCCGATGTTTCGCTTGTGCGCAGGCACGAGCACTTTCGAGGCCGCGTCGAACACTGTCCGACCCGCGAACGAGATCGAACCGCCCTGCGGTGTCTCCAGACCGGCGAGGCACCGCAAGGTCGTGGTCTTGCCGCAGCCGCTCGGTCCGAGCAGGACCAAGAATTCACCCTGCTCGATCTCGAGGTCGAGACTGTCGACGACGACGTTGGCACCGTAGGTCTTCGTCAGTCCGGAGACCGCGAATCGAGAGGTCATTGCATACTCACTTTCGGAGCATCGGTGTGCGTGCACCGGCGGTCGCTGTGCGTCGACCGTGGTGTTCGGCTCTGTCACATATCATTTCGTAGTCCGCTCGCAAAGGCGGCGGTACGGTTTTCACCGGGGATTGCCGTGGGTCAGCCCTGGAACAGGGTTTGCCATTCCTGAGAATATTGCTCGACCTTCTCGGGAGTCAGTTCGGCGATATCCGGAGATGCGATGTCCTGAGCTCGCGCGACCGCACCCTCGACGTCGGGCAGTACGGCTGCATAACCGCCGTTCAAGGCCTGCTGTCCCTCGGCCGTCACCATGAAGTTCGCGAGCACCTGCGCTGCGTTGGGATGCTGTGAGGCGCTCAGAACTTCCGAGTACCAGGGTGTTCCCCACGGCTTGTCGGGCAGAGCCCAATCGACCGGTGCGCCTGCGGCAACCTCGGTGACGAGCGGCTGCACCATGGGACTGACCGTTACTTCACCGGAGGTGAGGGCTTGCGCCACTGCGAGTGCGCTGGGGTAGACCCGCGGCGAGAGTTCGGCGATCTTGTTCCAGTAGTCCTCACCGAAGTTCTTGGCGTAGTACTTGTACAGATCCACGTACGACGCGAATCCGGTGGGGTTCACGATGCCGATCTTGCCCTGGAATTTCGGATCGATCAGATCTTGGGGCGTGCTGACGCCGTCCGGCACCGCTGCGGTGTTCCACCCGAGGCCGAATACCGCTGCGCTGGTGAGAAAGAACCGATCGTTGATCACACTGGCTGCCGGATCGAAGGCGGGTGCGTCCAGATCGGGCCCGACGAGTTCGGTGGAGAACTTGCCGGACTCTGCCGCGTTCTCGATCCAGGAGGCATCGGTGGTCATATGCACGTCGGCGATACCGCTTCCCGTTCGATTCTCCGTCTCGACCCTGGGGTTGATCTCGGAGTCGGTGCCACGGACGTATTCCATGTCGATTCCCGGGTACTTCGCCTCGAAAGCCGCTGTCAGTGCGTCGAGATTGGCGGGCTTCTGGCTCGAGTAGAGCATCACACTGCCCTCTTCCTTCGCAGCTGCGACCACAGCATCCCAGTCGCCCTCGACCGGAGCGGACGCGGAGGAAGACGACCCCCCACATGCGGTAAGGCCCACCATCGCCGCCGCTGCTGCCACGGCAACCATCGTCGTCCTGAACTTGTTCATGCCTGCGTTCCTTTCGGGCACGTCGATAACTTTCCGCGGACTCGGTGAGCCGCCGGTGACGTGAAGTCGGTCGACATCCGCTCGCGGACTCGGCGTACGAATTCGAGCCAAACGCCACGTTCGCCAAACTGAACTGATGTCAGTTTGAAAGATAGCCGCCCTGCTCTGTGATGTCAATCACCAGGTCGGGTGAGCGGAGCTCGATGCCCCTCTTCGTTTGTGCGGTCCACGCGTGACGGCTATTCGGGCGGGTGTTTCGACAAGGATGAGCGCCCGTGAGCGGAGAACTGGCTTGCGATCGGAAGGGAAAGGGTGGACGTCGGTTGGGCGTGCGAATTCTGACTGGTACGCCCGGGGTAGGTCGGGGCGGTCGCCTCGAACATCCTCGACCGCCGGTTCACGGCGGAGGCACCGAATCGGAAGTGGGTCACCGACGTCACCGAGTTCCGGGTCGGGGAGGCGAAGTTGTATCTGTCTCCGGTGATGGACTTGTTCGATCGTCAGATCATTTCGTATTCGATCGGTCGGTCCCCGACGACGGAGTTCACCAACCGTTCCCTGCGGGCGGCGCTGGACACCCTCGGTGAACAGGAGTGTCCAATTGTGCACTCGGATCAGGGTTTTCACTATCAGCATTCCTCGTGGCGGCGATTGCTGGCCGATGCGGGGGCGATCCAGTCGATGTCGCGTAAAGCGAACTGTTACGACAATGCGATCATCGAGAACTTCTTCGGTCACCTCAAAGAAGAGATGTTTCATCACATCCGATATCTCGACCTGGGCACCTTGCAGACCGCGATCGAGGACTACATCGACTGGTTCAACAACGACCGGATCTCGCTACGCCTCGACGGCCTGAGCCCGGTGCGATACCGAGCTCAGGCCCTCGCGGCCTAGGCTTGCATTAACGGTCCAACCCACGGGGTCCAGTGCACTGCGCGACGGCATTGAACCGCGAGACCGTCGCCATGGAACCTTTGTCGAAGTACTCGAAGTCTATGCGCGCGGGCGTATCTCGGCCTTCGCGAACGGCTTCGAGGCCTGCGGAGATGGCGCGAGCGGCGTAGCGTCCGCCCCTGTATAGCAACCTGTGCGACGCCGGGGAGCTTGTCGAGGCTCATCATATCGCCGACGACGAATACCTCGGGGTGGTCCGGGAGCGACAGGTCTTTATTCACCAGTACGCGCCCAGCGTGGTCAACTTCGGCTCCTGACTGATCGGTGAGTTGCCTGCCGAGGGGGCTGGCTGCAACTCCCGCGGACCACGCCTTGGCGCGAGAGAAGATGCGTCGATTGGTGCCGTCCCCATCCTTGACGGACAGGCCGTCGGCGTCGAGATCGGTGACCATCGCGCCGAGTTGGATGTCGACGCCCATCTTGCTCAGGCGCTTCGCAGCGGCATGGCCGAGGGAATCAGAGATCGGCGGCAACACTTTCGGGGCGGCGTCGAGCAGGATGATGCGAGCGCTTCGGCTATCGATTTCACGGTAGGTGCCGTCGAGAGTCTTGTGTGTGAGTTCGGCGATCTGCCCTGCCATCTCGACCCCGGTCGGTCCCGCTCCGATGACAACGAAAGTGAGCAGCTTCTCGATCTCTGCCGGATCGGTTGCGAGTTCGGCTTGGTCGAATGCGCCGAGGATGCGGCCGCGGAGTTCGAGGGCGTCGTCGTTGGTTTTCATTCCGGGTGCGTATTCGGCGAAGTGCTCGTTGCCGAAGTGCGACTGACCGGCACCGGCTGCGACGATAAGGCTGTCGCAGCCAGTCTCGGTGATGCGCTCGAGCGGTCGTCCACACACGAAGACGAGTGGGTCTGAACATCCACTGCCGCCCGCTGCTCACTGCGGTGTACTGTCTCCTGGTTGATACCCGAGGAGGCCGCCATGTATCGACCCACCGTCCGGTCCGCCACCCTTACCTGGCTCGCCGGCACCTCCGCCGCGCTGGTCGTGCAGGGTGTCTTCCCCGAGAAGTTCGCCACGACCACTGCCTGGGGTAGCAACCCGGGTTGGCAGCGGGAGATCGCGATCTGGAACCTCGGCACTCTGGTCGCGGCCGGTGCGATCGTCGCCGGTGATGGCGACCCGGTGCGGGCGCAGCTGCGCGGACTTGCCGTTCTGTCGGCTCTGTTCGGCGTCAATCATGCTGTCGCCGCTGCACAGTCGGGCAAGCCCGGCAACGTGACCTGGGCCGTCATCAACGGTGCGGGCGTCGTTTCTGCTCTCGCCACCCTTGCCATCGACCGGCCTTCGCGTCGGTCGCGCTGACGAACCGCGGTCCAATTACGCGCGCTCTATTGGCGCGCGTTCCACACCAGCGGGGTTCGATGGACCCAGAGGTTCTGTTCGACGGTGTCGACGAGGAAGGCAGCGAGGTCGTCGCGGTTGACGAACCGGGAGGGCTTGTCGGTGCCGCGTTCGGCAGCGCGCAGTGGTCCTGCGGCCGGCTTGTCGGTGAGGGCGACGGCACGGACCAGGGTCCAGTCGACGTCGGAGGCACGCACCAGCGCGTCGACTCCGTTGTGGTCCTCGAACCCGGCTTTGATGTTGGAGATGCCGATCAGGCCGCGCATGATCGGGCTGATTCGCTTCCAGTCCTCGGCGACGCCTTGGCTCGAGGTCGCGACGAGCCGGGTGATTGCCTTCTCGCCCATCACGGTCAAGGTGGCGCGGGCCGCGTCGGTCATGAAATTCGGGGGACTGACCGACTTGGCCCACGGATTGTCCGACGCCCTCGAGTTGTTCAGCACGCTGATCACGGCCTCGGTTCCGTCGGCGGCCCGGCGGATGTCGTCGATGTCCGTGGGGGTGCCGCTGATCAACGTCACTCCGGCGGGAGCCTGGACTGCGTCGGGGTTGCGCACGAGAGCGCGGACCTGGTGGCCGCGGGCAACGGCGTGGGCGAGTACGTGGGTGCCGGTGCGGCCGCTGCCGCCCAGTACGAGAAGTGTGCTCATCTGTGGGTATCTTTCGGTGTGGTTTTACGGTTACCGTTGATGCGGTAACCATTGATTCGGTATGTGGAGTTGGGAGATCGCGGTGGCTCAGCGGACACTTTCGGGGCCGTGCACGTCGTGGCCGGAAGACAGCGCGTTCATCCGCGAGGTACTGGACCGGATCGGCGACAAGTGGACGGTGCTGGTGATCAGCACCCTGGGTGCGGGGCCGTTGAGGTACTCGGACCTCCAAGCCAGCATCCCCGGAATTTCGCAGCGGATGTTGACGGTGACCGTCAAGGAACTCGAACGAGACGGGCTCGTCACCCGTACCGCGTACCCCGAGGTTCCGCCGCGGGTGGTCTACGAGCTCACCGACCTCGGGCGGTCGCTGCAGGAGGCGGTGCGGGCACTCGCCGGCTGGGCGGCCCGAAATCACAGCGTCGTGGCGGCCCACCGTAAGCTGCACGAGGCAACCGGTGTGGGCAGGGCTGCGGCTACTGCGGTTCGCTGACCGCCGATTCCGGTTCCGCGGAGCTGTCGGGCAGAACGCAGACGCCGGTGTCGAGGTCGCACATCCCGGCCGGGTCGCCGGTGACGACCTCGAGCGGGCGCATCGGGTCAGCCATGAGCGTCGGCTGTCGAGACCCGGGCGACCCCGCCTGCGACCTGGTCGAGAATTCGGCTGTACGCCTCGACCGACTGTGCGCCTGCGGTCGCGACCTGGCGGTCGAAGACCACGAACGGGACGCCCGTCGATCCCAGCGCGAGTCCTTCGCGGCGATCGACGCGAGTCTGCTCGGCGTAGTTGTCGCCGGCGAGGACGTCTCGGACCCGCTCGCCGTCCAGGCCGATCGACTCGGCGACCTGCACCAGTTGGTCGCGGTCGAACGGGTTTATCTCGCCCGCGAAGAACGAGTCTTGCACTGCGGAGAAGAACTGAGCGCCGAGGCCCTTCTCGGCGGCGTGATGCACAACGCGGTGGAAGTCGAAAGTGTTGGCGTTCAGCCGATCCAGCGAGAATTTCAATCCCTCGCTCTGGGCGAGCTGTTGGATACGTCGTTCGGCGTCGAGGACTACCGACGCGTCGCCGCCATGGCTGCGAACGAAAGCACTCTCGATGGTCTCCGGCTCGTGTGGCGCATCGGGATTCAGCTCGAAGGACCGCACCCGCACCTCGAACCGTTCCGCGTCCGGCCGCTGGTCGATCGCAGTCTGCAGACGGTGCTTACCGATGTAGCACCACGGGCAGCCCAGATCGGTCCATACCTCGATCACCACCTGTGCGTTCTGTGCGTTCATCCCACTACCTCGCTCTCGACTCCGTTACTCACTGGCAGTTCGTAACACCATGATGCGTGCGCGAACGGAGGCGTACAAAAGGCACTTTCAGGTGCGCGAGCACCGAGTATGCTGCCCAGCGCCGGAGTATCGGCGCGTTACGAGGGCGGTCACGCAGTGACGAGAAGGACAGCGGTTCCGGCCGCTCCGATTGCTGCGCACGACGCGGCGATCGCTATTGCGCCACCGATGTCCGGGCCGAGGGGTGCCGCGGCGATCGATGCGCAGCTTCGTTCGTACCGCCGACGCTGTGTCGCCGAGATTGCCAAGGTCGTCGTGCATGCGAGGGCGACGGGCGCGAATGCGAAGGCGCCCCATGTCGGGTACCACCGCACGAACAGGACACTGACGATGATCAACGAGGCCTGTGTGCGGTGCCAGCTCAGGGACGTTCGTTCGGGTTGGAGCCCCGGATCGCTGTGGAGAGGGGGCATTTCAGAAGAACGCTGCACCGACGAACAGAATGCCGACAACGGCGATGCCCAGTCCGAGTAGGCTTGCCACCATCGGCATCCGCAGAGGTCGTCCATGCCGCAGATTTCGTTCGGTCGCGAGCCAGCGCGCGAGGGCACCGAGGCTGATGGTGATTCCCAGAGTCAGTAGCACGACCGAGGCCGTGATTCGTACGAACGGCGACAGGGAGGCGGTGGTGAATGCTTCGACCGCGATACCGCCTCCGATCAGGGCCAACGACGTACGCATCCAGGCAAGGAGCGTTCGCTCGTTCGCCAGGGTGAAGCGGGGATCGGGCTCGCTCCCGCCGGGTAACAATCGGCGTGCCAGAGCGGTCCTTGCCGGAGCGCCGGTTTGTCGCGACCATTCCTCGGTCACACGCGAGCCGTACGGCCGGCGTCGACGTCGATCCTGTCCAAGTCCTCGGCGATCACCAGCGTGCCGTCGAAGTGCAGGCCGGCTTCGTGCCACCGACCGGGCACGAGATGACCCGGTACGAAGTGGTTGAGCACCAGGGTTCCCACCGACGCCCGCTGCGCGATCTTGCCCACCTCCTCGATCGACGTGTGCGCCGAAAGGTGATGCAACATCATCGCCTGGCGTTCCGCCGCGGGCTTGTCCGCGTAATTGCGTTCTGCCCACTGCTCGTCGATCACCTCGTGGACCAGCACGTCGACCCCCGTTGCCATACGCTCGAGATTGGCACATGGCCCGGTATCTCCCGAAACCACGACGCTGCCCGACGCGGTCTCGAATCGGAACGCGAATGCCGGCGACATCGGCGAATGTTCGACGAGCGTTGCGAACACCCGCACGTGCTTGTCGGCATAGATCTCAAAAGGCTCCATCTCAGGGGCGTTGTTCGTATCGGGATCGAAGCCCACCTGGGACGGGATCTCGATGTTTCTCGCGGTGAGAACCTCGTCGGGGTGCGGACGCAGGTTGTCCCGAATTCGGTCGTTGATGTCCGTCGAATGTGCTTGCAGCAGATAGCGATAGGACTCGGCGAATCCCGGCGTCGGATCTTCGGGATTGACGATGGCCGGTTCCTGAACAAACGCGTGTGCAGGTGCCAACGCGCCACGCGATCCGGGCCCCAACATGGTCACCGGCTTCGCTGATTCCGAAAGACCTTGGTACCACCCGTACAACAGCACGTTCGCAAGATCGCTGATGTGGTCCGAGTGAAGATGGGTGACGAAAATACCTCGTACCTGGGAGAAGTCGTATCCGGCAGCAATGAGTTGCCGGCTCGCTCCGTACCCGAGGTCGACGATGTACACGGCGTCGTCGACGACGATAGCCGTCGACACTCCCGTTCGGTCCACACGCAGCTTGGGGCCCCCGCAGGTACCCAGCGTGATCACCGTACAGCGTCCAGATCGTTCTTCGTCTGACATACTTCGTCTCCACAGTTCTTCGAGCGATGATGTCTCGAATCTACCCCACAATTGTGACGTGCGTAAGAGGGATGGCGAACATGACCGTTTCAGCAGTGCCCGGCGAACGGGTACCGTCCGAGGTGGGCATCGCACTGAGACCGCAATCGCTCATGCTGAACTTCCTGGGCATCCACGTCCTCGGCAGGCACACCGCGGTGTATTCGGGCAGCATCATCGACGTACTGGGTGCCGTCGATGTCTCCGAGAAAGCAGTTCGCTCGACACTCACTCGGATGGTCGACCGGAACCTGTTGCGTAAGCACCGAATGGGCCGCAAAGCTTATTACCAGCTGACGGAGCGAGCTACCGAGGTACTCATCGACGGCAATCGACGGATCTGGGAAACCGGTGCCGTCAACCGTGATTGGGACGGAACCTGGACCGTCGTCGGCTTCTCGCTACCCGACGACCGGCGCAGCGACCGACACGACCTGAGATCTCGCCTGTCATGGGCCGGTTTCGGCCTTTTGCAACACGCTATGTGGATTGCCCCGGGCCGCAAGGATGTGGGCACCATCGTCGACTCTCTCGGGCTTAAGCGAAACGTGACCGTCCTCACCGCTTCGGCGGCCGGGTCCACCAGCTCGAAAGACATGGCCGAGCGCGCATTCGACATCGAGGCGATCGCAGGTCGTTACCGCGATTTCTCCGAGCGGTGGAGCCGAGAACGGTCGGCCGGACCCGAACTCCCCAGCCCGATGGCACGCCAACTGGTCCTGCACACCGACTGGCTCGAGACCGTCCGACAGGACCCTCACCTGCCTGCCGAACTGCTCCCGGATGATTGGCCCGCCATCGACGCCGAGCATCTGTTCAAGAAGCTGGCCGGCGAATACGAGAGTGCCTCTACGGAGGAGGCGTCCCGAGTCATCGACGAAGTCGCACCGGCGACTCCCGATCCGACAGTCACCGACACGCGTTGAGCTCGCTGTCCGGCGCGCTCAGAGCACCTCGTAGAAGTTCTGGTGAACCGCTGCCGGAGCTCGATCGGCGGATCCGACGGCAATGATGTGGTTGAGCCAGTAGTAGTCCGAGCTCGACGTCTCCAGCGTCACCGCGGTGCGAAACCTGTACGTGGCCGGATCCGGAGATCCTCCCGCGAGCAGCTCGGCCATGACATCGGCCGGCCCATGCCGAACACCCTGGCTGACAACGGAAATCAGGTCACCGTTGCTCACCTGCAGGGTGTACCTGGCCTCGACTCGCACCCATCCTTTCGGGTGGATGATCTGCCAGTCCGCACCCCCGGGCAGAACCACTCCATCGAGGCGAGGACCGGAGAAGCGGCCTCCGGAAATGGGAACGATCCGCCGGTGCCCGTACGGCGTCGAACCCAGGTCCAGGACTGGACCCAGCGTCACCTCGGTCTCCATCAACAGTTCCAATCGTGGCTCCGGAACGTGCGATTGCACAGCTCGATCTCCGTTCTCTTCGGGTACGTCGGTACGCATCCTCATCAATGTTCGCTCTTTAGTTGACTGCCGTCAATAAAATGAATACTCTCAGTGAGACGCGGGACACACCACGGCGCTGATCAGTATCACGTCACAGGACACGGTGCCCGTCGGCTCGCCCCGACCTCTCGTCGGGGAAGGGGCTGGTCAGAAACATCCATGGACTTCCGTGCCCGGATCCGACGATCGCCAACCGCGATCGCTGTCATCTCAGAAAGATGAGGCAATGTCACCACGCCGTATGTCTCGCTCGTTCTCCGTACGGGGTGCCGGCCTCGCAGTACCGGTCCTCATCGTCGTCGGCATGTACGCGCTGCCGTTTCTCGCAGTCATCCTCGGCGCGTTTCGCAGTAGTCCACCCGGGCAGCCGGGCGGCTGGTCGCTGAGCGGATTCACCGGGGCGTTCACCGACACCGCGACCTACTCCTACCTAGCGAACTCCCTCGTTCTCGCAGTCGGTGTCGGCATCACCGCCACCACGATCGCAGTCGCCATGTGCTGGGTCAACGTGCGAACCAACGCCCGCCTTTCTCGACTGGTCACCCCGCTGATGTTCATCGTCCTGGCCACGCCGGGACTGTTCTTCGCCCTCAGTTGGGCACTGCTGGGAACGCCGCGGGCCGGCCTGGTCAACAAGATGTTCGACTTCGTCGGACTCGGGGACTCGCTGGTCGACATCGGGGGAGGTGTCGGAGTGTGGTTCGTGCTCTCCCTCAAGGTTTCCGGGCTCGCGTACTTCATGTTGCTGGGTTCCTTCCGCCGCCTCGACTCGCGCATCGAAGAAGCGTCCCAGATGTCCGGAGCCAGTAGGACGACGACGTTCTTCCTGATCACGCTGCCGCTGCTGTTGCCGTCGATCCTGGGTGTTCTGATCGTTGCCCTCGTCATCGGTGTGGTTGCCTTCGAGATGCCCTTGATCATCGGGCTGCCGTCGGGATTTCGGACCTTCTCGACGCAGATCTATTCCTCGCTCAACGACGAGATCCCCCCGGACTACGCCGGAGCGGCGTCGCTGGCCCTGGTTCTCATCGCGGCGGTACTCGCACTCATTGCGCTCAAGTGGCGAATTCTGGACCGGCGCAGCTGGGTGACCGTCGGGGGCAAAGGCGGCAAGGCCGAGCAGTGGGACCTGGGTCGAGGCCGGTGGATCGCCGATGGGCTGATCGTGTTCTTCGCAGCCATCGCCGTCGTCCTACCTGCCATTCAACTCGTTCTCGGTTCTCTGCAACCACTGTTCGGAGTCGAAGCGGGCTATTCACTGACCAACTACCGCGACCTACTGGTGGACCCGACGGTGGGGCCTGCGGTCTGGAATACCGTCAAACTGTCGGTGTTCGGCGGTCTGATCGCCGTCACGCTGTCGTTGACCCTCGGCATCGTCGGCCGCCATGCAAGTCGCTTCGTGCGCAGATCCCTCGAACTGACGACGTGGCTTCCCTGGGCGGTCAACGGAATCATCCTCGGCCTCGGACTGTCGTGGGCATTTCTCGCCGTCTCGCCGTTGCGCCCACTGTTCGGCACCTCGTGGATTCTGCTGATCGGACTCGTGATCGTCACGACCCCACTGGCCGCCCGAACCATCGACGGGGCGCTGGCGCAGGTGTCCATCGACCTGGAAGAAGCCGCACGCATCAGCGGTGCCGGTGCCGTTCGCTCGGCTATCGACATCGTCTTTCGCCTCGTCGTGCCCAGCTTCCTGGCCGGCTGGCTGATCACCGCCATCCACATCGCAGGCGATCTCGAGGTCCCCGTCCTGTTGTCCACACCGCAGACCCGAACCATGTCGGTGCTGGTCTACCGCTTCTACTCGGACGGCAACGGAGCGATGGCCGCGGCATTGTTCTGCTTGTTCCTGGCGGCTGCGCTGACCCTGGGCGCAGTGATCTACCTCGGAATACGACTGTCTGCATCGATGACCGGGGCTCGCCGACAGTCTTCGGCACCGTCGGACCCACCAACCGCGCGCTCGGACCGCCACGGTCCGAGTAACTCGATCCACGAAGAACTCGTCCCGGTCTCATCGGCCGCCCGAACAGGAGATGAATGACATGGCCTCGGTCTCGCTACGTTCCATGACCAAAACGTACGGTGACAACACCGTCGTGGACACGATGGACCTCGATATCGAGGACGGAGAATTCTTCACGCTGCTCGGCCCGAGCGGCTGCGGGAAGACCACCACGTTGCGTTGTGTCGCCGGCCTCGAACGCCCCGATGGTGGGGACGTGCGAATCGGCGGAGACACCGTCTTCGATGCCTCCGCAGGGCTCGATCTGCAACCGGACAAGCGTGGCGCAGGGATGGTGTTCCAGACCTACGCGCTGTGGCCGCACATGTCGGTGCTGTCCAATGTCGCATATCCGTTGCGCCGCAGAGGCGTCAACCGTAGCGAGTCCAAGGACAAGGCCGAGCAGGCTCTGGCGCAGGTGTCGCTGACGGGGCTCGGCGACCGATCCGTCGCCGCGCTCTCGGGTGGACAACAACAGCGAGTTGCGCTTGCTCGAGCTCTCGTGGCCGAGCCGCGCCTGATCCTGTTCGACGAGCCTCTGTCGAACCTCGATGCCAAGCTTCGGGGGGAAATGCGCGACCAGATCGGCATCCTCCAGAAACGACTCGGCACGACGGCCATCTACGTCACGCACGACCAGACCGAAGCACTGACGTTGTCGGATCGAATTGCGGTGATGGACAGGGGCAGAATTCAGCAACTGGGAACCCCGCACGAGATCTACTCCAGTCCGAAGAACGCATTCGTCGCGGACTTCGTGGGATTCGAGAACATGCTGCGCGGCCGTATCCGTTCACGGACCGACTCGGGTTCGGGCATCGTCGATATCGACGGGGTCGGGGCGATCGAGGTGGACGACATCGCCGCCTCGTCGCGCACATCGGATGTTCTGGTGGCCTTCCGTTCGACCGACACAGTCATCTCGGACCACGAGCTCGGACGAGCCAACGTCGTCGCCGCCACAGTCACGAAGGCGGTGTATCTGGGAGAGCAGATCGAGATCACCTTCGCGGTCGCCGGCCACACCGTGAAACTACGCACCAACAGTGCGGCTTCCGGTATCTCCGCGTACCCCGAAGGGGCAACGGTCTCCCTTCGAATCCCCCGCAACGCACAGGTTTTGGAGGACACGAATGTACAAGCCAACGTTGCGTGACACAGTAGGCATCAGGGCCGTCTGCATTGCTGCGGTCACCGTGATTGCGCTCTCCTCCTGCGCGCCACAGGCCGAGAACGGTGCCCCGCTCTCCGATGCAAACCTGGGCGACCAGGACACCATTGCCGCTCTCGACGACCTGTACGACGCCGCTGTCGCGAACGGAGAGACCTCGGTGGTGACATACGGGCCGGGAGAAGACCGATACAAACCCGCATACGCGGAATTCATGCGTCGCTACCCGGATATTCAGGTACTGCCCGAATACACCTACGGCGCAGACCTTTCCACCCGTCTGGACCAGGAGTTCGGGAGCGGCAACCACGTCGCGTCGATGGTCAACGGCGGCACCAACATCACCCTGTTGACCAACAACAGCGGACGGTGCGATCCCTACGAGCCGTTCACCGCGAAAGACCTCGACCCGAGCCTGGTCGGACCGAACCATTCGTTCAACGGCATCACCAGATGGGTATTCGGGTTCGCCTACAACCCCGAACTCGTCGACGCCGCCGATGTTCCGACGTCGTGGCAGGACCTCACGAACCCCGAATGGAAAGGAAAGCTGGCACTCACCGATCCCACGACCGTGAACGACGCCAGTGTCTCGATCGCCGCAATGCTTTACAGCGGTGAATACGACGAGACGTGGCTCCGAGAACTTGCCGCCAACCAGCCGACGATTCTTGCGAACTCGCAGTTGGGCATTCAATCGGTGGCGGGCGGGCAACAGTCGATTGCCTCGATCCTGAGTTACAACTCGATGAAGCGACTCGAAGAGAAGAACCTTCCGATCGCGTTCGTCGCACCGGAGCGAGGCGCTCGTCTCGAAACGCACTACAACTGCCTACTCGTGGACGACCCCGCGCCGAGCGCGTCGAAACTGCTACTGAACTGGATGCTGACCGACGAAGGCCAACGAGCGCTGTCCGATACCGGTAACTACTCGGTCTACCCCGATATCAGCGCTCCCGACGGTCTGCCTCCCGCCGATGTCGCCATCGAGTCGGCCATGGCGGAAATTCCCCTCGATCAGTACCGGGCCGAGACCACCAAAACCATCGAGCTGACGAAGGGGATATTCCGTTGACCACCGAGTTGCGACTTCTCGGCACCTCGGGCGGTCCGATGCCGAAAGCGAACCGCGCGGCGCCCAGTCAAGCTCTGACCGTGGGTGATTCGACATACATCGTCGATTTCGGAAACGGGGTCGGTAGACAGCTCGTCCTCGCCGGACTCGACCACGCATCGGTGGAGGCGGGATTTCTCACCCATCATCATTCCGATCACAATGCGGACCTGTGGACGTTCTTCCTCACCGGATGGGCTCGCCTACGCCACACCGTGCCTGTCGTCGGACCTCCACCGATGCTGGAATCCTTCCAGAAGTTTCTCGGGCTGCACGCAGAAGATCTGCACTGGCGACGTGAGCATTCGGGCCGGGCGCCCCTGAGCGATTTCGTCGAACCCCGCGAGATCTCTCGCTCAGGGGTGGTCTACGAAGACGACAAGGTCGTGGTGACCGCAGCTGTCGTGGAGCATCCGCCGGTGGTTCCGTCGTTCGCCTACCGGTTCGACACCGCGGATCGATCCGTCGTGTTCTCGGGAGACACGGCCCCGTCCGAGGCGCTCGTCGAGTTGGCGCGCGACTGCGACTTTCTCGTCCACGAGGTTTTCCATCTCGATCATCTGCAGCATCTGCTCACTGTCAGTAATCCCGACGCGATGTTGCAGCATCTGCACGAGAGCCACACCTCGGTGCACGAGGTGGGGAAACTCGCTACCAGAGCCGGGGCGAAGACGTTGGTTCTGACGCACCTGGTACCCGCCGACACCAGCGTGACGGACGAGATGTGGTGCGAGGCCGTGGCAGCGGACTTCCACGGGCAGATCATCGTCGGACGTGACCTGATGTGCCTGGACCTCTCGACTGCATCTCGATGACCTCGGCACACGAGCAGTCGCTATCGGGGTTTTTCCCGGGCTTGCTTTCGGGTTTGTTCTCGGGGTTGCTCGACCACGGCCCGCAGCGCACCACGCAGTGCGGTGACGTCGACGCCGGCCGGGAGCCCGTCCAGCACATCGGCTCGACCGAGGTTCACGGCGTGCTGCGCCTGCGTGCACACAGCTCGCCCCAAGTCGGTGGCTTCGACACGTTTGTTGCGCCGATCATCCGGATCGACCTGCCGCGAGAGGTAGCCCCGGCCTTCGAGATCGTCGACCAACGCGACGATCTGGCTCGGATCGAGTCCCAACCTCTGTGCGATCTGGCGTTGGCCGAGCCCTCCGTCCCGCTCGCACGCCAGGACGAGAACCGAGTACGACCGCACCCGCATGTCGAACGACGCCAATGCCTTGTTGGCCGAATCCATCATGAGCGCGCTCACGCGGGTCAGCAGGAAGCCGATGTCTTCGGACAACGGATGAATGTCGGTCACAGGCACTCCTCGGGGTCTGCCGGCGATCTTAACAAACTGCAATAATTGACTTTATAAATCATTGATGTTTACCTGACATCAGTGGGAATCGACGCAAGGAGACACTTCATGAACTTGGACAACAAGGTGGCTGTGGTCACCGGAAGCGGGCAGGGGCTCGGCCTGGCCTACGCACAGGACTTGGCTCGTCACGGTGCGGCTGTCGTGATCAACGACGTCGACCAGGAGATCGCCGACGCGGCTGTCGACTCGATCGTCGGTGCGGGCGGGAAGGCAATTGCCGTGGTCGCTCCGGTCGGCAGCACCGAGACCGCGCAGAAGCTCGTCGCCGGTGCCGTCGAGGCGTTCGGACGCCTGGACGTCATGGTCACCAATGCAGGCATCCTCCGCGACAAGGTCATCTGGAAGATGACCGACGACGACTTCGATGCTGTCGTGAACGTGCATCTGCGTGGCACTTTCACGTGTGTTCGTGAAGCCGTCGTCCAGTTCAAGGGCCAGGGTGACGGTGGTCGCATCGTCTGCATCGGCTCCCCGGCAGGGCAGCGGGGCAATTTCGGTCAGACCAACTACTCGGGTTCCAAAGCCGGCATCGTCGGCATGGTTCGTACCTGGGCGATGGAACTGCAGCGCGCGGGCATCACCGTCAACGCCGTGTGTCCGGTTGCCGCGACTGCGATGACGGAAACCGTCCCGTTCCTGCAGCCGTACATCGAGGCGATGAAGAACGGTGACGAGGTGCCGCCGTTCGCGCGCCGCGAACTCGGCTTCGGGTCGCCCGCCGACGCAGCCGGGATCGTTTCGTTCCTCGCCAGTGATGCCGGCGCAGAGATCACCGGCCAGGCGTTCGCCATCGGCGGAGATCGTCTCGCACTGTGGACCCACCCGGACATGATTGCCACCAACTACCACGACGGTGGCTGGTCGGCCGAGAACATCGCCGCCGCATGGACCGAATCCTTCGCCGACCACCTCGAATCCGTGGGCGAGAACCTTCCGGTCGAGCCGGCACGATGACCTCGAAGTATCAGTGCGCTGTCGATTTCGACGCCATCGAAGCACTCGATGTGCATACTCACGTCGAAGTCGACGGGTGTGGCCATCGCTCACTGGACGACGAGTTGATGGCAGCGTCCGAGAAGTACTTCAAGTCCGGTGAGGATCGCACCCCGAACATCGATGCGATCGCGGACTACTACCGCGCACGCAACATGGCCGCAGTGGTGTTCACCGTCGATGCCGGTGCGGCATCGGGTCATTCACCGAACTCCGTCGAGGACATCGCCGAAGGTGCGGCCCGCCACAACGACGTGCTGATCCCGTTCGGATCGGTCGACCCATGGCAAGGCAAGGCTGCCGTCCGACGCGTCCATCGTCTGGTCGACGAATTTGGCGTGCAAGGGTTCAAGTTTCATCCGAGCTTGCAGGGCTTCGAGCCGAACGATCGGCGGTTCTATCCGATCTACGAGGCCATCGTCGAAGCCGGTGTGCCCGCGCTGTTTCACACCGGTCAGACCGGAATCGGTGCAGGCTTGCCCGGCGGACACGGGATCAAGCTGCGCTACTCCGACCCCATGCTCCTCGACGACGTCGCGGCCGACTTTCCCGAGTTGACCGTCATCATGGCGCACCCCTCCGTGCCGTGGGCCGATGCTCAGATCTCCATCGCCACTCACAAATCGAACGTTTTCGTCGACCTGTCCGGCTGGTCGCCGAAGTACTTTCCGCCGCAGCTCGTCCGTGCCGCCAACTCGATGCTCAAGCACAAGGTGCTCTTCGGATCTGACTTTCCGGTACTTACGCCGGACCGCTGGATGAAGGACTTCGCACAGCTCGACATCAAGGACGAGGTTCGCCCGCTCGTACTCAAGACCAATGCCATTGCCGCACTGAACATCACAGTCCAGGAGAACTCATGACCACCGCTACCGTCACCCGTGTCGCCACCCTTGCGGAACTGAAGCCGCTCGAAGGCACCGAGCTGGGAACCAGTTCGTGGATCGAGATTGCTCAGGAGCGAATCAACACCTTCGCCGATGCCACCGACGACCATCAGTGGATTCACATCGATCCGGAGCGTGCGAAAGCCGAGAGCCCCTTCGGCGGGCCGATCGCTCACGGCTACCTCACCTTGTCGTTGATCATCCCGATGTGGGAAGAAGTGCTCGTCGTCGACAGCGTGACGACCAAGATCAACTACGGCCTCAACAAGGTCCGCTTCACCAACCCCGTGCCGGCCGGTGGACGCGTGCGCCTGTCCGCCACCCTGAAGACGTTCGAGGAGCTCCCCAAGGGCGGAGCTCAATTGACGGTCGCGGCCAAGATCGAACTGGAGGGCAGTGAGCGCCCCGCCGTTGTCGTCGAAGCCGTGTACCGCATGTTCGACTGAATTTGCCGTACAACAGAACTCGCACACCGAAGGATTGGATCGAGATGCGCAATCAAGGAGTCGGTTCGTGGATCAGGCGTCGCACCAGGCAATCTCCACATGCCACGGCGATCGAATTCCGCGGTGAGCGCCTCACCTACCACGAGCTCGACAACCGCACCACACGACTGGCGCACGTGCTTCGTCGGCTCGGTGTGCGCAAGGGCGATCGAGTAGGGCTCCTGTCTACCAATCATCCTGCGTATCTGGAGGTTCTGTTCTCCTGCGGGATACTCGGAGCGATCTTCGTCCCCCTCAACGCCCGCCTGACCGGACCCGAGGTGACGTTCGCGGTCGACGACGCCGGGCTGTCGGTGCTCCTGCATTCCGACGCGCTGACCGACGTCGCAACCGAGGCGGTCGCAGCCCGAGGCGTCACTCGCATCGTGCTCGGGAACGAATACGACTCCGCCATCGAGGGCGCAGAGTCGGCCCGCATCGACGAGCCGGTGACGGGAGACGATCTGTGCTTCATCATGTACACCTCCGGCACCACAGGCCGACCCAAGGGTGTGGTGATGACACACTCGAACATCTTGTTCTCGGTGCTCAACCCGATACTCGATCTGGACCTGTGCAGTGACGAAGTCGCCCTGGTCTGTGCACCGCTGTTTCACACAGCCGCACTGGATTTCGTTGCTCTGCCGGTTCTGTTCAAGGGTGGGTCCGTTGTCATCGAAGAGGGATTCGACGCAGGTCGAGTCCTGAACATCTTGGAATCGAAATCGGTGACCTACACGTTCGGGGTACCCACGATTCTCGATGCGCTCGTCGCGCACGAGCAGTGGGCTCTTACCGATCTGACTGCTCTGCGACGGATCGTGGTGGCGGCGGCACCAGTTCCTCCGCGGACACTGCGCGCTTATTCCGAGCGTGGCATCAAGATGTGTCAGGGCTATGGTCTCACCGAAAGTGGCCCTGGAGCAACGGTTCTGGCCTCGGTCGACGCTGAACGGAAAATGGGAACGGCAGGCGTACCGCACACGTTCACCGACGTCAGAATCGTCGACGCCACCTCGCGCACGGTGGCACCCGGTGAACGAGGCGAGATTCAGATCCATGGCCCGAACGTGATGAAGGAGTACTGGGGTCGGCCCGATTCGACCGCGGACGTGTTCGACGACGGCTGGCTCCGCACCGGTGACATCGGTGTCGCGGACGACGAAGGGTTCGTCACGATCGTCGATCGCCTCAAGGATCTGATCATCTCCGGAGGAGAGAATATCTATCCAGCGGAAGTTGAGGCAGCAATACTCGAGCTGCCGGGTATCGAGGGCTGCGCCGTGTTCGGTGTGCCCGACGAGAAGTGGGGTGAATCGGCGCTGGCGGCGATCACGGTCTCGGCCGGTTCCACCGTCGACCCCGAATCACTTGCCGCCGCGCTCGGAGTCAACCTCGCCCGGTACAAGATCCCGAAGCGATACGTCGTGCTCGACGAAATCCCGCGTAACCCGACCGGAAAGATCCGCAAAGACGTACTACGGGCTCAGTTCGCAAACGCCAATGTCGAGGTAGTAGCGCAGCAACCCAGCGAATGACTTCGCTACGGACTTGATGGATTGCTCAGTGTCATGTTCTATTTACGATGCGGTAACTGCCGTTTCCGCGCGATGTTGTCGGCGGCATCGTGTCTGGTGTTGGCAACTCGGCAATTGTTCGCCTCCGTCAGCATCATCGCCGGATGGCTAACGCCTCGCCTGGAGCAGCATTTGTCCAACAAGCCGTTGGACCGATGCAGTGGGTTCGCCGTTGCACTTTTCGACTGACTCGAGGGCGATATTGTTTCGCGACGAACAAGTCTCGTTGTCACGAGTCCGCACAGAGCATCGGTGCACCAGGACAGTCTCCGTCCACCCGATACCGTGACTGTCCGACACTGATCAGGACTGTCCGGTGTCGGAGGATCGGCGGCAGTTCGGTGTCACGAGAGTGTCACAAGTCGGTACGATTCGAGGTGGACTGGCCCGAACGGCAACGTACGAAAAGTGTTGGAAATAAACAAATATCGAGTCCAGTGTAGTTCAGGTGAATCCCCTTCCAGGGACTTGAAATCCGCACAGTGTCTGTTCGAGTCCGACTGGGGGCACCCTATTTCTCGTGGTCGCAGCGCTATGTCGATCTGGCGAGGTAACCCGAACCGTTGGCGGCGAATTGTTCTGCGGTCCAACGTAACACGAATGGCAGCCCGGTCATGGCGCCGATGAAGTGGTCGCCTGCCACGGGCTCGTAGTGCACGTTGGCACCCTTGCTGCGCCATTGCTCGATCAGGGCAGTCACGCCGGCCTCGGGGATGAAGC